>Ga0207874_1001723_pt1 | contig 23440 bp, 19 predicted proteins | sample HigsolmetaAR201D_FD_184833 | JGI IMG/M metagenome (GOLD analysis project Ga0207874, IMG submission 184833) | Ionic liquid and high solid enriched microbial communities from the Joint BioEnergy Institute, USA - AR20-1-D (SPAdes) (version 2) ...
CGTCGTCCGTCACGAGCTCGACAATCGTGCGCAGGGCGTAGGGCGCGTGGAGGCCTGCGGCGTTGAGCAGCGGCGGGTCGGCCATCGCGACCGGCGTGACGTGCATCTCGACGATGCGCATGTGAGTCTCCTTCGACAACACCTGGGAGATGCGGACCGCGTGTGCGCCCTCGCTGCACCCCTTATCGGCCCGATTCGGCGGGGATGGGGCCGCCAAAGTTGACAAAGTTGTACGAAATAGGGTAAGCTACACGACACACGCCGTGATTATACCCCACGAATTCGGCGCCTAGCGGCCGAGCTATGAAAGGAGGTCTCACGCCCACACACGAGTGCGGGCCGAATTGATGATTCGCGCCCTCCAGATTCTTCCTCAGAACGGGATCGCCAACGACGGCCAGTGTTCCAGCACCTGCGAACAAAGGAGTATTCGCGATGGACGAGCCCCGCAACAGGACAATCTCCCGGCGGGCCATGCTGCGTGCCGCTTTCGGTGGCCTGAGCGCCGCGGTGCTTGCCGCGTGCGGCCAGCAGACGGCAGCTCCTGCGGCGACGACCGCGCCGGCTGAGCCGACCGCTGCCCCGGCCCCAACCACCGCGCCGGCTGAGCCGACCGCTGCCCCAGCCGCCACTACCGCACCAGCCGCCACCACCGCACCCTCACCTACTCCGGCCGCCGCAGCCGCAGCGCCCACCGAAGCCCCGCTCCCCCAAGGCGCCGCAGGCAAGCTCACCGTCATCCACCGCACCGAGTACTTCGAGGACGCACAGACGCTCTTCCGCAACGCAGTTGTGAAGTTTGCCGAGGACAACGGCATCCAGCTCGATATCTCGACCGCCAACCCCGAGGCATTCGGCGACTTCAACGCCAAGATGCAGGCCGCCGTCCAGGCCGGCAACCCGCCCGACGTCGCCTACCACACCCTCAGCATCCCGCAGCTGTACTTCCTCGATGTGCTCGAGGACGTGACCGACGTCGTCGAGGAGGCGGTCGCCAAGTACGGCCCGGTTGTGCCCGTCACAGCAGAGCTGAACGCCGTGGTGGACGGGCGCTGGTACGCGGTGCCGTTCCAGAGCCAAACCGCCGCCACCTTCGCCCGCGGCGATGTCTTGAAGGCCAAGGGGATCGACCCGCTGTCGCTGGACACATGGGACAAACGCCGTGATGCGGCGCTGGAGGTCTCGGACCCGGCCAACGAGATGTGGGGCTGGGGCTTCACGATGAACCGCAGCGGCGACGGCCACGGCTTCATCACCGATGTCATCCAGGCGTTCGGCGGGCGCTTCGTGGACGAGACCGGCGAGCGGGTGACGTTCAACTCGCCCGAGACTGTCGCTGCCGTCACTTGGCTCCAAGAGACGTACACGAGCGACAAGTACAGGCCGATGCTGCCGCCGGGCATCGAGAGCTGGACCGACACCAGCAACAACGAGAACTTCCTGGCCGGCAAGATCGCCTTCACGCAGAACCAGTTCAGCGTCTACGCCCAGTCCAAGCGTGACGGCGTGCCGTTCTTCCAGGACATCGTGGTGCTGCGGAAGCCCAAGACCAACGATGGGCTGGTGCTCGAGTCCGGCGCCAACGGCTGGCTGACGATCTTCAAGGGCGCGCAGAACATCGACGCTGCCAAGCAGCTCATCCTGTACCTGCTCGACCCGGCCAACTTCACGCCGATCGTCAAGGTGTCGAGCGGCCTGATCCTGCCGGCCTACCAGAACCTGTGGACCGATGAGGTGATGGCGATCGATCCGAACTTTGTGACGCTCCGCGACATTATCTTCAACGAGACGGCCTACACTGGGCAGGCCTACCCCGCGCAGCCCAACGCCGCGGTGGCCGCCATCGACGCCCAGTCCATCCTCAGCCAGATGATGTCGAACGTCACGAACGGCAGCATGACGCCGGAGCAGGCCGTCGAGGACGCTCACAACAAGATCGTCCAGATCTTCGAGGAGTTCGGCCTGCCACAGGGCTAGCATGGAGGGCATCAAGGGAGGGCGGCCTCCCTTGATGCCCCACCCAGGGGGATGCTATGGCACAACAAGCCGCCGGCCCACGCACCGCCGTCGCCGTCGCGCCGCGTCGGCGCCAACATGTAATGCGCACGCTCTTTGGGCGCGACTGGAGGGTCGCTCTGCCGTTCATCGCGCCGCTCGTGACGATCATGGGCGGGCTGATCCTCTGGCCGTTCCTCAACGCCGTCTGGATCAGCTTCACCACGCGCAATATCCGGCGCCAGGACGTCTTCGTTGGCCTGCAGAACTACGAGCGCCTGTTCACCGACGTCGACTACCTGGGCGCGGTGCAGAACACCATCGTGTTCACGGTCGTCTCGGTCGCGCTGAAGCTGGTCGTCGGGATGACGATCGCGCTGCTGCTGCACAGCCGCATTCCCTACCGCACCATCCTGACCGGCCTGATGCTGCTGCCGTGGATCGTGCCCGAGGTCGTCACGGCGATGGCCTGGCGCAGCATCTACGACCCGATCTTCGGCGGGCTGAACCCGATCCTGATGGACCTGGGCATCATCGACCGGCGCGTCGGCTGGCTCTCCGAGCCGCAGCTGGCGCTGCCAAGCGTGATCGCCGTCAATATCTGGAAGGGCATCCCCTTCTTTACCCTGCTCATCCTCGCCGGGCTGAAGGCGATCGACCGGGAGCTCTACGAGGCGGCCGAAGTCGACGGGGCGGACAACTACCAGCGCTTCCGCAACATCACGCTGCCGGGGCTCAAGTACGTGCTCGCGGTGACGCTGCTGCTGTCGACGATCTCGACCTTCAACAGCTTCGGCATCGTGTACCTCATGACCGGCGGCGGCCCGGGCGGCGCCACGCGGCTGTACTCGATCCTGGCCTACGAGAAGGCGATCGTCGGCCTGCGCTTCGGGCCGGGCGCGGCGGTGGCGTTCAGCATGGCGCCGGTGCTGGCGATCTTCATCGCCGTGCTGGCGCGCTTCATGCTGCGCGACCAGGGCGCGGTCCGCGCCGACGAGGGGCGGATGGACCGGGCGCTCGACCTGGCGGGCAAGGGGCTCACCGCGCTGCTGGACCTCATCCTGTGGCCGTTCGTGGCCCTGGCGGGCCTGATCGGGCGCGGGCTCAGCGCGGTCGGGCGGGCGATCAGCGGCGGCAGGGGCACGCTGATGCGGCGCGCACAGCGGACGCGGCTGGGCGTGGTGCTGCGGGTGCTGCTGATCCTGCCGTTCCTGCTGTACGTGCTGTTCCCGTTCTACTGGGTGGTGATCACCGCGTTCAAGACCAATCTGCAGATCACCTCGCGCACCTCGATCTTCTGGCCCGACCCGTGGACGCTCGAGCAGGTCCGGAGCCTGTTCACCGAGACCGGCTACCCGCTGTGGTTCCGCAACACGGTGATCGTGGCCACGACCACGACCGTGCTCTCGGTGGCGATGGCGGCGCTGGCCGGCTACGCGCTGGCGCGGCTCGAGTTCCGCGGGCGCGGCTGGCTCACCACCGCGCTGCTGGTCACCTACCTGCTGCCCGGCTCGCTGATGTTCATCCCGCTCTACCGCATCCTCAGCACGCTCGGCATCATCGACTCGCTGGCGGCGCTGATCGCCACCTACCCGACCTTCCTGATGCCGTTCGCGACCTGGGTGATGCTGGGGTACTACCGCTCGATCCCGACCGACCTGGAGGAGGCGGCGCTGATCGACGGCGCGGGGCGGCTGGGAGCCTTCTGGCGGATCACGCTGCCGCTGGCGAAGCCGGCGCTGCTCTCGGTGATGCTGTTCTCGTTCACCAACGCCTGGAACGAGTTCCTGTTCGCGTTCGTGTTCATCACCCGCGAGACGCTGTTCACCCTGCCGGTCGGCCTGCAGCAGCTGGTCTTCGGCGACATCTACCCGTGGGGCCAGCTGATGAGCGCCTCGCTGCTGATGGCGATCCCGGTCGTGATCATCTACACCTTCGCCCAGAAGTACATGGTCGAGGGGCTCACGGCGGGGAGCGTGAAGGGGTGAGCCGTCCCACACCGCGTTCGCAGCTGCACGTCATCGGGCGCCGGCGCAGCGCCGTAGCGCACCGATGACGTGCAGCGCCCCTGCGCTCAGCGCCCCTGCTGGCGCCGCCACTCCTCGTACTCGCGCTGGCCCTCCTCGTTGAGCGGGTAGTACTTGCGCAGCGCGCCGCCCTCGGCCAGCTTGATGCGGCTGAACTCCTCCCACTCCTCGTGCTCGAGGGTCACGCGCGCCACCTCCGGCGCGATCTGCTGCGGCACCACCACCGCGCCGTCGTCGTCGGCGATGATGATGTCCCCGGGCAGCACCAGCACCCGCGCGCAGGCCACCGGCACGTTGTAGGCCCACGGGAACAGCCCGGCCTGCGAGGCGTAGTTCGGCGTGACCCCGACCGACCAGAGCGGCACGCCGGTCGCGCGGATCTTGGGGAAGTCGCGCACGCAGCCGTCCACCACGATGCCCGCGCCGCCGCGCCCCTTGAAGTAGGTGGTCAGCATCTCGCCCATGCAGCCGGTGTACGGGTCGCCGAACGCCTGCACCACCAGCACGTCGCCGGGCTGGACGGTCTCGAACACCGCCCAGAGCGCGCTGGTCTTCTCGACGCGCTCCTGGCCCTCGCCGGACGCCACATCCTCGCGCTGCGGCATGAACTGCAGCGTGACCGCCGGCCCGACGACCTTCGCGCCCAGCTGGCGGGCGACCGGGCCCTGCATGAAGGTGTGGCGCACCCCCATCTTGTGCAGGGTCGCGCTGGCGGTGGCGGCGCTCACGTGCGAGAGCTGCTCGATCAGCGCCGGCTCGGGGCGGGTGAAGGGCGGGCCCTCGATCGGCAGCGTGATCTCGGCGCGCGGGAGCTGATCGACGCTGATATAGTGCTCTTCTGGCATCCCATCCTCCTCGGACGTCGCACGCCCAAGCGCGCGACGCGCCCACGTGTCACCGCGAGGTCACTCGAACCACGTCGTCCCCTCGACCTGATACTCGCGCGCGACCGCCTCGTCCAGCTCGACGCCGATGCCCGGCCGGTCGGTGAGGGTGATGTAGCCGTCCTTGATGATGTCCTCCTTCTCGGCGGTGATCGTCGTCCAGTAGGGCCGGTGCAGCCAGTGGAACTCGAGCACCAGGAAGTTCGGCACGGTCGCGCAGACGTGGGCCGAGGCCATCGTGCCGATCGGCGACGAGACGTTGTGCGGCGCGAAGGGCATGTAGTACAGCTCGGCCATGTTGGCGATCTTGCGGCACTCGGAGAGCCCGCCGCACTTGGGGATGTCCGGCATGATGATGTCCACCGCCTGCTTCTCGATCAGCTCGCGGAAGCCGTGGCGCAGGTAGAGGTTCTCGCCGGCGCAGATCGGCACCGAGGTGGCGCGCTTGACCTCGCGCATCGCGTCGATGTTCTCCGGCGGCACCGGCTCCTCGAGCCAGAGCAGGTGGTACGGCTCGAGCGCCTTCGCCAGCCGGATGGCGCTCGGCACATCCAGCCGCGTGTGCAGGTCGGCCGCCACCGCCACGTCCTTGCCGGCGATGCGCGTCACCCGGTCCACCAGCTCGACCATGCGGTCGTGCTCGCGCTCCGAGGCGGTGTAGTTGAAGCGGTCGAACGCCGGGTCCTGGCTTTCGATGCGCTTGCCGGTGTAGGCGCCGATGTCCAGGTCGATCTTGAAGGCGGTGAAGCCGCGCGCCAGCATCCCCTCGACCACACGCTCGATCTCGCCGTCGTCCATCCCCGGCTCAACCTGGCAGTCGGCGTAGACGCGGATCTTATCGCGGAACTTGCCGCCCAGCAGCTCGTAGACGGGCACGCCGAGCGCCTTGCCCTTGAGGTCCCACAGCGCCAGCTCGATCCCGGTGAGCGCGGTGATCAGCGCGCCGGCCGTGCCGCCGTCGAAGACGTGGGCGCGCCGCAGCTCCTCGAACAGCGCGTCGATCGCGAACGGGTCCCTCCCGACCAGGCGCGGCCGCAGCTGGTGGATGATCGCGATCGCCTGGTGGCCGCCGTGGACGCACTCCCCGATACCGGTGACTCCCTCGTCGGTCTCGACCTTCACCCACAGGTGCATGCCGTGCCCGCGGGTCGCTGCCGTCTTGACAGATGTGATCTTCATCGACCGCTCCTCCGTATCCTCCGTGGGTCACGTTGAGGCGCAGCGCGCTGCGCCCCTACTCGGTGCCTTCCGTTGATCACGTCAGGGCGCCATGTCGCGCCCCCATGCCGTACCGCGCCGTGCCGCGCCCTCCGTGTCCTCCGTGGATCAGGGGTCGAGCGGCAGCCTCACGGGCGCGCCGCCCTCCGCCGCGGACCGCCGGTACGCCAGCGTGATCTCCTGGTCCAGCCGGGCCTGGTGCGGGCCGTAGGTCGGCTCGCCGCCGCTCCGCACCGCCTCCACCAGGCTCATGATGCACCCGGCCACGCCGATCTCGTCGTCGTGCCACTGTGGCCCGTGCCCCTGCACAGCTGGCCGGAAGGGGTTCTCCCAGGTGACCACCGGCAGGTCCGGGTCGCCGGTGTGCGCGACGACCGCCACGAGCGCGCCGCCGTCCACCCGCTCCCAGCGCCGCTCGAGCGTGATGAAGCGCGGCGCCTCGCCGCCCGGCGCGAGCAGGCTCAGGCGCTCCTCCACGTCCAGCCCGACGCCGACGGTGATGCCCATGCCCCGCTCGGCGAGGAAGCGGCTCGAGCGCCACCAGCGCAGCGGCGAGTCGTAGCCCACGCTCGTCCAGTGGAACAGGCCCAGCCGGCCGTCCTCGAACTCGACGATCGCGTGCTCCTGGGTCTCGTCGCGCGCGGCGTGGCTGCCGGCGATGCGGCTCCAGTGCGGCGCGAGCCCGAACTGGCGGACGGCGCCGGTCACCTGCACCGGGCGGGCGTCGAAGCCGAGGTAGCTGCGCATCACGCTCACGCCGTGGTAGCCGTGGCCGGCGAAGTCATTGAAGCTGGCGTACACCCGCCCGAAGAGGCCGGACGCGATCAGCCTCAGCTTGATCTGCTCGAGCGGGCGGCGGTGGAACTGCTCGGCCACCTCGAGCTTGAGCCCGCGGGCCTGCGCCGCCGCGATGATCGCGTCGGCCTCGCGCAGGTCGTGGGCGATCGGGGTCTCCAGCAGGGCGTGCAGCCCGGCCTCCACGGCCATCAGGCCCACCTGGCCGTTCGCGGCGTAGCTCACCGAGACCACGCCGATCTGCGGGGCCGTCTCGCGCCTCAGGCGCTCCAGGTCGGTGTACCAGGGAACGCCCAGGCTCTCGCCCAGGCGGCGGGCTGAGTCCACGCTGCGGCCCCAGACGCTCACCAGCTCCACGCCCGGCAGCGCGCGCAGCAGCGGGCCGTAGAGGTAGCCGGAGCGTCTGGAGGTGCCGACGATGGCGACGCGGACGGGTTCGGCTGTCATGGGGCTACTCCAGTCTCAGAGGCGGCTTCACGATGCAACGCAGGCACAATTCTTGACAAGGCAGCAGGGGGATATCAGTAGAAGGGGTGGCTTGGGCATGGCGACCTTTCATGACTTTCAACTGCAGGCGGCGCGAGGCCACGGCGCATGGCGCTCCGAGCAGAAGCCGCTGCTGCGCGGCTGGTCGCACGCGCTCGCCGCCGTCGCGTCGGCCATCTTCACCGGCGCAATGCTGTCGCGGGCGGGCGCCGACCCGACGCGCCTGGCGGCGGCCCTGGTGTTCGGCGGCAGCATGGTCCTGCTGTACACGGTGAGCGCATTGTACCACCGGTGGTACTGGGAGGGGCGCTGCTACACGGTGCTGCACACGCTCGACCACGCGAACATCTTCATCAAGATCGCCGGGAGCTACACGCCCTTCTGCCTGCTGGTCCTCGGCGGCGAGGCCGGGCTGTGGCTGCTGGCGGTCGTCTGGCTGCTGGCGGCGGCCGGCATCTGCGGCTCGTGGCTCGCGCTGCAGCTGCCGCGCTGGGCGGCGGTGGCGCAGTACCTCGGCATGGGGTGGATCGCCGTGGCGCTCCTGCCGTCGATCGCGGCCGAGCTCTCGTGGACGGCGGTGCTGGTCCTCGTGCTCAGCGGCCTGCTCTACAGCGCCGGCGGGGCGATTTACGCGCTCAGGCGGCCCGACCCGATCCCGCACATCTTCGGCTACCACGAGATCTTTCACCTGCTGGTGATCGCCGGGAACGCGGTCGTGGCGGCGGTGGTGTGGCTGTGGGTGCTGTAGGGGCCGCGGCGCGCTCCGCTGCGAGGCGGGCTCCACTCCCTCGCGCTCCCTCGGTCGGGGCATAGCCCCGCACCGCCTCACACGCCGCAGCGTGCGTCTGCTGCGAGGCGGGCTCCACTCCCTCGGTCGGGGCATAGCCCCGTACCCTGTCGCGCTCCCTTGGCGGAGCTTCACCTCTATCGCCTACGCGCCGCAGCGTGCATGCTGCTGCGAGGCGAGCTCCGCCTTCCCGGTCGGGGCCGTAGCCCCGTGCCGTCTCACACGCCGCAGCGTGCGTCTGCTGCGAGGCGGGCTCAGTCTCCCCTGTCGGGGCTACAGCCCGTGCCGCCTCACACGCTACAGCGTGCGTCTGCTGCGAGGCGGGCTCAGTCTTCCCCTGTCGGGGTACAGCCCCTACTGCCTCACACGCCGCAGCGTGCGTCTGCTGCGAGGCGGGCTCCGCCCCCTCGCGCTCCCCCGGTGGGAGGGCCTAGCAGCCCTCCCACGCCCACCCGCAAGCGATGCCGCCTCCTCCGCACTCCCCGTTGTCATGCCTCCGCACACCGGCCGCCCAGCCAGACCTCACCGGCGCACACACGCCGGCGCAGGCTGCGCCTCCAGGCTGCCCCGCACACGAGCTGTCGCCGGCATCGCAGCCACGACGTGCATTCCAGCAGATGGGCATGACAACGGGCGTCGCGCACCGGACGCGCTCCCTTTGGGGTTCGAAGGGGCGTAGCCCCTCGCGGGGGTGCCGGGGGCTGGCCCCCGGCCGCCTGCCGCGCGCAGCGGCACATACATCCCCTCTCGACGGCAGTCGAGAACGAGCGCCCGCCGCGCGCAGCGGCAGCCCAGGCTGATGCTGCTCCAGCTTGGCAGCCTGCCATGCCAGGCGGTGTCTGAACCGCCTGCCGCGCGCAGCGGCACACACATCCCCTCTCGACGGCAGTCAAGAACGAGCGCCCGCCGCGCGCAGCGGCAGCCCAGGCTGATGCTGCTCCAGCTTGGCAGCCTGCCATGCCAGGCACTATCCTGAACCGCCCGCCGCGCGCAGCGGCACACACATCCCCTCTCGACGGCAGTCAAGAATGAACGCCCGCCGCGCAGCGGCTCATACACCGCCCGACGGCAGTCCCGAGAACGAGCGCCTGCCGCGCAGCGGCATCCCAAGCCGAAGATGGCAACGGGCGTCGCGCACCGGACGCGCTCCCTTTGGGGTTCGAAGGGGCGTAGCCCCTCGCGGGGGTGCCGGGGGCTGGCCCCCGCCTGCCACACTCAGCGGCACGCACCGCGCAGCGTAGCTGTAGCTGTAGCCCTACCGCGCCTCCGCCGACGGCGGCGCGGGCGCATCGGCCGCGGACTCCTCCTCCGCCTGGCGCAGCTCGCGCCTGTACATCGCCGCGTAGCGGCCGTTGAGCGCCAGCAGGCTCTGGTGCGTGCCCTGCTCGACGACCCGGCCCTCGTCGAGCACGACGATCTGGTCGGCGTCGCGCACCGACGCCAGCCGCTGGCTCACCACCAGGCACGTGCGCCCCGCGCGGGCGCTGCTCAGCTCGCCGATGATCTCGGCGGCGGTGTGCGCGTCCACGCTCGCCAGGGCGTCGTCCAGCAGCAGGATCTGCGGGTCGCGCACCAGCGCCCTGGCGATCGCCGTGCGCTGCTTCTGCCCGCCGGAGAGGGTCGCGCCGCGCTCGCCGACGACCGTCGCCAGGCCCTTCGGCAGCTGGGCCAGGTCGTTCGTCAGCCGGGCCGCGCGCGCCGCCTCGTGGATGCGCTCGTCCGGCACGTTCTCGAGCCCGAGGGTGATGTTGTCGCGCAGCGTCATGCTGAACAGCAGCGTCTCCTGCGGCACATAGCACACCGCCCGCCGCAGCGTCTCCAGCTTGAGGCGCCGGATGTCGATGCCGTCGATCAGCACCTGCCCCTCGTCCGGGTCGCGCACCCGGCCCAGCAGGCTCAGCAGCGTGCTCTTGCCGGACCCGGTGGCCCCGACGATGCCGAGGGTCGTGCCCGCCGGGATGTCGAGCGTCACGTCGCGCAGCGCCCAGCGGTTCTCCCCCTCGGCGCGCACGCCCACGCCCACCAGCTGGATGTGGCCGCGCAGGGCCGGGGAGATCGCGTCCGGCGCGTCGGCGATCCGCGGCCGGCGGCGCAGCACCTCGCCGATGCGCCCGGCCGCCGCGCTGCCCTGCTGCAGTCGCTCGAACGCCTGCGAGAGCGACTGTGCGGCGCTGCTCAGCAGGCCGAGGTAGACGATGAACTGCACGTACTGCCCGACCGTCAGCTGGTTCTGGACGATCATCGCGCCGCCCACGCCGACCACCAGCGTCGCGGCGAGGCGCACCACCAGGCTCGGCAGAGGCGAGATGGCGCTGTTGCGCAGCACGAAGTCCAGGCTGCGCTGGGCGTACACGTCGTTGGAGCGCTTGAAGTGCTCGACCGTCGCCTGCTCCTGGGCGTAGGCCGCGAGCATGCGCGCCGCGCTCAGGTGCTCCTGGGCGAACGCGGAGAGGTGCGCCATCTGGGCCTGGACCCGGCTGAACGAGCGCTCGAGCACGCGGCCGAAGTACACCTGGGCGCCCACGCTGAGCGCCAGCAGCACCACCACCAGCGTCGCCAGCAGCGGGCTGGTGAGCGCCATGAGCGTGGTGCCGATCAGCAGCAGCAGCAGCGCGTGCATCGACATCTGGAAGCCGGCGCTGTAGAAGCGCCAGATGTAGATGAAGTCGTTCGAGGCGCGCGAGAGCAGCTCGCCCGTGCCGTACTGCTGCAGCGTCTCCCGGTCGAACAGCAGCAGCCGGTCGAACAGGTCCTTGCTCATCCGGTAGCTCACCCCGGCGGCGATCTCGCCGGTGAGCATGCGCAGCAGGTAGCGGAAGAGCGCCAGCGTGCAGGCCAGGCCCACCAGGCCGAGCGCGTACAGCAGGAGAACCTCAGGGCGAACGCCGCGCAGCAGCTCATCGATCGCCATGCCGAGCAGCGTCGGGCTGAAGGCGCTCGCGCTGGCGCCGATCAGCGCGTAGATCGCGCCGACGACCAGGTGGCGGCGGTACGGCTGCATGTACGGCAGCAGAAAGCGCAGTCCGGTGTTACGCATAGGGCATCTTCACACGTGGCGGGGAGCTCGCAGAGGCGGGCGGCAGGGAGCGCTCACATTCCGGCACGCATCATACTGCGCTGCGGCGGATTTGTCCAATCCTCTTGACATCCGGCGCGCGCCCGTGTATATTGAATGTACGTTCATTCAAAAAGGAGGGTTATGTCGCCACGACGAGCCGAGCAGAACGAGGCCATGCGCGCCGAGGCGCGCGCCCGCATCATGGAGGCGGCGCTGCTCCTCTTCAGCCAGCACGGCTACGACCAGACCTCAGTGCGGATGATCGCGCAGCAGGCGGGCGTCTCACAGGGGCTGATGTACAACTACTTCGCCAGCAAGGAGGAGCTGCTCGTCGAGATCTTCCGCGCCAGCATGCGCGATGTGCGCGAGTCGTTCGCGCAGGCCGCCGCAGCCGGGCCGGAGGATCGGGTCGAGACGCTGATCCGCGCCGCGTTCACGATCATCCGGCGCAACCAGAGCTTCTGGCGCCTCTCGTACGCCTCGCGGATGCAGCCGTCGGTGCTCGCCGTCCTCCAGCCGGAGATCCAGCCGTGGACCGGCGAGATCCTGCAGACGATCGAGCGCTATCTGAGCGAGGCCGGCGTGCCGGACCCGCAGATCGAAGCGCGCATCCTGTTCGCCCTGATCGACGGCGTCTGCCAGCACTTCGTGCTCGACCCGGAGGGCTACCCCCTCAGCGCCGTCGTCGAGACGCTGGTCGCGCGCTACCGCACGCTCACGGAGCGCGCTGGATAAGGAGCACTCTATGAACACCCCGAAGTGGCTGGACCGGCGCGAGTACCCGTTCCAGCATCGCGAGATCCAGCTCGAGGCGGGCCGCATGCACTATGTGGACGAGGGCGAGGGCCCGCCGGTGGTGCTGGTCCACGGCACGCCGGCATGGTCGTTCCTGTACCGCAACCTGATCAAGGAGTTGTCCGGCGCGCACCGCTGCATCGCACCCGATCACCTGGGGTTCGGGCTCTCGGAGCGGCCGGCGGGCTTCTCGTACCGGCCCGAGGACCACGCCCGCAACCTCCGCGAGCTGATCGAGCGGCTCGGGCTGAAGGATGTCACGCTGGTGGTCCACGACTTCGGCGGGCCGATCGGCCTCTCGTACGCCGTGGAGCGGCCGGAGAACGTGGCGCGGCTGGTGATCTTCAACACCTGGATGTGGTCGCTGCGCGGCAACCGCGAGGCGGAGCAGATCAGCAGGCTGATGAGCGGCCGGCTGGGGCGCTTCCTCTACGAGCGGCTGAACTTCTCGCCGCGCGTGCTCGTCCCAGCGGCATCGGGCCGCAAGCTGCCCCGGGCGATCCACCGCCACTACATCGACGCCGCGCCCACGCCGGAGGCCCGCCACGCCATGTGGGTCTGCGCCCGCGAGCTGGTCGGGTCGAGCGACTGGTACGAGGGGCTGTGGCAGCGGCGCGAGCGCCTGCGCGACATCCCGGCGCTGCTGCTGTGGGGCCTGAAGGACCCCGGCGTGAAGTCCGGCGTGTTCGACCTGGCGCGCTGGCAGGGAGTCTTCGCCGACGCGCGCACGGTCACCTTCCCCGAGGCCGGGCACTTCGTGCAGGAGGATGAGGCGCCGGCGGTGGCCGGGGAGGTGCGGCGCTTCCTCGGCGCCGTGCCCGCCCACGTGTAGACGCGCAGCCTCCGCTCAGGCGACACCCGCGCGCCGCTTCCAGCGCTCGGTCCAGCGGCGCAGCCCGGCCATCCCCTCCGGCGTCGGGCCGCCGGGCTTCCCCACGCGGTGCGCCAGGTCCCGCTGCATCACTGCGCCGGCCCAGGCGTAGAACGCCGCCATCTCCTGCGGCGGCCCCGCGGCGCGGCGGTAGCCGGCCTGCCAGGCGAACGCCAGGGCATACCGGCCGAGGCGCAGCACCAGCGGCAGGCGCCGGCCCATCGGCTCCGCCAGCAGGATCGAGTGGGTGCGCGCAACATCGGCGCGCGGGTCGCCGGCGCGGGCGTTGGACCAGTCCAGCACCGCGCTGATCCGGCCCTCGGCGGCCAGCACGTTCAGCGGGTGGTAGTCGAGGTGCAGCAGGGCCGGCCGGCCCTGCGCCAGCGAGCGCAGGCGGCGCTGGAGCGCCTCCTCGCCATCGCCGCTCCAGCGCAGCCAGCCGTCGGCGTCGTCCAGCAGCGGGGCCGGCGGCGCGACGGTGTGCAGCTGGGCCTGCGTGCGGCCGAAGGCGAGCCCGAGCCGCCAGAACTGGTGTGGCGCGCGCTGCAGCGCCTGCACCAGCACCTCGCCCGGGCACCACTCGAGCAGCAGCGCCGGACGGCCGCGCCACTCGCCGGCCGCGCAGACGCCCGGCACCGGGAGGCCGGCCGCAGCAGCCGCGTCCATCACCAGCTGCTCCTTGCGGCATGTCTGCTCCTGCCCGGGCCGAAAGAGCCGCAGCGCGAACGCGCCGCCCGGCCGCTCGACACGCCAGATCAGCAGGTCGAAGCCGCCGCGGACGCGCTCGGCCGTGCGGGCGTCCGCCACGCCGAGCGCCGCCAGCACCTCGAACGGGTCGATGTTCTCTTCCACTCCCCCTCCCTCTCCAAGCTAGGCCGCCAAGAGTGTAGGCGCTGCGGACAGGCGCGTCAACCTCAGGCCGCGCCGAGATGCTATACTCCTCGGAGCATTCCTGCTCTGCGGCGACAAAGTCGCCGCAGAGCAGCGAGAAAAAATAAGGATCTCGGAGGGCCTGCGGCCCTCCGAACCTCCCGGCAGGAAGCGGCCCAGGCGCCTGTGGCCCTCCGAGCCTCTCAGTGGGAAACGTCCCGGCGCCTGCGGCTCCGCGCCGCCCGGCGGGAAGCGGCCAGAAGCCCAGCTCCGCGCCGCCCGACACAAAGCGACTCAGGTCTGCGGCCCTCCGAACCTCCCGGCAGGAAGAGGCCCATCGAGCCGGCGGGGAGCGGCCAGAAGCCTGCGGCTCCGTGCCGCCCGGCAGGGAGCGGCCAGAAGCCTGCGGCTCGCCTCACCTCCCCGCAAGGGTGGGCGGCCGGCGCGACCGCATCGCTCGCCTGTCGCTGTGCGGCTGCGAAACGGGCTCACAGTCGCGGAAGAAAAAGGAAACGCCACGTGACATACCTCCCGATCGATACGATCCTGACCATTCTGAAGGGGACGCCGGCGCGCCTCGCGGAGCTGGCCGCCGGGCTGACGCCGGCGCAGCTGCACACCGCGCCCAGCGACGGCGAGTGGTCTGTGAACGAGGTGCTCTCCCACCTGCGCGCCTGCAACGAGGTCTGGGGCGGCCACTACATCATGACCATCCTGGCCGAGGAGCAGCCGACGATCAGGGCGGTGAACCCGCGCACGTGGATCACGGGCACGGACTACCTCGATCAGGATTTTCACACGTCGCTGCGCGCCTTCGCGGAGCGGCGGAGCGAGCTTCTGGCGGCGCTGGAGCCCCTGCCGCCCGCGGGCTGGGCCCGCACGAACATCCTCATCGGGGCGGGGAGGGCGCTGCGGCAGACGCTGCACGCCCACGCGGACGGGCTGGCCCGTCACGAGCGGGCGCACCTCAGGCAGATCGAGCGCACCCTCGCCGCGCTGCGGGGCGCCGCGTAGACCGGCGCAGCGCCCCGATTCCCCAGCCCGACGGTCTCCCACGGCGGCTGACACCAAGCTGATATTCGGCCACGCCGCCATCACGCAGATGCGACGGGCATATCACCGCCCCACGACCGCCCGGTGATGCGCCGTTCATCGCTTTCTGGCCCGCTCGCTGCTACAGTAGACGCAGGGGAGGATTGAAGAAGCAGGAGCGAGACCATGAGAGCGTTGACAAAAGTGTTCGCGGCCACGCTGCTGGCCGGCACCGTCTGGAGCAGCACCGCCCTGGCCGCGCCGGCGATCGGCAACGACGCGTTCCGGCGCGTGTGGGACCGGCAGGACCGCGCCGTCGCCGAGCAGGTCAGCGGCCGCTCGTGGACCTGGGGGCCGGCGCCGATCAGCGAGCCGATCCGCGAGGTCTTCGTCGACGGGCCGGAGGGCCAGCGCGTCGTCCAGTACTTCGACAAGAGCCGCATGGAGATCAACGACCCGACCGCCGATCCGAACAGCACCTGGTACGTCACCAACGGCCTGCTGCCGATCGAGCTGATGACCGGTCGCCTGCAGATCGGCTACAACCAGTTCGAGTGGCGCCAGCCGGCCCGCATCTCGGCGGTGGGCGACCCGGACAACGCCTTCCCGACCTACGCCGACCTGCTGCGGTTCTACCAGAGCCCCGGCGCGGTGAACCCGGGCGACCTGGGCAAGCCGGCCACCGGCTTCCTGAACCCGGACGGCACGATCACCGCCTTCACCGACTACGCCTACGACCCGGCGACGATCCTGGTGCGCGGCGAGAACAACCACGGCGTCGCTAAGGCCTTCGTGGACTTCATGAACCAGCAGGGCCTGGTGTCGACCGGCGGCCGCTACGTCACCGACCGGGTCTACGACCCGCTGTTCGTCTTCGGCCTGCCGGTGACCGGCGCCTACTGGACGAAGGTGAGGGTCGGCGGCAAGGAGATGCCGATCCTGTTCCAGGTGTTCGAGCGGCGCGTCCTGACCTACAACCCGGCCAACCCGCCCGCCTTCCGGGTCGAGATGGGCAACGTCGGCCAGCACTACTACGCCTGGCGGTACGGCGAGTAGGGCGACAGGAGAGTAGCGTAGAGGAGCACGAGGCCCGGTGCGCTTGTCGGCGCGCCGGGCTTCGTGTAGCATGGGCCACCGACCCGCCGCCACGAAGGAGTGACCCATGCTCACCGCCGACCAGATCGCCTTCTACCGGGAGAACGGCTACCTGCTCGTGAAGGGCATGTTCAGCCGCGAGGAGTGCGCGGCGCTGCGCCAGGAGTGCCACGAGCTGATCGAGCGGCTCTCGGCCATCCGCAGCGTGGACGCGACGTGGGGCAGCGCGCGCGAGGCCGTGCCCGAGGCCAAGGACACCAAGCTGCTCCACTGCCACAACGTCCAGTTCCACAGCGGCGCCTTCACGCGCCTGATCTGCGACGAGCGCTTCACCGGGGCCGCCGCCGATCTGATCGGCAGCCCGAACGTCCAGCTGCACCACACGAAGATGTTCATCAAGCCGCCCGAGAAGGGCTCGCCCTTCCCGATGCACCAGGACGCGCCCTACTTCCCGCACGACAAGCACACCATGATGGCCGGGATCATCCACTTCGACGACGCGCCGCTGGAGAAGGGGTGCGTGCGCGTGGTGCCGGGCAGCCACAAGAACGGCATCCTGGAGCACATCCCCACCGGCGGCTGGCACCTGCCCTTCGACGAGTACCCGATCGACGCCGCCACGCCCTGCCCAGCCGAGGCCGGCGACGTGCTGTTCTTCAGCTACCTGACGATCCACGGCTCGGGGATCAACACCAGCTCCGAGGCGCGCACGACGCTCCTGGTGCAGATGCGCGACCCGACCGACGCACCGACCAAGCGGGTGCACGAGTCCCGCGGGCAGGGGATGATGCTGCGCGGCATCGACCCGCTCGCGGGCTCGGGAGCAGCGTGAGCTGATGGCGCTCCCACCGATCCCAGAATCCTGGCGCGCCGTGCTGGCCGACGCCGTCGCCGCGCCGTCGTTCCAGCGGCTGCAGGCGTTCCTGGAAGAGGAGCGGGCGGCGCACCAGGTCTTTCCGCCCGAGCCGGAGGTGTTCAGCGCGCTCGCGCTCACGCCGTTCGACCGCGTGCGGGTGGTGGTGGTCGGCCAGGACCCGTACCACGACGACGGCCAGGCGCACGGGCTGGCCTTCTCGGTGCGCCCCGGCGTGCCGCTGCCCCCGTCGCTGCGCAACATCTTCAAGGAGCGCCAGGCCGACGTCGGCTGCCCGATCCCTCAGAGCGGCTCGCTGGTGGGCTGGGCGCGGCAGGGCGTCCTGCTGCTCAACACGGTGCTGACGGTGCGGGCGCACGCCCCCGGCTCGCACCGGCGCCGGGGCTGGGAGGAGTTCACCGACGCCGTGATCCGCGCGGTGAGCGGCCGCCCCGAGCCGGCGGTGTTCGTGCTGTGGGGCGCGCCGGCCCAGGCCAAGCGCGCGCTGGTGGACGAGGGGCGGCACGCCGTCGTGACCGGCGCGCACCCCTCGCCGCTCTCGGCGCGCCGCGGGTTCTTCGGCAGCGCCCCGTTCTCGCAGATCAACGCCGCGCTCAGCGCGCGGGGCCAGCCTGCGATCGACTGGTGCCGCTCGGACGCGTAGGGCGCGCTGTCTTGAGGAGGTGCCGCAGCACCGCATACGTCCTGCCTGAGAGGCCGCCGTGCACAAGCCCTTGCCCTTCGCCGCAGCTGACCTTCGCGCCGCGCTCGCCGCCCACCCGACGCCGTTCTACCTGTACGACGAGCGCGGGATCCGCGCCGGCGCCCGGGCGCTCAACCGCGCCTTCGCCTGGGCGCCGGGGTTCCGTGAGTACTTCGCCGTCAAGGCCACCCCGAACCCGCATATCATGGCGCTGCTCGCCGCCGAGGGCTGCGGCATGGACTGCAGCTCCCTGGCCGAGCTGACGCTCGCCGAGCGGATCGGCATGGCCGGCGAGGAGATCATGTTCACCTCGAACAACACGCCGGCCGAGGAGTTCCAGGCCGCGCGCCGGCTGGGCGCGATCATCAACCTGGACGACGTCGGGCACCTGGCGTACCTCGAGCGGCACGCCGGGCTGCCGGAGCTGATCTGCTTCCGCTACAACCCCGGCCCGCTGCGCGAGGGGAACGCGATCATCGGCCGCCCGGAGGAGTCGAAGTTCGGCTGCACCCGCGAGCAGCTGTTCGAGGGCTTCGCGATGGCGCGGGCGCGGGGCGTGCGCCGCTTCGGGCTGCACGCGATGGTGGCCTCCAACGAGCTCGACCCGCAGTACTTCGTCGCCACCGCGCGCATGCTGTTCGAGCTGGCGGCCGCCCTCCGCCGCGAGATCGGCGTGCGGGTCGAGTTCGTCAACCTCGGCGGGGGCATCGGCATCCCCTACCGCCCCGAGCAGCGGCCCGTCGACCTGCAGCTGGTCTCGGAAGGCATTCACCAAGCTTATGTCGAGCTGATCGAGCCGGCGGGCCTCGCGCCGCTGCGGCTGATGCTGGAGTGCGGCCGGCTGATGACCGGTCCGCACGCGGTGCTGGTGACGCGGGTGCGGCACGTGAAGCGCACCTACCGCCAGTTCGCCGGCGTGGACGCGACCATGGCCGACCTGATGCGGCCGGGCATGTACGGCGCGTACCACCACATCAGCGTGCTCGGCAAGGAGCATCTCCCGGCCGACCAGGTGTACGACGTGACCGGCTCGCTGTGCGAGAACAACGATAAGTTCGCGGTGCAGCGGGCGCTGCCGGAGCTGGAGCCGGGCGACGTGCTGCTGATCCACGACGCCGGGGCGCACGGCCGGGCGATGGGGTTCAACTACAACGGCAGGCTGCGCTGCGCCGAGCTGCTGCTGCGCGAGGACGGCTCGCTCAAGCTCATCCGCCGCGCCGAGACGCTCGACGACTACTTCGCGACCCTCGTGGTGGATTGACCATCGGCGGCCCGCGTGGTACACTACTGCGCGCAACCGAATACGGCGCCAACGACGTTGGCGGGGAATAGTACGCGCAGGCCGGGCGCACAGCGAGTCGAGGATCGTGCAAGCTCGATCAGCAGGCCGGCGCCGAACCCACCCCGTCGCCCCGGCAGCTCGCCGAGCCCGCCGGGCAGTCGCCACCGAAGCGAAGGCCCGCCCTTCGATAAGGTCGGCCGGTGTGCCCGCCGTTACCAGGGCGCGCCCTCACCAGCAGCAGCAGGTGGCGGCGGCAGAGTGGGGGCGTAACGCCCCAACCAAGGTGGTACCGCGGTCCATTCCGTCCTTGAGCAGTGCGCTCAAGGGCGTTTTTCGTTGGGCGCAGCTAGGGCGTAGCACGCTGCGCCCAAATGGGACGTCACGGGAGGTGAGTATGCGACTATCGACACTCTTCGGGCGCACGCTGCGCGAGGCTCCGGCCGATGCCGAGCAGACCAGCCACGCGCTCCTGGTGCGCGCCGGCCTCGCGCGCCCGCTGCAGGCCGGCAGCTTCGCGCTGCTGCCGCTGGGCATGCGCGTCCTGCGCCGCATCGAGGCGATCGTCCACGAGGAGATGGCGCGCATCGGCGCCCAGGAGCTGCGCACGCCGGTGATCCAGTCGGCCGAGCCGTGGCAGCGCACCGGCCGCTACGAGGCGTACGGCCCGGTGATGCTGCGCCTCACGGACCGCGGCGGGCGCCAGCTGATCTTCGCGCCGACCCACGAGGAGGCGGTGGCCGAGCTCGCGCGCCGCGAGATCGACTCCTACCGCCAGCTCCCGGCGCTGGTCTACCAGGTCCACACCAAGTACCGGGACGAGCTGCGCACGCGCGGCGGGCTGATGCGCCTGCGCGAGTTCACCATGCTGGACGCCTACTCGCTCGACGCCGACGCCGCCGGGCTCGACCGCTCCTACGCGCTGCTGGCGGAGGCCTTCGAGCGGATCTTCGCCCGCTGCGGGGTGCAGGTGCTGGCGGTGCAGGCCGGCGGCGGCGAGATGGGCGGCAGCGAGGCGGTGGAGTACATGGTGCGCTCGCCGGGCGGCGAGGACACCCTGGCGATCTGCGCCGCCTGCGGGTACGCGGCCAACCACGAGGTGGCCGTCGCCGGGAGGCAGCCGGCCGCCGAGGAGCGTAGGAGCGCCGGCCCGATGGAGGAGGTCGCGACCCCCGGCTGCGCGACGATCGCCGAGGTGGCGGCGTTCCTGGGCGTGCCGGAGTCCGCCACCGCGAAGGCGGTGTTCTTCGACACGCCGGAGCGCGGGCTGCTGTTCGCAGTGATCCGCGGCGACCTGGAGGTGAGCGAGGCCAAGCTGAAGGCCGCCGCGGGCGTCTCGCAGCTCACGCCGGCCAGCGCCGAGCAGATCATCGCCGCGGGCGCCGTGCCGGGCTACGCCTCGCCGGTCGGCCTGACCATTCGCCCCTCCGTGTCCTCCGTGCCCTCCGTGGATCAGCAGGGCGTCCTGGTCATCGCCGACCAGTCCATCGTGGACGGCGGGCCGCTGGTCGCGGGGGCCAACCGCGCGGGCTACCACCTGCGCGACGTGGTCTACGGGCGCGACTGGCGGGCCTCGCTGGTGGCGGACATCGCCGCGGTGGCGGACGGCGACCCGTGCGCCCGCTGCGGGGCGCCGCTGGCGCTCGAGCGGGGCGTCGAGCTCGGCCACATCTTCAAGCTCGGCACCCGCTACAGCGAGGCGCTCGGCGCGACGTACCTGGACGCCTCGGGCGCCGAGCGGCCGATCGTGATGGGCTCGTACGGCATCGGCATCGAGCGCCTGATGCAGATGATCGTGGAGCAGCACCACGACGACGCCGGGATCGTCTGGCCGGCCGCCGTCGCCCCGTTCGACGTCCATCTGCTGCGGCTGGGCCGGAACGACGCGACGCGCCAGGCGGCCGACGAGCTGGCCGAGGAGCTCGAGGCGCACGGCATCAGCGTGCTGTACGACGACCGCGACGAGTCGGCGGGGGTCAAGTTCAACGACGCCGATCTGATCGGGCTGCCGCTGCGGCTGCTGGTGAGCGACCGGCTGCTGGCCGAGGGGATGGTGGAGCTGAAGCCGCGCGGGGGGCAGGCGGAGAAAGTCGCCCGCGACCAGATCATCGCCCAGGTGCGGCAGCGCGCTCAGGGGGGCCAGTAGATGTGCGCGGCTGTGGCGCGGGCTCGCCGCCCACAGCCGCGCACGGTCTCTCAGTCCCTGCGGGCGATCGTGAGCATCAGCTCCGAGCCGCCGTGCAGCTCGTCGAGGTCGTAGGAGCCGAAAATCGCCTCGATGGTGAAGCCGGCGCGCGCGAGGAGGTGCTCGAGCTCGTAGCGGTACAGCCAGCGCAGCGTGAAGCTGTGCGTCGCGCGCCGCACCTGCCCGTCGGCGCCGAGCTCATCGTAGATGAAGGTCACGTGGTTGAGCTGGCGGGCCATGTCCGCCCGCTGGGCCACGAACTTCTGCACCTGCGCGCCGTCTGGCAGCGTGAACGTCCGGTCGAGCACCAGCTCGCCATCGAGGTCGGCGAGCGCCCGCGACGTGGGGTTGAACAGATCGAGCGCGAGCAGCCCGCCGGGGGCCAGCGCGGCGTGGAGGTTGCGCAGCGCGGCCAGCTGGTCGGCCGTGCTCACCAGGTGCATGAACGAGTTGAGCGCGACGATCGCCAGGTCGAAGGGGCCGGGCGGGAGCGTCTGGCGCACGTCGCCGAGGTGCAGCCGCACCCGCTCGAGCAGGCCGGCCTCCGCGAGGCGCTCGCGGGCCAGCGCCACCATGGCCGGTGAGGAGTCGATCCCGTCCAGCTGCAGCCCGGCGCGCGCCAGCGGGACGAGCAGGCGCCCGCTGCCGCACATCGCCTCCAGGACGCGGTCGCCGGCGCGCCGGGCGAGCTCGCGGTAGAACGGCACGTCGTCGTCGAACGCGGCGTGGTCGGCGTCGTAGTAGCGGGCGAGCGCGTCGTAGACACTCACGGCAGCACGCCCGCGAACATCGCCAGGGCCGCGCCGCCCAGCACGAGCAGGCCGAGCAGCCCGATCGCGATCACGGGCCCCGGGAACACCGGCTCGAAGCGCGGCGCCTGGTACACGGCCTCCGGCTCCTCGGTGTACTCGAGCGCCATCCGCGACGGCGGGGGTGGGAGGTACGGCATGCCCATCTCGCCGCCGAGCGGCGGCAGCGGCTGGTACGGCTGCTCGACCTGGTACGGCCGCTCGATCTGGTCCGGCATCTGTGGGGCGGAGGGGGCGGCGGGCCGGCTGCCGATCGCGCGGACAGCCGACACGATCACGCTCAGCAGCACGAGGCCGCCGACGATGAACGGGAGCAGGCTGGTGAGCTGGATGGTGTTGCCGAGGGCGTTCTGCAGCGTGCGCAGGATCGGCCCGCCGGCCACCAGCAGCAGGAAGATCACCCAGCCGATCGCCGAGCCCCAGTTCGTCCCCTTGCGCTTGCGCTCCTCCATCGGACTGCCCCCAGGTTCTGCTGACGCCTGTATTCTAGCACACGAGATGGCGGCGCGAGATGCGCGCACGCTTCTAGGCCGCTCCGCCGCGCCACTGCAGCTCGCCGTGGTCGTCGTGGTGGACCACCAGGAGCAGACCCTCGCGCAGCGTCACCCGGCCGGGCGGCTCCAGCAGCACGTTGCTCACCCCGCGCGCCCGCTCGTAGCGCAGCGTCGCGTCGCGGAGCGGGTACATCAGGCCGGCGGTTGTGACGCCGCGCACCTCGGAGGTGAGCGGCAGGAGCGAGACGGTGTCCCCGCGGTTCCCTTCGAGCACCGCCGAATCGCGCACGGTGAAGAGCGTCTGCCGCCCATCGATCAGGCGCACGCGCCGGCCGCGCAGCTCGGGCATGTCGAGCATCGCGACGTTGGCGAGGGTGTGGTCCCAGCGGCCGCCGAGCGCGCCGAGCACATCAATCGCCGTGGCGCCGCGCTCGGCCGCCAGCAGCAGCGCCATCTCAAGGTCGGTCTCGTCCTTCTCGCGCGGGAAGCGCCGCAGCTCGACGTCGCGCGCCTGCAGCTCGCGCTCGGACTGCGCGTCGAGCGAGTCGAGGTCGCCGATCACAATCTGCGGCACCAGCCCGATGCGCAGCAGCGGCAGCGCCCCGCCGTCGGCGGCCAGCAGCAGGTCCGCGGCGCGTATGCGCTCGGCATACGGCGCGGCATCGAGATTGGGGGCGTTCGCGACGATCACCGTGTACATAGCGGGCAAGTTGCGATACAGTAGTGGGAGTATCATACCACGACGTAGGAGGAGCACCCCACGATGAGCCAGCCACCAGCTCTGCGCGAGCTCCCTGCGCCGCGCGCGGCCAGCGCCCCCCGCCGCGGCACAGACGTCGAGCTGATCGTGCTGCACCGCGACCAGCGGCCCGCGGCCGAGGCGCTGGAGGCCTACGCGGCCCCGCAGAGCCGCAGGTCGCCCCACTACCACATCGACGCGACGGGCGCGACGACGCAGCTCGTCCCCGAGAGCCGCGCCGCGCGCTTCAGCGGCCTCGCCACCTGGCGCCGCAGGCGGCGCAACATCGACCGCGCCGGAGTCGCCATCGCGCTCGAGGGCGCCGCGGGCGAGCCCTTCACCCCGCAGCAACTGGCGGCGCTGGAGCGCCTGGCCGGGGAGATCGCGGCGCGCTTCGGGCTCAGCGGCGACGCCGTGGTCGCCTGGGAGCCGCCGGAGCCGGGCCAGAAGAGCGGCACGCTCACG
>Ga0207874_1001725_pt1 | contig 23406 bp, 19 predicted proteins | sample HigsolmetaAR201D_FD_184833 | JGI IMG/M metagenome (GOLD analysis project Ga0207874, IMG submission 184833) | Ionic liquid and high solid enriched microbial communities from the Joint BioEnergy Institute, USA - AR20-1-D (SPAdes) (version 2) ...
GTACGACAGGCAATCGACCGTGGATCTAACGGCCATCAATCCTGAGAATGGACGTCCGGGAGCGTTGGTTGCGGCGGGCAGGGACGGGCACGGGAGAGCGTTCCAGCCTACGATTGCGCGTCTGGAGCCGAGCGCCAGTCTGGCCTGGAATCCCTTTGGCGATTCCAAACGGACGATTCGGCTGGCCTATTCCCGATCCTATAGTTCCATTCCGATTTACTCTGCCCAATTCGGCACGCAGGGCTTCAACGGCTATGCGACGTACTATTCGGAGAACGTCCAGTTGAATCCTGCGATGAAGCTCTCCGACGGGGTTCCGTTTCTTCCCTCGCTGCCTGACTTGCGACCGGAGGCGGCCAATTACACGGTCGCGCATTACATTACGCCCGGGGACGGGGTTCCTACCACTCAAGCCGCCTCAGCATCGCTCGAATCGCAGCTTCCAGGCTCAATGGTTGTGACCGTTGGAGCATCTTTATCGGGTGGGAAGAACCTCCTGGTAAGCAATAACAACGTCAACCTGAATGCGATCCATCCTTCGGCTCTGGTGTACCGGGACGAATTGAACAACGAGGAGTTCCGGAGGACCCTGCGGCCGTATCCGCAGTACCTCGGGCTCGACGTCTACAGCTCGTATCCGGACGGGCGGTACCGGCGCGCAGCGAGCTTTGTCCGGCTTGAGAAGAGAACTTCCACAGGGCTTGCGCTGAACGTCTACTACGAATTCTCCAAGCAGGAGGACGACTATTCCGGTCCTTACGGCCGCCAGAATTTCTTCGACTCGCAGTCGGAGTGGAGTCTCACAGCGTGGAACAGTCCGCACCGGCTTTCTCTCAGCTACGTCTATGAGCTGCCTATCGGGACGAATAAACCGTTCCTGGCATACACGGATTGGCGGCGGGTTCTGGTCGACGGCTGGTCGCTAAGCGGGATCAGTACGGTTTCAAGCGGGCTGCCTCTGGCGCTCCGTCCGCAGTTCAATAACACCGGCGGCGTGATCAGCAACCTGCGCGTCGACGTCGTGCCGGGCGTCGACCCTCGTGTAGAGAATCCGAGCCCTGAGCTATGGTTCAACCCGGCGGCATTCGCGCATCCGGCGGATTTTACTCTCGGCAACGGACCGCGCACGCATCCCTTCCTCCGTGGCCCCGGCAGCCAGAATCATGATCTGTCGGTCAGCAAGCGATTCGCGATCGCGACGGAGAGTACACTTGAATTCACTGCATCCGGATTCAACTTCATTAATCATGGAAATTGGAATGATCCGGACGTTGTTATTGGTCCGGCTGATGCTCCGAACGTAAACGCGGGCCGGATTATCGGGTCTCGCGGAGGGCGGGTCATTCAGCTTGGTTTGCGGTTGAGCTTCTGATGCACGCGCTGGCGCCACTTCTTGCTGCTATCGCCTTTCTGGCCGCAGTGCGCCTTGACGCCGAAACCCGTTCCTCAATTGCGATCCCTGTCTGGGCCGATTCGCCGGCCTCGTTAGCGCCATCCGGACTCAAAGCCGGGCTGGACGGGAAACCGGCGAAGGTCCTTCGCGTCTGCACTCCGAAGGACGATCTGCTGCTGCTTGTGGTGTTCGATCTGGTCGGGGACATCGCTTTAGTCGACCCGGCTCGAAACCGGGTGATCTCGCTCATTGAATCGCTACCCCCTACGACCTATATGGCGCTCCTTCGTGCGCAGGATGGATTGCAGGTGGTATTGGACCCCACGGCGGATCGTGAGGCTTTGGTTTCCGCCGTTCGAGCTCTTCCGATTGGCGGCCGACCGGCGTTGCTTGAGACAGTGGAACAGGCGGCCGGACTGGCAGATCGTATCTTGAGCAAAGCCGCCGTTCGTCTGGCGCTCATTTACATCACGGATAGCAACATCTACGACTATCGAGAGGACTATACGAACCCTGTTGTGAATTCCAGCGACTCACGTGACTTGAGCCGCCGGTTTCCGGAAGGGTTGATTCGGGAGAAGATCTCGAAAATCGATGCTTCCCTGTCTGCTCTTCAGGCGCCTCTCTTCATCGCTCATCTCAGTTACCAGCGGGATCGGCTGAACGAGGCATATCAGACAGGGCTGCTGCAGCTTGCGGAGGCTACGGGTGGTACGGCGGTCTTTTGTCGTACGATATCCGAGATTCCGGATGCGATCCAGCGCGTTTTTGATCGGGCAATGTCGCATTGGAGGGTAGACGTACAGCTTCCGGAGCGTCCGCCAAGGAACATCCTGGTGCAGCTGGAGGGCGAGGCGAGCCTGAGCCATCGCACCCGCTATCAGATTAAACGGAAATGAGGGGAGCATGAGAAGACTTCGCTTGCCTCTTTGGGTAGCCTCGTTGCTGGCGGCGGCCGTCTGCGCTGTCCTTGCCTGGCGGCAATATCGAATCGCCGCAGACCTGAACGAGACAATCGCCAGGCTGGAGCAGGAGAACCAGCATCTTCGCGCCGAAGCCGCGAGGATGGCAGGCGAGACCGCTTCGCTCCGCGCACGGCTGGGAGAGGAGACGGACGAGCGCAAACGACCCGAAGGCGATTCCATGTCGGATGATTCCGACGTCGAATCCCGCCTGGATGCCATCCGGATTATCAGCAGCTTGAAGGATGAACTGGCAGCGGCGAAGAGGTCGATTGCGGAAATGCAGAACCAGATTCTCGAGCTGCAGGCCGACATAGACCGGACAACCGAGGAGAACAAGAAGCTGATCCAGGCGGAGGCTGAGCTTAGGGAAAGTCTCAGCAGCGCTCAGCGCGTGATCGAAGCGATGCAGACCGAGCTGAAAGGGAAGAACGACCGTCTGGTTCAGCTGGAAATCGCCGCTCGCCGCAACGCCGAAGATCTGAAGGTGGCGAATGAGAGGATTAAGCGGGTGACGGCGTGGAGCGAGGAATTGGAGGACATCCAGCGGCGGCGTGAAGTACATCTGGCGAACCTTGCCCGGCGCTACAGGGATCTGAACGACCGGTTGCGGGAGATGGCGCTCCGGCTGGACAATCCCCAGGAGTCGACGCGGCCTCTCTCGATGGATTTATCCCGTGTACAGACAGTGATTCAGAGCGCAGAAGAGGATCTGCGGCAACTGGCGGCTCTGAATTCACAGGTGCAGACGCTCCAGAGAAAGCTGCGCAATTGAAGACAGCCCGCCCGGCGTGATATAAAATGTAAAGACGTTCCGAAAGCCACCCTAGCTCAGTTGGTAGAGCGGCTGATTCGTAATCAGCAGGTCGCCGGTTCAAGCCCGGCGGGTGGCTCCAGGCAAACCTCGCCCCGTCAAAGAGATGCGGGCAACTTCGCAAATCCTCCCAAACGAGCGCTTCGGGCACTGTGACCAGATTTGTGCCCACCCTGTGCCTCCTGTTGTGCTCGAAGCGTACGGTTCTGCCGTAAAATGGGAATGACGCCAATGGTCCTGCGGTTCAACGAACGGAGAGCAACCGAAGCTGCCGCGAAGTTCCTCAAACTCCGCGGCGGCCGCATGAGCTATTTGAAGCTCATCAAGCTCCTGTACCTCCTCGACCGCGAGGCACTGCTGCGTTGGGGCCGACCGGTCACCACCGATCGTTATGTATCCATGGACAACGGTCCGGTCGTCAGCCGGATCTACGATTTGATCCGGGAGGAGCCCCCTCCGGGTACCGATCCAGTGTGGAGGCACTTCATCTCTGCGCCTAGCAACTACGAGGTGGCGCTTATTGCCGAACCGGCGAACGAGGAACTGTCGCCCGCTGAGGAGGCTTTGATCGAGGAGATCTTCACGAAGTACGGGTGTCTGAGCCGGTGGGATTTGGTGAATCTCTCGCATAAGTTGGCCGAGTGGCAGGATCCGCAAGGAAGCGCCATCCCGATCGAGTACCGCGACATCCTCCGCGCCGGCAACAAGACCCAGAGCGAGATCGCGGCGATCGAAGCTGAACTGGAAGCGCTGGCCGCGGCAGAAGCGATGCTGCAACCCTCATAAGATGCTGCAACCCTCATAAATGGAGTGCGGCGACACCTTCCTGATGCCCGCACCAGGCGGGATCGCGAAGCCTCATCTTTGGATCGTCGTCACCGAGCCGGATCCAGTCTCCAATCTCTGCGGCATCGTGAGCGTGACGACCTTGCGGAACAGCAAGGATCAGACCGTCATTCTCCGAGTTGGCGACCACCCGTTCATCCGGCACGAGTCGACTATCTTCTACGGCGACGCGATGATCGTGGATGGTCAGCGGCTTGAGAACGAGATTGCGGCTGGCTTGGCGGTTCGCCGCGAGAAGTGCCCTGCAGCTACGCTCAAGCTGGTTCAGCAGGGCGTGGGTGCATCGCCGTTCACCAGACCTAAGTTCCTGCGGTTCTGCCGTGAGCAGTGGACCCGGTAGCGGCGGTCACCCCTACCCGGAATCTTACGGCCGTCAGCAGCTTCGACCTCCGGAAAATCTTCCGGAACTGGCGGCAGGCAACTTGTGGGCAATTGCTCACAGGTTGTCCTCAGCCGCGGCAGAGCTAGACGACGGCAAGCGGCCCGGTGAAAGCGTTCCTTCCATCGCCTACGCGTTTCTCGAGTCCCGGCGGGTGGCTCCACTCTCCTCTACCCCCCTTACAGGCATCACGACCACCAAGTCTGAACTCCAAGCGGTACTTGTTGAAGTTGCGCGCAGCCGCTGGCTTGGCGCCGCCTAGGACCCCCGCGAACGCACACGCCCCCGCCACAGCAGAGAAACAAATGGGCCGATGAGGCATCTACCAGCCGAAGCGGAGACACGGTTTCGTCAGGAACGGAGACATCGAATCATGAACACCCGGCCACAGAATATGTCCGCCAGGAAAATCCGTTTTGCCGTCGTCGGTTTGGGGTGGATTGCTCAGGAAGCGGTTCTGCCGGCATTTCAAAACGTCGAGACGGCTGAGCTCGCAGCCCTCGTCACGAACGACGCGCTAAAAGCGAATGAGTTGGGCAAGCAGTACAACGTTCCTCGCACCTGCTCCTACGAGGAGTACGACGACCTGCTGCACCGAGGCGAGATCGACGCGGTTTACATCAGTCTGCCGAACAGCATGCATAAGGACTACGGCGTCCGGGCTCTGCGCGCTGGCGTCCATGTGCTCTGTGAAAAGCCGATGGCGGAGACGGCCGAGGAGTGTCATGAGATGATTCGCGCGGCGGAGGAGAACGGGGTGAAGCTCATGGTCGCCTACAGGCTTCATTTTGAGCCTGCGAATCTGAGGGCAATCGAGATTATCCGTTCCGGTGAGATCGGCGAGCCGCGCATTTTCAGCTCCGCATTCTGCCAGCAGGTGCCGGAAGGCAATGTCCGGCTGAAAAAGAGCCTCGGCGGAGGTCCGCTGATGGATATGGGCGTGTACCCGATTAATGCCTCGCGCTACCTTTTTCGAGAAGAGCCGGTGGAGGTCATCGCGTTCGGAGGAAATAACGGGGAACCGCGATTTGAAGGCATTCATGAGATGGTTTCCGCGGTCATGCGTTTTCCCGGAGATCGGCTGGCTTCCATCACGTGCAGCTTTGGGTCGGCCGACGCGGACGCCTTCGAAGTCCTTGGCACAAAAGGTTCTCTTCGCCTGGTTCCAGCCTACGATTACCATACGGGCAAGACACTCACGGTTACAACGGGCGACCGGACGCGGGAGGAGAAATTCAGTCAGTACGACCAGTTCGGCGCGGAGATTGCCTACTTCTCGGGCTGCATTCTGGAGGGGAAGGATCCGGAGCCGTCCGGGCGCGAGGGTTTGGCTGATGTGCGAGTCATACAGGCCCTTCTTCGGTCGATCCGAACCGGCAGTGCTGTGCGGCTCGGTCCCTACGAGCGTGAGAAGAGGCCGGATCAAAGTCAGGCCTATGAGTTGCCGCCCGTGCACGCGCGTGAAATCGTGCACGCGGAACCTCCTTCTGCAGTCGTCAACCTTCGGCGATAGAGCCCGCGGGCAGTTTCTCAAGTCGGATGTATGCTCATGCTCGTGAAGGCGCGGTCACGTGATCGGTCTTTCATCCTAGTCAGGAGGTGCCATGTCCCGGTGTGAAGTTTGCGGTAATGAATACGACAAAACGTTCCAGGTCCAGATGTCTGGAGCAACGCACACGTTCGACAGCTTTGAATGCGCGATTCACGCACTCGCGCCTGTCTGCGCGCATTGCGGCTGCAGAGTGGTCGGCCACGGCATCGAGGCCGGAGACCGCTACTACTGCTGCGCAAGCTGCGCCCGAGCTTCTGGCGTTACGACAGCGCGGGATCGTGCTTGACGGACACACGAAAACCGAGGAGGCGCGCTAACGGAGGCTGAGGCCGCCGTCGACGGCGATGACCTGGCCGGTGACAAAGGACGTCGCCCGAAGGAAGTAGACCACGGCGTCCGCGACTTCTTCAGCAGTTCCCGGACGGCCTGTCGGAGTTGCGCGGACCATCGCCTCGGCTCGGTCGTCGAGGTCGCCAAAGGGAATGACTCCCGGGGCGACGGAATTAACGGTGATCAATGGAGCGAACGCTTTGGCGAGCGATCGCGTCAGATGGATGACCCCTGCTTTTGAGGCGCAGTAGTGGGCGTGCTGTGCCCACGGCCGAAGGCCGCCCAGGGAGCTGATGTTGACGATACGTCCCTCGCCGCCTGGATTGCGCCGCATCCACAGTGCCGCCTGCTGGCAGCAGAAGAAGACGGCCTTGAGGTTGACGCTGTGAATGAAGTCCCAATCGGCTTCGGTAATCTCGAGCGGGTCGCGCCTGGTGAAGCGGGCTGCGTTGTTCACCAGTCCGTCAATTCTTCCGAAATGATTCCCGACTGCGTCGAATAGCCGGACAATCTCGGAAACGTGCTCCAGGTTGGCTTGAAAGACGGGCGCCCCTCCGCACTCCTCCGCAGTCTTTGCCGCTTCCTTTGCGGAAGTGGAATAGTGGATCGCAACGCGCGCGCCTTCCCGCGCCAGCCTCAAGGCGATACCGCGGCCAATGCGCTTCGCGGAGCCCGTCACAAGAATGACCTTCCCCTTCAGACTAAACTCGTTGCTCGGCATGTGCTTCCCATCTTCTGAAATCCGGCGCCCTTTACGCCAGGCTCTGGCGGGCGGGCATCCCGTGAAGCCAGCTTTAGAGGATCTCGATTGTTGAACTCACCCTGGTTATGTTCGCTCCGTCACAAAGACACCCAACAGAACAAGTGTGCCGCCGACGATCAGGGAGATCGTGACGTGCTCATTGAGCAGCGGGATCGCAAGCAACGTTGCAACGAAGGGCTGAAGATAGGAAAAGGCAGAGACCCGTGACGCTGGGATGTAGGTGAGTACGTAGTAATAGATGAGATAGCAAAGAACGGATGGGAAAAGCGCCATATAAATGAGGCAAAGCCATCCAGCTGCGCTCACGCCTGCAAAATCGAAGTCGCGGGAAACCAGGATCGTGACGGGCAGCAGCAGGATCGCGCCTCCGGCGTAAGCGAAAGTATTCATCGTCACGCTGCCATGCCGCGCCGTTGCCTCCTTTGCGAACACGGTGAAGATGGTGAACGTGATAGCGGCAAGGAGAACGAAGAGGTCCCCTACAAAACTGGCCTGACTGCTTTTCGCGATGTGAATCACGCCAACGCCGCCAACGGCAATTGCCATGCCGGCTACCTTCCGGGCGGAAAAGGCCTCAAGTCCTCGGGCACTCGCCAGCAGCAGCACGAGAAGCGGCGTCAAGGCGATGATCAGGGCCGCGTGCGCCACGCTGGTGCGATTCAATCCCAGGACGAAGAAGACCTGATTCAGGGCGACGCCGAACACGCCGAGCTGTATGAGCAGCGGGACGTCTCTGGCCTTCCACTGCGTTTTCTCCTGATGAAGGAGGTAGACGGGAAGAACAAAGACACCGGCCAGCGTCGTGCGCAGGCAGGCCAGAAGCATTGGCGGAAAATCTCTGAGGGCGATCTTGCCGACCACAAAGTTCAGCGACCAGAAGAACACCATCAGAGCGATGAGACTGTAGAGCTTCAGGGGAGACGGCTTGCTGCCCCTGCTCAATCGATAGTCTCCTCGCGAACTGTGATTTCCTTGATATAGGCAGTATTCACGGCATACCCGAGGCCAGCCTCGTCGCGCACTGTAATGGCGCCGCTTGGGGAGACTTCAACCTCCGGGTCGATAATGTCGCGCGACCAGTACCTCTTGCTGGCGCTCACATCACCGGGCAGGACGAAGTTCGGCAGCGTGGAGAGCGCCACGTTGTGCGCGCGCCCGATGCCCGACTCCAGCATGCCTCCACACCAGACGGGAATTCCCGCAGCTTTGCAGACATCGTGAACCCGCCGCGCTTCGAGAAATCCCCCCACGCGTCCAAGCTTGATGTTGATGATCTTGCAGGCGCCCAGCGCGATCGCCTGCTCGGCGTGGTGAGCGGACCGAATGCACTCGTCCAGGCAAATCGGCGTTTCGAGCTTGGGCTGGAGCTGTGCGTGATCGATGATGTCGTCATGAGCCAGCGGCTGCTCGATCATCATCAGGTAGAACTCGTCGAGGCGCCGCAGGTGGTCTGCATCGGCCAGCGTATAGGCGGAGTTCGCATCCGCCATCATCTTTATGCTGGGAAATTCCTTGCGAACCTCACGGATGACATTCACGTCCCAGCCGGGTTTGATCTTGATCTTGATGCGCTGGTATCCGGCGTTGACCTCTGTTTCGATCTTCTTGAGCAGTTGCGGGATCGAGTCCTGGATGCCGATGGAAACGCCGCATGGGATTTCCTTCCGGGCTCCGCCGCCAATGTGCTTCCAGAGCGGAACGTTCTTGAGCCGCGCCTCGAGATCCCACACCGCCGCTTCCAGACCGCCGCGCGCCATGCGATGCCCGCGAATATGCGCGCTGAGCTCCGCGACACAATCGGCCGAAGGGAGGGGCCGCTTCAGGACTGGCGGAACGATGTAGTGCTTGAGAAGGAGCCACGCGGCATCGGTCCACTCTTCGTTGTAAAACGGGTTCTCGCCGCAGGTGACTTCGCCCCAGCCTGAGATTCCGTCCTGCACCACTTCGACCAGCAGGATCCTTCGCTCGTACGTTCGGCCGAAGCTGGTTTCAAAGAAATGCACCAGCGGCAGCCGGATTTCCCTCAGGACAACTTTTTCGATCTTTATTCCCATATTCCCAGGAGGTAGGCGCCGAACTCTTCCGTCCGTTCAAAGCCGATCACCGCGAGGCCCTGATCGAAGTACTTCTGGAACTGTTCGCTCACCGAGGATTGAATTGCGCGCGCCTGTTTCGGGTCCTCTTGCCGCAATCGGGCAATGGCGGCAGGCACCGTGATGCGGGCCTGGACGAGCGGCTGCTGCCTCGGCTTGCCCGCCAGGAGACTCTCCACTTCCGGTCTGGCGATGTACCATTCGGCAATGCAGCGGTCCGTTGGCAGGCCGCCATGAAGGTGGCTCGTGGTCGTCCCGTACTGATTGAGCACGTAGCGCCGGACGATCGCGCCAAGCCGTTCGATGTTGAAATACGCGTTTTTGATCTCCAGCGGGTCGAACGTCCATTCAATGAGTTGAATCCCGCGGGAAAGCGCCTCTTCGCGCTGTGCGAGCTTCAGCATTCGCCCTACGCCGAAGTTCCGGTACTCGGGCAGAACGCCGAGCATGTGGCTATGGAGATAGGTCTTGCCGCCGGATTTCAATCCCGGAATCGCGAGGCAGAAAGCGATCATCTTCTCGCCGTCGAAAGCGCCGAACGCCTGACCACCCACTTTCGTGGCCACGACGAAAAGCCGCACGGGAAGCAGCTCCACTTCCCGGAATCCCCAGATCTCTTTTTGCAGACGTACTGCTTCCGCAAACTCTGCGTGCGTCGTCAGCGCGCGAACTTGAATCGTGGGAGCGCTCATGTGCGCTGTTTCGCTTCCTGCCATAGCGCCTCCATTTCTTCGAGGCTGGCCTCGGTCAGGGGCTTGCCCCGTTGATTCAACTGCTGTTCTACGTATCGGAACCGCTGCCGGAACTTCGCATTCGTTTTTCGAAGCGCCTGTTCCGCGTCCACCTTCAATACACGCGCGAGATTCACGAGCACAAAGAGCAAGTCTCCGAGCTCTCCTTCCAATTCTTCCCTTGATCCCTGGCGGCGCGCTTCGTCCATCTCTCGCAGCTCCTCCTGCAGCTTTTCGACGACCTGATCGGCATTCTCCCAGTCAAAGCCGACTGTAGCCGCCTTCGCAGTCAGTTGCTGCGCTTCCACCAGGGCTGGCACGGATCTGGGAACTTTTTCGAGGAGTGTCTGCTCCAGCTCGCCTTTCTGCTTTCGCTCTTCTGCTTTGATCTCATCCCAGCGCCGCTTCACATCTTCCGCTGTCTCCGCGACGCCTTCGCCGAATACATGCGGGTGCCGGCGGATCAGCTTTTCGGAGATGGCGTCCAGCGAATCGGCGATCGTGAAGTAATTCTGTTCGGACGCCATCTGAGCAAAGAAGACGGCCTGCAGCATCAGATCTCCCAGCTCCTCCCCGAGACCGCGCCAATCCCTCGCGTCGATGGAATCCATCACCTCGTACGCTTCTTCGAGAAGGTAGGGCTTGATGGTGTCGAAGGTTTGTTCGCGATCCCAGGGACAGCCGTCAGGGGCGCGCAGGCGCGCCATGATCGAGACAAGACGCTCGAATTTGGCCCCTACGGAAGAATCTGATTCAGATGCCATGGATGGTGTGGAGCGGGAGAACCCCTGAAATCCACTGTATCACGGCCTCGTGGAGCCACGCCGGTGAGCAGAAACTTCTTCGGCTCGCATCCCGATTTCAGGCGCCGCGCCGCTGTGCGGCGATCCGGCGCAACGCCGGCAGGACATCCGCCAGGCAGGCCGGCTGTTCCGTTCCTTCTCCCAGTCCGAAGTAAAGCCTGCGGAAGAGGCTGTATATCTGCTCATAGACGCCGACGGCTTCGGGATCGGGATCGTAGGTCTTGTAGGCTGGGCAAATTGCGTCCTGCGCCTCCTCGACGCTGGAAAAGGCTCCGGCGGCCAGAAACGCGAAGATGGCGGACCCGATGCTGGTCGGCTCGCTTTGCGGAACCAGCACGGGCTTGCCCAGGACGTTGGCGTAGACCTGGTTGAGCGTGGCGTTCCTCTGCGGAATGCCGCCGCCGTTGATGATCCGGTCTACCCGAACACCGTAGGCCGCCATCCGCTCCAGGATAATTCGCATGTGGAAAGCGGTTCCTTCAATGGCTGCAAACAGTTCATCCTGGGGCGTGTGAGACAGGTTCCACCCGAGGGTCACGCCGCCAAGCTCGGGATTCATCAGCACGTTCCGGTCGCCATTATCCCAGGTGAGCCGAAGCAGGCCGGTCTGACCGGCTTTGAATTGGTCCAGTCCTTCCGCAAGCGCTTTGACCGTCGTACCAGCGCGCCGGGCGATGGCCTCAAAGATGTCGCCTGACGCCGAAAGTCCGGCCTCGATCCCCGCATACTTCGGGTGAATGGATCCCTGGACGACTCCGGAGACGCCAGGGATGCAGACGGCTTTCTCGGAGATCGCCATGATGCAAGTGGAAGTTCCGACGACGTTGACGATATCGCCGAGCCGGACACCCGCGCCAATCGCATCCCAATGAGCATCGAGGGCGCCGACAGGAATGGGAATGCCGGGCCGAAGCCCCAGGCGGGCGGCCCATTCCGGACAAAGGTAGCCCGCGATGCAATCGGAAGCGGCATAGCGCCCGCCCAGTTTGGCTCGAATTCCGGTGAGAAGCGGGTCGACAGCCTCGAGAAAGTCATCCGGCGGCAGACCTCCGAGCTGCTGGTTCCACATCCATTTGTGCCCCATGGCGCAGATGCTGCGCGGGACTTGGGCGGGATCGGTGATGCCGCACAGCACGGCCGCGATCATGTCGCAATGCTCGAGCGCTGTAACAAAGCGGCTTCGCTTCTCCGGATTTCGCCGCAGCCAGTGCAGTATTTTGGCGAAGCCCCACTCGGAGGAATAAGCTCCTCCACACCAGTTGATCGCTTCCAGCCCGCGCTCTCTCGCCGCGGCGGTGATTTGGGCGGCTTCCTCCCAGGCCCTGTGGTCACACCAGAGGTAGTATTCATCGAGGGGCTCGAGACCCTCGCCGACCGGGACCACCGTAGATCCCGTGGTATCTACGGCCAAAGCTGCCACCGACTCCCCATCGACACCGCTCTGCGCGAGCGCCGTTTTCATTGCGGCTACTAACGCAGCCAGATGATCCTCGTGCCGCTGGCTGGCGTGATCGGGGTCGTTCTTCTTGCGGTGCAGGGGATAGTCGGCTGTACCTGATCCCAGCCGCCCCTTCGCACTATCGAACAGAGAGACTCGCACGCTCAGGGTGCCAAAATCCACGCCTGCTACAACGGTACTCATGGTGTCCCAATCAAGATAACTGTTGCTGTTTGTCAGGCGCAAATGTCCGAGACTCCATTCCTGAATGTCTCCGCGGCGCTACCATTGTCTTTGGAATGCTTCGAATGTTGCGTATGTCCGTCTCGCGCTCCGCGGCCTCCTTCGCGCTGCTGGTGCTCGCGCCGACCGTCTGGGCGCAAGCGGGACCCCGGATCATATTACCGAGGCCCGAAAGGCTCCTGCTTTGGAGTCCGCAGGAAAGGCCTGTCGGCTTTCGCAACATGGAGAAGATCAACCCTGTCCATGAGGTGAAGCGCGGAACGTCAGTGTTCCCACTCCCGTATGCGTCGAAAGAACTGGATGTCTCGTATCGCTTCGACGGTCAGGAGATGGACACGACCACATTCATGGAGCAGAACAATGTGGCCGGTCTTCTGGTTCTCAAGGACGGCCGCATCCTGACGGAGCGCTACGCCCTGGGCTTTGACGACAAGAGCCGCTGGAATTCATTCTCCGTTGCCAAATCCATCACTTCGACGCTGCTCGGGGCAGCGATCAAAGATGGATACATCCGAAGCCTGGACGAGCCCGTCACACGCTACCTGCCGGCACTCAAAAACAGCGCTTATGAGGGCGTGACGATTCGCCAGGTTCTCAATATGACGTCCGGCGTGAAGTGGAACGAAGATTATTCCGACCCCGAGTCGGATGTTGCGAAATGCCACCGGGCGACAGACCGCTCCCTGGGAAGCCCGCTCGTGACCTATCTTGCCCGGCTGCCCCGTGAAGCAGAGCCAGGTACGAAGTTTCTGTACAAGACGGCGGAGACCGACCTGGCCGGGGAGATCGTCATTGCGGCGACACGGAAGCCTCTGGCGGAGTATCTGTCGGAAAAGATCTGGGCGAAGTTCGGCATGGAGCAGAACGCGTACTGGAGCATCCGGGATGACAAGGAACTCGGCGGCTGCTGCCTCGCCGTGAGCCTGAGGGACTACGCAAGGTTTGCATTATTTTTCATGAATGGCGGCGTCGCAGGAGGAGAGCACGTGCTGCCCTCCGGCTGGATCCAGCAGGCTCTTACGCCGACGGAGGCGTCTCGCGCCGTGCTCAAGTCGCGGGGCCGGGACGGCGGGTACGGATTTCAGTGGTGGATCGGCTCAGACGGACCGGGAACTTACGCCGCGCGCGGAATCTTTGGGCAAAGCATTCACATCGATCCCTCCGAGCGCCTCATCATTGTCATCCTGAGCGCGTGGTCCACGCCTCTCGACACGGACCGGCGGAGCGCTGCCCGGGCTTACTATAAAGCCGTGACGGAGGCTGCTCGATCGATCGCGGCGTCCGTCAGCCATTAACTCCCACCTCCGAGAGGGCGCACCTCCGCCCGGGGGCCTGAAGCTGCGAGAATAGAAGAAATCATGAGCTCTATTCCCGGCAGTTTGATCAAGGGGCAGGAGCCATCTTCTTCTTCCTCGGCTCTCGAGAAGCGCGTCGACGAGCTCAACGCGCAGGCCCGGGAGATGTGGGAAAGCGAAAACTGGCAGGGCGTTCTGGAGGTTGCCGGAGAGGCCCTCAAACTGAGCCGCCAGTTCGGGTACCACAAGGGCACATCGGCAGCGTGCCGGAACGCCGCCTTTGCGCAGTACATGCTGTCGGACTACGCGGCGGCGTTGCGGGAGGCATTCGAGGCGCTTCGTCTCGCCCAGGAGGAGCAGGACGAACACGGCCAGGGTGAGGCCCTCACCATCCTCGCCCTCATCCATTGGAGCCTCGGCAACTACGACGAAGCGCTGCGTCAGGGGCTGCAGGCGATCGTGCATTTCGAACGGCCGCCCATCTGCAAATCCGGATTGGCCTGGTGCTATACGGTGCTGGGCGGCATCTATCACAGCATCGGTGACTATAACCAGGCGCTCGGCTATCACAAGCGGTCGAACGAACTTTTCGCAGAGATGCATCACATCATGGGCCAGGCACGTTCCCTCTCGGGCCTCGGTGTGGTTTATCACGCTCTAGGAAACCTGGACGATGCATTGCGGGTCCACCGTGAAAGCCTGGCGCTCTTTCAAAGCATCAACAATCGCGTAGGGGAGGCTCGGGCGCTCAGCGACATTGGCGCGGTGTATCAGGACCGCGGGGAAGACGAACTGGCGATGGAACTGCACCGGCGGAGCCTCGCCATTCGCAGGGAACTGCGTAACCGCCCGGCGGAAGCCACCAGCCTCCTGTTTCTCGGCCGTCTTTTCCTTAAGCGCGGCGAACTGGATCAGGCGCTCGAGACGCTGCTTGACGCGCTGCACATTGCCGAGGACCTGGGGACAAAGCCCAAGGGGTTCCAGGCGCACTTATACCTTTCCGAGGCGTACGAAGCATCCGGCGACCTCTGCAAGGCGCTCTACCACCGCAAGGAGGCACAGAGGGTTCGCGAGCAGGTGTTCAGCGAAGAAACCAGCACCCGAATGCGAAATCTTCAGATCCGGTTCGAGCTTGAGCGCGCGCAGAGGGATGCGGAGATTCATCGCCTGCGCAACGTTGAGCTGAAGGAAAAGAATGAGAAGCTTGCTACTCTGCTGCGAGAACTTCAGGCAGCGCAGTCGGAACTGGTTCAGAGCGAGCAAATGGCTTCGCTTGGCAAGCTGGTGGCCGCTTTGGTCCATGAAGTCAATTCACCGCTCGGCGCGATCCGCAGTCTGACCGACCTGGTGGCACGCAGTGTTGAGAAGATTGAGGCGAACATCCGCACGGCAGAGTCGCTCGAAACGCTGCGGCAGAGGCAGAGTCTCTGGAATGCGCTCAACACGCTGAAAGAGAGCCATCGTTCCGGATCGGATGCCGTTAAGCGCATCGATAAGCTGGTGCAGAGTCTGAAGTCTTTTGCCGGGCTCGATCAGGCCGGATACCAGCGGGTGAACCTCAACGAAACTCTCGAAAATATGCTGACCCTGATCGCCCCTGAGCTTCGCGGGCGAATCCGGCTGGTCTCCGCGTTCGGCCACTTACCGGAAATCTATTGCTATGCCCCCGAACTCAACCAGGTCTTCATGCACTTGCTGCGGAACGCGGCCGAGGCCATCGAAGGAACCGGCGAGATCCGCGTGACAACCTCCGCCGACGAAGAGTGGATTCGAATCGAGTTTGCGGACACCGGACGGGGCATTTCTGCCGAAGAGCTGCAGGAGCTGTTTAATCCGCGTTTCAACAGCAGAGGATCGCGTGTCCGGGCGAGCGTAAGTCTGTTCACTTCGCTCCACATCGTACAGAAGCACCGGGGCGACATCGTGGTGAAAAGCGAGCCGGGAAAAGGCTCCGTCTTCACGGTGGTCCTGCCCAGGAATCTGGAGCATCAGCTCGGAGAGCCGTAGACCTTAGCGAGGACGGCACAGGCATCCCCATACCATCTGGCCGCGCGATCCAAGTGATCTCCCGCACATCGCAGCCTCCAGGGGTTGCTCGTACTTTCCTTGATACCGCCGGCGTTGTAGCAGGCGGCCGCCAGTATGGGATCGCCGTTGTGCTGGTCCCAGACGTCTCTGATGACCGCTGCTCCGAGCTCGATACTAATCGCGGGATCATACATGGGGTGCGTGGCAGGCGGTTCGGGCCGCCGTTCGTACGGAGGAGCCACTGCAAAGGGGTCGAGCGGCAATCCTTTCATGCGAATGATGGCCCGGGCTGTGCTGGCGAGCGTCTGCATCGGACCGGCGCTGTAATCTCCGTAGCGCGGCTCGCCCAAGTCGGTTACTCGCACCCCCGGCTCCCATCGGAACGTCACTGGTCCTGTGAAATTCTGCTGCCGTGCAAAGCCGGTCTCGGTTGCGATAGTCATCATGATCAGCGCTGCGGGCACATTGTGGCGAGCGCTTACTTCCCGAATGATCGTTCCGTATAATTCCCAGATCCTCGTGCACGTGATAGGTTCCCCGGCCGTGCGCAACAGCTGGGTTTTGCCGTTTTCTCGAATCAAGACGCCTTCGGGCGTAGTGCACCATTCCCGGCCGCCGAACCTGCTCTGAAACTGTAGCGGGAGCTCCAGGTCGGAAAGGGGAGGCCGTTGAGGCAAAACGTCGGGAACCGGCGGAGCTGCGGGCTCACCGCTCCAGGTGCTGATCGCTTCCTCCATGGCTTCTGCCCAGCTGTCATCACCGCCATCCGGATAGCGGCCGCTGCGCAGATCGTCAATCGATATACCGCAGAGTTGCAGGTGGGGCTTCTCCCAGCTCAGCGGTTCCAGCCCCACTTCCCGTCCGATCGCATGAAGCTTGTCCCAGCACGCGGCTCTTGGCCCGCTGGTATCCCAACTCCACTTGCCGTCGATGAAGAGCACAAAGTCAGCCGCCAGCCCGTACTGATGGTACGAACTCCAGGGCTTTGCATTCGTGACAATATCGCCTGGGGCCGTGCGGCCTTGCGAATAAAGGAACTGCTGGCGCTGGGGCGACCGGTAACCTTCGAAGATCCGGAACGGAATTCCTTCCGCGTTCAGGCGATCGAGTACCGCTTGGGCCTTTTCCCGAAACACTGGATGCAGACGGCTCATATCGGTACTTCGCTGTGTCAGTGAACTCATAACAAATCTCCCTGGTATGGCAGCGCAAGATTATATTCCTAAGTGTCGACGGCGCGCGCAACGTTTCGCAGCCCCAACGGATCTTTAGAATGTCACCAGGATGGCACTTTACAAACGCGCAAACAACTTCTTAAGCTGGCTTTGACTGCCCGCTCCCGCTGGCGCCCGGTAAAACCGGCGGCAGTACAAAGCCAACGCGAAGACAACACGTGTAGGAGTCTGCATGGCCTTTCAGTTGACGAGCAGTGCGTTTCCCGAGGGCGGAAACATCCCGATCATTCACACCTGCGACGGTGCAAACGTTTCGCCGCCCCTGACATGGTCCGGGGAGCCGGAAGGCGTCAAAAGCTTCGCTTTGATTGTTGAGGACCCCGACGCCCCCTCGCGGACGTGGACCCACTGGCTTCTCTATGACATCCCGGCCGAAGTCCATCAGCTTGAGCAGGGATTTCAGCCGGGACGGCTGGGGATGAGCGGCTCCAACGACTTTGGAAAGCTTGGCTATGGCGGCCCCTGTCCTCCCAAGGGCCACGGCCCGCATCGTTACTTCTTTCGGCTCTTTGCGCTGAATGTGCCATCCCTGGGGCTGCGCGACGGAGAGAACCACGTCGGCGTTGAGCTTGCAATTCGCGGCCACGTGCTTGGGGAGGCGCAGTGTATGGGCCGCTACGAACGCAAATAGCTTTACCGGGCAGTAGCCGGCACGACCGCCTTCAGAGCGGTATGTGTCTGTGAGAAGGAGGCGACTTTTGTGTCGACAAGACCAGCCTGCCTGATCGCAGACAGGACTTGCGCCTGCGTGATATGCGGCTGCCCCTTCGGATAAATCACCCAAATCGCGGCGTTGCGCGGGATGGCTTTTTCCAGCCGCTCCAGCTTGCTGAGCTGCGCGCTTGTCTCGACTCCAAGGAATACGATCTCGGTTGAAGCTGCGGGTTTGGCGTTGATCGTCACTCCGCGGTCGCGCAGCTCATTGACGAAATCCTCCGTAAAGGCGCCCTGCACGGATACCCGCATGCCTCGTTTCACCCCGAGCTTGTCGAGCCTCCCTCGGGGGTTACGAATCCGGGCTGCCCATTTTGCAGAGGCCGGGCCGAGCTCCAGCACCGCAACTTCCGACCTTGTTCGTATCGTGAGCGCCTGCTCTGTATCCTCGACGGAAGAGATATCGTTGAATGGGATTTCGAACCGAAACTGCCCCCGGAACTTGACCCGGTCGCTTTCGAGATGAGCCTTCCCCTCACACGTCTGCTCGCCATAGCGAGCCACGCATCTCGCTTCCAGTCCCATCGTTCTCCAACCTCGCTAGTGACGAAACCCTATGGTCTTACCCCTATGTCTATTCCGTGTGGAAACTCGGGTAAATTTCTCAGGCGCAGTCAGACCGCCTGTCCCGCGCACCATGCGGAAGCCCAGGCCCAGTGAAAGTTATAGCCGCCCAGCCACCCTGTGACGTCGACAACCTCCCCGATAAAGTAGAGCCCCGGCGCTTTCTTGGCTTCGAACGTTTTCGACGACAATTCCTCTGTGTCGACGCCTCCCGCTGTCACCTCTGCTTTCTCATAGCCTTCGGTGGCGCATGGCCGGAGCCGCCAGCAGTGAAGATCTTCTGCGACGGCACAAAGATCCCGGTCACGAAGCCTGGCGACCGGGCCGTTGATCCGGTGCGTTTCAACCCATCGTTCGGCGAGACGTACCGGGACGTGGTTGGCGAGGATTGTCTTCAATGTGCTCCGGTCGCGCGCTGCTTTCCGCTCCAGCAGTTCTCCGGCAAAGTTCACTCCGGGCATCAGGTCAAGTTGAATCTCTCTGCTGGGGCGCCAGTAGGAGGAGATCTGCAAGATAGCCGGGCCGCTCAGCCCGCGATGCGTAATCAGCATCTTCTCGCGGAATTTGGCTCCATTGCTTGCTGCGATGACCTCCAACGCTACGCCGGCCAGGTCGCAATAGCGGGTTCGGAATTCGGGATCGAGAATGAGCGGAACCAGGGCAGGGCGGCACGGGATGATGTTCAACCCGAATCGCCGTGCGATGTCGTAGCCAAGGCCTGTAGCGCCGATCTTTGGAATGGACAGCCCGCCGGTGGCGACAACAACGGCGGGAGCCACAAAGTCTCCCAGGGAGGTTTCGACGGTGTAGCGTGTGTCCCTTCGCACATGCTGGACGCGGCAGTTGGTATAGATAGCGGCTCCTGCCGCCTCACACTCGCGGCGCAGCATCTCAACGATGTCGCGCGATGAGTGGTCGCAGAATAGCTGCCCGAGCTTCTTCTCGTGGTAGGGAATGCGATGCTTTTCGATGAGGCGTATGAAGTCCGAGGGACGATATCTTGCCAGTGCGGACTTCGTAAAGTGCGGGTTTTCAGACAGGAAGTTGGCAGCGCTGACATTCAGGTTGGTAAAGTTGCAGCGCCCTCCGCCAGAGATCAGGATTTTCCGGCCAATCTCGCGATTATGTTCCAGGACGGCCACTCGCCGGCCGCGTTTGCCAGCCTCGGCGGCGCAGAAGAGCCCGGCCGCGCCGCCTCCGAGAACGAGGACGTCGAACTGTTGACTCACCCTGCCAGTTCCGCCTTAACTAACTCCCCGAAGCGGGTCGGTCTGCCTTTGGAAAGAAGATACGGCCAGTCGCGCCAGCTCCAGGCTGTCCAGCCAATACCGATGCTTCGGAGGTACTCGGCCAGGTTCCGACCCCAGGCGACATCGCCATCCTCTCCGCCCCATTCCGCGGCGAATACTGGCCTCGACGCTGCAATGGTTCCAAACGCCCGTTCCCACGAGGGCTGCTTGCCGCGATAGATGTGGGTGGAAAGGACTACGCCTTCCCCATTCACGGTGATGCCGCGCAGGTCATAGCCCCAGTTGGTGCCGGAAACGAAGATGAGGGCGCGGGGATGGGCCTCCCGAATCGTGCCGATCAACGTGTCCGCCCACTCAGACCAAACCTCGGCAGAAACCCGCCGTCCCGGGATCTCGCTGCCGGAGAGGTCCAGGACTGGATGCGGATCATCGAGCAGGGGATCGTGTGGTTCATTGAAGAGGTCGTAGAGGACAGCCGGTTCCTCCCGGTAGCGCTCCGCGAGGATTCGCCAAAGCAGGAGAGAGCCCCGATCTGGGAGCGGCGCTACGCGGTTGACGGAGCCGTCCTTGAGGCAGCCCCATTCGATGTCGGCTGAAAGCCACTGCAGATCGAGCAGAGTATACATTTCGAACTCAGAAGCCCAGAGAATCGTGGTGTCGAGGGCTTGCAGGTAGCTTTCGGCAGAGAAAGCCCCTCTTCCGTGCAGCGCCCAGTCCTGATTGAAGGGAAGGCGGACGATACTGCAGCCCCAACTGGCAATCTCCTGTATCTCTGCGCGGGAAATCCCGGCAGACGCAAGGAATCCGGCTGTCCCTGGCTCGGAGTACTCGAGCCCCGAGCGGTTCACCCCGCGCAAAACGATCCTTCTGCCAGTCCGGGCCGAGATGATCTGGTTTCCCCGTGTCCACAATGGGTCCAGGTTGTGTGAAAGCGACAAACTTGATCCTAAATTACACTTTACCCGTTCGGGAGGGACGCGGTTCTGTGTGGACTACGGGGCGGAAGGGATATTCATCATGTTGCCTGCGCCGCCCGTGTTGCCTGGAGCAGATACTCCAACTCCTTCCCAAGTGACTGCGGGTTTCGGCAGACGTGAAACGCCCAGACCCCCAACTGGCCCCAGTTGTTCACCGCCTCCACCCAGCGCTTCGCCGCGTTGTGTTTCGCCTTGGTCTGGTCGTCCTCGAACCCCTTGATCTCCAGCACGACGGTTGTTCCGTTTGTCAGCCGCACCAGGAAATCCGGTTCGTAGACGTGGTCGATGCCCATATACTCGTAGGGGATGGTGAGCCCCAGGTGATCGTTGCGCGCGTAGGATTCGACCGTACTGCTCGCCTCCAGGCGGAAAGCTGCGCTCGCCTCCCACACCAGGTTGTCGAGCACAACTTGGTCGATGTGGCTTTTCACCGTGGCATGACACGGCCGAGTTGTCTTAAAGTCGACCTCTGCCGTCGTCCCGATCGGTTTGTAGCGGTTCATGATCGGCAGCAGCGACGCTTCGCCCTGAGAATCGTCCGGGACGATGCCATCCCGCAGGCGTTCGACGATGCGCCGGACGTATTTCTCCAGGCCCAACTCACAGGGGTGGCAGTTCTGGAAGTTCACCTTCCGGCGCACATACTCGTCCACGTACCGGAAGACCTGCGGAAACAACTGGTGCCGCGACTGCAGCGCCAGCACTGACTGCCTTCGATCCGTCGCCGGCCCCGCCGCGTCCGTCAATTGGTCCACAATCATCTTTGCAATTTGGAACTCAATGTATTGCAGGTGTGTCTCGCGGTAGTATTCGTCGCGGTCCTGCCGCACGAACTGAAACGGAGTCACGTGCATCGCCGGGCTGCCCTCCTGGTAGCCCACCGTGGGCCGCACGAACGTCGCTGTCGGCTCTTGGTTCGGCTCGATAATCAGCGGCTCCAGTGTGTCGATGTCGCAGCGGATCAAGTTCTTTCGCAGTGCGAAGGCATACCCCTCCACCACTGGGAACCGAATCTCCATCGCCTTCCTCTCCGGCAGCGCGCGCACATGGTTCTTGGGCCGATCGTCCGGCGCTGGCGCCTTCACCGGCCGCCCCTTGAACGGGATCACGCTGAACGGGATGCCATACACGTCCACGTATTCCTCGGTCAGCAGACCGGTCGCAGGATCCGGCACGTAATCCATCCGGCGCAACCCGCGTCCTACCACCTGCTCGCAGAGCAACTGGCTGCCGAACGCCCGGATCCCCAGGATGTGGGTGACGTTGTTCGCGTCCCAGCCTTCTGTCAACATCGACACCGAAACGACGCACCGTACATGCTCGCCCGGCTGCCCCGGCTTGCCTACGGTCGCCACCACCTGCCGCAATTCTTCAGCGGCATCCTGTTTCTTCTTTTTTGGATCGTCGCTTTCGGCCTCGGCCAGCAGTTTGGTGTCAATGCGGATGGTGCGTTTCACATCCGGGGTATTCGAAAACAAGTCGGGGAAGATTGCGCCCTTGCCGTACACTGTGCGTGTTTTCCGCTTTCCGGCTTTCGACTTCAGGGCGCCGTTGCCGTTCGCGTTCTCGTTCCCCTCTTCCTCCTCGCCCAGCACCTCGGCCACCTCGGCTTCGGTGACCGTCTCCGTCTCCGTTTCCCCGCTAATCTTGCGGTAGAACACCTCGGCGATGTCCGTGTTGTCGCAAACCAGGATCAGCACCGGCGGTACGCGTTCCTGGCCCGGCGTCGCCGCCTGCATCTGCTCCCACCGCTCCTTGTATTGAGACGCGATCTGCTGAAGCGCGCCTTCGGCCTCGCGATAGACCACCTCCGGCTTCGGCCGTCCCGATTTGCCGGGCAGCCGCTCGCCGGGCTCCAGGTTCTCGTTGATTGCCTTCCACAACTTGAAATACTTCGGATCAGGCCGCCCCGTCGTATCGAGCACCGGCAGCCGCGGAATCTTCACAATGCCGCTCTCAATCGCGTCCACCAGGCCGAAGTCGCTCACGATCCAGGGGAAGGGCCGCCCCTCCGGATGCCCGCTGCCCTTCAGATAAAACGGCGTTGCCGAGAGGTCCACACACCAGGAGATGCCGGGATTCTCGATCGGGTTGGCCGTGCAATTGTTGATCCGGTCCAAGCCATCCAGCCAGACGCGCGCCTCAAGCGCTTCCTCTTCGAGCGCTTTCTTCTCCTCGCCGGTCAATTTCTCATTAGCGGGCGCTGGACGCCAGCAGTGGTGGCCTTCATCGTTGAGCACGAGAATCGGTAACCGCTCATAGAGGTCTCCCAGCACCCGCCGTGCGAACACCTCGGGCGTTTCCGGCCCCTTGTTCACGACGGCATAGCTCTGGCCGGCCTCGACATGTTCTGATTCCGGCTGGAAGCGGTGCCAGTTGGTCACCAGAACCTTACCCGACTGCATCAGCGGGCGGTACTTCAACGGAACGATGTCGAACGCCTCGTAGTAGTTGTCCGACCGCTCCGGACGCAGTACCTGCAACCGTTCCTTTACCGTCAGGTTGGGGCAGCAGATGAGCACCCCGTTCGGAAACAGGGTCGTGGCGGGATTCAGCCCACGGTTGCAGAACGCCCACGCAATCAGCATCGACATGACCACGGTCTTGCCACTACCGGTGGCCATCTTGCAGGCTAGGCGGCGCAGCGGGGCCAGGCCCGGGTCCGGGGCGGGATCGATCAGGCGGGGAAAGAAGTCCTGACCAGCGGGACTAAATGATGGCCGCTCTCCGCGGAGCAGCCGCGCCAGATCCTCATGACTCAACTGATAGTTGCGCCGCTTGTCGCGCTTGCCGGGAACGCAGATCTCCGCCAAATAGATCACCGTCTCCGCGGCCTCCAACTGGCAGAAGAACAACCGGCGGGCGCGGTCGGCGCGCCACCAATGGCGCAGCAAGTCGCGCGTGACGTGGCTGGCGCCCGGATAGCCTGCCTCACGCCACTTGCGCACGTCGTCGCGTAAGGCATTCACCAGCGGCAGGTCGTCGCGCTCCTCCTC
>Ga0207874_1001733_pt1 | contig 23346 bp, 22 predicted proteins | sample HigsolmetaAR201D_FD_184833 | JGI IMG/M metagenome (GOLD analysis project Ga0207874, IMG submission 184833) | Ionic liquid and high solid enriched microbial communities from the Joint BioEnergy Institute, USA - AR20-1-D (SPAdes) (version 2) ...
GCGCTGGATCCTCGCGCTCGAATGACGCGACTCGAGTGAGGTGGCCGGAAAGTCATTGTACGGACTCGGGCTCGACGCAGCGGGACCGGCTCCGCGGCTCTCGCCTGCCGCATCAGTGCGGACGCGAACGCGCCTCATCTGAAGGACGGTCCGCGACCTTCGCCTGCGGCGCGTTCAACGGTTGCTGCACCCGGCGCACGAGCCGCGCGAGGTTTTCGAGGAGCTGTGCGATCAGCCCGCGCGACGTCTCGTCGGTGAGATTGCCGTCCGCGTCGAAGGCGTTCGCAGCATCGGCGATCATCACTTCCGGCTCCAGCACCGAGGGCATGCCGAGGAACACGAATATCTGACGCAGGTGGTACTGCGCGCGCGCCGTGCCGAGGCGGCCGATGGAAGCGCCCATGATCGCCGCCGGCTTGCCGTACCAGGCGTTGTCGCCGTAGGGACGTGAAGCCCAGTCGATCGCGTTCTTCAGCACACCTGGCACGGAGTAGTTGTACTCCGGCGTCACGAACAGGATCCCGTCGGCGGCACGGATGCGCCGCTTGAGCTCCACGACCTGCTGCGGCGGTCGCTTCTCGAGATCCTGATTGAAGCCCGGAATGCCGTCGAGCTCGAACGTCTCGATGCGCATCCCCTGCGGCGCGAGCTGCTGGGCGGCGCGCAGCGCGGCGCGGTTGTAGGAACCGGCACGGAGGCTGCCGGCGATGCCGAGGATGGTGAGCTCACCGTTCATGGCGTTCCACTTCCCTGAGCGTTCGGGGGACTGCGGGTACGGAGCAATCCCCATTCCCGTGCGGAATACGACGTGTCCTGGAGGAACGCCGAACGCCGGCGAAAATGCCGGTGGATCAGCGCGACTCTACGGCCGCGCCGCCGCCGGCATCGGCCGCGGCCAGTGGAACTGTCTCGGATGCCGGTGCTTCGATCGGTCTCTCGGAGGCCGAAGCGGGCGCCTGCCCGCCGTCGAGACCATGAGCCGGCATGCCATCAGGCTCCTCGGCGGGATCATCGAAGATCGCTTCGATGCCGACGACTGCCGGAATGCCGTTCGCCGCCTGCAACGTCTCGAGCGCGTACTCCCAGTGGATCGCCACCGGCTTCTCGCCCAGGATCTCGTCGAGCCGCTTCACGAGCTGATCGACGTCGGGCTCGATGGTCTGCCCTTCGGCATCCACCGGCGGATGCACCTCGAGGAGCAGCTCGCCGTCGACGAAGGCGATCTTCACCGGCTCGTTCAGAATGGTCACCTTCGTACCCACGGGGACGAGCGGGAACAGCTCCTCGATGTCCTCCGGGTACATGCGGATACAGCCGTGCGTGACGGCCATGCCGACAGCCGCCGGATTGTTGGTCCCGTGAATCAGATAGGCCCCGGAGGGAATCCCGAGGCGCATCGCGTACTCGCCGAGCGGATTGTCGGGCCCTGGCGGTACCGCTCGCGGCAGGTACTCGCCGCGTGCCGCATGCTCCTTGCGCACCGATTCGGGCGGAAACCATGTGGGCCGCTTCTGCTTGCCCACGATCGTCGTCCGGCCGATGGGTGTGCGCCAGTCCATCTTCCCGATGCTCACCGGATAGGTATAGACCTTCGGCTTCTCACCCTTCTTCGGCTTCGGGAAGTAGTACAGGCGATGCTCGGGAAGGTTGATGACGATGCCCTCGCGGGGCCCGGGCGGCAGGATGCGTCGCCCCGGAATCACGATCTCGGTGCCTTCGCCGGGCAGCCAGGGGTCCACGCCAGGGTTGACGCGCACGATCTCCTCGTAGCCGAGGCTGTAGCGGCGCGCGATGTCGAGCAGCGTGTCTTCCCACTTCGTGGTGATGCGTTCGACTTCGCCGAAGACGAGCGGCGTGTCCTCGCCGAGCTCGTAGACCGTGGCATTTGCAGCCGCGCACGTCAGCCATCCGAGCACGGCTGCGGCGCAGATGCGGAGATTCCGTGTTCTCGTCGTCATGACTGCTGAAGGACCACTCCAGGTACCCGTCCCGGCCGGCGCGCATTGTATTGAAATCCCCGGACATGCGCTGGCGAACCGGGTCTCACCCGCGTGTCAGTCTGCCTGAGCTGTCGCAATTTGCCTACAGCAGCGGGAACCCCGATTGCTGGACGCTCACCGAGGCAAGCGTCGTCGCGCTTTGCAGAAGGCACGCAGAGGACAGGAGGTATTCATCTATGCGTTCAGCCATCAGAGTGGGAGTTCTCGTGATCGCCGCGGCGCTCGCGGGCACAGGATGCACCATGCTTCGAGGTGAGCAGTCGCCGGGAGCGTACGTCGATGACTCGGCGCTCACCGCTCGTGTGAAGGCGGCACTTCTCGACAGCGAGGAAGTCAAGGGCACCCAGATCAACGTCGATGCGTACAACGGCCAGATCACGCTGAGCGGCAACGTGGACGACGAGCAGACAAAACGCCGCGCCGAGGAAATCGCGCGCCAGGTACCGGGCGTAAAGTCCGTCCAGAGCACGATCCGCGTTGCGGAGGCCCCCGAAGCCTCGAGCACCGAAGCCGAGAGCGAAGGCGAACCAAGGTGAGCCTGCTCGCTTCGTAACACACACGGCGTACGGGCCGCACCGGCCCGCACGCCGTTTTCCTTAATGTGCCGGCGCGCCGTTCTTCGCCGGGCATTCGCGCGAGACTCTCCCCGCCCCTTCGCGATCACGCCATTTCTTTCGTAGACTGCGCGCAAATCCAGTCTGCACGTGAATCGCGCCGCCGGCGCGGTTCTGCGGGGAGGTCGTTTGATGCACGAAAGTTGGCGCACCGCGCTGGTACTCGGCGCGCTGCTCGCTGCGGGCTGCGCTGCGCAGGCCGGACGCGAAACGGAAGAGACGCGCGAATCACAAGCGATCGTAAGTCCCACCGATAGAGCCGATCCCTACCCTTCCACCTATCATCCAGCACCGAGTGAACCGACACTGATCCGCGGCGCGACGGTGCTGACCGGCACCGGCGTACGGCTGGATGGAGCCGACGTCCTGATGGCCGATGGGAAGATCGTCGCCGTCGGTCCAGGGCTCGAGGCCCCGGCCGGTGCCCGCATCATCGATGCACAGGGCCGCTGGGTGACGCCCGGCATCATCGACGTGCACTCTCATCTCGGCGTGTATCCGACGCCCGCGGTCCGGGCACATTCGGATGGCAACGAGGCGACGTCGCCGACGACTGCCGAGGTGTGGGCGGAGCACGGCGTGTGGCCCCAGGATCCCGGCTTCGCCACGGCGCTCGCCGGCGGCGTGACCACTCTGCAGATCCTGCCGGGATCCGCGAACCTCATCGGCGGCCGCAGCGTCGTCCTCAAGAACGTGCCCGCCGCGACGACTCAGGCGATGAAGTTCCCCGGTGCGCCGTACGGCCTCAAGATGGCCTGCGGCGAGAACCCCAAGCGCGTCTACGGCGGACGCAGTCAGACGCCTTCGACGCGCATGGGCAACGTCGCCGGGTATCGCAAGCAGTGGATCGAGGCGCAGGAGTACCTTCGTTCGTGGGAGCGTTACGCGAAGAAGCTCGCGAACGGCGACGAGGACGCCGAGCCGCCGAAGCGCGACCTGCGGCTCGATACGCTCGCGGCGGCGCTGAAGGGCGAGATTCTGGTGCACCACCACTGCTATCGCGCGGACGAGATGGCGATCGTCCTCGACATGGCGCGCGAGTTCGGTTACCGGCTCGCGGCGTTCCACCACGCGATCGAGGCCTACAAGATCGCGAACCTGCTCGCGGACGCGAAGGTCTGCGTCGCCACGTGGGCCGACTGGTGGGGTTTCAAGATGGAGTCCTACGACGGTATCCCTGAGAACATCGCGCTCGTCGATGCCGCGCAGGGCGGCTGCGTCATCGTGCATTCGGATTCCGAGGAAGGCATCCAGCGGCTCAACCAGGAAGCCGGGAAGGCGATCGCTCACGCCCGGCGCATCGGCATCGAGATTCCGCCCGAGCGGGCCATCACATGGATCACGGCCAATGCCGCGCGCGTGCTCGGCATCGACGACCGGACCGGCACGCTCGAGCCGGGCAAGATGGCCGACGTCGTCGTGTGGAACCGGAATCCGTTCAGCGTTTACGCGCTCGCGGATCTCGTGTTCATCGACGGGCATCTCCACTACGACCGCGCAGCGTCGGACGAGAAGCCGCGTTCCGACTTCCTGCTCGGCCGGAAGGACCGACCGCTGAACGGCGTCCTGGCGGGAGGTGCGCGATGAAAAGACTCACCTCTCTCCTCGCGCTCGCCGCCTGTTTCGCCTCCATGAGCGCTCCGGCGGCGACGCTCATCCGCAATGCGACCGTTCATACGCTGACGTCTGCAGGGACGCTCGAGAACACGGACGTCCTCATCGACAAGGGCCGCATCGCCGAGATCGGCCGCGGCCTGCGTGCACCCGATGGCGCCGAGATCATCGACGCGGCGGGGCGGCCCCTGACACCGGGCCTCTTCGGCGGTCTCGGGCATCTCGGTCTCCTCGAGATCGGACTCGAGCCGCCTGCGGCCGATGCACGTTTCGGGCTCGGTGCGATGCGGCCGGAGTTCGACGTCACGCTGGCGTACAACCCCGATTCGGCAGCCGTCGAGGTCAATCGCGCGGCAGGCATCACGTTCGCGATGCTGATGCCGAGCCCGGCGGGGGACAGCGGTCCCCGCGGCGGCTCGATCCTCACCGGTCAGGGCGGCATCGTCACACTCGATGCGGGACTCGAGCCGCTGGCGCGCGCGATGTTCGTCGACCTCGGAGGCGATGCGAGCGCACTCTCGGGCGGCTCGCGGGCCGCGCAGTTCATGCTGCTCGAGCAGGCCTTCACGGAAGCGCGCACACCGGACCTGCTGCGGGCCGGTGACCCGCGTCAGCTCACGCCGATAGGACGCAGGACACTGCGGACGTACCTGGAGCGCGGCGGACCCTTCGTCTTCCACGTCGACCGCGCGGCGGACATCCTGCAGGTGATTGCGTTCGCCCGGCGCGAGAAGCTGCGTGCCGTGATCACCGGCGGCGCGGAAGCCTGGCGCGTTGCGCGCGAGCTGGCCGCCGCCGATGTGCCGGTGGTTCTCGCTCCGCTCGACAATCTTCCGCAGAACTTCGACCAGGTCGGCGCGACGCTCGAGAACGCCGCACGGCTGCACGCTGCCGGAGTGCGTGTCGCGTTCTCGCTGAGGGACACCGAGCCCCACAACATCCGGAAGATCCGCCAGGCCGCGGGCAATGCCGTCGCGCACGGGCTCCCGTGGGAGGCCGGGCTCGCTGCGATCACGCGGGTTCCGGCGGAGGTCTTCGGCGTCGGCGACCGCATGGGCAGCATCGCAGTGGGCCGGCCGGCCGATCTCGTGCTCTGGAGCGGCGATCCGCTCGAGGTGACGAGTCTCGCCGACCACGTGTTCATCGGAGGCGAACCTCAGCCGCTCGAGACGCGACAGACCGAGCTGCGCGACCGTTACCTGGACCGGGTGCGGCGCGGCGCGGCGCGCTGAGGGCGCCTCGCGTGCAGCGTCGTTGAGTCGCGACCGGCGCGCGCTAAGATAGCGCGGTCATGAGCCGGGCAACTCTCGCACTGACCGTCGTGGCAGTCGCGGCGACTGCCACGTCGTTCTTCCTGTGGCGTGAGTTGACCCGGCAGCAGGAGCGCTACGACGCGCTGTACGCGCGCGTGGTCGAGCTCCAGCGGCAGCAGCGGGCGTGGACGACGCCCGCGGAAGTGCCCTCGACTCCCCGGGAAGCGGGCGCTGCGCCGGATCACTCCGCAGCGAAACCAGACGTCTCCACAGCGCCTGCGCAGCCGTCCGCGTCTCGATCACCGGCGCGATCATCCGCGCCATCACCCGCACCATCTTCCGCACAGCCTCCGGTCGCCGTGGGGCCCATCGTGAGCCCGATGGGCATACCGATGGCGCGATCCGCCGAGCTCCTCAAGAACCCCGAGTTCCGCGCGGCGATGCTCGAGCAGCAGATGTTCTCACTGCGGCGGATGTACTCCGACGTCGGCGAGGCGCTGCGTCTCTCGCCCGAGGAAGTCGACGCGCTGTTCGAGACGCTCGCCGATCACCAGCTCGAGAGCATGGAGCTGGCTCAGGAGTTCCTGCCACGCCCCGGCAGCGCGCCGGATCCCGACCGGGTGGCCGAGATGCAGCAGCGCATGGCGGAGATCCAGCGGAAGCAGTACGAAGCGATCGCGAGCCGCCTGGGTGAAGCCCGCGCGCAGGAGTGGCAGCAATACCTCTCCACCGTGCCGGCGCGCTGGGAAGTGCGCGAGCTGCGCGCTGCGCTCGCGGAAGCAGGTGAGCCCTTGAGCAGCCAGCAGATCGAAGTGCTCGTCGACGCCATCGCGCAGGAGCGCCGGCGTCCGACGTCGGTCGCTCAGAATGCGCCGCAGAGCTTCTCCGGACCGCCGAGCACGCGCGAGCGCATCGCCTTGCTCGAGCAGAGCTTCGAGCGGATCGAGCAGAGCAACCGCCGCATCCGGGAGGCGGTGGCGCCCTATCTCTCACCCACACAGCTCGCTGCGCTCGAGCGCCACCAGCAGCAGCAGCTCGAGATGAATCGCGCGGGCATGCGGCTGAGCCGCCTCCAGAGGCAGGCTCTGCAGCAGGGCGGCGCGATCGATGCCACTGGCGCGGCGGTCATGGGCTTCGTCGCGGTCCCCGTCGAGCCTCCGGCCGATTCATCACGCTGAACGTGACATTCTCGGGACCGTGCGGAGCGTCCCGTTCAGGCGTCGCGCATCGACAGCCGATAGAGCCGCAGCGCGTTCTCTACCAGCACCGCACGCGCACGACGTTCCCCGAGCGCCTGCACGACGAGCTCCACGTCCGCGGGCGTGAAGGGTCGCGGCGCGCGCGTCGAGGGCAGATCCGTTCCGAAGACGAGCGCGTGCGGATCGATCTCGTCCAGCCGGCGCAGCACGTCAGCCGGCTCGAAGTCGAGGCGGCCGAAGCCCGTCGCCTTCACGCGTACGCCACGCTCGACGAGCCATTCCAGGACTGGCAATCCGCGCGCCGTGAGGCCCAGATGGTCGATAACCACGCTGGGGAGCGCTGCGAGACGCGGTGCGACGGGTTCGAGCGTGGCCGCATCCGCGTACAGCTCCACGTGCCAGCCGGCAAGAGCGTGGATCCGGCGCGCGAATCGCTCGAGCCGGTCAAAGTCCTCTGCCATGCCGCGGAAAAGATTGAAGCGAACTCCGCGCACTCCGGCCGCATCGAGCTCGAGGATCGCGTCGTCAGGCGTGTCCGGAGGCAGCTGCGTCACACCGACGAACCCGGCTCCCAGCTCGCGCAGCGCGGCACGCAGGTACTCCTGATCGAACCCCTGGAAGGACGCCGAGACGACCGCGCCTCCGACGACCTCTAAGGCCGAGACGGCATGCCGGTAGTCCTCGACGCGGAAGGCCGGCGGCAGGAAGCCCTGGTTCGCGACGAGTGGAAAGGCGGGATCGATGACGTGGAAATGGGCGTCGAAGAGCTTCACACGGCGCTCAGTCTTCACGGTGCGCCGTCACGCGGGCGAGGACGCCCCGCTCGTCCACCTCTGCCGTGATCTGCATCGGACGACAGCACACCTGGCAGTCTTCGATCCACGTACGGTCGCCGGTGGTGAGGTCGACCGACGTTCCCGAGACTTCGCCGCACCACGGGCACTGGAATTCCACGAACTCGCCGAGCGCACACCGCGGATCGGCGCTCGCGGGCTCGAACACGGGCTCGAGACCGTACAGCCGGTCCACCTCCCGTGGATCGAGGTCCGCGATGCGCTCGAGTAGTGCGTCGATCCTTCTGCGTCTGGATGAGCGTGTCGTCATGCCGGCAGCAAGGATAGCTCGATCGGGACGTTCCGCGTGCGCCCCGAGTGCCTCCCGCGGTCATCGCTGCTGCACACGCGGTTGACAGCCCCGCCGTTGCACGCGAGATTGCGTCGCATGAGCTCGAACCCGGAGCGCGAAGGAAGCCGTCAGAGCGCGGCAGACAGCAAGCAGAGCGAACCCCCGCGTGAATACAGCTCACCGGCCTGCCTGATGCACGAGCTCGAGAGTGAGTTTCTCGCGGCCGACATCGGCGGACCGCTGCCCGATGCCTCAGACTGGGAGTCGGTCAAGGCGTGGCGCAAGCGCGCGCGGGAAGCGCTGCTCCAGCGTCGCGAGGCACTGGGTGCCCGTGAGCGGCGCGAGCGCGGCGAACGCGCGAAGGAGCGCCTCCTGCAGAGCGTCGATCTGAAGGCGTACCCGGTGATCGGAATCTACTGGCCCTTCCGCGGCGAGATCGACGTGCGCGACATCGCGCGCGCGCACATCGAGGCCGGCGGCGAGGCTGCGCTGCCCGTCGTCGTGCAGAAAGGCGCGCCTCTCGAGTTCTGGCGCTGGTATCCCGACCGCAAGATGGACCGCGGCGTGTGGAACCTTCCGATCCCGAAGGAGCGCGAGGTCGTGCAGCCCGATGCGCTCATCGTGCCGCTCGTCGGATTCGACCGCGCGGGTTACCGGCTCGGCTACGGCGGCGGCTACTACGATCGCACGCTCGCGGCGATGGCGCGCCGTCCGGTGTGCATCGGGCTCGGCTACTCCGCCTGCGAGATCCCCTCCATACTGCCCCAGCCGCACGACATCCCGATGACGATGATCGTTACGGAAGGCTTCTGCCGTCCCGCTCAGGCGCAGGCACCGCGCCCCTGAGCCGGCGGAAGCGGGATCGAAGTTTCCTGCAACACGCGTTGCAGGCCGGAGAACCAGAAGACCACAGCGGGGCCCCTCTGCTCTTACGTGAGGTGCGCGGCGAGCTCGGCGAGATCCACGGGCTTGACGAGATGCGCGGCGAAGCCGGCCGCGCTCGAGCGCTCGCGATCCGCCTCGAGTCCGTAGCCCGTGACCGCGATCAGCTTGAGATTGCGCGTGAGCCCCGGCACGCGCCGCATCTGGCGCGCGAGCTCGTAACCGTCCATTACCGGCAGCCCGATGTCGAGGAGCGCCACGTCGGGCTGGAACGCGCGCACCATCTCGAGCGCCGAAGGTCCGTCGGAGGCCGTGGTGACGATGTGGCCGAGCGACTCGAGGGCTCCCTTCAGCATCGCCGCCGCGTCGGTGTTGTCGTCCACGATGAGCACGCGCCGCGCGGGCGCATGTCCGCGGATCTGCTGCAGCGGCGTGCCGGCATGTGTGGCGGTCTCCTCCGTGAGCTCGATGGCGGGCAGCGACACGGTGAACACGCTGCCCTTCCCGAGGCCGCGGCTGCGCACCGAAACCTTTCCTCCGTGCAGCTCGATGAGATTGCGGACGATCGCGAGACCGAGGCCCAGTCCCCCACGCGAGCGGTCGAGCGACTGCGGCTGCTGGAAGAAGAGATCGAACACCTTGTCGATCATCTCCGGTGCGATGCCGATGCCCTCGTCGGCGACGCTCACCTCGACGTTGCGTTTCGTGCGGCGCGCGGTGATGCGGATGCGCGAACCGGTATCGCTGTACTTCGCCGCGTTGTTGAGAAGGTTCGCGAGCACCTGCGAGAGCCGGTCGGGATCTGCATTGACCGAGAGTCCCGAGCGCTCGACGTTCACTTCGAGGCGGTGCTGCCGGCTCTCGAGAAGCGGGCTCGTCACTTCCACCGCGCGCAGCACGGCCTCGTAGATCTCCATGGGCCGCTTGCGCAGCTCGATCTTGCCGCGCGTGATGCGCGAGACGTCGAGCAGATCGTCCACGAGCCGCGTGAGGTGCGTCACCTGACGCTCGAGGATCTCGAGCTCGCGAGAGACGGCGCCGCGCATGCGCAGGAGCTGCAGCGCCGTGCGCATCGGCGAGAGCGGGTTGCGCAGCTCGTGTCCGAGCATCGCGAGGAACTCGTCCTTCATGCGGCTCGCCGATTCGGCGGCGTTGCGCAGGGCAGCCAGCTCTTCCCGAGCACGCACCTCGCTCGTCACGTCGAGCGCGATGCAGAGGACACCGTCGACGCCGCCGTCTGGACCGCGCAGCGGGGAATAGACGAAGTTGAAGTACAGGGTCTCGACGCTGCCATCGGGCCGCAGCAGAGGTGACGGCGTTTCCTTGCTCTCGCACGGGCTGCCCGTGGCGTACACCTGCTCGAGCATGCGCGCGAACGCCTGACCGTGAAGCTCCGGCATGACCTCGAACAGCGGGCGATCCGTCACCTCCTCCGCAGTTTTTCCCCAGACCCGGCAGGCGGCGTCGTTCGCGAGCTCGACGATGTACTGCGGCCCGCGGAGGATCGCACAGGGGTTCGCCGCCTGAGTGAAGAGCGCCCGGAAGTCCTCGCGCTGCAGAGCCGCGATCCTGAGAGCGAGCGCTTCGCGCTCCGCCGCTCGTGCCCGCTCGATCGCGATCTGTGCGCGGGCGCGCGCAAGCGCAAGCTGCGATTTCACACGCGCAACGAGCTCCCGTGCGCTGAAGGGCTTGACGAGGTAGTCGTCCGCGCCCCGCTCGAGCCCTGTGATCCGCGCCGTCTCGTCCGCCCGCGCGGAAAGCATCACGACGGGCAGATCGGCGAGCTGCGGGTCCTGGCGAATCGCCCGCAGCAGGCCGAGGCCGTCGAGCTGCGGCATCATGACGTCGGCAATGACGAGATCGGGCCGCTGTGCACGGATCGCCTCGAGCGCCGCCTTCCCGTCCGCCACCGCCTGCACGTTCCACCAGGGCTCGAGCAGACGCTGTACGTAGGCGCGCATGTCGGCGTTGTCGTCGGCGAGGAGAATGCGGGCTCCCTCGAAGCCCATCGGCTCCACGGCGAGCTCGCCGGCGACCGGGGGCTCGAGATGCTCTGTTTCCGGCAGCCAGCGCAGCGCCTCCTCGACGAAGGCCGCGGCGCGGATCGAGGTCGAAGCGAGTGTGCGAGGCGCCTGAATGCGCTCGGGCGGCAGATGCGCCGACCCGCGGGGAATGGACACGGCGAACGTCGTGCCGACGCCCGGCTCACTTTCGGCACGGATGCGCCCGCCGTGCAGCTTCACCAGCTCCTGTACGAGCGAAAGCCCGATGCCGCTGCCCTCGTGCGTGCGGCTCCTCTGCCCCTCGATGCGATAGAAGCGATCGAAGAGTTTCGGCAGCTCCTCCGCAGGAATGCCGACTCCCGTGTCGCGAACGGTGAGAACGACGGTGTCGTCCTTCGCTTCCAGCCGGACTTCGATCTCACCCTCGAAGGTGAACTTGAATGCGTTCGAGAGCAGGTTGAGGACGATCTTCTCCCACATGTCCCGGTCGACGTACACGGGCTCGGGGAGCGGTGGACAGTCGATGCGCAACGCGAGGCCCGCACGCTCACACGCGGAGCGGAAGTTGCTCGCGAGGTCAGCGGTGAGCGCCGCGAGATCCGTCGGCTCGTAGACCGCCTGGATGCGGCCCGCCTCTACCCTGCTGAAATCGAGAAGCGTGTTGACGAGCTTCAGGAGCCGCAGCGTGTTGCGGTGGGCGATGGAGAGCTCCGCATGTTCTCTGCTCTCGGGGTTCGCGCGCTTCAGAGCTTCTTCCAGCGGCCCGAGGATCAGTGTCAGAGGCGTCCGGAACTCGTGACTCACGTTCGAGAAGAACGCCGTCTTCGCACGATCGAGCGCGGCGAGCATCTCGAGCCGTTTGTGCTCGTCCTCGGAGCGCCGCGCGTTCGAGATCGCGCTCCCGATGATCGCGCCCACCATGCGCAGGAAGTCGAGATAGTCGCCGTCGAGCCGGCGCCTCGGGCTCACGCCTGCGATCAGATGGCCGAGCGGCGGATCGCCGGCGGCGGCCAGCGGCACGACCACGACCTGGCGGATGGGCTCGGGCCACGGTCCCGCGTGCAGCGCGCCCAAGGGCTCGAGCTGCTCGCCGGTGAGCACGGTCACAGCGGCAGGAGTCGGCCAGCGCGCGATCCCGGCAGCACTGAGTGCAGGCGGTGCCGCGAAGCTATTGGGGTCCAGCCCCGTGCGCAGGACGAGTCGCTCACTCCTGCCCGATTCTTCCGGCGCGTATACCAGAGCGAAGGGAATATCCTCCGCGTACCGTGCCAGCACTTCTTCCGCTGCCGCGTACACCTCCGCGACGCTTCGCGCGCGGTGCGGGATGTTGCCGAGGTCGCGCAATGCACGGAGCCGGCGCTCTCCGATCACGCGGCGTGTCGTCTCGTTGACGATGCAGAACACGCCCTGGACACGTCCCGACTCGTCGCGGACCGGGTCGTAGGAGATGTCGAAGTACGTCTCCTCGCGATACCCGTGGCGCTCCATGAAGAAGGGCCGGTCCTGCGCCCAGAAGGCCTCGCCGGTGGCACGGACGCTCTCCAACATCTCCTGGAGCCCGACCCACCACAGCTCGTCCCAGGCTTCGCGGATGGGCTTTCCGAGCGCGGCGGGGTGCTTGGCGCCCAGAACGGGACGGTAGGCGTCGTTGTAGAGCGTGATCAGCTCGTCGCCCCAGAAGAGAGCGATCTGCGCCTTGGAGGGCAGAAGGATGCTGAGGGCGCTGCGCAGGCTCTGCGGCCACTGGGACATCGGTCCAAGGGGAGTCTTCGACCAGTCCTTGGCACGGATGAGCGCGCCCATCTCTCCGCCACCGACGATGAAATCCTCGGGCCGGGGCGCACTGGGCCGGCCCCGCGGCTCGTCCATGACAGGCAGCTCGCCCATTACAGGCCGCGACCGTGTGCGTCGGGAGCTGCGTAGACGGGCGATGGATCGCAGGATGGATTGAATTGCGTCATCGTGTATGCCGGAGCGTTCTGGCGCTCCGGTGCTTCTTTTCGGCCCCCAACGAAGGCGCAGGTGGTCCCCCAGACCCGGTGCCGGCCCCCTGGCTGCAATTGCCGTGGGCACGACTTGGGTGCACGCGGGCGGGCGCGCCTTGGCGGACGTTTTTGCAAGACCCGTACCAAGCGTGACAGGTGCCGAAAAGCCCCCTTCAGCGGTTCTCGGCTGGAATTTTTTTCAGAGCGGGCGTTTCCTCTGGCAAATCCTGCCAGTCATGCTCACGACCGGCTCCCGGGGCGACCCCGGCAGGCTGGGCTGTTTCGACGCGGCAGGAATCCCGGTACGCTCGCAACCCTGCGTCAACGCCAAACGGGGGAACTGCGCGATGGACCTCCTGCTGTCCTGGTTGATCCTGAGTCTCGCCGTCTGGGTCACCGCGGCAGTGCTGCCGGGATTCCACGTCAAGAACTTCGGCAGCGCGCTCCTCATCGCCGCGATCTTCGGTGTGCTGAACTACGTGCTCGGCCTGGTGCTCTTCTGGATCATCGGCATCGCGACCCTCGGCATCGGGCTGATCCTGTCGTTCGTCACGCGCTGGATCGTCGACGCGATCCTTCTGAAGCTCACCGACCGCCTGACCGATCACCTCACGATCGACAGCTTCTGGTGGGCGTTGGGCGGTGCGCTGATGATGTCCGCCATCGGCACCGTGGGTGAGAAGCTCGTGAGTTCAGTGTTCTGAGCGAGCCGTTTCAAACAGAACACAGCCGCCTGTTTCGGTCGCTCACTGTCGCTGATTAGCCGAGTTCGAATCTGCACGGCTGCGCGGAGGCGGGCCGACCGCGCTGCAATTTTCGGTGCCGGCCCGCCTCGGACGAGCTCAGTAGTTGAAGCGTACTCCGAGCCGGTACGTCCTCCCGAGCGGGTCGAAGAGAATCGTATTCGTTCCTGCGCCGTTGGCCGGCGAGACGGGCGGCTTGCGGTCCAGGGCGTTGTACACCGCACCGAAGAGCTCGATCTCGGTACCGGAGATTTCGAGCAGCCTGTAGCGGCCGGAGAGGTTGAAGTACAGCCGTCCGTCGACGCGGTTGGTGCTGATGCTGTTCGGCAGAGTGTGGCTGTAGCCGGGATCCTCCGGGCCGATCAGCGTCGCGTCGTACTTGCCTTTGGGGATATAGCGGCTCTCCACCGTGAGCGAGAACGGTCCGCGATGCCAGGTGACCGTGCCGTTTGCGGTCCAGCGCGGCAGTCCCGGCGTGGCGCCGGTCTGCACACCGGTCTGTCCGGCGCGATTGGTGGGACCGACGGAATCGATCGTGATCAGGTCCTTCACGTAGGTGCCGAGCAGCCGGAAGCTCAGCGTGCCCCAGCTGCGCGGCTGCAGCCGGTAATCGAGCTCGAGGTCCGCGCCGCGCGCGATGAGCTGATCGAGATTGAGCCACGGGTTGCGCATCTCGATGATGAGGCCGGTTTCGTCCCGCGTGATCAGCGAGCAGAACTCCGCCACGCCCTGTGCGCAACGGTCGACGATGGTCTGCGCGCCCACCGAGGTGATCGCATCGGCGAGCTCGATGTCGAACCAGTCGAGTGACACGCGCAGACCGCCGAAGGACGTGCCGTCCGGAGTCCACACGACACCGACCGTCCAGGTGTCGGCCACTTCAGGCTTGAGGTCCGGGTTCCCGCCGGTGAAGACGCGCGGCAGGCCGTTGAGTCCGGTCAGCGGATCCGTGATGCGCGAGAACGCCGCCGAGGTCGCCCCGAAGAGCTCCTGGACATTCGGGGCGCGGATGTCACGCGAACGCGTGGCACGCAGGCGCACCGTATCGACCGGCTCGTACACCACACCGAGCTTCCACGTCTCGACGCTGCCGCTCGTGCTGTAGTCCGTGAGGCGCAGCGCGCCGTTGAGCTCGAGCGAATGTGCAAGGGCGGCATCGCTCAGCAGGGGAACGGCGGTCTCGACATAGGCTTCCTTCACTTCCACCTTGCCATCGATCGCCTGGCCGTTGCCCACGTACCAGCCGTTCGCTTGGGAGATCGGATCGGCATCTCCCGAGATCGAGTCCCTGCGGTACTCGACACCGACCGCGAGAGGCACCGGACCTGCGCGCGTGGAGAAGATGTCGCCCTGCAGATTCAGGGCGAGAACGTGCTGCGTGTTGTCGGTGTTCTGCCACGCGGTGCCGTAGAGATACTCCTTCGCCTCTGGCGAGAACTGATACTCGCCGAAGAGGTTCACCGGCTGGCAGCCGTTGTTCGGGTCGGTGAGTGTCGAGCGGCAGACGATCGAGCCGTCGGGTGCGCGCACGGCATCCACGGCGAGCGGCCAGCGTTCCTGAATGCGGTTGTTCTCGACGGTCTGCTCGTACCGGTTGTCGCCGTACTGGTAGTAGCCGTCCCAGCTCCACCGGTCGCCGAGGCTGCCTTCGAGACCCACAGCCACGCGCCAGGTGCGAACGTCGTTGCGGTTGATCGCGAGCCCGAAATCGTCCCCCGAGCGGCCGAGCGTCAGGGTGGCGATGTCGTTCTCGATCATCGTCTGCCGGATGGACTCCGGCAGGAAGGCGTTGTCCTGGCGGATCGTGATCGCGGTATCGCGAGTCTGCGCGCCGTTGCCGCGCGCCTGGACCCGCCCGATCGAGAGGTCGGCGAACGCCCGCAGCGTGTCCGTGACGTCGAAGTTGGACCGTCCGAATATCGCGAAGCGCTTCACGGGCGCCGCAAGCAGGGGCGCGGACTGGAAGGCGTTGACGCCGTGGCCATCGCCGCCGCTCATGAAGAAGGGCCCGGGCAGAATGCCGTACTCGTACGGCGCGGGCGTCCCGTCCGCCAGGAACTGAGTGCCGCGCAGGATCGCCGGCGCGTTGATCAGCCCTCCGGGCGTGAACGTGGCGCCGTGCAGATGCGGCAGACGGACCAGCGCGGGCATACCATTGGTGAGGCGATCGGGGTTGTTGAAGTTCGCCCACTCTTCGGCGCACCAGTCGCGGCTGTAGCAGTTGCCGGCGCCATCCGCGTCGGAAAACTCACCGCCGACGATGACGTGACCGCGTCCGTCGGCGAACGGCATGCCGCCCGCCAGGGAGAACTGTATCTCCCCGTTGTCGCCTTCCTCCGTCTCGCTATACGACGACTGGCCCTTGAGTCCGGAGAGGTTCTCGTCGAGCAGGATGTTGACCACACCCGCCACCGCGTCCGAGCCGTACGCGGCCGATGCGCCGCCCGTGACGACCTCGATGCGGTCGATCAGCATCGCCGGAATCAGGTTGACGTCGACGGTGCCTCGCGAGGAGCTCGGCACGAAGCGCCGTCCGTTGACGAGTACCAGCGTCCGCGAGGCGCCGAGACCGCGCAGATCGAGCGTCCGCGCCCCGATGCTCGAGGCGCTCAGGAACGAAGTCGACGGAGAATGCGTGGCACGGAACGCCGGGAGCTGATTCAGCGCATCGCCGACGTTGATGACGCCGAGCTGCTCGATGCGCTCGCTGCCGACCACCGTGACGGGAGTCGGCGCGGTGAAACCGGAGCGCTGGATGCGCGAACCGCTGACGATGACTTCGGAGATCGCGCCCTCTTCGCTCACACCATCGCCGCCGCTTGCCGTCGCCGCGTCGGAGGTATCTGTGTCACCCGCAGCTGCCCCCGCGGCAGCGGAGCCGAGGAGCACCGACAGCAGTGCAAGGCGCACGCCCTCCCGGACGGCACGGCTGACTCGGATCTTCGACGACTGCGGCTTCGACGCACTCTCCATGAATCCCCTCCCCATCGAACCGGATCGTGAAAAGTTGTCTCAGGCCAACGACAAGTTGTACCTGTCAACATGTAGCATTCTATGGACCCCGCTCGATATGCAATACCTGATGCTGGAAATCCAGGTTCCAGGCGGTGTTTCGCCCTTCAGCGTTTCGCTGTTCCGGCAGCCGAGCGCCTGCACCGGTCGCTCGCCATTCAGACGCGAATGGACGAGGAGCTTGCAGACCCGCGCCGGATGCGAACGCTGGCTATCTACAACGAGGACTACTGGAGACAGCCCCTCGCGCAGCAATCGCAACCGCCGACAGGACATCGCGCGGGCGCTGTTTGCAGGAGATCAAATGGGACATCGCGAGCCGATGTCCGCTGCTTATGATTCGTGGCAGTGATCCCCACCTGCGGTACTGACTGGCAGCCTTCCGGCGCTGGTGTTGAGGACAAGCACTGTCGGAGAAATTGACAACAAGGCGCGTTTCGTCGGCAGACGCTTCATGCAAGTGGTTGATGGCAAAAGGGAAAGCTTCCGCTGGCACATGTTTTGCCATGTGGCGTTCGATTCCCACATCGCGTGCGGACTGTGTGTCGGAGGACAAGAATGAAAATGAAGCTTCTGGCAATTGCAGCGGTCGGGCTGCTGGCGGGGCCGATGGTGGCGAATGCCGTGATCGTCGGCGATCGCGAATGGCGACAGCTGACTGAAACGGTTGGGTTCACTTGGACGCAGGTCAGCACCGTCTGCGATCCGAGCACCGGCGTCTGCTCGGGAAGTCTCGGGGACGTCTCATTCGACGGCTGGATCTGGGCGGACGCCACCGCGGTTCGCGAGTTGTTCGACGAGCTGATTCTGCCGGAGTCGACGCAGTTCGCCGATGTCTACCCGAGCCGTTTTGAGGAACCTTGGTCCGGCAACCTCATCCCCCCACTGATCTCGCCGGACATGTTCCTTCCAACATATCAAGGGAACTTTTTTCGCGCTGTTGCCGGATGGCTGCGGTCGCTCGCCGATCAGAGCGACTATGCCATGACAGCATCCCTGGAACATGGGTTGTACTCTTTACCCCACTTCGCCACAGTCGGCTCACAGGCCCACGTGGATACTGTACGTGACTATTACGGCGTTTGGCTCTACCGCGATCTCGTGACTGTCCCCGAGCCCGGAACGCTGGCGCTGTTCGGTCTCGGGCTCGTGGGATTGGGTCTGGCGCGTCGCCGCCGCACTGCCTGATCCACTCGATCACGCACATGAGAACGCCGCCCGACCGGGCGGCGTTCTTTTTTCGGCGAATCTCTGCGGTCACGGATTCCGCGAGTTCGACCTCTGCATCTTCATCGCCTGCAGCCCTCTCCCGTGGACACATGAGCGGATACAAGGCCTGCGGCAAGTCACTGGAGATGATGGTCGGAGCGCCGAGATTTGAACTCGGGACCCCTTGCACCCCATGCACTCCCGAAGCGTTCACGGGTGAAACTACATGAAACGCGTTGAATACGCAAACGCTGTATTTTCCGGCCTCTCGTGGCCTTCATGGCGGCGCGTGCGTTTTCAGCCGATTTCAAGTAGATTGGCCACAAGTTGGCCACAAGAACCGCACGCACCAGGAAACGCCTGACCGCCACGGCGGTGGATACCCTGCCGCCGGGCGAGTACACCGACCCTGCCACCGAGGGGTTACAGCTTCGCGTCCGCGCCGGTCGCCGCGGCACAACGCGCACTTGGCTCTTCCGGTTCACGTGGCGCGGACAATGGGTGCGCATGGTGATCGGCCACCGTCCTACCATGACGCTGGCCGAGGCTCGGATGGAAGCCATCCGGCTGCGCGGGCGGCTGGATGAAGGCATAGACCCGCGCCGCGCCCGGCCCCGTCGTCGCCCCGCCCTCACCGCCCTGCCTGCATCCTCTGCGGTGGCCAGCGCCGACGCGCGGCACACGGTGGAGTTTCTGGCAACGGAGTTCCTCGAGCGTCACGTGCGGCCGTACCGCAAGCGCCCCGAGTACGTCGAGCGCATCCTTGCGCGCGAAGTGCTGCCGCGCTGGAAGGGTCGGGACGCACGCACCATCGAGCCGCACGAAGTCATCGAGCTGCTGGACGGGATCGTCGACCGCGGCTCGCGCGTCATGGCGAACCGCACGGCCGCGGTGCTCTCGCAGATGTTCCGATTCGGCATTCACCGCCGGATCGTCCCGACGAGCCCGGTGCAACTCCTGTACCGTCCCGGAGGCAAGGAGAAGCCCAGAGAGCGGACTTTGACCGATGCCGAACTCGCGGCCTTCCTGAGAGATCCAAAGGCCGCTACGCGCTTCGAGCGGCTCGCTCACGTCATCCTGCTGTTGCTGCTCACGGGACAGCGCCGCGGCGAACTCGCCCTTGCCCGCTGGTCGGATATCGACTTCGACGCGACGACCTGGACGATTCCCGACGAGCACAGCAAGACCGGCCGCGGGCACGTCGTGCCGCTGTCCGCATGGGCCGTGCGCGAGTTCCGGGCGCTGCAGCGGCTCGCGAAGCGCTCGCCCTACGTGCTGCCGGCGAACGGCGGCGATCGGCCGATCGACCCGAAGCAGCTAACCCGCTCGCTCGCAAAGTGCCGCAAGCGTTTCGAGCGGCTCGGCATTGCACCTTTCACGCTGCACGACCTGCGCCGCACGTGCCGCACGGGCCTCTCCCGCCTCGGCGTGCCGCCGCACATCGCAGAACGGGTGCTCAATCACGCGCAAGAGCGCATTGCGGGCACCTACGACCGCTTCGAGTACCTCGCGGAGAAGCGCGAGGCGCTCGAGAAGTGGGCGCGGCACCTGGAAGGGCTGCGCCAATGAGCATAGTGAGCTTTCTACGTCGATATGCGTCAGACCCGCAGTTCGCGGAGAAAGTGCGCGAGAGTCTTGCCGAGGAAGATCAGAAGGCCCTTCTGGTGGCTGCCGCCATGGAGGCGGTCAATCACAAGTTCAACTTGTGGGAGTGGAGCCGTCGCGCTGAACAATCGGGCAATGACTATCTGCAACAGCGCCGATATCGCCGACTGCGTTTGAAATCTCTGATCGCATCTGACCCATTCGCCAAGCTAACTATTGGCGTCATTATGACGGGAGAAAAACCCGAAGTAGTGATCGAGTATTTGTTCGATGTCGTATTAACACTTATCTCCGCGCAGAGGTTGATTGATGGCGATCTAGGAACGGCGAGTCAGGCGGCCAACGCGATACGAAATTGGGAGCGCTCCGTGGCAGAGTTCTTTGGGGCGCTGGATGCAATCAAAGCCCGCGGCCCGGCGTTCGCCAACGGCGTGGACCTCCTCGAGAAGGCATATTGGAATCAGATGCTCGAGGATGAATCCTCGATCAAAGCATTCGTGACGAGGCAATTCCTCGGAGTCCGAATCGGCAGCCGAGGTGGCGCAAAGGTCAGTGAAGCCGCAGCGTTGCGCGGGTGGTTGATTAGAGCCCTCCACATGTGGATCCCCGAATCGCTCCCCGAGCGCTACAGCATCATCGCTGGACTGTTAGGGGAGATTGGAATCTCTGTGGATTCCCGCCTTGTCCGGTCTACGTTGATGGGCGGCCGCACGTAAAAGGTTTTTGCCCAAACGGGCGCTGTTTCTTTTTCGGGCCCAATCCCCTGTAGTGTGCGTGTCACCCCACTACATGAGGTGACACCATGGCCCGACGTAAGTACCGACACGCACCGATCGCCGGTGACGCTGTTGTTTGGCCGAGCGGCGTAGAGCGCCGCTATGGGATCTCTGCGATTACCCGATGGCGCTGGGAACGCGCGGGCAAGCTCCCGCCGCGTGACGTCCACATCGGCGGGCGGAGCGGGTGGCGACCGGAGACGCTCGAGCGCGCGGAACGCGGGGGATCGCCATGACCGCACACAACACCGCGCCCCGGGCGGGCACCCGGGGACGCGGGATGATCCATGTAGGGACGCCGCGGCCGGACGACCACGGCGCGCGCAGTGTAGCACGGCGCACCGTCCGCGCGCCCGGCCCGCAGATGCTGCGGATGTTCGCGTGGGAGGCCGCCGCATGACTGCCGCACCCGACCGATCGAACGTCGTCGCGCTCGATGCGCATCGCGAAGACGACCTCGCCCTCGTCGCGCCGGGCGACTATCTCGCCCGCTACGTCCGCCACGTCGGCGTGGCGATCTTCCGCACCCGCAAGCTACGCGTGGACTTCCGACTGCTCGACTATCCTCAGCCGGTCATCCTCCCGCGGTGGTATCGCGTGATCGACTGCCGCGGTGGACGCATCCGCGCCCGCCCCACCAGCTCACTCGTGCGCGAGGTGCAGTCCGTGCTCGGCGTGCGCGTGCGTCACGACCGCATCCCGGTCGCCTCCCTCGCCGACCACGAGGTGATGGTGCGCGTACGCACCGTCACCACAGACCACGAGCAGCGCGAGCTCACCAGCATCAATCAGTACTCGGTGGTCGAGCGCATCCTGGAGCGCGTGACGTGACCCTGTTCCAGTACCAGTACCAGCTCCAGTTCCTGCTCCTGCTCCTGCTCCTGCCCGTCATGGTGATTTGCGCCCATGGATCATGGGCTTGCGCGGGCGGCGTGGACAGACTCGGCCTGTGCAGCATCGGGCCGACACTCAGACTGACTGATGCTGCCGGCCCGGGCGGTGCATGCGAGGTGACATCCGCATTGTACCGCTCGGGCTCGTCATGACTGGAGGACCACATGACCAGGCAGGCGAGCGCGGCCCCATGGCCGCGCGCACGGGATGACGGGATGACGGACCAGGCGCGGGCTCATTGGCTCGCGCTTACCCGGGAGCAGCAGGCCGAGTTCGTGCAGTGGTGGCGGGAGAATGTGTCCGTCAACCATGGCGGACCGCGCGGGAAAAGCAAGAACGCCGAACGGCGTTCTTGCTTTTCTGTGGACCAGGCCCAGATGCACAAATGCACACACGCGTTCCCCATATATATGGGGAACGCATGTGTGTGCATCTTTTGTGCACATTTGTGCGGACATTTGTGCGGGACATTTGTGCAGACATTTGTGCAGCCGCCCCCCCCCTGCGTGCACTTCCTCACGCTCTCGCACGACGAGCAGGCAGCGGCGATTCGCCGCCTGGCCTCGCTTGGCTTCGGCGACCACGAGATCGCACAGCGCACCGGCTGGCATGTGATCGAGGTGCGCCGGGCACTCGCCGCACACCAAGAGAGAATCGACTTCACCTATGCACGGTAAGGCATTGATGGCACTGAGGTTTCGTATGCGCGACCGCACCGCTCACCGCACCGGGGCGCGGGTGCGCCGTGCGCAAATCGTTGATTCACGGGCGCGCGGGTCCTCCCGGGCGGGGCATCGGGGGTGCCAGCGGCGGCGCATTTTTCCGCTAGCTCCAGGGGGTGCCTGACTTCCTTCCGGTGGGGGTGACTTATGACATTTGACGCAGATCGATTGACCCAGCAGCAGCTCGCGGCGGTGTTCGGTGTGACGCCGCGGACGGTCCGGGACTGGACGGCGGCGGGCATGCCGCGCAACGCGGACGGCAGCTACCAGGCGCGGGCGTGCATCGACTGGCACGTTGCGCGCAAGCTCGGGCCTGATGGTCTGGATCTGAACGCCGAGCGTGCGCGGCTCGCGAAGGCGCAGGCCGACAAGACGGAGATCGAGAACGAGGTACGCGCAGGGCGGCTGCTCGAGCAGGATCGTGTCATCCGCGAGGTGGGCGACATGCTCGCGGCGTTCCGCGCCCGGGTGATTGCGATACCGGATGCAGTTGGACAGCTCTTTGACCCCGCCACAGCGCGGAAGGTCGTCCCCGCGCTCCGTGCGCGCCTCTACGAAGCGCTCGCCGAGCTGGCCGACTACCGGCCGGGACCGCCCGCATGACCGCGTTGAATTTCGTTTATTCGCCGCGCCAAGCGTGCGTTGTCGTCGACACGGCCATCTCCGGCCCTCGCCCGCAGCAGGCCTCAAAGACGGTGATACTCCCGCACGTTCGCTGTGTGATTGGCTTCGTCGGGTCGCTCGTGCTCTTCGCCGACCTCGCCGCGTCGCTGCTCGTCTCGGACGTGCGCGACGCCGACGGGCTCATGGAGCGGCTGCCCGATACGCTGCGTGCTCTGCGCGCGCAGTGGGGCGCGCAGGCGCCGTCGACGTCCGTCTATATGTTCGGTGTCGGCGGCGACGGCGAGATCCGCGTCGCGGCATACGCGAGCGAGATGGACTTTGCGCCCCGGACCGACTGGCGCCCTTGGGTGGCCTACTGCACGCCGTTGCCTGCGGCACTGACTCTCGCACCGGCACGGGGAACACCGGCGGCGTCACATCCGGCCGACGCGCCCGCGCCGCGCTCCCGCCCATCGTGGCGCGACTGCGTGCGGACCCTCACCGATGCCGTCGAAATCCAGCGGCGCGCGCATCCCGCATCCATCGGCGGCCGGCTGATCGTCACGTTCCTGACCGCCGATGCGATCCACCAAACCGTGCTGCGGGAGCTTTGAATGAATCGCGCGGTCGCAATCGAGGTGCTACGCCGTGTTGCCGAGGCGCTCGCTCGCGGGCCTGACGAGGACGAGCGCGAGCGGCTTCTGCTACTTCACGACGAGGCGCTGCGCGTGCTCGCGCGCAGTGCGTACCGCCCAGGCACACCCGACATCGTCCAGCGGATTGCGATGCTCGAGCATCAGATGCGGCACTTCGCACCGGGCGACCGCGCACGCGCGATCTGCGAGCGGCTCGGGCTCTCACGCGCCGCGTACTACCGCTACCGCGCCCAGTCTCGCAACACACTGGGATTGACATGCGGTCCAATCTATCCATCAGACACGGAGTGCACGAATGGCAAACAACTTCGTTCAGCGCGGTAGCGTCGTGACCTGGACCAACAGCACCGGCAACAACGTTGCGGCCGGTTCCGTCGTGAAGATGGTGCACACACTCGGTGTCGCGCTCGTCGATATCCCGAACGGCGCATCCGGTTCGGTGGCGATCGAG
>Ga0207874_1001736_pt1 | contig 23320 bp, 18 predicted proteins | sample HigsolmetaAR201D_FD_184833 | JGI IMG/M metagenome (GOLD analysis project Ga0207874, IMG submission 184833) | Ionic liquid and high solid enriched microbial communities from the Joint BioEnergy Institute, USA - AR20-1-D (SPAdes) (version 2) ...
GGCCGCGCCATGCACGGAAGAAGAGAGTCCCGATCCCAAAGACAAGGATCAGTATCCAAATCATCAGGCCCACGAAGCCCATTCGCGCGAGGACTGTCACGTGGATGTTGTGCGGTGCTCGCAGCATCCACGGGTCGGACAGATTCTCCAGCGCCGGATGGTAGACATGGAGGCTTTCACCAAATCCCAATCCGAAGGCCGGATTCCGTTCCACGACCTCCTCTAGCAGCCGCTCCCACCACAGCAACCGCCAGTAGGCCGTCGTCTCTTTCTCGCTAAAGCTTTCTTCAGAGAAGCGATCGAGCTGGGCCTTATAGCGTAGGTCCGGGATCGTAACCAGGAGAAGTAGGGCTACCGGCACCGCCGTGATCGCCAGCATCCGAGCCCGGCGCGCAATCGTGATTGGTTTTGGAGCAAACGACAGCGCCACCAGAACAAACACGGCCGCCACGAAACCCAGCCGGACTGCGCGGCCTTCGGAGCCCAGCAAAGAACCGAGCCCAATGATCGAGACACCGATAAGCGCGACCTTCAGGAATGGTTGCTTCCGCAGCATGTGTGTTCCGATCACCAGAAGCGCGCCGAGCGCCAGGTTCTGCCCGGTTTCATCGCGTGCATTGAACAGGATCGGCACACCGCGCCAGGGGAGAACTGGTCCCATCATTGAAAGCTGCTTGCCGCTCAAAAGGTCGGCCGTGCCCCAGATCAGAGCGATCACCCAGAAGGCCGTCAGGACCTTCCAGACCCGATCCGCTATCTGCACCTGGGCCGCGAGCCCGAGCCCGACGAAGTAGAAAAGTGCGTAGTAAACGGTGGCGGCATCGCGCAGAGCTTCCAGCTTCCACTCGGGCAGACCCACCAGCGTGAGTGTCAGTCCTAGGACCAGCCACAGCACGATGAGCAGAGACAAGAAAGCGCGCTGCGGGTCTGCCCTTTGAACCTGCGGTCGCAATGGAGCGATCAGAAGCAGGCTCACTGCCATCACAACTTCACCCCAGAACAGCGGGGGGTAGCCGAGGTAAGTCGGCCCCTTACCGATAATCGTGATGCCCCCCAGGTACGCCAGTAACAGCAGCACCGGCCAGGGCAGCGGCCGAACCGGCTTGCGCTGCCTCGCAGTCAAAGTGCGGGCATTGAGGCCGGCCTCAGGAGCCTGCTCAACTGCATGTGACAGAAGAGGCATTCGTCATCTCGACTTGCTGGAGCCGTCGTGAACAGCGGCGAGCCATTAAGACCAAAAGGAGAAGATCCCGGCTCATGATAGTGCCAATCACGCCCGGCAGCCCCCAAAGCGCAATCGCCGGAACCCCGACCAAAAACGTCGCGATCGAGGAGATGAAGAGAGCTGCAAACTGTGACGACGGCGCTCGTGAAGCACGGAGTCCAAGTTCAAACGGAAAAGTAGCAGTAGAAAGCACGATCATGAACGCGTACCACGGCGCCAGATGAGAGAAGGCGTTGAACTTCTCTCCGTAAAGCATGTGGAACAACTGCCGGTGAAAAATCGCGATTGCGAGCCAGTAGAGCACTCCAGCCGAAACCGTAATGCGTAGCAGCTTTTTGATCGCGGCGTGCACGACGGGCCCTCCGCTGGTCGCATGCATCGCAGAGAAGTGCGGGAGCGCCAGCCGGGAGATCGCCATAATAATGTGCGCCACTGGAAGGTACAGGTGAGCCAGCGCATTGAGTACTCCAGCTTCTTTCACTCCGAGCAGATATCCGCTGAGCAATACAAGGCCGCTTAGCTGCAGCCAGCTCACAAGGGCTGTTCCTAGTAGCCAGCGGCCATAATTCCAGTGGTTTCTCCATACCTCTGCTGCCGTCGGCTGCTCGTGAAGGGCCATGGAAGGCCTCAGGTTCACAACAAGAAATATCGTTGCCCCTATCGCCGCCACCGACATCATGTAGAAAGCCATCTTCGGGCTCAGAACGCCCATCGCTAGCACCGCAGCCATTCCGGCGATCATCACGAGACAGTAGATCACCGACGCTCCGGCCGCCACTTCTGGCGATGCGGTCAGGTACGTCGCGGAGCGGCACAACCAGAACAACAGGACGCAGGGAAGCGCGGGCACAAGGCCCATAAAAGCGCCGGACAAAGAGGCTGCATCGGTGGAAAGGATCAGCCGCGATGCGGCGGCCGCGATCACAACCAAAACTAGCCCAGCAATTAAGTGAATCTGCAGGACGGACCCCAGGTACGAGCGCCGGCGATTCGGATAGAGCGCTGGCTGCAGTGCGCCCATAGGATCCATCACAAGCGCCTGGTAAACCTGGGCTGCCAGCAGAAACAGAGAGAATGCGATGCCATAGATGCCGTATTGCTCGGGCCCGAGCCACCGGGCCAGCAATACCCCAAGCAGAAAGTTGGAACCGGATACTAACCCCTGGTCGAATAGTGTGACCGCGCATTTAGGAGCCCAGTACAGTAAGCTCGGTCCTTTGCTGAAGACCCGCCAACCCGCTCCGGCATTGGTTAGCCTGTCTTGCACGACTCGTTCGCCTTCCATCAGTAGGCGCCCCTGCCGGAGATGAGGACAAACGGGGTCTCCAGAAGGATCCTGAAGTCGAGCGTGATTGACCAGTTGCGGATATACTCGATGTCGAGCTCGACCATGTTTTCGAAGTCGAGTTCACTGCGGCCGCGAATCTGCCACAAGCCGGTAATTCCGGGCAGGACGCGCGAACGCTGCTCTGCCCACATCGCGAATTCGCGACTTTGCCCGTCAGGGTCAAGATCTTCGGCAGGCAACGGCCGGGGGCCGACCATACTCATGTCTCCCCGCAGCACGTTGATCAACTGCGGCAGTTCATCTATGCTCCAGCGGCGCAGAAATCGTCCGAACGGCGTAACACGAGGGTCATTCCGAATCTTGAACAGGTGTCCGGATTTCTCGTTCTTCGCTGCGAGTGCCGCACGATCGGCGGCGTCGATGTACATGGATCGGAATTTCAGGAACGTAAAGTGCCGGCCCCCGCGCCCGACTCGAGTGGAGCGGTACAGCGCTGGCCCCTCTGACGTCAGCCGGATGATCGCCGCCACGAACAGGAGCAAGGGTGACAGCAGCACCAGCAGCGCTGCGGAGGCGATCACGTCGAACGTGCGCTTTAGAAGTTCCTGGAATCGGGTAAATTCAACAGGCCGAAGCTCCAAAAGCTTCAAACCATACAGATTGTTGAGGTGGAGGTCTACGTCCCGATCCGGCACGGTGAGCGCCTGGTTCAGGATGACGCCCATCCTTCGCGATACTTTTGCGCAGCTCTCCAGCTCTGTCTCTTCCAGGTGTCCCTGTGCCACGACAAGACGGTTCAGCTGAGCATGGTTAATCACTTCAGCAAGGCAGGATGTGGTGCCAAGAATAGGCACGGGTCCCAAGGAAGCAACTCCCCCGGATTCCGGCAGGATTACACCCGTCAGTTTTACACCGGAACTGCCTGTGCTCATGATGGTCTGCACCATTTGCCGCGCTGCCGAACCATGGCCAATCACCGCCACCCTTTCTGACGAGGGCAGCCTCCGATTGATCGCCGCGAGCGTGAGCAAAGCTGCGTAGCGGCCGCAGATCATCAGGACGAAGCTTACCGGGAGAAACAGCAAGACGAATGAGCGGGAAATCTCCGCGCCGAACTCCCTGGAGAAGAACGTAACGACGATGGTGAGAACGTTCGCCAACAGCGCCAGCCGTCCCACCTTCAGAATGTTGCTGCCAAGCGAAGCGTAAGGAGAGTTGTCGCTGCCTCTTATCTTTAGCGCTGCGATAACCCAGAGAGCAAGGACGCCGGTCACCGGAGGAGCGGATGCGAGGACGTCCTGTACGCTGAGCTGAAGATGAAAGAACGGATTCAGGAAGTGGCGCAAGTAGACCGTAACGCTCCAGGAGAGCGCGAGCGCGAAAAGGTCGAATGCGAGAAAACAGATGCGAGCTCGAAACTGGTGAAGTGCCAACGACTTGTTCATTCTGTTCGTGTGTCCATCACTCGCTTCCCTAAACGCCTAAAGGGTGGCGCAGGGGGGCAATGCGTTTCAAACAGCTCTGCGCGATGAATTGGGATTGTAGTAGCGCAGAGAGTCATGAAAGTAGGACGACTTGTCGCTCTTGAAGTGCCAGTCATTCAAGACAGATCCAAGCAGACGAACGTTGTCGCTTTGGAGCCGCATACGTGCGGAACGGACATCATCTCTTGTGGTTCGACCGGATCGTACGACGAGGACGACTCCGTCAGAAAGACGAGCGAGCACGCGAGCATCGGCGAACGGTAGCAGCGGTGGCGTGTCGAGAATGACCATATCAAACTCTTCACGCCAGCGCTCGATGAGCTTCGCCATCTTTGGCGAGTGCAGAAGGTTGGCAGGGCTGATTGTGCCAGGCCCGCTGGGAACTACGAAGATCCCTGGAACTCTGGTGGGGACGACGAGGCTCTCAACCGACATCTCGTCATCACCCGGCTGCTCGCGAAGCCAGTCGCTGAGGCCACGGGCGTTATCGATGCCGAACATCGTGTGGAGGCTCGGCTTTCGAAGATCTGCGCCGATCAGGAGAACGCGCCTCTGGATCTCAGCGAGCGCAAGACCGAGACTCGATACGACCGTGCTCTTTCCTTCACCGGATCCGCAGCTTGTTACCGCGATCACTTTCGGGGGAGCCTTATCGGGACGGGAAAAGAGGATTGAAGTAAGCGTGCTGCGAAAGGCTTCTGCAAACATCCATCGATCCGTTGGGCTGACGGCCCGCCGTACTCCCGGGCCATCCGTCGTAAGGAGGCTTGCCGAAACAGTCTCTTCTGACACCAGCCCGCCAAACGCCGGGATCACGCCAAGCTCGGCCACATTCATATCAAGGGACAGCTCCCCGGGATTTTTGACGGTTCGATCGAAGCGGTCGCTTACGAGTACGATGGCCACTCCGAAGCACATGCCGAAAAGGATGCCGAAGGCAACATTCAATACAGGCCTTGGACGGGAAGGGGACTTCGGAGGGGAAGCCGCGTCGACGATGCGCGCAGATGCCGCCCTAAGTGCTCCGTTCACACCCGCCTCCTTCACTCCCTGCAGCATCGCGTTGTAAAGATTCCGGTTCGTTTCTACCTCGCGCTGCAGCACGTTGTAGCGGATCGCCTTTTCGCCCTGCGACGACACGAGCCCGGACTGCTGCTTGTACAACGCGGCCAGCCGTTGCTCGATCGCCAGAGCTGCTTCGTAATCGCTTCGCGCCCGTTCCACAATCTCGGCGCGCTCTTTGGCGATCGCAGCCTCGAGCTCATCAATCTGCGCTTTGACGCGGCGCACCCGGTAGTGATCGGGCGTATAAAGGGCGGTCAGATCCGCAAGCTCACGCCGCAGCTCCGTGCGCTTCACCTGATATTCGTTCAGGGCGCCGGCGGTCATGGATGCAGGGAGAGCTTCTACCGGATTCTCTTTGGCCGCCTCATAGCGGGCTTGCTTTTCGATTCTGACGGCCTGCGCCTTGGTGAGATCCTCTTCCAACCTGCGAAGTTTCTCTTCCGCAATGTTGTCCTTGCCGCCCATCATCATCAGGCCGGCCGATTGCGCATAGGCATGCAGTCGATTTTCGGATTCCTCGAGCTTCTGCTTTTGGGCGTCGAGCTCGCTGGCGAGCCACTCCTTGGTTCGAAGGCTGGATTGCCGTCGGACCTCCAGCTCCTGCGCGATAAACTCATTCGCGAGGACATTGGCGGCCTTGGCGGCCAGGTTCGGATCCCGAGCATAGAAGAAGAGCTCCACCAGAGTAGTTCCCCGATGGGGGCGGATCTTCATGTTGTTCTGGATCGCTTCAATGAGCTCTAACGTCTCATCCTTCTTAATCTCCTCCCCTTCGCTCAGGCCTAACAGCGCAGCAAGGCTCGTCCGCGCCGGGAGAAGGAGGTGGCGATGGGCCTCCAGTTGCGGGAGGGCACGTCTCACGACGGAGTCGCTCTTCAGGAGATCGACGCGGGTTTGAATATAGGTGTCCTGCGAGAAATTGACTCCTTCGGACAGGTTGCGTTCGGTCTTGAGCGGGTTGTCGTTCGGCTCCAGTATTTCAAGCAGTGCTCGCCCTTCGTACATGGGAGACTGGACGCGGCTGATCAGGTAACCGGCAAGACCGCAGAACAGGCAAGCAACAATAATGATCCACTTCTTTCTGTACAGAACGTGCCATGCCTGCACCAGGCTGTTCGATTCCTCGTCCGTGTTTGCCGGCCCCTGAGAGACATCCCCGAGCGCGGTTGCGAGAATCCGGTCCAGCTTCATCTCGAGCCTTTGCAGGTCACTGAGACTTACGCTCCGATTCCCGCTCTTCTCGATTGCGTTCCCTGTATTTCGCGTAAGAGATGTTTCCATTTGTTGGACCTGCCTACCGTCGCCAGATTGCAATACCGGTACCTATCTGCACACCGCCTTCCAGCGCCCGATAAAAGGCGCTTCTTGCAGCACTGTTTGGAACGAAGAGGATATCTTCGGGGAGAAGCGGAACGTCCTTGGCCTTGCCCGCCATGATTTTCTTCATGTTGATTGCGATCTCCTGACGCGCGCTGGTCGTTTCTTGCTTGCGAAGGATTCTCACTTTGTCGGAGGCCGCTGTGCTCAGCATGCCTTCGGCAAGCGAGAGCGCCTGGAGAACGGACAAGCTTTCGTGTTCGTTCAAAACAAAGCCGCCTGGCTTACGTACGTCCCCGATCACATAGATCATGTCCGCGCGCGGCACTGAAATCACATCATGCGGCTGCACCAGAATGTTTTCCTCCGGATTTTTGGCCTCCATAATGGAGCGAACACTTACTTTGCCGATACTGACCTTCCTCTCCATGTCGTTCACAACATCTTTCAGCGGGAGAGGGCCCCATTCCAGAGAGCGAGTAATCACGATGCTGTGGCCTGCATCCGGACGTAAGCCTTCACTCATTGACAGAACCTCAAAGAGGGTCTTCCGGCCCTGCACCTGCACAATCCCCGGTTTGTTGACCGCACCGAGAACAGAGACAGGCTGGCTTTGCATTTCCACAAGATTCAGTGCGACGCTCGGTTCCCGGACGAAGCTTGAGAGGCGTTTCTGCAGCTCCTGCTCCAACTCTTTCACGGTCAGCCCGGCCGCCTGGATGCGGCCCACAAGAGGAAGGCTGACGTGCCCATCACTGGCAATACGAACCGGGTCCTTGGAGATTTCTTCGACGTTTAAGGCGTGGATGGAGATCTGGTCTCCAGGGCCGAGAACGTGGAGACCGCGCGCTTTGGCATCTACCGCTACCGGTCCTTCCTGAGCCGCAAGCGCAAACGAGGAGACAAGCGGCGTCAGTGGAAAAGCGACGATGGCGATAAGTGTCAGTGGTACGTACACGGTAAGACCCTCCGATTGTTCAGCCAGGAGTTTGGGTAGGCGCTTGGAAGAGACATGGATACTCCCTTCAATCAGCACGCAAAAACAGGCAAGAGTGCGGCTCCGCTATTCCTTGTCTGGATTTGGTCCGGCCGAACGTACGAGACCCTCCACAAGTCCAGCAAGGTGACGGACTTCACTGCTTAGCTGGCGGAAGGCGGCTTCGCCTTCCAGTGGCAGTCGGGTGGGGCGGCCTGCTTGCACCGTCTCTCCGACAACCGTCATAAGTGCGAGGCGCGCGAAGTCCGACAGGCTGCGCGACCGGAACAGGATACTTGCGTTCCGTACGTTTTCGTACTCGTCCTGGGATACCCGAAAACTAATCAAACGACTGCGTGGGCGGGCGGATTTCATCCTCTCTGTGCCTTTCGACTGCACTCGTTCATTTCGCGGTGAAATCTCATGGCGGAGCGAGTGGCAGGGGACGCAACTTCCAGATGATTGGAACTAACTCGAAGGAGCGCGTCTCGGATAGGCTACCGCCATATCAGTACATCTCAGCTTCGGGATGCACTGCACAAGAACATTTTCAAGTCTGGGCTATCGAGGAAGAAGCCGTCAATAGAAGTGTCCGCCTGTCACCGTGACAACTTAGCCTAATCAGTATCTTGCGTACAACTAGTACTTACTATTGAAAGCACAGGGATCAAAAGTGGTGCAGTTGAGGATAGACTCAAGGGGAAAAGAAGATTGAAAAATCTAGAATCCGGCAGGGCCGGATTCACGTCAACAACCAAGATCGAATTACCGAGCAGTTGCTGTAAGGACTGTTGCAACGGAACTTCCGTGTATTGCCATGCCTGAACTGGAGCTGCAAGTGACTGATCATATACCCGAAGCTATCGCGCAACCGAGCCCCGCTGAAATCCGCCGGCAGATTGGCCTCATTCTCAACTCTCCGCAGATTTCCAAGTCCCCACGGCTGCGCCAGTTGTTCCTCTTCACCTGCGATAGGGCTTTGAATGGGGACAGCGCCAGCCTGAAGGAGTATGTCCTGGGAATTGAAGTGTTCGGAAAACCGGCAAGCTTCGACCCAAGGCTTGATACGATTGTACGGGTGCAAGCCAGACGTCTTCGAAATAGAATCAAGGAATATTACAACTCGACAGGTATTAACGATCCGGTTGTAATTAAGTATGAAGCCGGCTGCTACGCTCCTAAGTTCAGTCGCAACCTCTCGGCTATTCAGAAGCGTGCCGCTGCTGCGCCGGACTCGGTCGAAGATCGCAATGTAGCTGCGCCCTGACGGCAGCAGAAGGAGCAGCATTCTCCCTCAGTTGCATCTCTGATCCCGGTCCCGGGGCGACGCGATGGCTGAGGACGGCAAACTGCGCTTGCTCCGGGGGGGCGGCAAATCTGGAGCGGCCAGCGGAGACCGGAAGGAAACAGCCAGGATCTGGCGGCGGTGGAACAATACGTTGGAGGCGCGGGCCGGAATCGAACCGGCGAATAAAGGTTTTGCAGACCTCTGCCTTACCACTTGGCTACCGCGCCACGGAATTGCGGTTCAGGATAACGACCCTGCCCCTGGGAGGCGAAGGCTGGAGGCGCGGACCGGATTCGAACCGGTGATGGAGGTTTTGCAGACCTCTGCCTTACCACTTGGCTACCGCGCCACTGAACAGTTTCAGGCTATCGCGGCTGGGACCGATCCGTCAATTGCCCGGTCCGCGTCCGGCTCGGGGAGTGGACCGGCTCCTGGCTCCGTTTGGCTCTCGATAGGAGAGCAGGTAAGTGGGGGGGACGAATCCCGATAAGTCACAACAGATAGGGCGAGCGCCAATTCTTAGCATAGGCCGTATAGTACTACCTCTAGATATAACGTCTGCTATCTCTTTGCGGCGTTCCCTACATCTCAAACGCTGGCTTCGAAAACAGTCATTAAAAGGGCGAAGTTAGCACAAAACTGGACAGCGGCGCGCAGTTTAGTAACTAGTGCTAATGGCGACGTTTTGGCGATCGCTTGCCGGCATCTCCCTGTTCACATTCCGTAACACTTCGGCATAGCGGGTAGCCGCCACGGCAGGAGAATGGTGGACTGCAATGTATTCTTGAGCGCGCGCCCCGATCTCTCGGGCGTGTGCCGGAAATCTGGAGAGCCAGCGCATAAAGGTAGCCAGCATGTCCTCTTCTGCTAATCCGGCATCAATACGGATGCATGCCGCTTCCGGATAGCGCGAGTTTTCCTCCGCCGATGTCAGGAGCACAGGCTTGCCAATTCCCATCAAACGGATCGTAATGCCGCTGGTTTCGCCTGCTGTGGGATACCGTAAGTTGATGCATGCGTCTGTGGCAGCAGCCAGAGTCCAGAAAAGGCGGTCTGGGGTATATCCAACTCGGTAGATGCCAGGCGAGGAAAGCCACGGAGCCAGGGATCGCTCCAGGTCCGTCGAAGCGAAGTCGCCCGCGATCAGAAGCCCAACCTTCTCCCCTTCCCGGCGCATCCGTCGAAACACTCTCAACACCGTGGATAGCCGCTTGGATTCCCGTAAATGGCCAAAGACTGCGAAGAGAAACTCGTTCGAGGGTATTCCAAGCGAAGACCGGATAGCTGCCACTTCCTGCACGCCGGGACGGACCGGTTCGGGAAGCAGGTGAGGAACTTCATAGACCCGGGCGTTGGGCGCGTGTCTTCGAACGGAGGAGGCAGCAGCTGGATTATGAACGATCACCGCCATCGAGGATTCTGCGATACGGCGAAGCATCGGGTACTCGTAGTACCGCGGATCAGCGGCTGATCGCGCGCGCTCCCGCCACAAGCTTCGAGCCAGCGGCAGACTCCAGGAGCCGTAGTTGTAAACAAACTCTTTAACGTACTCCTCCTCCGTCAGCCTCCCCAGCAGGAAGTGATGCAGGACGGCATCGTGCAACACCACGACGCCAGGCTTCTGAATCGCGAGCGAGTAGATTTCGTTATGCAGCCGGTTATTGCCCAGGTGGTACAAGGGAACGTCGCAGGTACGCGAGCGGATACGAACAGACACCTCCCGTTTCAAGGCATCGAGTAGAGCGGCCGAGTAATCGGCCACTCCTGTCCTGGCGGGTGGCAGGGGCGAGAAGAATCCGACGGTCAAATCTTCTTCCTGCGTCCAAACAGGGCTGTCCCGACTCGAATGTGCGTAGCTCCCTCTTCGATCGCTACCTCGAAATCATTCGACATGCCCATCGAAAGACAGGACAGCCTGTGCTCGTCTGCAAGTTTCCGAAGGCGTTGAAAGTACGGGCGCGAATCTTCCGCGTTCTCGCTCCATGGGGGCATGGTCATGAGTCCCCGAAGGCAGAGATTGGAACATCCCCGGATTACCTCGATCAGCTCGGGAAGATTCTCAGGTGCGACGCCGCTCTTGGCCTCTTCTTCGGAAAGCTTCACTTCCACGAAGACGTCGAGACGAGCGCCCGCTTCATTCAGGCGCCGGGCCAGTTTGGGCGTATCGATAGTGTGTATGAGCTGGAAAAGAGCAGCAGCTTTCTTTGCCTTATTCGATTGCAGATGGCCAATGAGGTGAAATCGGGCGCTCGCGAGCGCTGCTACCTCTGGCGCCTTCCTCTCGAATTCCTGGACATAATTCTCCCCGAAGTCGCGAATGCCCAGCGCGTAAGCTTCGTGAATCACGGACGCCGGAAAGACTTTGGTTACAGCAACGAGCGTGATCTCTTCGCGCTTGCGTCCTGCCCGGCCCGCCGCTCGCAGAATTCGCTCTTCGACCTCCTGTAATCGTTCTTGAAGCACGTAAGCAATTATAGGGGGTTGACGCGCACTATTACTTGAGCGACATGAGAGAGCAGATCAGCGCGTGCCACGAGCCGCAGGAACTCAAGGCCGCCATCGAGCGTTTCCTGTCGAGCGCAAGAAATCCCACCCTCATCGAGCCCGGAGAAGATCCGTTTGCGCTGGCGCCTGGGCAGGTTTCGCTGGAGATTCATCACTCGTGGCTGTTGCTGCAAGTATGGGATGCCAGCCGGAACATCGTGCGGCGACTGATTCGCCTTGATTCAGAAAAGGCGGGGCGGATTGACGTCATTTTCGAACGTTTCGGAAGGCGCACCGGAAAACTGTCTCTGGTGGACCTGGCGCGTCCAGACCGTCAGGAGGCCGGCAAGCGCAGCTACAGGCAGGCTTTCCGAGAGCAGTTCCGCCGCTTTCTCCGTCGCCAGTTCCCACGGTGGCAACTCGCAGAATTGAGCACCGAGCCGGATTTGCAGCATTCCCTGTCGCCCGCATATCCGAGGGCAATGCTCCGTAAGGGGACTTCCGCGTGGGCAGCAATCGCATCTCCGCCCGACCATTCCGAGCCCTCGGGTTGCCTTACTTTCGGACTCATCTGGCTCGAATATTTGCGCCGTCGGGAACCGAGGTTATGCGTAGGAGGGCTCGCTGTCTTTGTACCGAGAAACCAGCATCTGACAACAGCGCTGCGGATGCGTCTGCTGAATCCGGACGCTGCACGGTATCTCCTGTTTCTTTACGACGAAGACGGTTTCGAGGAAGTGGCGGATCTCGCCGATTGTGGAAACCTGCAAACCTCGCTGCCTCCGTGGCGGCGTTCGGATGGCCTGGACGATCCTCTTGTAGAGCACCTGCAAAAACTCGAGCACGTCGAAGTCATCCCAGCCAACGACGGAACCCTTCACTTTCGTGTTCGAGGGCTCACCTTTGCCGTTTATCGCGAAGGCAAGGTTGTGTTCGGTGCGGAAACTAAGACTGTTGCCGACGCGTCTAACTTCAAAGAACTGGAACGGATTGCTGCTGAAATCGGCCGGCTGCGTGCGGCGGAGGCGCCGGACCGGCGAAATCCGATCTTTCTGAAGAAGCCGGAGTCGTGGCTGGAATCGAGTGTCCGCGCCAGCCTGGTGGAGATTGACCCGTTTCTGCTGCCGTCACCCGTCTACGGGCAGGTTCCGGCATTTGCCGGCGGCGATCGCGATGTACTCGACTTGCTTGCAGTTGAGCGGCAGGGGCGCCTGGTGGTTGTGGAGCTGAAAACCACAGCGGATCCTCATCTTCCACTGCAAGCTCTTGACTATTGGATGCGGGTGGACTGGCATGCCAGGCGGGGAGATTTCACGGCTTGCGGTTACTTTCCGGGTGTCCCGTTATCCACACAGTCGCCCCGGCTGCTGCTGGTTTCGCCGGCAATGTGCTTCCATCCCACAACCCAGGACGTGCTCCGATACCTGTCGCCTGAAATCGAAGTGGAGAGGGTTGGACTTAACATAGAATGGCAAAGGCGGCTGAAAGTACTGTACCGTGTGCGCGGCGCCGGAAGCGCACAATGGGCGGCCGCAGAGCAGGAAAGAGGTAATGGCGCGTAATATTTTGTCTGAGATTCGTTCCGCGATTGCATCGCTGAACCCGCAGGAGGTGAGAGAGGCAGCCCTGCGGCCCGTGTCGATCGGCCTGATGGCCTCGACCCGCGAGGCATTCGAGGCGATGGAGGATTTTTTCTCCACGCATTCGGTGTCGAACGAACGAAGACTGGAAGCCGTCAGCATTTTGCATCGGGTCAGTGATCCCGACGAGTACGGGCAGTTCGACCTGATGGTGGTGGAAGAGGGTCTGCCACTCGCCACCTCGAATTCTTTCACCTTCTATGAAGACGATCCGGTCAGAACTGTTCGGGAAGTTTTGGACGAACGCAACGACCTCAGCCTGTCCCTTGCCCGGCGTTTTCCCCCGTTTCGTCAAGAGGTGACATCGCGCGTGATTTCGGCGGTCTCGAGGGAGAACGCGATGTTTTCCCTGGCGACGGCCCTTCCGAATATCGTTCCCGGCTTGTCCCTCCCCTGGGCGGCGGGAGAGTTTGCCTCCGACACCACGGTTCTGACGGCCAATCAGATCCGAATGGCCTTTCTCTTGAGCGCCGCAAGCGATCGTGATATCGGTTTCCGGGAGCAGAGGACGGAGATCGCTTCGCTGATTGCTGGAGCATTCGGCTGGCGTTCTGTCGCGCGTCAGCTTGCCGGAAAGATTCCGCTCGGTGGAGGACTCATTCCTAAAGCGGCGATCGCCTATGCGGGAACCTGGGTTGTCGGTATTTCTCTCGACCGGCTGTACCGCATTGGCTATCACTTAACTCGAGCCGAACGGCGCGCAGCGTACGAGGAAGCCTACGAACGCGGAAGGCAAGTCGCGTCGGCGATGATGGACGCGTTCCGGCAGAAATTGCCGTAGGCTCTTCCGGAGAGGCTATCTTCCACATCTCCAGCGGCGAAACGCCTCAGACGGCTATCACGTCTTGTTAAAATCTTGTACGGATTCTAAATACTTGGGGAGGAGACCATGAAAGCACGCATCGCGGCCGTTGCTTTAACTCTAAGCGTCGTCGCTTTAGCGGACACGCTAACCAAGAAAGACGGATCGACAGTAGACGGTACCTTTGTGGGGGGCGATTCGCGGCAGGTTCGCATGCTCGTAGGGGACAGCGTGCAATCCTTTGCCATCAGCGATATCACAAGCATCCGCTTCGGCACGTCTTCCACGACGACATCGACGTCCACGACGTCATCCACATCCACCTCGACGGCCGCGTCCGCTTCTTCCACCGGCGGCAATATTCTCCGCCCCACGCCGGACGCCAGCACCGGTTCCTCAGCTACAACTGCCTCCGTCAAGACCGGTGTAGAGATTCCGAGCGGGACAGCAATTGTGGTCCGGATGATTGACGACATCAACTCAGAGCGCGATCAGGTAGGTCAGACCTTCCGGGCAAGTCTCGATGAACCGATCATGATCAACGGTGAAACGGTCGTGCCTCGCGGAGTTGATGTCGTGGTCAAGCTCGTAGACGACAAAGAGTCGGGCCGGTTGTCTGGACGAACGGAGCTGACACTCGATTTGGTATCGATGGTTGTGAACGGCAGAACGATCGATATCGATACGGCAGCCGTCACACAAGCCAGTGAGTCAAGGACAAAGCAGACAGCGACTCGAGCGGGCGCCGGAGCCGCGATCGGCGCCGTTATCGGCGCAATTGCCGGCGGCGGCAAGGGAGCAGCCATTGGTGCTGCCACCGGTGCAGGGGCAGGCACCGCGGTGCAGGTCCTGACAAAGGGACAGCGCGTGAGTATCCCGTCTGAGACGCGCCTCCAGTTCACGTTGCAGCAGCCCGTTAAACTATGAGCCGTGCTCTTCTGGCGTTGTTTGCGACAGCTACTGGCTTATTGATTGCGCAGCAGCGGGCTGTAGAGGGGAATCCCTCATCGCGTGTCCGTGTCATCATCTACGAGGATCTGCAATGCTCGGATTGTGCGAGATTTCGCACGATGCTGGATCAGACATTGCTTCCTCGCTTCGGAGGCGAGGTTGCCTTCGAGCATCGGGATTTCCCGCTCGCACGGCATCTTTGGGCGAAGCGCGCCGCAGCAACGGCGCGGTTCTTCGATGAGCAGAATCCAAAGCTGGGTGTCGAGTTTCGCAGAGCAACGCTGGCGAACATCGCCAACATCAGTGAAGCAACCTTTGACCAGCACGTTGAAAGCTTTGCGAGAACGCATGCTGTCGACGCGGCTGCGGCGAAGGCTGCACAGCGCGATTCCCGGCTCGTCAAGCTCGTAGAGCAGGATCTGGAAGAAGGCGTTGCTCGCGGCATCGCCCGCACTCCGACGGTGCTGGTTGACGGACAGGCGTTTGTGGAACCTTCAACGCCGGATGAAATTTCCAAGGCGCTTGAAACGGCGGTGAAGCGGAGCAAACAGTGATGGACCGTCCTGTCGCGATTGTGACCGGGGCCAGCCGTGGGATTGGCCGAGGCATTGCGTCATGCCTCGCATCAACGCACTCCGTAGTAGCCACCTATAGAGGACGGCGGGATGCGGCGGAGTCGCTTCAGGCGAGTACCGGCTGCGACATCTTCCAATGCGATATCGCTTCCCGCGAGGATCGCGAAGCATTGCTCGCGTACGTAAAAGAGAAGTACGGACGGCTGGACCTGCTCGTGAACAACGCAGGCATCGCACAGCGGGAACGGCGGGATGTGCTCGAAGCAACGGAAGAAAGCTTCGACGAGCTGATCGGCACCAACCTGAAGGGGCCTCACTTCCTCACGCAGTCGGCGGCCCGGTGGATGCTGGAGCAGGGGAGCGGGCGCATCGTTTTCATCACTTCGATTTCTTCCTATGCCGCCTCCATCAATCGGGCGGAGTACTGCATCTCCAAAGCGGGGCTCAGCATGTCCGCTGCCCTTTTCGCTCAGCGGCTCGCTCCTGCCAATGTGAAGGTGTTCGAAATCCGTCCGGGAATCATTCGCACCGACATGATCGCGACCGTTGAAAAGCAGTACGAGGAGAGGATTGCAAACGGTCTGCTACCTCAGCGCCGCATGGGAGAACCGGACGATGTTGCGCGCGCGGTTCGCGCGATTGCGGACGGCTTGTTAGATTATTCGGCGGGCCAGGTGCTGAACGTCGACGGGGGATTCCACCTCCGCAGCCTCTAACTACTTATCTTCGAGAGCCGCGGCTGGGAAGCCTCGCTGTTCTCCCGCGTTGACGGCTCCGCCCAGCAGCACACCGACCAGGCTCAGCGCGATCAGAATGCCGAGCGCAGCGCGAAGATTGATGGCGTCGGCCACGAACCCGATCACCGGCGGACCGGCGAGGAATCCAAAGTAGCCCGTTGTTGTAACAGCCGCTATTCCTGCGCCTCCTCCTGCCCGTCCAGCAGCGCCGAACAGGATCGGCACGATCACGGAGAAGCCGGCCCCGACGGCCGCAAATCCGGCAAAGGCGGAGCCAACCGTGTGGAACCCAAGAGCGATGGAGAGTCCGGCCGCGGCAAGCGCGCTCCCGGCGCGTACGAGGAAAGCGCTTCCGAAACGATCCACAAGGCGGTCTCCCATCAAGCGCCCCAATGCCATGGCTGCGGAGAAAAAGGCATAGCCGGAAGCGGCTGTTCCCGGGTCGGCGTGGAGGGATTGGCGCAGGTAGACGGCAGTCCAGTCTGCCATTACGCCTTCACTCAACAAAAAGCAGAAAGCGAGAATGCCAAGCCCCAATAGAGGCCGCGTGATTCGGGCAAACGCGGGTCCGTGAGGCGTTGCGTCAACACTCGCAGGCAGCAAGCCGCGCACGGAGAGGAGCGTGCACAGGAGTGCGAACGCACAGACGGCGATGAAGTGCGCTTGTGGTCCCATGCCATTTCCGGCGACAAGACCTCCGACTGCCGCACCCGTCATCCCGCCAAGGCTGAACATGGCGTGAAACAAAGACATCGTCGAGCGGCCCACAAGCCGCTCCACCGCGACGCCGTGTGCGTTCATGGCGACATCCATGGCTCCTGCCGTTGCGCCGAACAGGGCAAGCGCCAGGCCGAGCGTTACGGCGTCCGAGGCAAACGCCATCCCGGGAAGCGCCAAACAGAATCCCAAGCTCGCGACTATCGTCACGAGGCGGCTGCCGTGATGGGAAATCAGCCACCCGGCGAGCGGCATGGCGGGAATCGAGCCGATTGCGACTCCGAGGAGCGAGAGGCCCAACGCCGACGCGGATAATCCGAGCGAGTTCTTTACCGCAGGGATTCTAGACACCCACGTGGCGAAGATGACGCCATGGAGGAAGAAAAGGAGGAGAACAGCGTTCCGGCTGGGGGTGATGCGATTCGTTATCTTGACCCGCCCTCCCTCAACAAGTATAGAAGCAGGCAGGATCAACCTAGCGTTCGGTTCACCCCGTGCACATGATACGGCACGTAGTAACGCGGATCGTCGTCGCGGGTGACGAGGTCGAACCCGGCATCGGATAGAAACTCGCGGACGAACGCAAGAGTCCGGAAGTGCTCGCCCTCACCGCGATCGGCCCGAAAGTCGTGCGCCGCGATGCAGACGAAACGGGCGCAGGAAAGAGCCTCTTTGCAGCCTGGGAGGGCCATGCGTTCCGCTCCCTCGATATTCATCTTCAGGAAATCGATTCGCCCGATACCTTGTTCTTTCCAGAAGCTGTCAAACCGGACGCCGCGGACTGGGTAACTGGTTGCGCTGGGAGCTCCGGCGCGGACATAGTTCGACTCCCAGACAGGAAGCGTCTCGATCTGCAAGTCTCCCGGCTCCTCGACGCAGGCCAGGTTGCGAAGGACTACGTTTTGCAGCCTGTTGCGCTCGCAGAACTTGGTCAAAGCGGCAAAGGATACGGGATGTGGTTCCAGCGCCCAGACGCGGCCGGTCGGCCCAACGGCTCGGGAGAACGCAAACACATCTTCGCCGCGACCTGCGCCAATATCGACAATCACATCTCCGGGTTTCGGCTTATATACGTGAAACCAGTAGTCGTTAGCATCGCGCAGGTACTTCTCCGCCATGCCCACCCAACGCTGCCAGTTCGGCTGCACGTTGAACATCTCAGGATCCGCAAAGAAGTGCTGGCCCACGCGCCTCATCCAGACTCCGTCCCAAAAGACTTCGATATCCGCGCCTCCAGTCGCCTCGCGCGCTATTGCTGTGGCGCGCCGCGCCAGTTCCTCCCTGCCGTCAGGACAGTCGAGATCTTCTACTACTGATCGGTCAATCCACATCGCGTACTTCCATTGTCGAACGCCGCGCCGTTTCCATGGCAACTTCCGGCTCCTCAGGCTCTCTGGCATTGCAGAGAAAAAATGGAGAGAATTGTTAGTCGATGATGTCAAGGCCGTTGCCCATTTCGCTGGTGCAGCGCCTGCGAGTCTTCCGCGATACCGCGATGGCCGCGATGCTGCTCCGGATCGGAGTTGCGGCCCTCTTTCTAGCCCTCTTACCCGTGGCCGCTCAGGCTCCGATACCGGCTCCTGATCTGGCATCCGGCCGGCTTCTTGTTGCGTCTCGCGGCCTTGGGGACCCGAATTTTGCCGAAACCGTCGTCCTGCTCGTTCAATACAACAACTTCGGGGCAATGGGCCTGGTCCTCAACCGGCGGACCGACGTGCCCATTTCCCGAGTTTTCGCAGAGCTCCCGGAAGCCAAGGATCGGCCGGATCCGGTCTTCGAGGGTGGTCCCGTAGAGCGCGGAGGGCTGCGCGCCCTCTATTGGTCAAAAACGAAAATCAAGGGTCTCGTTCCGGTAGTTCGCGACGTTTATCTCCTGTCAGACGTGAAGCTGCTGCGGCAAATTCTGTCGAAGGAGCGCGGGGAGGAGTCTTTGCGAGTATTCGCGGGCTACGCGGGCTGGGGCCCCAAGCAGTTGGAACGGGAAGTCGAAATGGGAGCTTGGCACATCTTTCGGGGCGACGCGGCCACCGTCTTCGATTCCGATCCGGCCTCTTTATGGAATAGGATGATTGAACGAACCGCCGTTCGGATCGCACGAACGCCGGTTCTAAGAGAGGACCCCCGATGAGAAACGTTTGGGCGCTGGCGGCAGGGATCATCGGCGGTGGAATCTTGCTCTGCGGCCAAACTTCGGATTTGCCCGCTCCGACATCCCGCAAGGTTGACTTCCGGAAGGATGTCGAGCCAATCTTCAAAGCACGCTGCATTGGCTGTCATGGAGCCAAGCAGCAGATGAGCGGCCTCCGTCTGGATGCTCGGACACCCGCTCTCGCCGGTGGCTATTCCGGGCCCGTCATTCAGCCCGGAAAAAGCGCAGACAGCCTACTCATCCACCGGGTGGCAGGCATGAAGGATCTCAAGGCTATGCCGCCTGGCGGAAAGCGTCTTTCGGCCGATGAGATCGCGATCCTTCGCGCCTGGATCGATCAGGGCGCCAAGTGGCCGGAGGAGACGTCTGCAGCTGTCAAGGATGCCCCGGTGCGTTCCGACCACTGGGCCTTTCAGCCGATCCGCCGTCCCCATGTCCCCAAGCCAGCGGACTCCGCGTGGGTCCGAAATCCGATTGACGCCTTCATCCTCGCACGGCTTGAAAAGGAGAAAATCAAGCCTTCACCCGAGGCGGCAAAGCGGACGCTTTTGCGGCGGCTCAGTCTCGACCTTATCGGCTTGCCGCCAACGCCAGCCGAGATGGCTGAGTTTCTAGCCGATACGCGCGCCGACGCCTACGAGCGTCAGGTCGACCGCCTTCTGGCGTCGCCCCACTTCGGGGAGAAGTGGGCGAGGCACTGGCTGGACCGTGCGCGCTATGCCGATAGCGACGGCTACGAGAAGGACTGGGCAAGGCCGTATGCGTGGCGGTACCGTGACTGGGTCATCCAGGCTTTCAACCGCGACATGCCGTTCGACCGCTTCACGATTGAGCAGATCGCCGGGGATCTGCTCCCTGGCGCAACCGTGGAGCAGCGGATTGCGACCGGCTTTCACCGGAACACGCTTACCAATCGGGAAGGCGGGATCGACAACAAGCAATTCCGATTTGAGAACACCGCGGACCGGTCCAACACCATGGCGACAGCCTGGATGGCGCTGACCACCGGTTGCGCTCAGTGCCACGACCACAAGTACGACCCCATCAGTCAAAAGGAGCACTACCAGCTCTTTGCCTTCTTCGACAACGTAGAGGAAGTCGACATCGATGCGCCCCTGCCTGGAGAGCTAGGCCCCTACCTCGCCAGTTATCCCCAGTATCGCGCGAAACGGGAAGCGCTGCTGAAGGAGTACAACGTTCCGGAACTGCAGGCTGCATGGGAGCGCCGAATGCTCGAAGCGGCCGCTAATCCTGGCAAATGGTCGGACTGGGATCTCGCCTGGGACTGCCTGCTGAAGCTGACCGAAGGCGGCGACGGCGAGAAGATCATACGCATTCCGAACGAAAAACGTACGCAGCGGCAGCGAGACATCCTGACGGATCACTTTATTCGGAACTACCACTTCGCGGTTGGGCAGACGCGCTACAAGGAGCTGAAATTTAAGGAACTGGACGAGAAGCTGCGCGCGCTGAAGGAAACGTATCCGCAGTTGACGCAGGCGATGGTGATCGAAGAGAGCCCCGAGCCGCAGCCCACTTTCCTCAGAGTGCGCGGCGACTACAAGGCGCTCGGAATTGAAGTGGAGCCGGGCGGTCTTGCGGTGCTGCCGCCGATCATCCCCTCCAACGGGAAGCGTGCAACCCGCCTGGACCTTGCACGCTGGCTGGTTTCACCCGAGCATCCTCTGACGTCGCGCGTTGCCGTCAATTGGATCTGGCAAGAGCTGTTCGGAAAAGGCATCGTGCGTACCGCGGATGACTTCGGTACCCGAGGTGATCCCCCAACTCACCCCGAACTTCTGGACTGGCTGGCATCGGAATTCATGCAGCAGGGGTGGAGCGTCAAGCGGCTCATCCGTACGATTGTTACGTCGGCGGCGTACCGGCAGTCTTCCGCTGCGCGTCCGGATCTCCGCGACGTTGATCCGGACAACCGGCTGCTGGCGCGTCAAAACCGCTTGCGGCTGCATGCCGAGCTGATCCGTGACTCCGCGCTGGCGGCGAGCGGTCTCTTATCGACGGAAATCGGAGGGAAGAGCGTCTATCCCCCGCAGCCCGCCGGAGTTGCCGAGCTGGGCTACGGGCAGAAGGACTCGTCGGGGTGGAAGGAGAGTACCGGCCGGGATCGCTACCGCCGGGGACTCTACATCTTCTACAAGCGCAGCACCCCGTATCCGATGCTGGCCAACTTCGACGCACCCAAGGCCAATGTCCCCGCTTGCAGCCGGGAGCGGTCCAATACGGCGTTGCAAGCTCTGAACCTTCTCAATGATCCGGTCTTTTTCGAAGCGGCTGCTGCCCTGGCCTATGTAGTAGTCAGCGCAGAGCAAACATTTGCAGACAGGCTGCGGCTCGCCTTTGAGCGTACGCTCGGCCGGCCGCCTGAGCCACGCGAACTGGAACGGTTTGCGGCATTTCTTCAAAAGCAGCAGAGCATCTTCGAGCGGGAGGCGGAGTCGGTGGAAATCTCGACTGCCAAACCGCCCAGTGTGAGCGCCCGTGAGATGGCTACGTGGGTCTCGTTGACTAGTGTTTTGCTGAATCTGGATGAGTTCCTGACCCGGGAGTAGACATGAATCTAGAGCAATTTCTCGCCATTCAATCCCGCCGTGATTTCTTCCGTTCCTGTGCAGGCGGAATCGGCACGATTGCTCTGGCCCACCTGCTGCGGGAAGACGGACTATCTGCCGACGTCCCGGATCCGATGGCCGTGAAGAAGCCGCATTTTCCGGCGAAGGCAAAGAATGTGATCTTCCTATTCATGGAAGGCGCTCCGAGTCAGATGGATCTTTTCGATCCGAAGCCGGAATTGCGAAGGTGGCACGGCAAACCTCTTCCGCCATCGCTGACAAAAGATCTGAAGCTGGCCTTCATCAAGCCGACAGCGGCAGTCCTTGGCAGTCCCTTTGAATTTCAAAAGCACGGACAGTGTGGCATGGAGATCTCCGAGCTCCTGCCGCACACGGCAACCTGCGCCGACGATATCTGCCTGATCCGTTCGATGTATAGCGAGGCCTTCAATCATCATCCCGGCCAGCTGTTTCTTTTCACCGGGCATATGATTGGAGGACGCCCAACGATGGGTGCGTGGGTGACGTATGGACTGGGCAGCGAGAACCGGGACCTGCCTGGTTTCGTTGTTCTGACGTCGGGAGTCGGCACGAGCGCCGGCTCAGATAACTTTTCGAACGGATTCCTTCCTTCGACTTACGCAGGCACAGTCTTTCGCAACACGGGCGACCCCATTCTCTATCTTTCCAATCCGAAGGGGATCAGTAAGGAGTCCCAGCGCGCACGGCTCGACCTGCTCAAAGAGTTGAATGAGGATCACCTCGCCCGGACCGGTGACTTGGAAATCTCCTCGCGCATCCATGCCTACGAACTGGCCTACCGGATGCAGATGTCAGCGCCCGAACTCCTTGATTTCTCCAAGGAGCCGCAATCCATCAAGGAGATGTACGGCATCGACCAGGAGACGACGCGCGCTTTTGGAACGAACTGTCTGCTGGCGCGCCGTCTGGTCGAGCGAGGAGTTCGCTTCGTGCTGCTGATGCACGCAAGCTGGGACCACCATAGTCAGATCGATAAGGGATTGAGGCGGCAGTGCTCGGTTACCGATAAGCCAACGGCGGCGCTCCTCAAGGACTTAAAGCAGCGCGGCATGCTGGATGAAACGTTGGTGGTCTGGGGCGGGGAGTTTGGCCGCACGCCGATGTCCGAACTGCGCCGCCCGGATGAAGCGGACAATGCAGGCCGCGATCATCACCCGAACGGCTACAGCATGTGGCTCGCCGGCGGCGGCATCAAGGGAGGGCAGGTCGTTGGCAAGACGGATGATTTGGGCCTGAACACTGTCGAGGACAAGATTCACGTACACGATCTGCAGGCCACGATCCTCCACTGCCTCGGTCTTGATCACACGAAACTGACCTATCGGCACATGGGTCGCGACTTCCGCCTCACTGACGTGGGCGGGCAAGTCGTGAAGAAGCTGCTGGCATAAGACGACACCGCTATTCTGCGCGCAGCGTAACTGCGGGATCCACAGAAGCGGCGCGCCGTGCGGGGATCAGCGCGGCTCCGAGTCCGCATCCGGCCACCAGCAGGGCGACAGTGACAAAGGTAGCGGGGTCTGTTGGAGCGATCTCATACAACTGGGACTCCAGGAAGCGGACGGAAATCAGAGCCGCGGCAAGACCCGCCGTAATTCCCGCCAGCACAGGCTTCAATCCGGAGATCATTACGAATTTCACTAAATCTGCACCTGTCGCGCCGAGGGCAGAGCGGATTCCCAACTCGCGGGACCTTTGCGCAACTGTATAGGCGACGAGCGCGTAAACGCCAGCCACGGAAAGCAGCGTTGCCAGTCCGGCAAAGATCTCGAGGAGGAGTGTATAGAATCGAGGCTGCGCTGCCGCTTCCCGAACCCATACATCCATCGTCTTAACCTCACTCACAGGCTGGTCCGGATTCACCTGGTGAATTCGTTGCCGGATACTAGCGGCCACCGCCATTGGATCGCCTTGCGTACGGAGAACAAGAGAAGTTCGGCGGATGAAAGCAATCTCTTGGGCATAGGGGCGATACAGTTCCGGCTCCGGCCGGCTGCGAAGGGACCGGTG
>Ga0207874_1001744_pt1 | contig 23192 bp, 19 predicted proteins | sample HigsolmetaAR201D_FD_184833 | JGI IMG/M metagenome (GOLD analysis project Ga0207874, IMG submission 184833) | Ionic liquid and high solid enriched microbial communities from the Joint BioEnergy Institute, USA - AR20-1-D (SPAdes) (version 2) ...
ATCCGGTGCCCACATCCCGGCGTTGGCGGCGCCCGTCTGGGGCAGCGTCACGGTGCGCGCCGTCACCGGCCGCGCGCTCAGGTCGTACAGCAGCAGCTCGTCGACGCCGGTGCCGTCCGCGCCCTCGTAGCGCCGCGACGAGACCGCGGCCCAGCGGACGTCCGGCGAGACTAGCGCGAACCCCTCGCCGGGCACATCGAGCGACTCCTCGACCTCGCCGGTCTCGATCGAGCGGATCTGGAGCGCGCCGAAGGCCGGGTCCTGCCCGCGCGGCATGGTGAGCAGGCTGCCGCCGTCGGCGGTGACGCCGAGCAGCTCCAGCGTCTCAGGCGCGGCGATGATCTGCTGCGCCGCGCCGGTGGCTGGGTCGTAGCTGCCGATGCGCGTGCCCATCCCGAATGGTGTGACGCTCTCCGGCTCGGAGACGCGCACGTCGAACAGCACCGGGCCGTAGCTCGTGGGGCGGAAGAGGCCGAACACCGCCGGCCGGTCGAGGGCGATCACCTGCTCGGCCGCTCTGTCGCCCAGGCTCACCCGCTCGATGCCGTCCTCGCGCAGCACCAGCAGCGTGTCGTCGTCCACCAGCGCGGCGCCGAGCACGCCCTCGCCCAGCGTCGCCAGCTCCGCCAGGTCGTCGAGGCCGCTGCGCGCCAGCGCCCGCCCGGCGTCCACGTAGACCACCGCCGGCGGCGCGGTGGGCTGGGCAGTCGGCTGCGCCGTGGCCGGCTCGGTTGTCAGCACGGTCGTCGGCGCGGGGGTGGCTGGTTCGGAAGTGGCCGGCTCGGGGGTGGCGGGGGCCGGCGTCGGCTCGGCGGCCGCTGGCTCCGTCGGCGGCACCGCGGTGGCCTGGGTCCCGCCTCCGGCGCCGCAGGCGGCGAGGGCCAGCGCCAGCAGCCCGGCCGCGGCCGCTGCCCGCATCATGCGATCGCACGGCGGGGGCAATTGGCAAGCCGCCGCTTGTGCCCTATACTCCCCGCAGACCCCGCCTGCATCGGTAAAGCTCGCGCGCCGCCCATACGGCGAGGGCGATCGGGCGCGTATCCTCCCGCCAACGACCTTTACGACGCCGGGGCTGCTCCTGCGCCCGCCGGACACCCCGTCTGATCGGGTGCTGAGCCTGCGCATCTCGGGCTTCGCCGCCGCGCTCAGAAGTCGCTGTCAGCGGGGCGCGAGTCTGTTACAATAGGGTCTATTGCGAACGGCTGACGGCGTCATCTGGTGCTATGACAGGTTCCTTCCCGCTCCGCAAGCCGGAGATCATGAGCCCGGCCGGCTACTGGCCGCAGCTGCACGCGGCGATCGAGGCCGGCGCCGACGCGGTGTACTTCGGGCTGAAGCACTTCACCGCCCGCGCCAAGGTCGGCTTCACCCTCGCGGAGCTGCCGGAGGTGATGCGGACGCTGCACCGGCGCGGCGTCCGGGGCTACATAACGTTCAACACGCTCGTCTTCGACCACGAGCTCGGCGAGGCGGCGCGCGCGCTGGCGCAGATCATCGAGGCCGGCGCGGACGCCCTGATCGTCCAGGATATCGGCGTCGCCCGGCTCGCCCGGCAGATCGCGCCCGACGTGGAGCTACACGGCAGCACGCAGATGAGCGTCACGAGCGCCGAGGGCGTCAGGCTCGCGCAGCGCTTCGGCGTGAGCCGCGTCGTGCTGGCGCGCGAGCTGTCGCTCGACGAGGTCCGGGCCATCCGGGCGCAAACCGACTGCGAGCTGGAGATCTTCGTCCACGGCGCGCTGTGCGTCTCCTACTCCGGCCAGTGCTTCTCCTCCGAGGCGTGGGGCGGGCGCAGCGCGAACCGCGGCCAGTGCGCCCAGGCCTGCCGCCTGCCATACGAGCTGATCGTGGACGAGCAGCTCAGGCCGCTCGGCGACGCGCGCTACCTGCTCTCGCCGGGCGACCTGTACGCGCTGCACCAGCTGCCGGAGATCGTGAAGATCGGCGTCGCGGCGCTGAAGATCGAGGGGCGCTATAAGGACGCCGACTACGTCGCGCTGACGACGCGCGCCTACCGGCGGGCGGTGGACGAGGCGTGGGCCGGCCTGCCGCTCAGCATCAGCCGCGCGGAGGAGCTGCAGCTCGAGCAGGTCTACTCGCGCGGGCTCGGGCCGCACTTCATCAGCGGCACGAACCACCAGGCGGTGGTCATCGGCCGCGCGCCGCGCCACCGCGGGGTGCTCGCCGGCCGGGTGACGCGCGTCCTCCCCCAGGCGGTCGAGCTGGCGCTCGACCCGAGGATCGCGCCCGCGCCGCTCAAGCCCGGCGACGGCGTTGTGTTCGACGCCGCCGACTGGCGCAGCCCGGAGGAGCCCGAGGAGGGCGGCCGGGTGTACGAGGTGCGCCCGCTGCGCGGCGGGCGGGTCGAGCTGCGCTTCGCCTACGGGGCGGTCGACTTCTCCCGCATCCGCGCCGGGGACCTGGTCTGGCGCACGCACGACCCGGAGCTGGAGCGGGCGGTGCGGCCGTACACGCAGCCGGCGGCCCCGGTTCATCGGCAGCCGGTGGCGGTGCGGGTCATCGCGCACGAGGGCCGGCCGCTCGAGCTGGAGTGGTCGCTTGTGGCGCGGCCCGAGGTGCGGGTGACGGTGCGCTCGGAGGAGCCGCTCGGGGCGGCGCAGAGCCGCGCGGTCACGCCGGAGCTGGTGCGCGAGCAGTGCGGGCGCCTGGGCGACACGCCCTACGCGCTCGCCGACGTGCAGCTGGAGGTGCGCGGGCGGCCGTTCGTCCCGAGCTCGCTGCTCAATCGCCTGCGGCGGGAGGCGGTCGAGCGCCTGGCCGAGCTGCAGACCCGCCGGCCCCAGCCGGCCGTCGCCGACCCGCAGGAGGCGCTGGCCGCGCTTCTGCCGCGTCGGGCGCCTGGCCCGAACGACGCCGCGGGCGGGGCGCCGCAGCTGCACCTGCTCGTCCGCACGCCGGAGCAGCTGGAGGCGGCGCTCGAGCTGCGGCCGGCGAGCATCACGCTCGACTACCTGGAGCTGTACGGGCTGCGGCCGGCGGTGGAGCGGGTCAAGGCCGCCGGCATCGACGTGCGCGTCGCCAGCCCGCGGGTGCTCAAGCCGGGCGAGGAGCGCATCGTGCGCTTCCTGCTGAAGCTGGAGTGCCCGCTGCTGGTCCGCTCGGGCGGCCTGATCGAGGCGCTGCGCCAGGCGGAGCGCCCGCCGCTGACCGGCGACTTCAGCCTGAACGCCGCGAACGCCCTGGCGGCCGAGACGCTGCTCGGGCTCGGCCTCGAGCGCCTGGCGCCGACCCACGACCTCAACGCCGCGCAGGTCGCCGAGCTGGCGCGAGCGGTGGGCGGCGAGCGGCTCGAAGTGATCGCCTACCAGCACCTGCCGGTGTTCCACACCGAGCACTGCGTCTTCTGCCGCTTCCTCTCGAGCGGCACGAGCTACAAGAACTGCGGCCGCCCGTGCGAGCGGCACCGCGTCGCGCTGCGCGACGCGGGCGGGCGGGCCCACCCGGTGATGGCGGACGTCGGCTGCCGCAACACGGTGTTCGGCGCGGAGGCCCAGGAGGCGAGCCGCCACCTCGAGGCCTGGCGCGACGCGGGCATCCGCCACTACCGGCTCGAGTTCGTCCACGAGTCCGGCGAGCAGGTGCGCCGGGTCACCGAGCTGTTCCGCGAGGCGCTCGCGGGGCGGATCTCGGCGGGGGAGCTCGGGCGCCGGCTGCGGCGGCTGGCCCCCCAGGGCACCACCGAGGGGAGCCTGTTCGTCCCCGACAGCTCCCTGACCGTGCCGCTCCTGCAGTAGCGGCGCGCCCGACGCGCAAAAAACGAGTGAGCGCGGCAGCTCTGCTACCGCGCTCACTCGTTCTTCGTCACTGCCGAGGCCACTAGCGCAGCCCCAGCACCAGGGTCAGCCGCCGGAGCAGCCCCACGCGCGGGGCCTCGGACGCCTCGGCCTGCTCGCTGCGCTTCGCCTCGGCCACCATGCGCGCCGTGGCGGCTGCGCGGACGCGCTGCTCGTGCTCGAACTTGCTCACTTTCTCTGCTGCGTACCAGTTGATCATTGTCGTGCCCCTTTCCCCTGGGCAAAAAAGCTAACTGCCCATCAACTATCACTACTCTACCTTTCCGCACGCCGTTGCGCATCAGCTAAATCAACTGCGGCGCATACGTACTTCGTCCGACGGACCTATACTACCCCGGCAGGGCACTTGCGACATGACATTTCTTGACAGAGGCTGCGTGGCAAGCGCAGGAACGGCCGCGCAGCCACTCCGCCCGGAGGCGGATCGCCCCAGGCGCTCTCTCTTCCGCTCTGCGGCGACTGTGTCGCCGCAGAGCGGCGGAGTATTGTGGAGGGGCCGCTTGGGCACACGCGGCCCCGGCGCCCGCCGCGCAGCTTCCGCGGAGCGCCGAGAGATCGAGAGATGTGGGAGGAGAGCTCCCCGCGCTGAGGAGCTCTGGGGCGGGCCTCAGGACTTGCCGAGCGTCGCGAGAAACTCGGCGTTCGACTGCGTCTTGGCCATACGCGTCAGCATCAGCTCGGTGCCCTCGTTCTCGCCGAGCATGCTGACCATGCGGCGCAGCGTCCACACCTGGCGCAGCGTGGTCGGCTCGAGCAGAAGCTCCTCGCGGCGGGTGCCGCTCCTGGTGATGTCGATCGCCGGGAACACCCGCTTCTCCGCCAGCTTGCGGTCCAGGTGCAGCTCCATGTTGCCCGTGCCCTTGAACTCCTCGTAGATCACATCGTCCATCTTGCTGCCGGTGTCCACGAGGCAGGTGGCGATGATCGTGAGCGAGCCGCCCTCCTCCGTCGCGCGCGCGGCGCCGAAGAAGCGCTTGGGCGGGTAGAGCGCCACCGGGTCGATGCCGCCCGAGAGCGTGCGCCCGCTGGGGGGCATGGCGATATTGTAGGCGCGCGAGAGGCGGGTGATCGAGTCCATCAGGATCACCACGTCGCGCCCGTGCTCCACCAGGCGCTTCGCCCGCTCGAGGCCGAGCTCCGCAACCTTGATGTGGTCCTCCACCGGCTCGTCGAAGGTCGCGGCGATCACCTCGCCCTTCACCGAGCGCTGGATGTCGGTCACTTCCTCGGGGCGCTCGCCGATCAGCAGCACCATCAGGTGGATGTCCGGGTGGTTGGTGGTGATGCCGTTGGCGATCTGCTTGAGCAGGACCGTCTTACCGGCCTTGGGCGGCGCGACGATCAGCCCGCGCTGGCCGCGCCCGATCGGCGCCACCAGGTCCACCAGCCGCGTGGCGAGGATGTGCGGCTCGGTGGCGAGGGTGATCTGCCGCCGCGGGTGGATCGGGGTCAGCTTGTCGAAGGCCACCCGCTGCTGGGCATCCTCCGGGCTGAGGCCGTTGATCGCGTCGACGCGCAGGATCGAGCGGTAGCGCTCGGTCTCCTTCGGCGGGCGGATCAGGCCGGCGATGTGGTCGCCGGAGCGCAGGCCGAAGCGCCGGATCTGCGACTGGGCGACGTACACGTCGTCCGGCCCCGGCAGCATCCGGTCGCCGCGCAGAAAGCCGAAGCCGTCCGCGGCGACATCGAGGATACCGGAGCCGAAGGAGGCGCCGGTCATGTCGGGCGCGGTGTCCGGCTGCTGCTGCTGCTGCTGTTGCTGCTGCTGCTGCTGCTGCTCGGGCGGCGCCTCTTTGGCGGCGGCCCGCGCCCGCGGGCGGCGTTTGGTAGGCGCCTCAGCCAGCTCGTGCTGCTGAAGTTCTGTTGTGCTCATTGTGTAATTCCTTTTCAGGGTCTTGGAGGGCGCGCGGCGGGCGGGTGGCGTGCCACCTACCCAGGCCATAAGCGCGCGTGGTGCAGGAGCTACTCGGTCGCTCTCGCGGGCCTCCCGCGCAGACGTGCCTGCCGGGAGGTGGGAGGGCTCAGGCGCGCCAGGCCTCAGCTTCCCGCCGCTCCGGGCGTGGTGGCGCAGGGCGGCCGAAAGCGGTCCCGGAGGAGGCGCAGGCTTCGCTGCTCCCTTCGGGAGCGCCCTCGGCCTACGGGTGGCTCCCAGCCGCGCCGGACTCCGGCGCGGGGAAGCGTGTGGCACCGACGTAGCCGCTCTGGGGCGGAAGAAAGGGCTCCGGGGGAAGCGAAGCCTTCTCGACCCACCACCGCGTAACTCCTGGTATCGTGAAAACTACTCCGGGTAGGACCCGGCCGGCCGCAGCCGCCGAGCGGCAGTGCGCGAGCCGTGTGACGCGAGCGCGCGCCAACGCGAGCGACGGTGCCGCTCTGTGAGGCTGTATGCGTTCGCCATCGGAGAGAGCCAGGCCAACCGAGGAAACCACGGGGGATTTGGCACCCCGTATTATACCACACCTTGCTCCCCTCTGCCGCACAGATCGTGCCACCGTTTCTCTGCCGCTTCACCTGTCGATTGGCAGGAGGTACGCGGTGCGTCACAGCGTGCTTCAGGGCGAGAGGGGCACCGGCCCCTCTCGCGCTCTCCCCCGCCGGAAGGGGCTGTGCAGCCCCTTCCGAACCATCCCCGCAAGCGGCGCCACCTTCCGTAGCCCGCCCGTTGTCATGCCTCTGCACACCAGCCGCTCGTCCGAACCGCATTGTCTGTTGCGGCGTGGCAAATCAGCCGCTCGTCTCAGCCAAACTGTGCATCGCAGCACATCAGCCTGTGCTTGGGGCACGGGCATCGGTGGAGGTGGGCATGACAACGTGCTGAGCAGCGGCGTACGCGTTCCCTTGCGGGCCCAGGGCCGCAGGCCCTGGCGCGGGTGGTGCAGGAGGCCGGCGCCGGCCCTCCTGCCCGGGTGCAGGGCGGAGCGCCTGCACAAACGCCTGCGGCACAAGCCCGGGTGCAGGGCGGAGCGCCAGCGGAACACGCCCGGGTGCAGGGCGGAGCGCCTGCATGCTGAATGCCAGCACAAGCAGCCCGGGCGCAGGGCGCCGCCACCACGCACCTGCCGATTGACAGGAGCGCCCGCCATCTGCTAGGATAGGTGCTGCGAACAGATGTTCTTCCTGTAAGCGAATCCTATCTGGCGAGGTGGCGGTGCAGCCGATCGAGAGCTTCAGGACTGCTGTGCCGGGCCAGCTTGAGGAGCGCGTGCGGCGCACGCTGGGGCGGATCAGCCGGCGGCAGCGCCTGGAGCGGCGCATGCTCGGGATGCTGGCGGCCGCCGCGCAGCACGGCGACGCGGCGCTGCTCGGCACGGTGATCGCCGAGACGCTGAGCTGGCCGGAGACCAGCGACGCGCTCCTGCTGCGCAAGGCGTCGCTGCTGTACGCGATGACGGCGCTGCTGGCGCGCGCCGGGTATATGGAGGCGGCGCTGCGGCTCGCGCCCAGCATCCCCTTCGCGCCGGGGATGGCCCAGGTGCTCGTGTTCTCAGTCGGGTCGCCGCAGCAGCGCTTCTGCTGGCGCGTGACGCCGGCCTACGCGCTGGTCAGCGGCCGCCGGCCGGTGGCGCTGCCGGTGGCGGAGCTGGCGGCGCCCTACTGCCGCAACGAGGTCGAGATCGACCGCGCCTACCTCGAGCGGGTGCTGATGCCGCGCCGCCACCGCCCGCCGCCCATCCTGCTGCTGCCCCACCCGCTCGGCCAGGTGCGGCTGGACGGCAGGGCGTTCGTGATCCTGGACGGCAACCACCGCGTGGCGTGCGCCTGGCACCAGCGGCGCTTCTGGATCTCCGGCTACATCCTCACGCCGCGCGAGGGCGACACGGTGCTGATCAGCCACAGCCAGTGGCCGCCCTACGCCAGCGTCAGGCGCGTCACCTCCGAGCCGCGCCCGCCCGGGCCCGCCGCCGAGTGACGCTGCGTCAGCGGCCCTCGGCGAGCCGGCGCACCGTCTCGAGCGTGTCGATCTCGTCGACCGACTTGTCGTCGCGCACGCGCACGATGCGCGGGAAGCGCAGCGCGTAGCCGCTCTTGTGGCGCGGGCTCGGCTGCACCACATCGAAGGCCACCTCGAGCACGATCTTCGGCTCCACCAGCCGCACACGCCCGAAGTCGCGGATCGTGTGGGCCTTGAACCACTCGGTCAGCTGGGCGATCTCGGCGTCGGTCAGGCCGCTGTAGGCCTTGCCGACGTTCAGCAGCGTCGGGTCGGTCTCGCTCGCGCGCACGGCGAAGGTGTAGTCGCTCAGCACGTTGCGGCGCTTGCCGTGCCCCACCTCGACGGCCGTGACCACCACGTCCAGCGTCGCCAGCGCCTTCTTGACCTTCAGCCACTCGCGGCCGCGGCGGCCGGGGCGGTAGGGCGAGCGCGGGTCCTTGACCATCAGTCCCTCGTTGCCCCGCGCGCGCGCCTGCTCGAAGAGCGGGTCGATCTGATCGATGGCGTCGCACCGTATGAGCAGCGACACGCTGACCGGGCGCGCTGGCGGCACGGCGCCATCGCCGGCTGGCTGCTCCCCCGCCGCCGGGCCGGGGAGCAGCCGCTCCAGCCGCGCCCGGCGCTCCTCCAGCGGCCGCTCCAGCAGCACCTCGCCGTCCTGGTAGAGCAGGTCGTAGGCGGCGAAGATCACCGGCGTCTGGGCCAGCAGCTCGGCGCTCACCGTCTTGCGGCCCAGGCGCGCCTGGAGCTCCTTGAACGGCAGGATGCGCCCGCCGCGCGCCGCCAGGATCTCGCCGTCCAGGATGAACGAGCCGGGCAGGGCGAGCAGCGGCGCGTGCAGCTCGGGGAAGCGCGCGGTGATCTCGTCCAGCGTGCGCGAGTAGATCGCCAGGCGCCCGCCCTCTTTGTGCACCTGGCCGCGGATGCCGTCGTACTTGTCCTCGACGAAGAACGGGCCGTCGATCGAGCGCCGGATCTCCTCGGGCGCCTGGATCGGCGACGCCAGCATGAACTTGAGCGGGTGGAACAGGCGCATGCGCGCCGTGTCGAGCAGCCCGTGGCGCGCGAGCAGCGCCGTCTCGCCCACGTCGCCGAGGAGCATGTTGGCCCACTGCACCTGGCCGACCGGCACGCCCGCCGCGCGCGCCAGCGCGTCCTCGAGCTGCCCCTCCTGCAGCCCGATCCGCAGGTCGCCGCCGATGATCTTGATCGCGTACTTGGCCTCGAGCGGGGTCATCTGGCGCAGCAGCTGCTCCAGCAGCGGCCGCTTCTGCGTCGGGCCGCGCGCGGCGGCGAGCGCCGCGTAGGCGTCGGCCACGTCGCGCAGCGTCAGGGTGGGCGCGGCGGCCACGCGGCCGGCGAGGGCGACCTCGGCGGCCGCGCCGGCCTCGCCGTGCTCGGTCGCCAGGCGGCCGAACGCCTCGGCGTCGAGGCCGCTCAGGGCGCACACCACCTCGCGCACCACCGCCCAGCCGACGTTCAGCACCCGCTCGTCGGCGAGCGCGAACGGCCGGCCGGCGAAGAAGCGCGCCGCGATCGGCAGGTCCTCGTCCGAGAGGCCCGCGAGGTAGACGCGCAGGATCTCGGCCTTGGCGAGCCGGCTGGACGTCGCCGCCAGCTGCTCGCATGTCTCGGCGAAGGAGATGAAGAGCATGGGGCCTCCTTTCGCCCACGCGCGGGCGCAGCGACCGGCGCTCACACCGCCGGCGCGTCGCCCTCCGGCAGCACGCCGAGCTCGCGCAGCCGGGCGCCGAGCAGCGCCAGGCTGGCGGCGATGCACTCCTCGCCGTGCGCGGCCGTGGCGTCGCGCGGGTCCTCGCCGCCCACCCCCTGCGGCCAGACGGCGCGGTCGGCCGGGAGCCGCGCCAGGTCCACCAGGTCCGGGCGCAGCGCCAGCATCAGCGAGGTCTCGTTCTTGGCGGCGTGGTCCATCTGGCTGCGCCAGCCCTCGGGGAAGTCGCGCGCGACGCTGACGATGTGGATGTCGTACTGGGCCTCCCACCCGCTCGCGTGGCGCCCGAGCGCCCAGCGCGACGGGCCGTGGCCGTCGGCGACGAGCACCCGGAAGCCGGCGCGCCGCACCTGGGCGATGATGCTCTCAAGGATGAGCAGGAACAGCCCTTCGGGCACCCAGTAGCAACTGCCGTCCAGCTGCCGCGGCGGCACCGTGACCTCGGCGTAGTCCATGCCCTGCAGCTGGGCCCCATCGGGCTCGCGCCGCGTGCGGTCCGGCCCGAGGAACAGCGGCGGGAGGACGACGCCGCCGAACAGGCGCGCGGCGCGCTCGAACAGCCCCGCGGAGATGATCGCGTCCGCGCCCAGCGCGTTGTGCTCGCCGTGCCACTCGAGCGTGCCGAGCGGCAGGTAGGCCACCGGGCAGCGTGCGCGCCGGGCGCGCAGCTCCTCCGGCAGCAGCTCCAGGTAGTGAACTTTCATTGTGTGTCTGAGTGATAGGCCGCGCACGTCTTCCGCGCGCAGCGGCACGGTGGGGGAGGCGAAGCCTTCGGTCTGTGGCCCGTGGGCCACCAGCCACTACGCGGCGTCGACCCGCAGGTAGGTGATGCCGGCCCGATCCTTGCGCGGGAGCCTGGCCGCGGCGCGCCGCAGCTCGTCCTGGTCCACCGGCGAGAAGAGATCTGCGTAGTCGGGGCGGCGCCGGTGGGTGATGGCCACGCGGGCGACAGACGGCGACTGGAGCAGCTCCAGCAGCGTGACGATGCGCGGGATTCCGCCGAGCGCGAGGCTGGTGACAACGAAGATCTTGGTCACGAATGTTCTGATGCGGGACATGCGGTCGCCTCCCCCAGTACGCCTTGCGACATGATAGCAGCAAACGGGGTGTGTGAGGGCGCCGGTCGCTCACGCCTTCCGGCCGCACAGCGCCTCGCACCGCTCCCGCGCGTGCTCCCACGCCGAGAACCGGCACCCGGCGTCCGGCGATGCGATCCATGGGTCATCGCCGAAGCTCTGGTACAGGCGCAGCAGCTCGTCGGCGGCCATGCCAGCCCGGTAGAGGTGGCGCAGGCTGTCGTCCACGATCTCCTTGCAGCGCGCGATCGCCGCCGCGCAGTCGGCATAGCTGCCGTCCCGCGTGCGGTACGCCTCGTCCCGGTAGTGGAAGTTATCGTCGACGTAGACGGTGAAGGGGCCCGGGCCGGGCGCCTGCGGGTCCATGGCCGTCTACTGCCCGTCGCCAGGCGCCGCGCCGCCCCACGCCTCGTAGTGAACCAGCTCGCGGAGCGGCTTGCGGCCGAGCGAGGCCAGGACCTCTTTCAGCGGCCGGCCCTCGACGGTCGGGACGACGTTCTCCGCCGGGTAGCCGAAGGCCACCGACTGCTGCACCTTGTACTCGTCGGGGAGGCCGAGGATCTCGCGCACCTCGGCCTCGCGCGGGAGCGAGACGACGCAGGAGCCGATGCCCTCCGCCCAGGCGGCGAGGAGCATGTTCTGGACCGTGCGCCCGGCGTCGAACTCGGCGCGCGCCGCCGCGGGTGTGACGACGACGATCGCGAAGGCGGCGTCGCGCAGGTGGCTGGCGTAGCTGCCGCACGCGGACAGGCGGGCGAGCGTGTCGCGCCGCTTGATCAGGATGTACCGCCAGGGCTGCGTGTTCTTGGCGCTGCCGGCCCAGCGGCCGGCCTCGAGGATCCGGGTGATGGTCGCGTCGTCGACCGGTGCGTCGCGGTACTGGCGCACCGAGCGCAGGGTCCTGATTGCGGTTGCGACGTCCATATGCTCGCTCCTTAGATTACAGGAGATACGCGGCGCGGCCAGAGCGTGCTTGAGGGCGAGAGGGCCGCTGCCCCTCTCGCGCTCTCCCCGCCGGAAGGGGCTGTGCAGCCCCTTCCGAACCATCCCCGCAAGGGATGCCGCATCCCCTCGCTCGCCCGTTGTCATGCCTCAGCACACCAGCCGCTCCTTTTAACCGCATTGTCCGTTGCATTGCAGCACATCAGTCTGTGCCTGGAACACAGACATCGGTGGAGGTAGGCGTGACAACGGGCAGACTGGCACGATACGCGTTCCCTTGCGGGTCCAGGGCCGCAGTCCCTGGCGCGGGTGGTGCAGGGCGGAGCGCCTGCATGCGTGAATGATAGGACTTACGCGGTTGCCCTGCGGGTCGTCCGCGTAAGCGCTCCGCGGGGAAAGCGAGATTCTGGGGAGACTTCGCCTCCCCAAACCCCTTCACAGGGTGCGAGGGTTCGCCACCGCGCAACTCCTGCGTTCAGAGTGACGCGGATGTCGTAGCCGCGCGAACGAGCCTGCTGGCCTCCATGGCGGACGCGGCGCGGCCGCTGCACACGAGCGCGAGCGCCAGCAGCCCGGCCAGTGCGTCCTCCTCCGGCCCGAGGCGGTAGCTCACGCCGAAGCGCCCCGCGATCAGGTCGCGCAGCGGCGCCGCCTGCCGCGCCAGCCCGCCGGTGAGCACCAGCCGCTCCCATGCGCGCTCGGGCGACAGCCTGAGCGCGGCGGCGTGGTAGTTCTCGGCCATCTGCCGGAACGCCGCCCGGAACAGGCCGCCGGCGGTCAGGTTGCTCTCGTCGATGCGCTCGATCGCGCCGGGCCATCCCTCGGCGCCGTCGAAGAAGGCCAGGTTCACCCGCAGGTCGCTGTCGGGCGCCGCCTCGGCCGCGCGCAGCAGGTACGGCCACGGGTTGTCGATCGGCGCGCCGTGGGCGGCCGCCAGCTCGGTGAGCAGCCCGACCAGCAGGTTCAGGGCGCGCCCGGCCGGCAGCCCGCTGAGCGTCGCCAGGAAGCGCCCGTCGAAGAACGGCCGCAGCTGGTAGTCGCCTGTGGCCGGCTCGTCGCGCAGCAGGCTCACCTGCGAGCCGGTGGCGATGTTGATCGACAGCTCGCCCGGCTCCAGCCCTGCGCCCAGCAGCGCGCACTGGGCGTCGCCCACCGGCCGGTAGCAGGGGATCGGCCGCCCGTGCGCCGCGTAGGCGCCCGCGGGCTCGTCGAGCGGCCGGATGGCCGGCCAGTCGAGCGCGTCCAGCCCGAGCGCGGCGAGCGCGGCGCGGTGCCACTCGCCGGCCCCGACGTCGAGCGCGCCCGAGGCGGCCGCGTTGGTCAGCTCGATGCCCGGCGGCGCCCCGGCGATGCGCGTGAGCACGTAGTCGGCCATCGTGAGCGGCGTCGCGCCCGGCGGGAGCTCGCCGCGCTGCGCCAGCCAGAACAGCGTCCCGATCGGCAGGCCGGGGCGCAGCTCGTTGCCCAGCTCCCGCCGCGCCGTCTCGCCCAGCCGCCCGGCGAGCGCCTCGAAGAACGTTCCGCCGTCCGGGTGCGGCGCGCGCACCCGCTGGTCCAGCCAGGTCACCGCGTTCGTCAGCGCCCGGCCCGCGCCGTCCACCAGCACCACGCTGTGCATCTGGGTGGACATAACGATCCCCGCGCAGTCCGGGATCTGCGGCAGGAGCGCGTCGAGCGCGGCGCGCACGGCGGCCACCACTGCCTCGGGGTCGACCTCGTAGTGCAGCGGGGGCAGCCCGTCGAGCGGCGCGGGGAACGGCACGCGGCGGATGTGCTCGAGCCGCAGCCGGTCGAGGTCGAGCGCCGCGACCTTCACGAACGACGTGCCGAGGTCGATGCCGAGGAAGCGGGTCATTGTCGCAGCCGCGGGTCGAGCAGGTCGCGCAGCCCGTCGCCGAGCAGGTTGAAGGCCGCCACCACCAGCAGGATCGCGACTGCCGGGCACGTCGCCAGCCACCACTGCGTCGCCACGTAGTTGCGCCCCTCGCTGACCATCACGCCCCACTCGGGCATCGGGGGCTGCGCGCCGAACCCGATGAACGAGAGGCCGGCCACCGACAGGATCGCGCCGCCCAGGTCGAAGCTGGCCTGCACCAGCAGCGGCGCGAGGCTGTTCGGCAGGAGGTGGCGCAGCACGATGCGCCGCTCCGGCACCCCGGTGGCGCGCGCCGCCAGGATGAAGTCGCGCGTCTTGAGCGAGAGCACCTGGCCCCGCACCAGGCGCGCGTACACCGGCCAGGTGACGACCACGATCGCGATCAGGGCGTTCTGCAGGCTCGGCCCGAGCGCCGCGGCGACCGCCATCGCCAGGATCAGCGCCGGAAAGGCGAAGAAAATGTCGGTCAGGCGCATCGTGATCTCGTCGGCCCAGCCGCCGATCCAGCCCGCGAACAGCCCGACCAGCGTGCCGATCAGCGACGAGAAGGTCACCACCGTGACCCCCACCAGCAGCGAGATCCGCGCGCCGTGCAGCAGGCGGCTCAGGATGTCGCGCCCGAGCTTATCGGTGCCGAGCGGGTACTCGGGCGAGGGCGGCCGCAGGCCCTCGAGCACGTTCTGCTGCAGCGGGTCCCGCGGGCTGAGCACCGGCGCGAACAGCGCCGCGAGCACGAAGACGGTGATCAGCAGCGCCCCGGCCGCCACCGTCGGCTGGCGGAGCGCTCGCCGGAGCGCCTCGCCCCAGGTCTGCGCCGGGCGGGGGATCGCTGTGTCTGCGCCAGCCTGCTGCGCCTGGTTTGTTCCAATTGTCTGCGCCATCCGGTGCTCTCACTCTAGCGTGACCCGCGGGTCGAGCGCGCGGTAGCCGATATCCACCAGCGTGTTCGCCAGCGGGTAGACCACCGCCGCGACCAGCGTCACCCCCATAACGGCCGGGAAGTCCAGGCTGACGGCCGACGCGGTGGCATAGCGGCCGAGCCCTGGCCAGGCGAAGATCGTCTCGGTGAGCACCGCGCCGGAGAGCAGGCTGCCGAAGGTGATGCCGACCGTCGTCAGCACCGGGATCATCGCGTTCTTGAGCGCGTGCCGCAGGACGACGATCTGCTCGCGCAGGCCCTTGGCGCGCGCGGTGCGGATGTAGTCCTGCCCGAGCACATCGAGCATGGCCGAGCGGGTCATGCGCAGCATCACGGCCGTCGAGAAGTAGCCCAGCGTCAGCGCCGGCAGCACCAGGTGCGCCAGGCTGTTGCGCAGCAGCGCCCAGTCCCCGGCCAGCAGGCTGTCGACGGTGTACATGCCGGTGACGTGCGGCGGCGGGCTCAGCACCGCGTCGAGCCGGCCGGGCCCCGGCAGCCAGCGCAGCCGGGTGTAGAACAGCGCCAGCCCGAGCAGGCCGAGGAAGAAGATCGGCAGCGAGCCGCCGACCAGCGCGAAGATGCGCGCCACGCCGTCCAGCAGGCCGTTGCGGTTCAGCGCCGCGGCGACGCCGAGCGAGATGCCGAGCAGCACCGCGACCGCCATCGCCGCGAGCGAGAGCTCGATCGTCGCCGGCAGGAAGTCACGCAGGTCGTCGGCCACCGGCCGGCGGGTGCGGATCGAGATCCCCAGGTCGCCTCGGATCAGGCGCCCCATGTAGCGGAAGTACTGCTCGACCGGCGAGCGGTCCAGGCCGTGCTCGCGCCGGAAGGCCTCGATCTGCTCCTCGCGCGCGTTCTGCCCCAGCGCCGCGACCGCCGGGTCGACCGGCACCACCTGCGTGATGATGAATGTGATAACAGTGACGCCGACGAGCACCAGCAGCAGGCCGGCCACTCGCCGGAGAATGAAACGCGCCATAGGCTTATAACAGCGGCGACAGGGCGGTGGGCCGCCCTGTCGCCCGCGTGATCTCCGCTAGTTCTTGGTGATGCGCCAGAACCAGATGCTCGGCGTGCTCACCGGGTCCGGGGCGAAGCCGCTGATGTTCGCGCGGACGCCGTAGGTGTCGAGCGGCTGGTACAGGAAGAGGTACGGCCCCTCGTTCTGCACCCGCTCGGTGATCTCCCGGTACAGCTCGGCGCGCCGGCTCTGGTCCTGCTCGGCGGCGGCCTGCTTCGCCAGCTCGGCGATGTCCGGCGCATCCCACTGGTTGCGCCACGCGATCGTGCGCGGCACCGAGTTCGTGAACGGCGTCACGTTGCCGTCCGGGTCGGGGAAGTCCGGCCCCCAGTTGATCAGCACCAGGTGGCCCTTCTGCTCGCGGTAGATGTTGAGCAGCTCGGACTGCTGGACCTGCTGGATGTTCACCTTGAGGCCGGTCTGCTCGATGTCGCTCTGCAGCTTGGCGGCCAGCGTGCTCCACTCGATCCCGCCCGGAGCCGAGCCGGCCGGCACCAGGAACTCGATCTCGGTGCCCTCGGCGACGCCGGCCTGCGCCAGCAGCTCCTTAGCGCGCTCGATGTCCTGCGTGAACGGCTTGGTGCCGGTGTGCCCGAACAGCCCGGCGGGGATGACCTCCTGCACCACCTTGCCGTTGCCGCCCAGCAGCGCCTCGACCTCGTCGTAGTTGACCGCGTAGCGGATCGCCTGGCGGACCTCGACCTTATCGAACGGCGCCATCTTGGCGTTCATGCCGGCGTAGACCAGCAGCAGCGAGTTGGCCTGCACGATCTGCGTGTCCGGGTTGTTCTGCAGCACCTGGACCTGCTCGGCGCCCAGCCCGTCCACGATGTCGGCCTCGCCGGTCTCGATCGCCGACTGCAGGTTGGCGAGCTCGCTGATGGTGCGCATGATCACGCGCTTGATCTGCGGCGTCTCGCCCCAGTAGTTCGGGTTGAGGCTCAGCACGGTCTGGGAGTTGCGATCCCAGCGCTCCAGCACGTACGGGCCGCTGCCGGCCGAGTTGTCGTTCAGCCAGGTCGAGCCGAAGTCATCGCCCGCGTTCTGCTCGACCAGCGCCTTCTCGACCACCGCGCCGATCGTGAAGCTGATGACCGACAGGAACACCGGCGGGCTCATGGTCGGCGGCAGGTCGACCTGGAAGGTCTGCGGGTCGACGGCCCGGAAGCTCTCCTTGGTGAGCCCGGCCACCTCGCTGAGCAGGAACGCCGGCGACTTGTTGAGGTCGAAGACGCGCCCCCAGGAGTAGACCACGTCCTCGGCGGTCACCGGGTTGCCGCTGGCGAACCGGGCGCGCTCGTCGAGCGTGAAGGTCATCGTCCAGCCTTCGCCGTTCTCGGTCACCTCCCACGACTTGGCCAGCAGCGGCTTGACCGTCGGGTCACCGGGTTGCTGCTGGCGAACCGGGCGCGCTCGTCGAGCGTGAAGGTCATCGTCCAGCCTTCGCCGTTCTCGGTCACCTCCCACGACTTGGCCAGCAGCGGCTTGACCGTCGGGTCGCCGGGCTCGAACGTCACCAGCGTCTGGTAGATGCTGCCCACGACCTGGATGCCGCTGAACTCGTAGACGACGGCCGGGTCCATCGAGATCATGTCGGAGAAGTCGCCGGCGAAGACCAGCGTCTCCTGCGGGGTGACCTCTGCCGGCGCAGGGGCGCTTTCCGCCGGGGCCGCGGTCGGCTCGGCGGCGCCTTCAGCAGGGACGGCGGTCGGTTCGGTGGACGTTCCTGAGGGCGTGCCTGCGGGCTGGCCACAGGCGGCGAGCAGCAGGCCGAACGCGAGCAGCGCGGCCAGCATGCGTGACACAAGTGTCGTCCGGGGCATCTGTGATCTCCTTCCACGCGAAGAACCCAGGGGTAGCGCGGCAGCACGCCTGCGATCCGCCGTCGACGGCGAGGCGCGCAGGGGAGACGTCATCGTTTCGAGTGCTGCACCGGCGCTGCGGGCTCGGTAATTATAGAAGGGTGCGCTGCGCTGTCAAGCGGCTAGATACACCGCTTCAGCCATCCGGATCAGGGCGTCGGCTGGGCGCGATCTCGCGCCAGCTCATCTCGTAGCTGCGCCACAGCCGGTAGCCGAGCTTGCCGTAGAACTCCAGCGCCCATGTCCAGGCGATCAGGCAGTTGCCGGCGCCGCGCTCCCTGAGGATCTCGCTGCCCCGCGCGACCAGCAGGCTGCCCACCCCGCGCCGCCGCGCATCCTCCGCCACACCGACGTCGCCGAGGGCGCCGCAGTCCGCCCCGAGCAGCTCGGTCCAGACCACGTCGCTCCGGCCGGGGTGCGACCTAGGAGTGTACATCACGAGCGCGCCGAGCGTGCGGCCGCTCGCATCCGTCGCCTCCAGCAGATCGTCGCGGTCGCCGAGATCGACGATCGATCGGTAGTCACCGGCCCACTCTGGAAACTCGCGCTCGACGAAGTCCAGCAGCGCAGGCAGGCGCTCCGGCGAGACGAGGCCCGCGGCGACTCCCTGCGCGGCGGCGCGCTCGTACACCTCCGGAGGTGTGGCGTAGCGGCGCAGGTCCTGGACCATGTCGTGGCTCTGCTCGGCGAACGTCCAGCCCTGCGACGCGAAGAACGCGACTGCGTCGCGCGCTGTGCTCGGCACTCCGGGCCACAGCCGGGGCGCGCCGCCGCCGAGCTGCACGTTGCGCGCGCCGCTCTCCGCCAGGCGGGCTAGGGCGGCTGTGTGAAGCGCGGTGCCAACGCCGCGGCGGCGCGCCCCGGGGACGACCGCGAGCGCCACCAGATTCCCGGCCCGCTCGCCGTGGGCCGGCCGCAGGTCGTGGTCGACGATCGCGAGGCCGGTGGGGTCCCCGGCCTCCTCGGCGAGCAGGACATCGCGGCGCACCGGCGGCTCGGCGGCGCTGAGCAGCCGCTCCGCCCGGGCCGCCGGCAGCGGCCACTCGGCAGTGAAGATCGCGTGCCAGAGGCGAATCAGCGTGCCGGCATCTCGCTCGCCGTCGTAGGTCCTGATACGTAGCATCGCCGTACTCCGCAGGCGAGGCGGCCGCGCCACCCGCTCCCCTGCGGGGTGGTGTGGCGGTGAGCATTGTAGCGCATGCGCCCTCCGCCTTTCGAATGATGACGGCCGGCCTGCCCCTGAGTATAATTGTGACAGATGTAACAAGTTATCGCGGAGAACGGCGGGGCCGTTTCTCCAGGAGCGCAGCTATGAACGCGCACGAGCAACTGACGCAGGCGGACGAGCGTCCGCACGTGGTGATAGTCGGCGGCGGATTCGGCGGGCTGTACGCTGCGACGGGGCTGCGGAAGGCGCCGGTGCGGGTGACGGTGATCGACCGCACCAACCACTCGGTGTTCTTCCCGCTGCTGTACCAGGTGGCGACCGCCGGCCTCTCGCCCGACGAGGTCGCCGCGCCGATCCGCAGCCTGCTGCGGCGGCAGCGCAACGCCGAGGTGCTGATGACCGAGGTCACCGGCGTGGACACGGCGCGCAAGGAGGTGCAGACCACCAGCGGGCCCGTCGCCTACGACTACCTGATCCTGGCGACGGGGGTGCGCTACAACTACTTCGGCCACCCGGAGTGGCAGCAGTATGCCCCCAGCCTCAAGTCGATCGACGACGCCGTGGACATCCAGCGCCGCATCCTGGCCGCCTTCGAGCGCGCTGAGCTGAGCACTGACCCGGACGAGGTGCGGGCGCTGCTGACCTTCGTGCTGGTGGGCGGCGGGCCGACCGGCGTGGAGATGGCCGGCGCGATCGCCGAGCTCGCGCGCACCGGCCTGGCGAACGAGTTCCGGCGCATCGACCCGCGGCAGGCGCGGATCGTGCTGCTCGAGGCCGGCCCGCGGCTGCTGCCGGCCTTCCCCGAGGACCTGTCCGCCAAGACGCAGCGCGCCCTCGAGCGCATGGGCGTCGAGGTCCGCACCGGCGCGGCCGTCACCGATGTGACCGCCGACGGCGTGGCGCTGGGCGAAGAGCAGATCGCCAGCCGGAACGTGATCTGGACGGCGGGGGTCGTCGCCACGCCGGTGGCCGAGTGGCTGGGCGCCGAGACCGACCGGCTCGGCCGGGTCAAGGTGCGGCCGGACCTCTCGGTGCCGGACGAGCCGGACGTGTTCGTGATCGGCGACGCCGCCTACTTCGAGCAGGATGGCCGGCCGCTGCCCGGCGTGGCGCAGGTGGCGATCCAGCAGGGGCGCTACGTCGCGCGGGTGCTCAGGGACTGGATCGAGGAGGCGAAGGAGCCGGAGCCCTTCCGCTACTGGAACGCGCCCAATATGGCCACCGTCGGCCGGGCGTTCGCCGTCGCCGACTTCGGCCTGGTGCGGATGAGCGGCTTCCTCACCTGGCTGATGTGGCTCGCCATCCACGTCTTCTATCTGGCCGGGCTGCGCAACCGGCTGCAGGTGCTGCTGCAGTGGACCTGGGCCTACTTCACCTACGAGCGCAACGTGCGCGTCCTGGGCCCGGATCACCTGGCCGGCCCCGCCGCCAGGGTCCGGAGCCCTGAGACCTAATTCCGCGCCGCTGAGCGGTGGAACATCAAGAGGCCCGGGGGAACGATGTTCCTCCGGGCCTCTGCCATGGGCGGATGCTACGCCGCGGCCCGCGTGGGCGACGCCAGCTCCCCCGCCACCAGGGCGCCGCTCCGCACGTACCCGGCGTACTTCGCGACGAGCGGCGTCTCGTGGCGCACCAGCGTGCCGCTCGCGTCGAAGCGCGCGTCCCACAGTCCGAGGTGGATCAGGTGCTCCTCGACCGGCCGCGTGGACGTCCGGTAGTCCCACTCGATCATCGAGAACAGCGGGAACCAGGTGTAGCCGATCACCGGCACGCCCTCGGCGCGCACCTCGCGCACCGCCTCCAGCGTCTCGTCCATCCAGCGCGCGCGCCCGTCCGCCGGCTCGTTGGCGCTGGTCTCGGTGACGATCAGCGGCACGTCGGCGTGCGCGTAGACGCGGCGCAGCACGTCGGCGAGCAGGCGCCCGTCGCTCGGGACGATCCGCGCCTGCACCTGGCCGTCCGGGCCCACGTCCAGCTCGCAGGCCGACCAGGGGTAGAAGTTGACGCCGAGGGCATCCTGGCGCACGCCGCGCTCGCGCAGGATCTCCAGCTCCTCCTCGGTCGCGCCGTTCTCGAGCAGGTAGCCGTACAGCGGGTGGCCGGCGTCGACCGCGCCGCAGGTGAGATCCCACGGCAGCAGCTCGCCCTGGTTGCGCCGCTCGGCGGCGGCCCGGGCCGCGGGGGAGGCGGGGCGGCACCAGCCGAGCGCCTCGACCGCCACCAGCACCGCGTCCGGGTCGGCGGCGCGGATCTCGCGCGCGCAGTTCTGGATGCCGCGCACGATCTGCAGCAGGACGCGCACGTAGCCGGCCTCGCCGCGCAGGTAGGGCGGCCACACGCCGAGCCGCCCGCACATCATCGCGTTGACGGACGGCTCGTTGAGCGGCGTGTAGAAGCGCACCAGGCCGCGGTAGCGCTCGGCGAAGGCGCGCTCGTAGGCCGCGACCAGCCCGGAGTAGGCCGGGTCGGCGAAGCTGTCCTCGAGCCAGAGCGGCGTGCCGTAGTGCATGAGGTCGACGATCGGCGTGATGCGCAGATCGCGCACCATGAAGTCCAGCACCTCGTCGGTCCAGCTCCAGTCGAACACGCCCGGCCGCGGCTCGACGCGGTACCAGGGCACGCCCCAGCGCAGCATGCTGATGCCGAGCCCCGCCGCGCGCCGCAGGTCGTCGCGCCACTGCTGGTAGTGCTGGGTGAGCTCGTACTCCTCCAGGGGGCGCATGCCGGGACGCCCCTGCGGGATGAAGGTGTTCTCGATTCCGCCGGCCCAGATGAACGGTTGGGACGCAAGGGCGGGGTGCATTGTCGAACTCCGATGCTAGCAGTGTTGAAACTGATTGTTGCGTGTGGCCGGCTTCTGTAGCTGCTGCCTCCACTCGCTGAAGCGGTGCGAAGAGCCCGCGCTCTTCGCGGGCGATCCCTCTCGAATGGCGGCCTAGGGCTGCGGGTAGCGCCCGCCGATCGGCTGGAACAGCTCGAGCTCGTTGCCGTCCGGATCTTTGAAGAACGCCAGCCGCGCCTGCGGCGCATCAGGCGGGAACGAGCGCGGCTCGACGTGGAACGGGACGCCTTTGGCGGACAGCTCGGCGTAGGCGGCGTCGGTGTCCTCGACCTGGATGGCGATGTGGTGCCAGCCGAGCACCGGCGGCGTCAGCTCGCCCGCGGCGTTGATCAGCTCGATCGTCGTGTCGCCGAGGCTGAGGAACACGATGTTGCCGCCGGGGAAGCCGCCCACCACGGGCAGGCCGAGCGTCTCGGTGTAGAACGTCCGCATGGCGTCGTAGTTGGCCGTCTTGAGCGCGATGTGGTGTGTGCCGACGATGTGCATGAGAGCTCCTTCTCTGCCTGAACCAGCCTGGGCGATAGCACAACGCCGCCGGTGTGGGCAACCCACAATCGGCGGCATCGGGAGTGCGATCCGTCGTTGGGTCGATACTCCATCTGGTACAATGACGCGGCGCGAGCCTGCTTGGTTCCCGCCGCAGCGGGGGCCTTGCCCCGCACCCCGTGGGAGGTGCCGCAGATCCGCACAACTCTTCGGAAGGAGAGTCGCAGCGACCGCGTAACCCCTGTTACCAATAGAATACCGCGAAAGCGGCCGGAGATACGCTGAGAAGGAGCTGATGTCCAGATCAGAGATACTGCTTGTGGGAACCGCCGACGGGCTGGCGATCTTCCAGGCCGGCGCGGCGCCGCAGCTGCTTCGCCACACGCTGGCCGGCGTGGCAGTGCGGGCGATCGCCGCCGCCGACCCCACGGCGCTGCTGGTGGCGGCCGACGGGCTGCCCCCGCAGCAGAGCTTCGACGGCGGCGCGACGTGGTTCGAGGCGAGCGGCCCGCCGCCCGAGCCGATCGGCCTCCGGGCCGCGACGATCAGCGGGCCGGAGGAGCTCGCCTTCCCGCGGCTGGGCGGCGCGACGGCCTACGCGCGGCTGGGCGGCAGGGGCGGCGCGCTGCTCGGCGCGGGCGCGGGCGGGATGCAGCTGTTCCTCAGCTTCAACGACGGCATTCACTGGGACCCGGCACAGATCGAGGGCGGCCCGCACGGGCGCGTCATCGCGCTCGCGCCCTCGGCGACGGACCGCAGCGTGGCCTGGGCCGGCACGGACTCGGGCGCGCTGCTGCGCTCGGTCGACGGCGGGCTGCACTGGCATGCGGTGGCCACAGCGCCCGCACCGGTCTTGTGTCTCACCGCAGTGGTGGCAGACGACGATACAGAATGAGGTGACTCGTGAACGAAGCCAGTTCCCCCGCCGGCCCGCGCCTGTCGGTCTCGACCTGGAGCCTGCACCGCGCGCTCGGCCGCCCGGACTTCTACGGGCCCGCGGAGGGCGAGCGGATCCCGATCCACTCGCACGGCCGCGGCGCCATCTCGCTGCTGGAGCTGCCGGCGCGCATCGCCAAGTTCGGCATCCACACGCTGGAGCTGTGCCACTTCCACCTGCCCAGCCGCGACCCGGCCTACCTGGCTGAGCTGCGCGCCGCGCTGCGCGACTCGGGGGTGCAGCTGTTCCAGCTGCTGGTGGACGCCGGCGACGTGACCGACCCGGCGGTGGGCGAGCGCGACCTGGCCTGGATCCGCGGCTGGATCGAGGTAGCCGCCGCGCTCGGCGCCGAGCGCATGCGGGTGATCGCCGGGAAGTCCGAGCCCTCCGAGGCCGCGCTCGACCGCAGCGTCGAGGCGCTGCGCGGCCTGGCGCAGGACGCCGCGGCCGCCGGCGTGCGCCTGACGACCGAGAACTGGTTCGCGCTGCTCTCGCGGCCGGACACCGTGCTGGCGCTGCTCGACCGGCTCGAGGGGCGGGTGGGGCTGGGCCTCGACTTCGGCAACTGGGGCGGGCCGGACA
>Ga0207874_1001748_pt1 | contig 23151 bp, 20 predicted proteins | sample HigsolmetaAR201D_FD_184833 | JGI IMG/M metagenome (GOLD analysis project Ga0207874, IMG submission 184833) | Ionic liquid and high solid enriched microbial communities from the Joint BioEnergy Institute, USA - AR20-1-D (SPAdes) (version 2) ...
CCGTTTCAAGCCTTGGGGTCAACCGTATCCGTTCAATAAGCAGCACGAGCCGATCCTTTATGGGGATGTGATTCTCCACGTCGAGCCGCTCGACGGGCTTCCCGCCGGGAAGCATGGCTGGAATAATCTGCGAGCCATCGACAAGCGGACAGGCAAGACGCTGTGGGTGGCAGACGACGGCACGACGACGTATTGCACCTCGGTATTCGGAATTCGCAGGAACGGAGCGCCAGCCGTGCTGACAGGCCGGGGCGGTTGGCACGATGTCCCGGAGCGCCCCGTCGGCTTGAGCTTGATGAGCCTGGAGCCGGGGAAGGCTGGCAAGACGGTTTGGCGATTTGTCGCGGGCGACGGCGAGGAGCAGGCGCCAACGTGGCAGGCTTTGTACGTGCTGCATTGGGACAGGGACTACGCCTACTGGTTCCGAATGAACCCCGAGGAGTCCCATCTGGTCATTGACTCGGAGACGGGGAAGCTGGTGCGGGAGCAGTCGCTGATTCGGAAAGTCGACTATCGGCAGTGGGATCTGAAAGCCGGCCGATACATCGTCCACCGCGATGTAAATCTTCGTGAGGTCCGTGAGCTTTCCCCGAGGAATCAACTGGCGGCTGACGAGGTCATCCGCGTTCAGCCCGCCTGGCATGCGAACATCGTCGTCGGCGGGTATCACTACTTCCTCACAAGCACGGCGCATCGCCGGAACCGGGTTCGTCCGAAGGGCAAAGCTGGTCCGTCGCACTGTGTCGGCCGGGTGAACATTCGGACAGGGAAAGTGGAGTACCTTGAGCTTCCGGTCACAGTGATCCGGGAGCAGGGGAAGCCTGACAAACCTGTGTACGGCGTTGCGGTTCGGACGAAGACGCTGAATGCCAAGGGCGAGGATGTTGCGGCCGAGGACCGGTCGCGGACGGACGGATGGGAGATTCCAGCCTTTTGGGGAAGCCCGACGGCCGTCAACGATCAGATCTATTTCACGACGATGCTCGGGATCACGTACGTCATCGACGGCAAGGCCGAGGTGTTGGATGAGAAGGCGCTGCTTGCGGTGAACGATCTGGGTCCGTCGGGAGAAACCTGGAGCCTGAACTCAATTTCTTATTCCAACGGCCGCCTGTATCACCGGACGGCAAAGGAACTCATCGCCATCGGCGAGCGGCCGGCGGTTAAACGCTGACCACCGGACACGGCGATTGCCGGATGATGGTGTATGCGTTCGCTCTCAGCCTGCCGAAGATACCGGAAGAAGAGCCGCGCCCGATCACCAGAAGGTCGGCTTCCTGCTCTTCCGCGTGCGCGCAGACTACTTTGGGGGCATCTCCGCTGTCGATGATGATCTGCGCTTCCTTTGGCGCCTGACAGGGAAGGGATGCGATCTGTTCTCGGGCGGCCCTTTCGAGGCTCTGCTTCCAGTCCGGGTCGAAGTACTCACCGGTGCGTCCTTCAAGCGATGGGGTTGCGTGGATGACCAGCAGTTGAGCGCCATACTGCTCGGCAAACTTCGAAGCCCAATTGAGCGCCTTGCAAGTCTCCGGTCCAAGGTCGATCGCCACCGCCACTTTTCGGAAGCGAATCTCTTTGGGGGCGGGCGGTTCTTCGAGGTGAGTGCCCGTGCAAATGGGGCGGTCAGCGTCATGGAGCACTTTCGCCGTGACGGACCCAAGGATGAACCGGCGGAACCTGCCGTAGCCGTGGGTTGGCATTACGATCAGGTCGACCTCATTTTCTTCAGCGTACTCAACGATGCGGCGCGCAGGATCTCCTTCGAGCAGCACTCGCCGGGTGGTAATCCCCTTCAGTTCGTCCGCGAGATAGTCCTTGAGTTTCGCTTGAGCCTCCTCGACGCGTGCAGTCTGGAGGTCGTCCAGAAGGGTGCCCGCAGCCTCGAGAGACGTCGCCTCGTACGCCGGCGGCGCCACGACGTGCAACACAGTAACTTCCGCATCGGAATCTGAGACCAGGGCGCGAGCGTATCGTGCGGCGATCTGAGACCGTGGAGAGAAATCAACCGGGAGCAACAGTCGCTTGAGAGGAAGCATCGGTCACCTGTTTCTATCTTCGATTCTATTGCATATGCTGGCGATTTCGAGGGCATTTTCCCAAGTCAATTCAGTCAACGTAAGATAAGAAAAGATCTCCCGATGCCGCGTTCCTGCCCATCGCGAGACGATGAATCAATTCCATCTGCGTGTACTCGCCTTGGACCGATACCTGATTGTCATGGCTGGCGGCGCTGCCGGCTCTCTTGCGCGATACGTGGTGACCACCGCCGTGCTGCAGCGGCTGGCGGGGTGGTCCATGGCCGGCACCTTCCTGGTAAACATCACTGGATGCTTCCTGGCCGGTCTTATCATGACGTATCTCTCAACTCTCGGCGTCTCTCATCCGTATTGGCGGCTGGGACTGGCGGTCGGATTTCTCGGCGGTTATACGACGTTTTCCGCCTTTGAGTATGAAACCTTCCTTGCCTTTCGCACGGGAAACGCGTGGTTGGCTGCGATGTACGCAATCGGCAGCGTCATCGCAGGATTTGTCGCCGTGTGGATCGGGGCCTCTATCGTGAAGCGCTAGGATGAGCAGCCTTCACGGAAAGATCTAACGATTCAGGAGCTGCTGCACTTTATCCCGGTCTTTAAAGATCGTCGGTAGATCTCCCGAAAACTGCAAATGTTTCTCCAGCGCTGCCCGTGCTTCGACCTCGTTCCCTGCGCTTTTCAGCAGGGTTCCGCGTATATAGAACAGGCGGGACGCCGCTAATGCGGCGAGCGGATTGTCCGGATCGACCTGAGGGATCGGCCAATAGGGAAGCTCTGCGAGAGCCTCTTTGACTCGGCCGCATTCGATCATGGACCAAGCAAGAAGCACCGGAACGATGGTTGCGTCAGGCTGTCTTGCAAGGGCGCGCAGTTCAGACTCCGCAGCGCGGAAATCGTTCGTGATGATGTACGCGTAAGCCAGGGCAATCTTCTGAAGGAGCAACCCGGAAGGAGCCGGAAAATGGCGAGTTGCGAGCACCTTGATTGTGTCCGGTGATCCGAGCGCAGTTGCCGCAAACCGAACAACGGCGGCGAGGCCGAGAGTACGCGGGACGGTCGCCGACTTCATTGCATCCTCCGCCAGACGGATTGCCTCCTCCCGCTGGCCTGCCTCCAGTTTCCAGGCTGCAAGCTGGGCGCGGAAGATGCTGGCCGGTTCGCCGGTTGTACGAGGCAGCAGGATTTCGAGCCTGCCGATCGCCTGTTTGTGGCGTCCGGTCATGTGCTCCCATTGGGCCGTTCGTAGTTCCTGAAAGGGACCGGGTTGCAGCGAGGCAAACTTGCGGAAATGCTCGTCGGCGGCTGTCAGGTCACCGCGCCGCCAGGCGGCGTGCGCTGCTTTGGCGTAAGCGGCTCCGTTCTGAAAGTTCGGGTTCTTCTCGAGCGCTTGCAGATAGAATTGCTCCGCTTCCTGGAAGCGGCCATGCACAAAATGGATGTCACCGAGGGAATCGAGAGCATTTGCATCTTTGGGAGCGAGCGACTCGTAGTGGCGCAGAGCTTCTGTCGCCCCCTCAAGATCGCCCGTCATGGCACGCGCGTAGCCCAGGGCATTCCAGAACAGCGGGAACGTCGGCTCCCTGCTTGTCGCTTCCTCCTGCCACTTCAGTGCGGCCTTATAGTCCCTCAGCCGCGCCGCTGCTTCGCCCGCTGCTGTCGCTGTATCCGCGTCGGCTGGCAGCAGAGTGGCTAGGGTCGACAAGGCGCGAAACTGCGCCGCGGCGTCCTGCCGGATGCTGGCCGCCATTAGCTCCAGCCGCGCCCGGTCTGCCTCGCCGACCTCATGTTGCAGCCCCTGGGCCAGTACTGCCTCGGCTTGCGCCAGATCACTCCTCGCAAGGTGATGCTGCGCCAGCGCGAGATAAGCAGGTCCAAAGTTCGGGTCGGCCGTAATCGCGGACTGCAGGGATTCGGCAGCTTTGCCCTCGCCGTCCGCAAGCAGCGAAGAGCCGAAGTGGCGAAGCGCATCAAGGTTATAACCACCCGATGAAGCCGCGGTCGGCTCGATCTGTTTTGCGAGGGCGTCGACGAGAGACAGGAAGAATTGCTCGTTGCGCGGGACAGTGAGCTCAATTTGCCTTACTGCTTTGCGCCTCCCAACATCTTCGATCGCGCCCGTGAGGCGGTACGAGTTGCCTTCGACGGTCAGATAGGAATGGAGAACCTGCGTGGCGCGTCCGCCATAGCCATCGCGCATGGCTTGCGCGGGAAAGGCAAAGACGGATTTTGAAGCGGAAAGCTGTGACGCCAGGATGCGGGGCAGCGCTGCGACGGCCCAGTCGATCGTATGTTCGGCCGTCAAATTTTCAGGGGGCAGAATTGCGAGGCGCTCAACCTTCCGTTCGGGACGCCCGGAGCAACCGATTGTGAGCAGCAGCGCGAAGGCGAGAGCGCTGGCCGCGCGGCTAGAGAACACGCGTCTCCATGGTGAGCAACTGCTGGAACTCTGGCAAGTCGCGGAGTGCCGCAAATTCCGGGTCCTCGGTAAACTTCTTGCGATCCTTGAAACCTTCCTCAATGGCCTTTCTCATATACTGCAACGCCCGGTCGGTCATACCTGCTTTCGCATAGGTTTTGGCCATATAGAAATGAAACTTTGCCCGCTCCTGCACGGTGCGTTCCTGAAGCAGCACACCGCTGGTGCTCCGATGCTCGAAGACTTCCGGATCCAACTGAAGCGCCAGTTCGTAGTGCTTCATTGCGTCTTTGTACTTCTTGCGGGCAAAGTATGCCGTGCCGAGATTGCTATGGATCGACGCTGAATAGGGCGCCAGCTTCAGGGCCTTCTTGTACTGGTTCACGGCCCGGCGGTAGTTTCGTTGGGCGTAATGTATCGTCCCAATGTTGTTGATTGCCTCCGAATAGTGTTTATTCAGCTTGACCGCCTGCTCGTAGTACTTCTTGGCCATAGCGAGATCGAGCATGTGGTGGTAAGCAATCCCAATCTTGTTCATGATCACGGGCGAGACCGGGGCCTGACGGTAGACCTCAATCGCTTCGCGGTACATCTTCCGCGCCATGAAAATATCCCCGCGCATCTCGGGCGTCACTGCGGGTTTGGTTCCCTCAGGACGAAGGGGGGACGACGGATTTCCTTGGTCGTTGGAGCGCAGAGCGGCGCTCGCTTCAGAGCCAGTGGGCTGGGCAAGGCTCGCTACAACGACAAGAACGCTAGCGAGTGCGAGTTTACTGGAAACCATGCTGGCCTCCTGCGTTGGTCCATCACTCACTATAGCGCGGAAATGCGTCCGCGGCGGCGTGCAGAAAGCCACCGCGGTATCCGAAATCGCAGAGGCCGGGCCGGTTAACGGAAGAGATCCTTCAACCGTCCGAAAAAGCCTTTCTTCTCTTTGGGTCGTTCCTTTACGCCGACGGGAAGCTCAGCCTTTTGCGGAGCGGGCGGCACCGATTTCGCGACAGGTTTGCTTTCAAGAACGATGGAATTTGGCTGCGCCGCCGCGGGCGCCGCTACTCCGTCGTTGCTTGAGGTGTCCCAGCTCGCGACGTGCGTCGCAGTCCGGACGCCGCCGTGGAAGTGGCAGACCTCGATGGGTTGAGTGCCTGCAATGAAAACCTCGCTCCGGACAGAAGGGCAGCCGACGGAAGCCAGCAGTCCGGTCGCGGGATCGATGTCCACGGTAACGACTCCCTCTGGTGGTGAGAACTGGCTGACCGCCCGGTACTGCCGGTACTTATGAGCCCGCTTCATGAACTCGGTCCAGATGGGAAGGGCGGCCCGGGCACCCTCGAGCTTCAACTCCTTGCCGTCGTCGAATCCGACGTACACGACACAAAGCAGCTTGGTCGTGAATCCAGCAAACCAACCGTCGCGCGACGTGCCGGTCTTACCCGCCGCAGGGAGCAGGAAGCCGCGGCTTCGGGCTCCCGCGCCTGTGCCGGTGCGCATCACGTCCTCGAGCATGTTCACCATGAGGTAAGCGACACGCGGGTCGAGCAACTGCTTTCGAACGGGCTTTGCATCGTAGAGCGGGTTGCCCTGTTCGTCCCGAATTGCGCGAATCCAGTTAGGGGCCGAGTACACCCCCATGTTGGCAAAGACCGTGTACGCCCCGGCCATATCGAGCGGCGTGTTGTCGTAGGCCCCGAGCGCAACAGCCGGCGTCGGTTCGGCGTTCAGGCCAACGCTTCTGGCAAAGTTCGCGACCTTCTCGTAGCCGACCGCTTCTGCAGTCTTAACAGTCGGGATGTTCAGGGATTTGGTCAGCGCCTGACGCATCGTGACCAGCCCGAAGAACTGACTCTTATAATTGTTCGGCTCGTAGGGACGGTTGTGGTACCAGAACGTTGTGGGTTCGTCGGTGAATGTGGAGATCGGCGTCAGGACAGCCGACGGTGTTTCTTCCACAGCCGTAGCGAGCGCGGCAGCGTAGACAAACGGCTTAAAGATGGACCCCGGCTGGCGCATCGAGCGGGTGCGGTTTAACTGGCTCACGCCGTAGTTGCGGCCGCCGATCAGGGCCTTGACTTCGCCGGTCTGGGGATCGAGCGCGACGAGAGCTACTTGCGGCTCTACGGGTAGCGTCTTGTCCTTTCTGCGCGCCCTGAGCTGGTCGTCGACTTCCTTCATGCCGATCCTCACGGCTTCGACAGCTTCCCGTTGGAGGTTCATGTCGAGGGTCGTGTAGACACGGTACGACTTGGCCTGAAAGTCGTGGTCGGCGAAGTTCTCCTGCAGTTCGTCGTTGACCAGATCCACAAAGTACGGCGCGTCCGTCGATTCCACACCGCCCTTGGCGAGTTCCACAGGCGCCTGAATGGCCATTTCATACTCGCGATCCGTGATGAGCTTGTTTTCCCTCATCAGCCCGAGGACGATGTTGCGCCGGGCCTTGGCGCGCTCCGGATGCCGGTAGGGATTCAGATAGTTGGGGCGCTGGATGAGTCCGGCAAGCAGCGCTGCTTCGGGGAGCGTAAGGTGCCGGATATCCTTGCCAAAGTAGACCTGCGCGCCTTCTCCAAAGCCGTGAATCGAAAAGCTTCTGTGCCGGCCGAGATCGATCTGATTCGCGTAGTATTCGAAGATCTCTTTCTTTGTGAGCTTCCGCTCAAGGTGCAGCGTGATCAAAAGCTCCAGCGCCTTGCGTTTGATGGTCTTCTCCGGCGTCAGCCAGAACATGCGGGAAAGCTGCATGGTGAGCGTGGAGGCGCCGGCAAAGCGGTAGCCTTTTCGAATGTCCTGGTAAGCCGAGGCGATGATGCGCAGGGGATCAAAGCCCTGGTGATGAAAGAAGCGTTTGTCTTCCGCGGAAGTAACGGCGTCAACCAGGACTTTGGGGATATCTTCGAACCGCACTAAACGGCGTTTCTCGCGATTGCGATCGAACAGGTTCGAGATCAACTCCGGCTCGAGGAAGTACTGAGTACGGGGCGTGTGATCCCGGAGCGAGATGATCTCTGACACCCTCCCCTCGCTGAACTTGATCACGGCATCCTCGCGCGGAGCAAAGGAATCCGGACCGGGGAAGATCTCGACCGCCTGGTCCGCCCGGACGTTGTACCAGCCCATGCGGTTGGATCGCGATTCGCCATATCCGCTTCGTCTGAGCTGGGCGACAATCTCTTCCGGCGAGGCTTCATCGCCGATCATGATGACGCTTGGCGCGGCGTAGAGCTTGGAGGTGTTTGCGTAGGGGCCGGCCTTCAGTTTGGCGTCGATGAGTTTCGAATAGTGGACGTACAGATATGTAAAGAAGCCTGCTCCGAGCACCAGGAGGAATGTAGCGAAGCCGACAAGAAACTTGCCGGCAGGGTGCATCAGGAAGCGGACCAAACGGGCCTTCTTGGGCAAATGCATTCGAAGAGGCAACGTTAAATACCTTTAGTCATTTTCTCATGGATCGCCGGACACCTTACCGGGCAGCCGCGGACGGACGGAAGTGGAGGTCAACCGTGTAAAACGGAAAATCCACTCGAACCAGATACGCGACTTCGACGCGAATCCCTTCTGCTCCGCGCGCAATTCGCACCTGAGACGGGCGGACAGGGATCCCGAGACGCGCCGCCCGATTCGCCACCTCGGTCCGGAGAATCTCTTCGGAAAGCGCAGCCGTCTCCGGCCTGGCTACCAGCTCATCCAGGCTCTGCTGAAGCTTGAAGTTGTCGAGATAAGGAGGAAGCATCAACACACCAGCTCCTGCCAGTCCAACCAGGACGGCGACGCTGAGAGCGATTCGCCAGCGGGCCGGAGCGCCGGTTACCCCCGGTTCTCTTCCAGTTTGCGCAGTTGCGTCCATAAGTCGTCGTTCGGTTTCCAGACAGGCGGCTGCATTCCGCTAATGTGCAGCTCCGGAACTCGCAGCGATCCGTGCCCGTAGGGGCAAATATATTCGGTTTTTGGAAGTCCGACAAGGAAACTTGAAGGCCACGAGCCACTTGTTAGCGGCATGCGCAGGCGGCGGAGGCACGTCCGGCAGCGATAACGTTGATCCAGGAGGATGAGCGCAAGCAGGCCCAGGCTTGCCAGGGTGAAAAACAGAATCACAAACGTCCACAGCGTATCCTGGCCGAAGCGGGAAACACGGTAAGACAGAAAGGGCTCCGGCTCCGGCAGCCAGCGGACGAGACCCTGCCAGACGCCAAACATGAACCCGGAGGCAACAGCTAACTTCCCAACAAGGTAGAGCCAGTACCTCATGCCCTAATTGACGGAATCAGCGGCGGAAAAGGTTCCTGGCGAGGAAAAGCAAGTTCGCCGGCCGCTCCGCCAGCCGTCTCATGAAATAAGGGTACCAGGCGTTGCCGTACGGGACGTACAGACGGACTCTATATCCTTTCGATCGAAGGCTTTGCTGCAGGTCGCGGCGGATGCCGTACAGCATCTGGAATTCGAACCGCTCTGGGGACAGATCCAATTCCCGGGCTGCTGTGAGAGCCGTATCGATCATGGCAGGATCATGGGTCGCAATCGCCGGATACGTCCCTCGCTCGAGCAACAGGCGTGTTAATTTTTGATAGTTGCGGTCGACTTGCGCCTTTTCGGGAAAAGCAAGCGGCTCCGGCTCCTTGTATGCCCCTTTGCACAACCGGACCGGCACGCCCTGGTCGGACAGCGCCCGGATGTCTGCCTCGCTCCGGTAAAGATAGGCTTGAATCACAGCGCGCACGAAGCCAAACTCTTCGTGCATCGCCCGGACACAGGCGAGAGTACGGTCCGTATACTCGCTGGATTCCATATCGATTTCGACCGTGATCCGGGAGTGGCTGGCCGTCTTCATGAGGCGGATCAGGTTATGACGGCAGATCTCCTCGGAGAGGCCGAGGCCGAGCTGGGTCAGCTTCACTGAAATCGTCGCCTGCAATTGCTGCCTTGCAATCTGCTCGAGCGCCTGAATGGCGGCTTCGGCGGCTGTGGCGGCCTCCTCGATGGCCGTTACGTTTTCACCCAGATGGTCGAGCGAGACGAGAAATCCTTCCTCGTTCAGGGTCCGGCATACCTTCACTGCGTCCTCGAGCGTCTCGCCCGCAATGAATCGCGACGTCAGGCGGGAAGCGGTGGGCGATGTCTCCATCCAGTGGCGCAACTGTTTTTGCCCGGAAAGGCGAAGGAAGGCATTGCGCAAAACCATACGCAAGGAGCGTGCGCTCTTAAGATCAGCGTATCAAACCTACAGAATGCAGGCCGGTTTTGCACAGTGAGGGAGGTTACAAGGAAGAAGACCCGCGGGAAGGGCATGCTAGATTGTGAGCATGTCCGAGCAAAACCCGTTCCACGACCCGCTGCGATTTGAGCGTAGTGTTCCGCCGTGCACGCTGGTCATCTTCGGGGCAAACGGAGACCTCACCCGCCGGAAGCTTGTTCCTGCCCTGTACCGGCTGGCATTCGACCGGAAGCTGCCGCAGGGTTTCGCTGTTCTTGGTAACTCGCGGACGAAGATGTCGGACGATGACTTCCGCGAGAAGATGCGGGAGGCGGTTGAAAAGTACTCGGAGGACAACTCCTTCGATCCCGGCGCCTGGCACGACTTTGCCTGCGGAATTTTCTACGAGCCCGGAGATGTCAACGACCGGGATCTGTACCAGCGTCTGGCGCGGCGGCTTGCGGAAGTGGAGAAGAAGCGTCAGGCGGGCGCCAACGTCCTGTTCTATCTCGCTACCCAGCCCAGCCAGTACGCGACCGTTGTGGAGGGAATTGGACAGTCCGGGCTTCACGAAGGCGCAGGGTGGCGCCGCCTGATTGTGGAGAAACCGTTTGGCCACGATCTGAGAAGCGCGCGAGAACTTAACGAGTCCATCCGGCGTGTATTCCCCGAGAACGAGGTCTATCGGATCGACCATTACCTCGGCAAGGAGACTGTTCAGAACATTCAGGCTTTCCGATTCGGCAACGGCATCTTCGAGCCGCTTTGGAACCGGCGGTATGTCAACCACGTGCAGATCACGGCAGCCGAAGAGATCGGGGTTGAAGGGCGAGGCAGTTTCTATCAGGAGACGGGCGCGCTTCGCGACATGATCCAAAACCATCTGTTGCAAGTCATGGCAACAGTGGCGATGGAACCGCCAGCGGTGTTTGAGCCGGACGCCGTGCGCGATGAACGGGCAAAGCTCTTGCGTTCGGTTCGCGTCATGAAGCCGGACGAGGTGCTCCTCAACGCTGTCGCGGGACAGTATGGCCCGGCAAAGGTCGGCGGGCAGGATGTCTTGGGCTTTCGTCAGGAGCCGGGCGTAGCTCCAGACGCCCAAACCGATACCTACGCCGCCGTTACCTTCTATGTCGACAACTGGCGGTGGGCGGGAATCCCTTTCTACATCCGGACGGGGAAGCGGCTCCCCAAGCGAGTGACGGACATCGCCATTCGATTCAACTCCGCGCCTTTGTCGGTATTCCGGGATAACGGCGCTGAAGAGCAGTTGCCGCCGGATATACAGGCGAATCTGCTAATCCTGCGAATCCAGCCCGAGGAAGGAATTTCGCTGCGGTTCCTGTCAAAGCATCCTGGCGATGGAATGCGTCTGCGTCCTGTCTCCATGGACTTCAACTACGGCTCCAGCTTTGGCGCCCGGTCGCCGTCGGCCTATGAGACGCTGCTGCTCGATGCAATGCGCGGTGATGGGACGCTCTACACCCGCCAGGACATGGTCGAGGCAAGCTGGCAGGTTGTCGAACCCATTCTGCAGGTCTGGTCTGAGACGAAGTTTGATTTTCCAAATTACGAAGCGGGCACCTGGGGGCCCAAAGCCGCGGATGAGATGCTCGCCCGCCATGGGCACGCATGGAGGGTCCCATAATGGCGGGATTGCAGGCGGAGCAATTGTTGCGAGAGCTGTCCGACCTATGGGTCAAGCTTGGTAAGGAGGAGCGGGGCGGGCAGGGAGTTTTGCGTGCCTGCACCATGACATTGATCGTCCTGGTGGAGGAGGAAGACGCCATGCCGGTTAGCGAAACTCTCGCGCAAGTGACGCCGGCCCATCCGAGCCGCACGATCTTGATTCAGCTCAAGGATAAGGCGGACGTTTCGGGCCGCGTGAACGCCCAATGCTGGATGCCGTTCGGCTCCCGGCAGCAGATCTGTTCGGAGCAAATTGAGATTACGTCGTCTCCCGGCCGCTTGAAAGAGGTCGCAGCAGTTGTCCTGGGCTTGATCGCCCCCGATCTGCCTGTGGTGATGTGGTCCCGTTGCGGGCGCGCGCTGCCTTCGGACGACTTCTCGGTCCTCCTACCGCATGTCGACAAGCTGATTGTCGATTCTGATCGCCTGAAGGATCCGAAGGAATTTCTCAAGGCCGGCGTGAGAATGACGCATCCTGTGGTTGCTGATCTTGCCTGGACGCGATTGACCCGCTGGCGACAGTGTCTGGCGAATGCCTTCGAAAGCCCTCATTTGAGCGCCCGCATCCCTGAAATTCAAGAGGTCGAGGTGCAGTACAGCGGCGAGACTCCATCAACGAGCGCGTTATACCTCGCCGGATGGCTGAAGGCTTGCCTGAAAGATCGTCCCCGCGTCCTGCTGTCTCGGACCGGCGGAGGCGAACAGGGAGTACAGGCTGTGACGCTTCGCGGCAAGGAGCCTTTGGCGACAATACGCACGGCCGGCGGAGAGGGCGTGGAGATGCAGTGTGGTACGCTTACCAGCCACATGGCGTTTCCTAAGCTGGATGATCAGACGCTCCTGCGTGAGGAATTGAATATCGTGGGACGGGACCGCGCTTACGACAGCGCCCTGAAACGGGCGGTCGAGATGAGTTCACTGTAAGTCTGAATGCTCTTGAAACACTTTCCGACAGCCGAGCAGGCTGCAGAAGCTTGCTGCAAGCATATCGTGTCCAGCCTGGAAGAGGCGCTCGCCGCGGGTTCGCGAGCGACGATCGCCTTGTCCGGCGGTTCGACTCCCAAGTTACTCTTTCCGAAAATGGCCCAGGCTCCGCTTCCCTGGGACCGGATTCACTTGTTCTGGGTGGATGAGCGGGCCGTACCGCCCGATCACGAGCAGAGCAACTACCGCCTGGCCGAAACGCTCTTGATTCGACCAGCGGGGATCCCCGCCGAAAATGTGCACCGCGTGCAGGCTGAATTGGAACCTCGCGAGGCCGCTGCCCGTTATGCAGATGAGATTCGAGAGTTCTTTGGTTTGCGCGGCCAGGAGCTGCCCCGCTTCGATGTGATGCAGCGCGGAGTCGGCGCGGACGTGCACACGGCGAGCCTGTTTCCGGGTGAGCCTCTTATTCAGGATCGCCATGGAATTGCCGAGGCGGTTTACGCGGAGAAGCTCGGGCAATGGCGGATTACACTGCTGCCGGGCGTACTGCTGGCTGCAGTCCGCACCGTGTTTCTTGTTGCGGGTCCGGACAAGGCGGAAGCGATCCGCACCGTCTTCGAAGGGCCGTACGATCCAATCCGGTATCCCGCTCAACTGCTCCCAACTGATAAAAGTGGCGTTGCCTGGTTCACGGACGATGCGGCTGCGGCTATGCTAAAGCGGTAAGGCAATGAGACGGCGGGACCTGTTGTCGCTTCCGGCTGGCCTTCTGGGGCTGCCGCTCGAATCCGGAGAATCCGAGACGCCGCGGTTTCCACGCCCGGTCCGGATGCTGTTTGGAGGCGACGTCATGCTCTCCCGTCACGTAGGGCGCGTGGCCACGCAGCAGAAAGATCCTGCCTGGCCGTTTCGCGAAATCGCGCCCGTGTTGTGTTCCGCTGACCTCTCCTTCGTCAATCTCGAGTCTCCATTCTCGGACCGCGGCCGGAGGACCGAACGCGGGATGGTCTTCAAGGCCGAACCCGAGATGATCGAGGGCCTGAAACTTGCCGGAATTACTGCTGTCTCGACGGCGAACAATCACTGCCGCGACTGCGGGTCTTACGGCCTCGAATTCACAATCGACTGGCTGGGGCGGAATGGGATTGTGCCCGTAGGCACGGGAAAAGACGCAGCATCGGCCCACGCCGGAGCGATTCTTGAACGCGAAGGCACCAGGTTTGGCCTCCTGGCGTACACCTACGATCAGCGTAACGGTAATCACACTTCCGACGACGATCGCGTCGCCATGCTCAACCTCGAAGAAGCCGCAGCCGACGTGCGGGCAATGAAACAGCGCGCGGACGTAGTGATTGTCTCCATGCATGCGGGCACGGAATACCGCTCTAAACCGAACGCGGATCAAATTCGCTTCGCTCGGGGTGTGATCGACGCCGGAGCAACGCTGGTCATCGGGCATCACCCGCACGTGGTTCAGCCCGTGGAAGTTTACAAGGCGGGCGTGATCTTCTATTCGCTCGGGAACTTCGTCTTCGACCAGAGCCATCGTGAGGACACGCAGCATGGCCTCCTGGCTGAAGTTACCTTCGACGGTCCGCGCCTGATACGCCATCAGGCTCTGCCGATTGACATTCGCGGAACAGTGCCGCGCCTCGCGGCATCGCCGCGCGTGAAGAAGGCGGCAGCCGCGGCTACCTAGGAAGCCGCAGTCAGAAGGGGAATCGCCGGCTTGGCAGCGTGGACCGCTGGTCCCGCTGGCTCTGCTGGGGACCGGGGCCATCGGAGAACGAGCGAAGCATGACCGGCACCTTGCTGAAGTCGAGCTCCTCTTCCGCAAAGGTAAGATTTCGGTCCAGCACCATCTCGAGCGTGGTTCCGCGAGCGAGCACAGCATCCGGCCCGCGGGTGAGAAGAACACCAACCAGTCCCGCCGCAGCCCCTGCCGCTGCTCCGATGCCTACACCCATTCCGGGGCGTCCGCTTGCGACACTCCCGGTGATCGCGCCAACCGAGGCGCCGATCGCTGCGCTCTCGCCGATCGTGCGGGCGTCATTACCCTTGTTTCCTTCGCTCCGGATTTTTCCTTCTTCCCGGTCGAGTTCCTCCGGGGCACGTCCGTCGAGGGTTCCCACGCGAGCTCGAAAATCACGTGTTACTCCATTCGGCAGCGTCAGGGAGTCGAAGCGCACGTAGAGCTCTCCGCGGCCTTTGACACGTCCCGGGCGCTTGGCTTGCGTCACGGTTCCGATCACGTAGCTCCCGGGCGGAATCACAATCTTTCCATTGGAAAGTATGGGGAATACCGTTTCGAGATAGATGCGGTCTCCCACGGCGGAATGCTTCGTGCTGATGCTGTTGATCAGCCCGAGCGGAATGCGCGTGCCGGCTTCAACCGTGTAGACCTTTCCCGCAGGCGCATCGTCGACCTTTCGCCATCCCTGCGCCTTTGGTTCGCCGCCGCTCACAACCGCTGGCTCGCCCTGCGGCGCCTCGTGCCGTTCCGGTGTAGCCGGCGTTTGGGCCAAAAGCGTTCCGACGGTCGTCAGAGAGAGCACAATCCGGCGAATCATCATCTCATTTCTCCTGTTGGCATTGTAGCCCAGAGCTGGATTGCATCCCACGAAATAAACCCGGCCGGCGGACGGGAGTTGCGCTTCTTCGCGCTTTACTGGAGCTCTTCCTCTGGCGGCCGCCTCACGGGAAGCGGTGTGCCCGGAGGGCTCATGACGTCTCCAATGGCAATCCGAATTTCGGGGTCATCGCCTATGTCATTGGGAAGAATGAGGTTGATTTGATAGAGCCCGGCATATGTCGGCGTAACTCCCACATAGAAGATCAGGTGGTCGTCGACCGGCTGGCCGTCGATGAAAAGACGGAATCGAGATCGTTCCACGATCTGGGCCGCTGTCGTCGCCAGTTCGCCGTCGGTGAAGCGCGGCACAGTCATGCCGAGCCCCGTGGCGTAGAGAACAACCACGTCGCCGGGCGCCGCCGGCGATTCGCGCGTGACGACCGAGCCATCGGGACGGGTGGCGGCAATGGTATCGGCATTGATGAGGAACAGACCGGGAGAAACGTCCGCCAGCTTAATCCGCACCGTTGGACCCGCGCGGCCATCCACTGTTAGCTGCAGCGTATGTTCCCCTGGTGCCAGGTTGCTGGGCACCAGCAGGTTGACCTGGGTCGGTGAGACGTAATAGACACTGGCGGCAATCCGGCCGATTGTGACGTGAGTTCCAGTTCCGAGCAATGTCTTCGGAAGAAAGCCCGACTTAATGTCGTCGCCCGAGATGGCCCTAGTGGCCCAGGCCAGCCGCTGTCCATATAAGCTGACAATGGAATTGGGGGCGACGAGCCCTGGGAGATTCGTGGCTGCGTTGACCAGGCTTTCGCTAGAGTACAACGGGCCAGGGGACGGAACGGTTTGGGCTCTGATCCCGCCGGCCAGCACCGCCAGTAGCAGGACAAACAGCATCGCTGTATGGTAGTGCCGGCCTGAACGGGACTTTCTCAGTACTTCGCCTCTACCTCTTCAGGTTGATCGTCTCCTGGCTGATCTCATCGGTAGTTGTAATTACCCGTGCGTTTGCCTGATACCCGCGCTGGTAAATGATGAGTTTCGTGAACTCCTCCGCGATATCGGTATTCGAATATTCAAGGGAGCCGGAGACGATGGCGCCGCGGCCGCCTGTGTTGGCTGGACCCACAGTGGGCGTGGCTGTGTCAGCGCCAACCACGAAGTTGTTGTTGCCGACTGCGACGAGCGAATCCGGGTTGCGGATGCTGGCAAGGGCCAGACGCGCAACCTCAACGCGGCTTCCGTTCGAGTAGTGCGCGAGTACTGCGCCGCCATCTCCGATCGTGACGCCTACCAGCTGCGCAGCCGGTACTCCGTCCTGCATGATGCTCGAAGCCGCAGAAGGTTGAGCAAACTGCGTGATGCGAGGTGTGCCTGGATCCGGCGGGTTCGGTAGGGCCGTCCAGAGGGAGTAGGTCAGGTCTGTGATGTCATTGACGGCAGGATTGACGAAGTCGATATTGATGCCGGTGAAGGATCCTTCGGGCGGCCCGGCCGGAACAGTCTGAAGCATGCCGTTTGCATCGAATGTGATCAGCATTGGCGGAGCCGTCACCGTACCGCTCGACGGAGGAAGCGAGAAGCTTAGCTGCCACTCTCCGGGGTTCGCCGTTTTTGTGTAGGTGACAGTGAGGACGTGACGATTACCGAGGGAGTCGTAAATGTCCACCGGAACCGCGAATTCTGTGTTGGCTGCGGCTGAACCGTCCAGATTGAGGTCGATTGCGATACTAGTCGTAGCCCGTGCGGGCCTGCTGGTTCCGACGGGCACCACAATGTCGCCGATGGGGTCCGCCGTGTTGATCACATTCAGGGCCGTGTTCAGGGACCAGCCCTGCACGAGGTCGCCGCTTTGAGTGATCAGCCTTCCGGAACTGTCCACCCGGAAGTCACCGGCGCGTGTGTACATCGTGCTCGACGCGCCCGGCGAGTTTCCGGTGCCCGTGACCCGGCGAACAATGAAGAAGCCGTCTCCTTGGATTGCGACATCGAGGGCGCCGTTCGTGGTCTGGATCGATCCCTGTGAGAACTGCTTCGGAGTGTAGGGGCGCGCCACACCGGAGCCCACCTGCAACAGTCCGGTCCCGCTCATCACATCGCCGACCACGTCACGGAAATTCACCGTTGACTTCTTGAAGCCGACCGTGCTGAGATTGGCGAGATTGTTTCCCACCACGTCGACTGCCGTTCCGTTCGCGCGCAAGGCGGAGAGGGCTGAGACAAAGGAGTTAAGCATAAGTTCCTTTCGGACGGGGATACCCGCTTCGGTGCTAGCTGTGGCAATTGCGTTGCCACGAGCAGTGGGTAATGATTCCTTTCACTTAGCTGGCTTCAGGAACTGGCCGCTATGACTGTTTTCTGACAGTGGCAGGATCTTGACGCAGCGACAGCCAGATTGCGTGGTGGTCGGAGAAGGCCATGGGTTCGATCCCCCATGACCCTGCGTGAAGGCCGCGCAGATAGATCCAGTCGAGCCGCAGGCCGAGATGGTCGAAGGTTGGACCCGCGTTCCGGAAGGGGGTCGTGTAGCCCTCTTTCCGCATCGCTTCCTGAATCGCCTGAGGCTGCTCGTGGAGGAAGGGAATAGGGAGCACGTGGCTGATCCAGTAGATGTGGGCCGAGTTGAAATCTCCTCCGATCAATTGCGGTCCCGAGAAAGCGCGTGCGTCGGCGAGCACGGGCTCCAGTTGCTCCAGGTGATCCCGGGCATTAAGACGGTTGTCGAGGTGAAGGTTGTAGATGCGGATGTGCCCCTGAGGCGTATTGAGAGTCGCAGCCAGGGCGATGCGCTTCCGTGAGCGGAAGTGCAAATCAAACTCCTTCAGCGGGATTCGACGAATATCCTCAAGCGGGTAGCGGCTCAGAATCGCAAGGCCTTTGGCGACCCCGTCGATGGGCTCGCCCGCGGGCGCGAAGCAGAATTGGTAGCCCAGGCGCTCGGCAAGCTCCCGCACCGCGCTGGCTCCGCTTCCGGATACGACCTCCTGCAGGAGCAGTAGATCCGCCCGGCGCACGCTCGATCTCCGCCAGTCGTTCCAGATGCGGTCCGCATCGGTAACCTCGGCCATATTGAGGCTCACGACGTTGAGTCCCTCGGACGGATAGGGCTGAGCCTCCGAGACCGGAACCGAAACGAGAATCAGCGCAGCCACGATCGCTGGCCAGCGGCGAGCGCGGGGGAGCGGGAGAGCGCGCATTCTGTAAAGACTGGACGCAAGCAAAGGCTGCTGGGATTCGAGGATCATCAGGCGAGACGGATTTTTCGTCAGCCGCGCAGGGTTACGGCGCGTAGGTGCGCAAAAAGGTAGCGTCGCCCTCGACGCGAATCGTTCCGGGGGAAATTCTCCACACCTCGCCGGGTACGGCAGGCTGCCCTTCGATCGCGAGCGATCCGTGCATAATCATCCAGTACTCGGCCTTCTCAGAACCGGTGGCAACCTCCCGAAGCGTCGCGGTTGTAATACGGTCGGTTACAAAGTACTGGCAGCAGACAAGGCGTTCGACGCCCGGCTGCGTCACGGCGGGAGCGACTGCGCCCGGGTGCGGCTCAGGTCGGGCGACGTTTATGGCATGATCGAGGTGCAACTCGCGAGGCCGCCCGTAGTCGTAGAGTCGATAGGTGACGTCGGAGTACTGCTGGATCTCGCAGAGGGTGATGCCGGCGCCAATCGCGTGGACCACACCGGCCGGAACGAAGTATGTTTCCCCCGGCTTTACAGGCACCCAGTTCAGCAGGTGTTCGATTTCACCGGAGAGCGAAGCGTCCCGCAGACGCTCCGGCGACAGCGTTTCGTGGAAGCCGAGGGCAATCGATGCTCCGGGCTCGGCGCGCAGGATGTGCCACATCTCCGTCTTGCCGGCCGAGTTCTCGTGCACCCTCGCGTAATCGTCGTCCGGATGTACCTGCACGGAGAGGCGTTCAGTTGTAAAGATGAACTTGAGAAGTAATGGTATATCGTGTTGATGGTACCAGACTTCTCCGATCTTCTTGTTGCTGTCAGGGAACCACGGCGACAGCGTCGTGGCTCCCCATACTTTCTCGTAAAAAGACCCCTGCAGCCGTTCCGCCTTCATCCCGCGCTCATCCGGTGATGAACTTGTGGATCCGGTCGAGGCCTCGCTCGAGCTCCTGCATCGAGGTAGCGTAGGAAATGCGGATGTGCTTGTCGGTGCCGAACGCTTCTCCGGGCACAACCGCGACGTGCGCTTCGGCGAGGAGCCGCTCCGCGAACTCCATCGGAGAAGCGATTCCCTTCCGTTGGAGAGCGTCTGAAATGTTGGGATAGGCGTAGAAGGCGCCTCGTGGCTCCGCGGTTGTGACGCCTGGGATCTGACGGAGCCGGTTGATGACGAAGTCCCTTCTTTTCTTGTACTCCGCCAGCATGACGTCAACAGAACCTTGAGGTCCTCGCACTGCTTCGACACCTGCCTTCTGCGCAATAGAGGTCGGGTTCGAGGTGGAGTGGCTTTGCAGCTTGTTGATGGCGTTGATTACCGGAGCGGGCGCAAGACCGAATCCGATACGCCAGCCCGTCATGGAGTACGTCTTGGAGAGGGATCCGGCGACAAGAACCGTCTCCTTCGCGCCCGGCAGGGAGGCGATGGAGAACGGGCTGCTGTCGTAAAGGAAGCGGCAATAGCACTCGTCGGTCATCAGCCAGATGCCGCGCTTCGAGGTCAACTGGAAGATCTTTTCGAACTCGCTCCGTTCGACCACCGCGCCGCTTGGGTTAGACGGCGAGTTGATGATCACCATGCGCGTGCGCTCGTTGAGGTGCGGTTCAATCATGTCCGCGGTGAGCGCAAAGCCCTTCGCTTCATCGGTCTCGACGAACACACATTTGCCGCCGGCATAGTTGACCACATCTTTGTAGGTGACCCAGTACGGGACGGGGATCACCACCTCGTCGCCGCTGTCGATGAGCACCTGCATGTAGTTGAAGATGATGTGCTTGCCGCCGACGGAAATGATGCATTCCGAGGGGCTGTAGGAGGTGCCGTAATCAGCAGCATGCCGCTCGCAGATTGCCTGTTTCAGCTCCTGCGTGCCGCCCGCCGGGGTGTACTTGGTAAAGTTTCCCTCGATCGCGCGAATTGCGGCCTGCTTAATGTTATCCGGGGTGGGGAAGTCGGGTTCGCCTGCTCCGAAATCCACCACATCGACACCCTCCCGTCTGAGGCGGTCGGCGTCTGCTGCCACCTTCATCGTGGAGGATACGCTGATCCGTGATATTCGTTCCGCCAGTTCGGATGTAACCTGCACGTGCTACTTCGCTCCCAATAGTCTCTTTTTTAATCGAACTTCTACCGGAGGGGGCACGAGTCCTGTGATATCGCCTCCCAGCCGGATCACTTCTTTTACCAGGCGGGAGCTGATGAAGGAATGGGCCTCTCCCGCCATCATGAAAATTGTCTCAATCTCCGGCCGGAGGCGCCGGTTCATCAGCGCCATCTGCAACTCGCCTTCGTAATCCGAAATCGCACGGATTCCACGAAGTATGAGCGTCGCTCCCCGCCGCGACGCGTAGTCCACCAGCAGACCGTCGAAAGAATCGACTTCCACGTTGGGGTACTCCCTCACGACCTCGCGCAGCATTTCTTTTCGCTCCTCGACTGAAAAGAGCGGCTGCTTGCTCTCGTTCCGCAAGACTGCGACAATGAGCCGGTCGACGACCTTCACGCCTCGAGCAATGAGATCCAGATGCCCGTTAGTGATGGGATCGAAGGAGCCGGGGTAGATGCCTATCGTGTGAGCTGGCTTCGCGGCCACCTGAGATCGATGTCCTCCGTTTACGGACGCAATCCTGATTGTATCGAAACTTGCAGGTCCGCTTCAGCTTGTATGGCGGAAGTTCCTTTAACCCCAACCGTTAATTTCGTATAATGCTACACCAACTTGCGGAAGGAGGGTGTGATGAAGCTTTTCACACTGATGGCGGCCTCCCTTCTGGTGACTGCTTCGGCGACAGCCCAGCGGCACAAGTTGACAATCAATGCGGAGACGCCCGAGGGTCAGATGCTCCAGCAGATCGGGATGGAGCAGGATGCGGCTAAGAAGGTGGCGCTTCTCGAAGAGTTCGCCGCCAAGCACCCCAATCACGAGGCGATCGGTTGGGTGTATTCGCAGCTGATTCCCGCGTATGCGAACGCGAAGGAGTTCGACAAAGTCATTGCGATCGGGGAGAAACAGCTGGCTGCGGACGGTGAGGATATCGAGGCTGCTCTCGCAGTCCTCAAAGCCGCAGAGGCGAAAAGGGACGGAGACCTGGTGCTCAAGTATGCGCCTCTGACCTCAGACCTCGCCCGCAAGATCGCAGGAGAAAAGAAGCCGGATGATGAGGATGAGGTCGAGGCGTGGAAGCGGAAGGTCAGTTATGCCACCCAGGTCGATACCTACTCCGAGTACGCTCTGTCTGCGACGGCGCTCGCGCTTCAGACGACGGATCCGGCAAAGGCGATTGCCCTGGTCGAGATGCTCGAGAGCCGCAATCCGAAAAGCCAGTATCTGGCCCATTCCTACCAGGCGTACTTCACGGCGCTCCGGCAGGCAAAGCAGTTGGACAAGGCGGTAGCCGTCGCCGAAAAGGTGCTCCAGACGGATCAGACCAACGAAGACATGCTGCTGTTTGCGGCCGACTACTACATGCAGAAGAATCAGAATCCGGACAAGGTATTGGCTTACTCGGCAAAGATCATCGAGGTGCTGCCGAAGAAGGCGAAACCGGAAGGCGTCAGCGACGCCGACTGGCAGAACAAGAAGAACCTGACGCTCGGTCTGGCGCATTGGATGACCGGGGTCACGTATGCGAATCAGAACAAGTTCAGCCAAGCTGACTCTTCCCTGCGGACAGCATTGCCTCTGATTCAAGGAAACGAGCAACTGAAGGCCGGCACACTGTTCTACCTGGGCATCGCCAACTACAAGCTCGGCGAAGCGGGAAAGGGCGACTCCAAGCGGATTCTCGACGCCCTGAAGTTCAACCAGGAATGCGCCGCCATTAAGAGTCCTTATCAAGCGCAGGCGAAGAAGAATATCGCGGCCATCCGTTCGCAGTATCGAATTCAGTAAGGACAGATTGCAGCAGATCTTTCCCGGCGCAGCCCGTGCGCGGACAGGCATGTCCCGGAAGCGGACAGTAACGGAGGCGGCAAGCGCGTGTTTTGAGCGCTTTGCATTGGAGGGAGAAGTGCAGATTGATGCGCGGGTGCTTCCATGCACGGACTGATACAGGATCTTCGCTTTGCAGCCCGTACTCTTCGCCGCAGCCCCGTCGTGTCGGCGGTCGCGATCCTCTCCATTGCCGCGGGGATCTGCGTAAATGCCACCGTCTTCAGTTGGATTGATTCCGTCCTCCTCCGGCCGCTGAGCGGGGTGGAAGGCGCCGATGAGATGGTGGCGATCAAGTCCACGACCCCGAACGGCGAGCTGATCGACTCCTCCTACCCGGACTATCGGGATTTCCGCGACCAGTCGGCGTCATTTGACGGTGTCATCGCATTCATGCAGCGCGCGCTGTATCTTGGAGACCCGCCTAATACAGAGCGTGTCTGGGCGCAGATCGTGAGCGGCAACTATTTCGATGTTCTTCGTGTAAAGCCTCTAAAGGGCCGCACATTCAGCCCGGAAGAGCAGGAAGAGAAACCCGGCGCGTATCCGGTGACGGTAATCAGCGAGGGTTTATGGAAGCGGCGGTTCGGCGCAGATCCGGGCGTGATCGGCCGCTCTGTCCGCATCAACCGGCGCGAATTCACCATTATAGGTGTGGCGCCGGAAGCGTTCGCCGGCACGATCACGGGCCTGCGGTTCGATCTCTGGATTCCGGTCACGATGCACAGTTCGATCACCGGCTCCGGGAACTGGATAGAGGGGCGCTCGAACCGCCCGCTGGCTCTGATGGGCCGCCTGAAGCCCGGGATCGCGCTTGAGACAGCCCGGGCCGAGATTCAGGCGCTCGCCAGCCGCCTTGAGCGGGAGTATCCGAACGAAAACCGGGGGGTGGGCGCCGAAGTGCTGCCATTGTGGAAGTCGCCCGACGGAGCGCAGCGTATCCTGGGCCTGGTGCTTCAGATTCTCCTTGGCGTCTGCAGCGTCGTCCTGCTGATCGTCACTGCCAACGTCAGCAATCTGCTGCTGACCAAAGTCGTCGCCCGGCATCGAGAATTCGGCATACGGATGAGCATTGGGGCCACGCGCCTGCGGCTTGCCCGGCAGTTGCTGACCGAGAGTCTGCTGCTCTCGGCGCTGGGCGCCGCCTGCGGAGTCGTGCTCGCGCCCTGGCTGACGGGCGCTCTCAATGTCATCCTTCCAGCGACGGATCTCCCCGCC
>Ga0207874_1001753_pt1 | contig 23123 bp, 18 predicted proteins | sample HigsolmetaAR201D_FD_184833 | JGI IMG/M metagenome (GOLD analysis project Ga0207874, IMG submission 184833) | Ionic liquid and high solid enriched microbial communities from the Joint BioEnergy Institute, USA - AR20-1-D (SPAdes) (version 2) ...
CCTCCTTGGGGTTGCTCAGGTCCTGGGCGATGGCCACGAGGGTGCGCAGGGCGTGGACCTGGGCGCAGACGAGTTCGTAGGCGAGGACGGCCTCCAGTTCGGCTTGGGTGAGAGGGGCGGTGGGCATGGGGGAGGCGTCGGGCATGGCGAGGCTCCGTGATCGGGGGTTGGTCGGTTGGATCGCGGCGACGGTACCACGGAGTGCGGGACAGAGCAAGGAGAATGTTTGGTATCGTGACAAAATGGCGCACAGACACCGACGATGCGCCACGGGGAGGGGGCGTGATGGACTAGGTATGGATGGATGGAGTGCGGGGCCTTTCCGGGGCCGGGGTGGGGCCTAAACTTCCCCTCGCATCAGACGACACCCCCGCGGCCTCAGCGTGAGGCCGTCGCGGTAAGGTGGCCGGGCCGGTCCGGCGATCCCACCGGCGTTGATGATGTCGTTGTTCGGTCTTTCTTTTTTCGGAGTCCCAGAGCATGGTCCGCATCCGCATGAAGCGTCTTGGCCGTCGTCGCCGCCCGTTCTACCGCATCAACGCCGTTGACGCCCGCACGAAGCGCGACGGGAAGGTGCTGGAGCAGCTGGGGTGGTACGACCCGCTGGCGGCGGAGGGGAAGCAGCTCTTCCTGGACGAAGAGAAGATCAAGGCGTGGCTGAAGCGCGGGGCGCAGCCGAGTGAGACGGTGGAGGCGATGCTCGCGAAGGCGAACATCATCGACGCCGCGGCGTGGAAGGCGAAGCACGAGGCGAAGCTGGCGCAGAAGCGGAAGAACCAGGCGGCTGCTCCGGCTGCCGCCGAGGCGCCCGCGGCGGCCGAGGGCTGAACCGGCGGGGAAGACACAGATTCATGTGCCACGGCCGGCGGGATTCGCCGGCCGCGGTTTTTTATGGGGAGGGGGTTGGGGGGCGAGAGAGGCGGGGAGGAGGGGGAGACATGGGCTGCCCCTCCAACGCCCGTGCCACGAGGGGGGGCGGGATTTCTGGTGTGAGCGATGGCGCTGCGGATTGACATTCTGACGACGTTCCCGGAGTTGTTCGGGACGGAGCCGCCGGCGGCGCTGGGGTTCTCGATCCCGGCTCGGGCGCGGGCCGCGGGGCTGGTGGAGTGGCACGCGACGAACATCCGGGACTTCGCGACGGACAAGCACCAGAAGACGGACGACCGGCCCTTCGGCGGGGGGCCGGGGATGGTGATGATGTGCCAGCCGCTGTGGGACGCGGTGCACGCGGTGGAGGCGCAGGACCCGCGGCCGGCGACGCGGGTGCTGCTGACGCCGCAGGGGAGGGTGCTGGACCAGTCGCTGGTGGAGGAGTTGGCAAGGCGGGAGCGGCTGCTGCTGATCGCCGGGCATTACGAGGGGATTGATGAGCGGGTGATCCAGAAACTGGCGCCGCTGGAGGTGAGCCTGGGGGACTACGTCATCAGCGGCGGGGAACTGGCGGCGATGGTGCTGATGGACGCGGTGATCCGGCTGCTGCCGGGGGCGCTGGGGCACGAGGACTCCGCGGCGCAGGACAGTTTCTCCCCGGCCCCCCCGCCCCCCCCCACTCCCCCCACGGCCGGCGGCCGCAAGAGGGATGGGGAGTTGGCGAAGGCGGCGGGGAAGCGGCTGCTGGACTGCCCGCACTACACCCGGCCGCGGGTGTGGATGGGGATGGAGGTGCCGGAGGTGCTGGTGAGCGGGGACCACGGGGCGGTGGAGCGGTGGCGGCTGGAGCAGCGGCTGGCGCGGACGCGGGAGCGGCGGCCGGACCTGCTGGGGGACGACCTGGCGGGGGACCGCGGCGGGGGCTAGACCCCCCACCCCGCCCCGTCTAAACTTCCGACCCTCAAATCGACACCGACCGGAGCCCCTCCGATGGCCCTGCAGCAGATCATTGAGAGCATCAACAAGGACGCCCTCCGCACCGATCACCCGCGGATCGACATCGGCGACACGCTGAACGTGCACTGCCGGATCATCGAGGGCCAGAAGGAACGGATCCAGGTCTTCCAGGGGGTGCTGATCTCGCGGCGCGGGCGCGGGATCAACGAGATGATCGTGGTGCGGCGGATCGTGGAGAACATGGGGGTGGAGCGGACGTTCCCGCTGCACTCGCCGAAGATCGCGAAGATCGAGGTGGTCCGCCGCGGGGATGCGCGTCGGGCGAAGCTGTACTACCTGCGTGAGCGGACGGGCAAGAGCCGCCGCCTGCGTGATCGCCGGCGCGGGCTCAAGCACGTGGCGGGGATCCCGACGGTCGGCTGAGCCGCCGGCACGGACAGGAATCGCACGTCCATCGAACCCCGGGCCGTGGGCCCGGGGTTTTTATCTGCGCTGGGGGCGGGGCGTCCTCAACATCTGGACGCCGAGCGTCGCAGCGCCGCTTCATCGGTGGGGCCTGCGGCGTCCTTGGTCGCGCGGGAGGTCAGAGGAAGAAGAAGACGATGAACGCGAGGACCACCAGCGCGATCGCGGCGAATAGGGCGCCGACGACGGTCCTCATGACGGAGGCGGCCTGATCGGTCGCGGGTGGGGCCGGGGAGGATGGATCGCCCGAGCCGCTTGGGGTACGGGCGCGAAAGAGGGCGCCGAGCAGGACGAGGAGCATGCCGAGGGCCGCGCCCCAGAGGATGCCCCACATCAGGACGACCGGGCCGCTGCCGAGAGCCGCGAAGATCAGGGTGATCAGCGACGAGAAGGCGAACCCGAAGAGCGAGATCGCGGTGATGATCACGCCGGCGGAGATGAGCCCGAATCCGAGGCCGCGGCGGGCCTGGTCGGCGGCCGAGGTTGTCGGCCGGGAGCGGGGGAGGACCTCTGGCCGCGGGAAGGGATCGTGTGCCATAGAGTTAGTATACACTAACTCAAGGGGCGCGGCAACCCGGTCTGCGCTTGGGGGGGTACCCTGAAGGTTTCGGCCCGCCCGGGCGCTGCGGCATCTTGCCGGCGGCGTCGGGCCGGGCCGGCACGCCCTGACACGCAACGCGAGAGTCCACCCATGAGAGCACTGATCATCGAGAAGTCCGGTTCGCCTGTCGCGCAGAACGTCCGGTTCGTCACGGACTGGCCGGAGCCCGCGGAGCCGGGGCCGGGGGAGGCGACGGTGCGGGTGCTGGCGTCGGCGCTGAATCACCTGGACCTGTGGGTGGGGATGGGGGTGCCGGGGCTGAGCCTGACGTACCCGCGGGTGAGCGGGTGTGATGCGTGCGGGGTGGTGGAGAAGGTGGGGGCGGGGGTGGACCCGGCGTGGGTGGGGAAGCGGGTGATCGTGAATGCGGCGGTGGCGAGGCGGCGGCCGGTGCGGCCGGGGGACCCGCCGGCGACGACGCTGGCGCCGGAGTATGAACTGATCGGGGAGCACACCAACGGGTTCCACGCGGAGCGGTGCAACGCGCCGGTGGCGAACCTGGCGGTGGTAGGCGAGGCGCAGGACGCGGCGGCCGCGGCGGCGTACGGGCTGACGTTCCTGACGGCGTACTCGATGCTGGCGACCAAGGCGCAGGTGCGCGCCGGGCAGAGCGTGCTGGTGACGGGGATCGGGGGGGGCGTGGCGCTGGCGGCGATGGCGATCGCGAAGCACCTGCGGTGCCCGGTGGCGGTGACGAGCCGGCGCCAGTGGAAACTGGACCGGGCGAAGGAACTGGGGGCCGATTTCGCGGTGCTGGACAAGGGGCAGGACTGGTCGAAGGAGGTGCGGGAGTGGACGGGGAAGCGCGGGGTGGATGTGGCGGTGGACTCGTCCGGGAAGGCGACGCACATCAAGTGCATCAAGTCGCTGGCGCGGGGCGGGGCGTACGTGACGCCGGGGTGCACGTCGGGGCCGGACGCGGTGACGGACCTGGCGCGGATCTTCTGGAACCAGCTCAGGGTTCTGGGGTCCACGATGGGGAGCAACGAGGAGTTCGCGGAGGTGGCGACGCTGCTGCGGGAGGGGGCGCTGACGCCGGTGGTGGACCGGGTGTTCCCGGCGGAACGGGGGGCGGAGGCGTTTGCGAGGCTGGAGTCGGAGGAGCAGTTTGGGAAGGTGGTGATTCAGTGGGAGTGAGGGGGGGAGGGGTGTGGAGGTGTGGAGGTGAGAGGAGGGGGGAGGAAAGGAGCACGGCCGAGCGAGGCGCTCGGCCGTGGCACCCAGGAGTGTGTGGGAGTGTGTGAGTGTTCTGGCTGCGGGTCACCGGCGGCGGCGGCGGGCGTGGAGGGCGGTGGCGGCGGTGAGGAGGAGGGCGGAGGCGGGGGTGGGGACGACGAGGATCTGGTCCTGGACGGTCGGGGAGTGGAGGACGATGAACTCGAGCGTCGGGGCGGGGGAGGTGTCGGCGGCGATGGCGGCGAGCCATGACTGGGCGGTGTCGCGGGGGTCGCCCCAGGAGTTGACGACGAAGGCGCCGCTGGTGAGGTCGAGGCCGTCGTCGTGGACGATCTCCCAGACGGCGAGTTGGAAGGCGGCGGAGGTGTCGATGGTGTTCGCGCTGGCGCGGTAGCCGTGCCAGAGGCGGGCGAGGGACTCCTGCTGGTGCTGGGAGAGGCCGGCCGCGGCGGGAGTGAGCAGGGTGAAATCGTGGATGACGCCCTCGGGGACCGGGACGCCGGCTTCAATGCAGAAGGAGTCGAAGAAGGCGGGGAGGTCGGCGCCGGGCGAGTGGTTGGTCCACTGGAAGGTGGCGGTGGGGACGATGGCGAAGGGGGCGTCGAAGAGGGCGGGGGCGGAGACGTTGACGTTCTTGAGGTGCGCGGGGGTGTGCGAGGCCTGGATGACGTCGGCGCCGGCGGTGGCTGCGGCCGCGGCGGAGAGGAGGAGGCCGGCGACAAGCGGGGTGCGGAGGCGGGCGGCGGCGATGGTCATGGTCGGATCCCTCTGGTCTGGCGATGTGGCCGTCGCGCGGGTGAGCGGACGGGTGTGATGGTGCAAATGTGCCCCTGGAACCTGAGGGGGCCATGAACCGGGGCGCGAGGGGAGGGCGGCGGGGTGGAGTTGTGCGGGCGCGCGGCTGGTTATGGCGCCAGGTGAAGCCGTTATCGGCCGGGGTTTGCGGCGTTCTCGGGCGCGGCCGAGGCGCGGATGCGCTGGACGGTGCCGGTGGTGGAGCGGCCGTCCACCATGTCGAGGAGTTCGACGCGGCCGCCGATGGACAGGACGAACTCGGCGGCGGGGACGCGGTCGATCGTGTACTCCGCGCCCTTGACGAGGATGTCGGGGCGGACGGCCTTCACCGCGTTGACCTCGGTGTCCTCGTCGAAGATGACCACAGCGCCGACGCAGGCGAGGCCGCCGAGGAGTTCGGCGCGGTCCTGCTGCGTGTTGATGGGCCGCTCGGGGCCCTTGAGGCGGCGGACGGAGTCGTCGGAGTTGATGGCGACGACGAGGAAGTCGCCCAGGGCGGCGGCGCGGTGGAGGAGGGAGAGGTGGCCGGCGTGGAGGATGTCGAAGCAGCCGTTGGTGAAGACGATCTTCTTCCCCTGGCGGCGGAGGGCGGCGAGTTCGACCTGGAGTTCGTCGAGCGTGCGGAGTTTTCCGCTGGCGGGGGAGGCGCCGCTGAGGCGCTCGCGCCGGAGGACCTCGGCGTGGATCTGCTCGATGGGGATGGGGACGCAGCCGAAGAGTTCGACCTCGAGGCCGGCCGCGGCGTTGGCGAGGCGGACGGCGTCGAGCCAGGTCAGGCCGTTGGCGCGGCCGGCGGCGAGGGCGGCGAGGACCATGTCGCCGGCGCCGGAGACGTCGTAGACCTGGCGTGCGACGGTGGGGACGACGACGGGGTCGGCGGCGCCGCGCTCCAGGAGGAGGGCGCCGTGGCGGTCGAGGGTGATGACGGCGGCGTCGAGGTCGAGTTGGCGCAGGAGGGAGCGGGCGAGCGGGGCGTGCGCCTCGGGGTCGTCGTCCCCGGCGGGGCGCTCGCCGACGGCGAGGGCGGCCTCGACGCGGTTGGGGGTGATGGCGGCGGCGCCGCGGTACTTGGCGTAGTCCCTGATCGCGGCGGGATCGACGAAGACGGGGACGTTGGCGGCGCGGGCGCGGTCGATGACGGCGCGGGTGACGGTCTCGCAGAGGACGCCCTTGTTGTAGTCCTCGAGGCAGACGACATCGGCCCCGGCAAGGGCGTTCTCAAAGGCGGCGATCAGGGCGTCGCGCTGCGCGGGGGCGAGGGGGGCGCGGGACTCGTAGTCCACGCGGAACATCTTCTGGGGGTGGCGGTGCTGGGCGAGGCCGATGAGGCTGCGCTTGACGGTGGTGGGACGGGCGGGGTCGGGGATGAGGCCGGAGGCGTCCACGGAGGCGTCCGCGAGAAGGCGGCGGAGGGAGGCCGCGGCGGGGTCGTCGCCGGTGACGCCGATGGCGCGGACGGCGCCGCGCATGGCGGCGAGGTTGAGGCAGACGTTGGAGGCGCCGCCGGAGCGCTCCTCGGTCCGCTGGACGTGGAGGACGGGGACGGGGGCCTCGGGGGACATGCGGTCGGCGTTGCCGTAGACGAGTTCGTCGAGCATGAAATCGCCGACGACGACGGCGGTGAAGGGGCGCCAGGAGGCGAGGGATTCGAGGAGGGTGGGCATTTTCGGGGCGGTCCGGGGGGTGGAAGGGAGGGTAGGAGGGGTGAGGGCGTGCGTGGGCGTCCCCGTCGGCGCGACGGGGTCAGTCGGGGAAGAGGCGCTGGGCGATGAAGGAGGCGGAGACAAGGATGGCGCCGGAGGCGAGCCAGAGGGCGAGGAGGGCGGTGGTGACGCGGTCGGTGCGGGGTCGGGACGTGCGGAGATGAAAGGTGAGTATCGCGGCGACGGCGAGGAAGAGGAATATGAACGGTATGAGGAGCGTGGCGGGATGCCGGGGACTGAGAGATGCGGGGAGTGCACCAGCGCACGCCGGGGCGCCGCCCCGTTGGGGCTCTTCAGGTCGTGGGGCGGGTGACCCAGGGCGCCGCCGCGAAGCGCGGCTGCGCCCTGGGCTACCTTCTGGCGCCGCTGCGCGGCTTGGGGGTCGGAGTCGGCGTGGGGGCGAATGGGGCTCGAGAGATGGACGGGGGCCGCTCCCCCGAGCCGGCGCTCGGGGCTCCCTTTTGTGCGGTTGGGCTCCTCTTTTGTGTGGATGGTTGCGGGTGGCGTTACTCTTCGGGCCTGCGGGTCGCTGTGGTGAGGGCGAGGGTGAGGAGGGCATCGCGGCCGCGGTCGAAGGTGAGGGTGAGGTGGGGGCGGGCGATGGGAACGGGCCAGGTGGCCGGGGGGAGGTGGGCGAGTTTGGTCCAGTCCTTTTCGGTGGTGAGGATGAGGTCGGCGCCGGTGTCGGCGGCGGCGCGGGTGATGCGCTGGACGGTGTGAGGGGCGAAGGGGTCGTGGTCGGGGAGGGTGATGTGGGTGACGAGGCCGGGGGCGGCCGCGATGGATTCGGCGGCGTGCTGGAAGGGGGCGGGGTTGCCGATGGCGCAGACGGTCTGGATGCGCTTGCCGGCGAGGTCGGCGACAGGACGAGGGACATCCGCGCCGGTGGCGGGGTCGAGGACGGCGAGGTGGGACCAGGCGTGGCGGGCGACGGCGAGGGGGGGCCTGCCGTGGGCGTGCGTGACGTCGGCCTCGAGTCGGGCGAGGGCGTCTGGGGCGGCGAGTTCGGCGTGGGTGATGACGACGGCGTGGGCGCGGCGGAGGGAGGAGGTGGGCTCGCGGAGCCAGCCCCGGGGGAGGAGGTGGTCTTCGAAGGGGGATCGGGAGGCGTCGATGAGGACGATGTCGAGGTCGCGCGCGATCTGGCGGTGCTGGAAGCCGTCGTCGAGGACGATGCAGTCAACCCCCCTCCCCCCCCCCTTCCCCCCCTCCCCGCAGCAGGTGGTGGTAGTCCCGCATCGACACCAGCGGGCGCGACTCGATTGCCCACGCCCCGCTTATCCCCTCCACGCGGTACGTCACCGCCGAGGCATTCCTCCCGCGGAACAGGTGCACCGACCGCACCACGCGCCCCCCGCCCACCTCGTACTCCCACTCCACCGTCCCCTCCGACGTCCGCCGGAACGCGGCCAGCCGCTCCACCCCGTCCGGGTGCAGCACGCCCCCCTCCCACGCGCCCGGATCGTCCGTCGCGAACCGGAACGTCGCCAGTTCCAGCGCCCTCCCTTCCCCGCCCGGCCCGGCGCCCAGCACGATCCGGTCAACGACAGCGTTCAGCGCCGCCACCCGCTCCACCGGCGGCGACAGCGCCGCCACCAGCAGCGCGTGGTACCGCCGCGTGGGCGCCCCGGAGGCCGTCCCCATCGCGAACCCGCCCAGGGCGTTGGTCAGCAGCCACTCGGTCTCGATCAGCCGCGTGCGTGCCGCCGCGCGGGCGTCGAGCGAGAACACGGGCAGATCGGCGTCGCTGGGTGTTTCTGGCATCGCGGCTTTCGGGAAGAAGGTGCGGCCCCGATCGTACCGGGAGCCCGGGTGTCACGGGCGGCCGTCTTTCGCCGCCTGCACCCTTCGCGCGCCACAGGCAGCGGTCCCCCGCCGCCCGTGCTCCTCTCCCCTCCACCTCCCCCCGCCCCGCACGTTGACTCCGCGCCGCGGCCTTCATACATAGTTACATGGGTGAAATCGCTGAATCGGTTGCGGTCGGCCCCGGGCGTCTGACGGACGGGGCCATGCGAACGTCGGCCCCGGGCGTCTCCGCCCTGGCGGACCCCGCCTCCTCCAAGATCCTCTACGAAGGCATCACGTTCGACGACGTGCTGCTCCTGCCGCGCGCCAGCGACGTCATGCCCGCCGACGCCGACACCTCCACCCGCTTCAGCCGCAACATCCGCCTCAACATCCCCCTCGTCTCGGCCCCGATGGACACCGTCACCGAGTCCGCCCTGGCCATCGCCCTGGCCCAGGAGGGGGGACTGGGGATCATCCACCGCAATCTCTCCATCGAGAGCCAGGCCCGCGAGGTCTCCAAAGTCAAGCGCTCCGCCAACGGCGTCATCCTCGACCCCATCACCCTCGGCCCCTCCGACACCGTCGCCCGCGCCCGCGACCTGATGCGGCAGTACAACGTCTCCGGCTTCCCCGTCACCGACGACGGCTCCGACCACCTCCGCTCCAAGGGCCGCGTCGTCGGCATCCTCACCCGGCGCGACCTGAAGTTCGTCGAGGACCCGGACACCCCCGTCAAGGAGGTCATGACCTCCCAGGGCCTCGTCACCGCCCCCCCCGGCACCACGCTCGAGGAGGCCGAGCGCATCCTCTACCGCAACAAGGTCGAGAAACTCCTCCTCGTCCACCCCGACGGCCGCCTCGCCGGCATGATCACCCAGCGCGACATCGACCGGCTCAGCCAGTTCCCCCGCGCCGTCACCGACTCCCGCGGCCGGCTCCTCTGCGGCGCCGCCTGCGGCGTGGACGCCTACGAGCGCGTCGAGGCCCTCATCGCCGCCGAGGCCGACGTCATCGTCGTTGACACCTCCCACGGCCACAGCGAGAACGTCCTCCGCACCGTCCGCACCATCAAGCAGAAGTACGGCGTCGAGGTCGTCGCCGGCAACGTCGCCACCGCCGAGGCCGCCAGGGCCCTCGTCGCCGCCGGCGCCGACGGCATCAAGGCCGGCATCGGCCCCGGCTCCATCTGCACCACCCGCATCGTCGCCGGCGTCGGCGTCCCCCAGATCACCGCCATCTTCAACGCCGTCCGCGGCGTGCACGAAGCGGGCGCCGGCGGCGAGGGGGGCGTCCCCGTCATCGCCGACGGCGGCGTCCGCTCCAGCGGCGACGTCGCCAAGGCCATCGCCGCCGGCGCGCACGCCGTCATGCTCGGCAGCCTCTTCGCCGGCCTCGACGAGAGCCCCGGCGAGGACGTCATCACCCAGGGCCGCCGCTACAAGGCCTACCGCGGCATGGGCTCCGAGGGCGCCATGATGGCCGGCTCCGCCGACCGCTACGGCCAGGGACGCGACGGCAAGAAGTCCATGAAGTTCGTCCCCGAGGGCGTCGAGGGGCTCGTCCCCTACCGCGGCACCCTCGCCGACTTCGTCTACCAGCTCGTCGGCGGCCTCCGCGCCGCCATGGGCTACTGCGGCTGCCACACCATCGACGAGTTCCGCGAGAAGACCCGCTTCTGCCGCGTCACCCACGCCGGCATCATCGAAAGCCACCCCCACGACATCCGCATCACCCGCGAGGCCCCCAACTACATCATCGACGGCAAGCGCGAATAACCCACCCCCGTCCCGTGGCATGGGCTTCCAGCCCATGCCCTCCTTCTCTCCCTCCCCTCCTCCCCATCTCACCTCTCCCCCCTTCGGATACCACCCCCGACGGGCGCCACGGCCGAGCCCCCCGCTCGGCCGTGCTCTTTTCCTCCCAAATCTCCAATCTCAGATCACCAGTTCCCTCGCTCCTCTTCCTACCAACATCTCCATCCCCAACCCCTGCGGGGGGAAGGTTCCTCTTCACCTCTTCACACCCCCCCACCACAACCCCGTGTTCCCCCCCTCCCACCCGCAGAACCCTTCCCACCCTCTTCCGCCGCGGGTAGGTCCCTGGTAATATCCGTTCTCCGGCCCGGCCTCCGGCCGATCATCGATCTGGCGTCCCGCCCATCATCCAATCAGCCGCCCCCACAACGAACGGGAGACCATGCGATGTTCCGCACCAACAACCCCGCTCTGAAGGAAGACATCTTCAAGCCCGCCCAGACGTGGGACTCCTTCATGGGCCTCTCCGGCGGTGACGACCGCGCCGTCGCCGCGGCCCCGAAGGTCATGACCCTCCAGGGCACCATCAACGCCTGCTTCATCCTCCTCACCCTCACCGGCCTGGGCGCCGTCCTCGGCCTCATGTTCCTCCAGGCCAACCCTCACCTCCTCTACATCACCGCCTTCGGCTCCAGTTTCGTCGCCTTCCTCTTCGGCTACCTCCTCATCGCCTTCAAGCCCAGGCTCGCCCCCTACCTCGCCCCCGTCTTCTCCGTCCTCCTGGGCGTCTTCGCCACCGCCGCCTCCATCATGTGGGCCGCGTACGCCTCCTCCGGCAAGAACCCCGGCTCCATGATCGGCCAGACCATCATCCTCCAGGCCGGCGTCCTCACCGTCGGCATCGCCGCCGCCATGCTCGTCGCCTACACCACCCGCCTCATCCGCCCCTCCCAGCGGCTCCTGGGCGGCATCGCCGCCGCCACCGGCGGCGTCTGCTTCTTCGCCATCGCCTGCATCGTCATCAACTTCTTCTACCCCGACGTCATCGCGTCCATGTGGCAAAGCCCCGTCGGCCTCGCCGTCTCCGGCGTCATCGTCGTCATCGCCACCCTCAACCTCATCGCCGACTTCGCCATCATCGAGTCCGGCGTCGAGAGCCGCGCCCCGAAGCACATGGAGTGGTTCGCCGCCTTCGGCCTCATCCTCACCCTCGTCTGGCTCTACGTCTCCCTCCTCCGCCTCCTCGCCCTCCTCTCCCAGCGCGACTGAGCCCCCTCTCACCCCGGCCCGGTACCATGCAGGCCCGCGGGAGCCCCCTCCCGCGGGCCTTCTTCATCCCTCTTGCACCGAAGGAGCACCACCATGCCCCCCACCCGGCGCCCCATCATCGGCGGCAACTGGAAGATGAACACCAACCGCGCCTCCGCCCGCGCCCTCGCCGCGGCCGTCGCCGGGGGCCTGGCCTCCAGCCGCGGGAGCAACGCCCCCGAGGTCGTCCTCTTCCCCCCCTTCCCCTACCTCCTCGACGCCGCCGAGGCCATCGCCAACTCCCCCGTCCTCCTGGGGGCGCAGGACGTCTCCCAGTTCGACAACGGGGCCTACACCGGCGAGGTCTCCGTCGCCATGCTCCAGGACTGCGGCTGCCGCTACGTCCTCGCCGGCCACTCCGAACGCCGCCACGTCATCGGCGAGCCCGACGAGGTCGTCAACGCCAAGGCCCGCGCCGCCCTCGACCGCGGCATGTGCTGCATCCTCTGCGTCGGCGAGACCCTCGAGCAGCGCCGCGCCGGCCAGACCGACGAGGTCAACCGCCGCCAGGTCACCGCCGGCCTCCAGGGCGTCCCCGCCGACCACCTCTCCCGCCTCGTCATCGCCTACGAGCCCGTCTGGGCCATCGGCACCGGCGTCACCGCCACCCCCGCCGACGCCCAGGACGCCCACGCCAAGATCCGCGCCGTCATCGCCGATCTCTACTCCCCCGACGCCGCCGCGGCCATCCGCATCCAGTACGGCGGCTCCGTCAAAGGCTCCAACGCCGCCGACCTCCTGGCCCAGCCCGACATCGACGGCGCCCTCGTCGGCGGCGCCTCCCTCGACGCCGCCGACTTCCTCCGCATCGTCCAGGCCGCCGCCCCGACCACCTAGTGCCCAGTGCCCAGTGCCTAGTGCCTAGTGCCTAGTGCCGAATACCTGCACACCGAGCACCGACCTCCCCCAACCCGCGCCCACCCGCCGCCATCGCCGCAAGGGCGAGCGAGCCGGACCACACGCACAAGCCAGCGGTTAGCGCACCACCTTCGCGCCGATGACCTCCCAGAGCATTCGATGGGAACCCTTGCCGCGCGAAGGGGCCTCCTCGACGCCGAAGCGCCCGACCAGTCGGCGCATCTCCACTGTACTTGAGGGGCTCGGCGGGCATCAGGACGCGGCGCAGAGCTGCCCGGTGATTGGTGCAGCCCAGCGTCGCTGTGTCATGCAGATCAACGGGACGTACTGCGCCTCAACACGTCGATAATAGTTAGCACTAACAAATACAATCCCCTTTTTCGGTCTATGCTCACCTTCTCAGCAGGAATCCCTCCCCCTGCCCCGAAAAATCCCCCGTGGCCGCTCCAAACAAGCTCCGGCAGGGACCGTGGCTACAGTTGGGGCCCTTTCTTTCATCGGGACCGCGCCCGGAGGCGCGGCGGGGCGGGCCGGCGCGGGGTGGGGGTGGCGGGGAGGGGAAGGGGAGCACGGCTGGAAACAGATCTGACGCTCAGGAGTCGGCGGTGATGATGCAGACATTGGCGGTGAACTGGGGCAACCTCGGCATGGGGTTGTTCATCGTGTGGTTCCTTTTTGTCTGCGTGCTGCTGATGCTGGCGGTGCTCATCCAGAAGCCGCAGGGCGGCGGCCTCGCCGGCGCCTTCGGCTCCGGCGCCGGCTCCGGCCAGACCGCCTTCGGCGCCAAGACCGGCGACGCCCTCACCTGGGCCACCATCTTCATCTTCGTCCTCTGGCTCATCACCGCCGTCCTCCTCAACCTCGCCTTCCAGCCCGCCAGGCGCTTCGAGCCCGCCCAGATCGTCTCCCCCGAGGGCGCCGCCCCTGCCACCACCGGCGAGACCGGCACCCCCGCCACCGAGGGCGGCGCAACCCCCATCGTCCCCCAGCCCGTCCCCCTGCCCCCCGCCGAGCCGTCGCCGGCCGACGAGCCGCCCGCCGCGGGCGAGGCCCCCTCCGAGCCCGGCTCGGAGCCTCCCGCTGATCCGGCCCCCGAGCCCCAGGCCGCCCCGGGCGGCGGCGGCTGAGGCCGGAACTTATCTCCCCTCGCTCCGAGCCCGATCTTCAGCGTCGGGGACGTGCCGCGGGCTCCGAGTCCGCGCCGTTAGACTCTCCAATGAACCACCATCATCACCACCCGCGCAGACCGCGGCACGGGGGCGCACCGGGGGCTCCAGAGGAGCGGCGATGATCCGCAGCATGACCGGCTTCGGCGAAGCATCCTCCCAGTCCGGGGGCGTGCACTACTTCCTCGAGATCCGTTCCCTCAACAGCAAGTACTTCAAGGCCGTCATCCGCCTCCCCGAGGAGTTCCAGGCCCTCGAGGCCGAGTTCGAGAGCGAACTGCGCAAGCGCCTCACCCGCGGCTCCATCTTCGTCACCGCCCGCTGCACCGACGTCTCCGGCGAGGCCGGCTACGAGGTCAACCACGCCGCCCTCTCCCGCTACATCGAGCAGCTCAAGAAAGTCCCCCAGGTCGCCGGCGGCGAGGTCAAGATCGACATCGCCCCCCTGCTCACCCTCCCCGGCGTCCTCCAGCCCCCCGCCAACGAGGAGGAGCGCCTCGAGCGCGCCCGCGCCGCCCTGACCTCCCTCCTCGGCATCGCCTGCGACCGCATGATCGCCATGCGCCAGCGCGAGGGCGCCGCCCTCAAGCGCGACCTGCTCGCCCGGCGCGACATCATCGCCGAGAAACTCGCCCTCATCGCCGCCCGCGCCCCCGCGGTCGCCGCCGAGTACGAGAAGCGCCTCCGCGCCCGCATCGACTCCATGGTCAAGGAGGCCGGCCTCGCCCTCCAGCCCATCGACGTCATCCGCGAGATCGCCATCGCCGCCGAGCGCAGCGACATCTCCGAGGAGATCACCCGCCTCAGCGGCCACATCCAGCAGTTCACCGAACTGCTCGAGCGCAACGACGCCCCGGGCGAGAACGAAGGATCGAGCGGGGCCGGACGCCCCGTCGGCCGGACGCTCGACTTCCTCTCCCAGGAGATGCTCCGCGAGGCCAACACCATCGCCAGCAAGTGCGGCGACGCCGAGATCTCCCGCCACATCGTCGAGGTCAAGGGCGAGATCGACCGCATCAAGGAGCAGGTCCAGAACGTAGAGTGACCCGGCGGCCCGCCCCGCGCCCGGCGCGAGCAGCGCGAACGACGACGCTCGGGGGCGGGAGGCCGCGGGGGGAGGGGTGACGACGGAGCCCACGCGGGTGGAGCCTGCCCAGTCCGAGATCACCGCCGGCGAGGCCGCCGCGGTCTGCGCCCAGTACGACCTCGGCGTCGTCGAACAGGTCCGCCCCCTGCCGCGGCGAGCCGGCGGCGCCTCCCGCAGCGGCAAGGCCATCCTCGCCACCCGCGACGGCGCGTACCTCCTCAAGCGCCGCCCCCCGCACGCCGACCCCCGGCGCGTCGCCCTGAGCCACCAGGTCCAGCTCCATCTGCAGGCCGCGGGCTTCCCCGTCCCCCCGCTCGTCGGCACCCGCGCCGACAACAACTCCATGGTGCAGATCGCCGACCGCGTCTACGAGGTCTTCCGCTTCATCCGCGGCGAGCCCTACGACGGCTCCGGGGCCGCCACCGCCGCCGCCGGCGCGGCCCTGGCCCGCTACCACCGCTGCCTCCTCTCCCTCGCCCCCGCGTGGGATCCCCCAACTTCGAGTTATCACGCCTCCCCCGCCCTGCTCACCCGCTTCGAGCCCGCCGTCCGCCGCGCCACCGACTCCCCCGACGACCGCGCCGCCGCGCGCGACCTCTCACGCCTCTACGCCGCCGCCGCACGCGAGGCCGACCGCCTCGGCGTCGCCTCGATGCCGCGCCAACTCGTCCACGGCGACTGGCACCCCGGCAACATCCTCTTCCACCCGGGCGCAGCGCCCCCCGCCGTCGCCGCCGTGGTGGACCACGACGCCGTCGCCCTCTGGCCGCGCATCCTCGACCTCGCCTACGGCGCGCTGCACTTCTCCCTCCCCCGCGCCACCCTCGCCCATGCATCTGAACGCCCGCTCACCCGGCGCGACAGCCCCGACCTGCTCCGCCTCGCCGCCTTCTGCCGCGGGTATCATGACGAGTCCGCCGCCCCGATCTCCGCCGCGGAGGCCGCGGCCCTCCCCTGGCTGATGATCGAGGCGATGGTCGCCGACGCCTCCGCGGCGTGGGCGGGCCTCGGCTCGCCCTCGCCGCACGTCGGCTCCGCGGGCGAGTCCGACTCCGCCGGCTTCCTCGGCCTCATCGCCCGGAAGGCCGACTGGCTCGCCCGACACGCCGCCGCCGTCGCCACGATCGCACGCCGCGGCACGCTTCATCCCCTTCCCGCGGGCGCGCCCGCCCGCGGCCGATAACCCCGGCCCTTCCCGATCGACCGACGACGACGAACCCCGCGCGGAGCACCCACATATGACCGGCAGCAACGCAGACCGCGGCCGCACCGGCGTGCACCACCGCACCGCGCCGCGCCGCGCCGCCGCCGCCGCGCTGCTCGCCCTCCCCGTCACGCTCGCCGCCGGCGGCGCCGGCCACGCTCAGCGCCCGCAGCAGGAGGAGGTCCGCGAGTTCATCTCCCGCGAGGCCGCCGAGCACAGCCCCACCGAACTCCCGCGCCTCATCGCCCTGCTCGACTCGCCGGAGTTCATGAAGCGCCAGGAGGCCTCCGCCACGATCATCGCCGACGACCGCATCACCATCACGATGATCGAGGCCGCCCTCGCCCGCGAGGACCTCTCCCCCGAGCAGCGCCTCCGCCTCCGCCACATCCAGAAGCACCGCTTCGAGACCACCCCGCGCGCCGGCATGGGCGTGCAGTTCGCCACGCAACTCCTCCCCCACCGCGTCGTCCTCCTGGCCACCATCCCCCCCTTCAAGTCCACCGAGTTCCTCCAGACCGGCGACATCATCGAGAGCGCCGACGGCGTCCCCCTCCGCTCCATCCGCGCCTTCGACCTCATCCGCACCATCATCCTCTCGCACGACCCCGGCGAGGAACTCCCCCTCGTCGTCCGCCGCGGCGAGGAGCGCCTCGAACTCCGCGTCCCCCTGGGCCGCTACTCCGACCTCAACAACACCATCCCCCTCGACCCCGCCGACCTGGAGCGCGCCTGGCGCGCACGCCTGGCGCGCACGCCCGACCCCGGCCGCGAGATCCTCGACCCCGGCGTGCCCATGGAGGACTGGGCGCAGATGGAGCAGGACGACCGCGAGCGCCGCGCCGCGCGCGACGCCGACGCCGCCCGCACCGGCCTGGCCGCCGTCCCCCCGCGCATCGTCATCGCCGGCGGCCGCCCGCGCCCCCCCTTCTTCGACGAGGGCGAGTTCAACAAACTCATCGTCCTGCGCAACAAGGACGAACTCCGCTTCGAGGACATCCAGCTCATCCGCGAGCAGCAGGCCGAGCAGCAGCGCCGCATCGCCGCCCTGCGCACCGCCCCCACCTCCCCCCCCATGCCGCTGGCCGACGAGATCGCCCGCGTCCGCGCCGTCGCGGAGCAGACCCGCGCCGAGATCCAGCGCCTGCGGGCCGAGGCCGCCGCCGGCCGGCACGTCGATCCCCGCATCCTCGACCAGCACGAGACCACGCTCCGGGCCGCCGATCGCGTCCTGGCCGCGCTCCTCGCCGAGCAGAAGGACGCCGGCGAGCCCGAAGAGCCGGAAGCCCCATAGGCCCTCTCAGCCGCGCAGGACCGACGCCCCCGCGCCCCCCATCCCGACGCTCACCCCGTCACCAGCGCGCACTTCTCCGGCGACGCCCCGTGCTCCTCGAAGAGCACCAGTTCGTTGGGCGCGCCCGCGTGGAGCATCGGCCGCGGCACGTAGTACCGCGACTGCGGCGGCACCGCCTTCCCGTCCGGCGTCGCCACGAAGTACCGCCCCAGGTGCCGCCCGTTGATGTAGATCTGACCCTTGGTCATCCCCGTCAGGTCCAGCATCAGCGGCGCATCCGAGTCGTCCGGCGTGAACCGCGTCCGCCACCAGCACGGCAGCCCCGCCACCGGCTCCCCGCTGCGCCCGTACGCCTCCTCCGTCGGCGGCTCCCACTTCGCGAACGCCCACTCCACCCCCTCCCCGTCGGTCAAGCACGCCTCCCCCTCGAAGAAGTGCGCCGCGCGCGACAGGTCCGCCGCCATCGCCGCCGTGATCCCCGGCGGCCCCAGCAGCGCCAGCTGCACCGTGTTGTTCCCCCGCGACAGCGTCTCGGAGTCCAGCATGATGTCCGGCAGCCCCGCGCTGTCGAACGCGTGCACCGGCACGCCGTTGACCAGCACCAGCCCCCGGCCCCGCAGGTGGCACAGCCGCACGAACACCGGGCTCTTGCGCCGGTGCGTGAACGTCCACGTCAGCCGCGCCGCGTCCGTCGTCTCCCCGCGGTGCACGTACCAGAACGGCGCGTCCACCGCCAGCACGTCCAGCGGCTCCCCCTGCTCCACCTTCGGCGCCTTCACCCGCAGCGGCGACACCGACCACGCGTGCCCGTACAGCCCCACCCGCTGCCCCATGTTCTGCCCCCCCGACAGCCGCCCCAGGTTCTCCGCCAGCACCACAAGCGTGTGCGTCTTCTTCTTCAGGTGCAGCGTCGCCAGCGGCTCCGCCCCCGGCCCCAGCCCCACCACCCCCGCGTGCTCCCCGTCCAGGATCAGGTGCGCCCGGTGCGCCGCCTGCGGCAGCATCACCCGGTGCTTCTTCGCCGCGTTCGACTTGAACCGGATCCGGTAGTACCCGTACCCCGTCGGCGCCCCCAGCGAGTCCAGGTCCGCCGGCCCGGGGATCGACGCGTACCGCGCGCTCTCCCCCGTCGCGTGCTCCGTCGCCGGCGCCGCCTCCCACTCCCCCAGCGCCACGCGCCCGACCGCCGCCCCCTCCCCGGCCCCCGCCCCCGCGCCGCGCCGGCGGCGCGACCGCCCCGCCGCCCCCGCGCCCCCCGCCACCACCACACCCTTGTGCGTCGTCACCTGCCCCGTCGCGCTGATCCGCGTGTACGCCCGCCCGTCCGGCAGCGCCACCGCCTGCGTCCCCCCCTGGCGCAGCCGCTCAATCCCCGCCACCCCCACGTACACCGCCTCGTCGTCCACGTACGTGGCGTCGATCTGCTCGGTGCTGCACACCACCACCGCCACCCCCTCGTGCTCGACCACCGTCGGCTCGTCCCCCCCCGGCACGTCCACCTCCAGGCGCGACCCGTTGATCGACAGCACCCCGCGCGACCCCGCCGGCCCGAAGCACACCAGCACCCGCCCCAGCACCGCGAACGCCGACAGGTTGCAGTAGTCCAGCGTCGTCCGCCCCGTCAGCCGCGTGTCGAAGAGGCACCACACCACCGGCTGCGCCCCCATCTCCACCGGCAGCGGCGACCCGTCGGGCAGCAGCAGCGTCACGACCCGGCCCCCCTCCTTCTTCCCCCCGGCGACCTCGTCCCCGAAGATGAACGCCACGCTCCCCTGCGTCCCCGGCACGTGCACCACCACCGGCGTCCCGCGCCCGTTCCCCGTCCCGGGGTGCTGCACCACCACCTGCCGCTTCGGGTCCAGGTTCGCCAGCACGCGCCCGAACCGCGACGCGAACGTCGAGACCCGCTTCACCGCGTGGTACAGCGGCCCCGGCGCGCCGAACTCGTTCAGCGGCGCCCCCGAGTCGTACGACGTCGTCAGGAACGACTCCGGCGTCTCCGGCAGCCGCCCGCCCGAGAACCCGAAGTTCGTCCCCCCGTAGAACGGCGACAGGTTGTACTGCCCCGCCCCCGCCAGCACCTCCGCCAGCCGCCGCATCACCATCCCCGGCGTCAGCGGACGCGACGCCGGCTGCCCCCACACGTCCGACTGCCCCACCCGGAAGTCGATCACCACCCGCGGCTGGTCCGGCCGCACCGCCGCGAGCTGCCGCATGTTCGACAGCAGGTTGTCGAACCCCGTCCAGCAGTCGATCTCCCCCTCCACCCCCTGCCACAGGTCGTTCGCGTTGATCGTCGGCACCGTCAGCCCAGACTCCCGGAAGTACCGGTTCAACTCCCCCAGGTACGCCAGCGCCAGGTCGTCGTGCCCGCACGTCCACCCGAACTCGTTCTGCACCAGCAGGATCGGCCCGCCCGCCCCCGGGCTGGTCACCTGCAGGTCGCGCACCTGCTGCGCCAGCGCCGTGATGTACCGCGACGACGCCTCCAGGAACGCCTGGTTCGCCGTCCGAAGTTTCATGTTCGGCACCGACAGCAGCCACGACGGCAGCCCCCCCAGGTCCCACCCCGAGTCCACGAACGGCCCCGGACGCAGGATGCACCACATCCCCGCCTCGTGGATCAGTTCCACGAAGTGCCGGATGTCGTTGTCCCCCGTGAAGTCGAACTGCCCCTGCCGCGGCTCGTGCCGCGCCCAGTACACCGGCGTGCTGACCGTGTTCAACCCGGCCATCTTCGCCGCGTGGATCCGCCCCGCCCAATGCTCCCGAGGCATCCGCGCGTAGTGGATCGTCCCGGCGACGATCCAGATCCGCCGGCCGTCGATCATGAAGCTCTGACCGTCGTAGGTGATCGAGGCCATCTGCCGCGTGCGCTCCGTCGAAGGGTCCGCGTTGGTCGGCGGTGGCGATCCGGGCCGCGCCGGGTGCTCACCATGTCCGCCCCCCAACAAACACCTTCTGGTGCACAACTCCGCGGCCGGTCGCCCGCCCGTTACGAAACAAGCGGGAAGGATAGATAGCCCGGAGCCCACTCGCAACGAAATCCGCTCACAAGTGGTAGACTCGCCCAGCAGAAACCGGGTTTCGACCGTCGGCTCCCCCCCAAAACTTGGGCCCCGTTCGGAACTCCAATGGGGTGCCGCTGTGACTCGTCTTCTGATCGTCCTGACCTTCTCCCTGACCGCCGCCACCGTTTTCTCCAGTTGCGGCAGCGACTTGCGCTCCATCGACGAACGCACCGCCCGCCTCGTCCGCGAACGCTCAGCCCAACTCGGACCCGAGGCCACTCCACCATCCCCCAGAACAGGGGATGTTCGCGTCGAGAAACGCCCCGCGTTGTTCGACAAAAATCCACCGACCGTCAACCCCCCTGCCGCCGCACTCCACTACCAGGTCCTCGACCCCGCCATCGCCGACGAGGCCGCCGAGGTCGAGGCCCGCCTCGCCGCCATCCAGACCATCCCCGACGACAACGCCCTCCACCTCGACCTGACCGCCTCCCTCCGTCAGGCCCAGCGCACCGCCCGCGAGTTCCTCAACGCCGAGGAGGACTACATCCTCGCGGCCATCCGCCTGCTCATCGAACGCCACGACTGGAGCCCCCGCCTCTTCCACTCCGCCAGCGCCGACTTCACCAGCACCCAGGACGACGGCCACTCCGACACCGTCCTGCGCATCCTCAACGAACTCCGCGCCACCCAGCGCCTCCCCTACGGCGGCGAGATCGCCGCCCGCTGGATCTTCGACGCCACCGAGAACCTCCGCACCTCCGTCACCGGCCAGTACGTCCAGGCCTCCTCCCTCCTCCTCGACGCCTCCATCCCCCTCCTCCGCGACGCCGGCCTCATCGCCCAGGAGGGCCTCATCCAGGCCGAACGCGACCTCGTCTACGCCGCCCGCGACTTCGAGGCCTTCCGCCGCCGCTTCCTCGTGGACATCGCCCGCGACTACTTCAACCTCCTCCAGCAACTCGCCGCCATCGAGAACACCCGCAAGCAGCTCGAGAGCCTCCGCCGGCAGCTCGACCGCGAGACCGCCCTCTACCACGCCGGCCGCATCGCCGAGTTCCGCGTCAACATCGTCCGCAACGACCTCCTCAGCGCCACCTCCAGCCTCGCCGCCCAGCGCGAGGCGTACATCCTCGCCCTCGACCGCTTCAAGATCCGCCTCGGGCTCCCCGTCTCCACCCCGGTGGTCATCGTCCCCTCGCAACTCGACATCCCCGAGCCCGACATCTCCCTCGAAGGCGCCGTCGAGGCCGCCCTCGCCTACCGCCTCGACCTCCAGAACGCCCGCGACCGCCTCGACGACGCCCTCCGCGCCGTCCGCAACGCCCGCAACCAGCTCCTCCCCGACCTCGACCTCCGCGCCTCCGCCGGCCTCCGCACCGACCCCGACGAGCGCGAGGGCGGCTTCGTCTACGAACTCGACGACGCCTCCTACGCCTTCGGCGTCACCTTCGGCCTCCCCCTCGACCGCGAGGTCGAGCGCCTCCAACTCCGCCGCACCACCATCGCCTACCAGCAGGCCGTGCGCGACTACGAGCGCTTCCGCGACAACGTCGTCCTGGAGGTCCGCGCTCAGGTCCGCGAGATCGAGCGCGCCCGCTTCGCCCTCCTCCTCGAAGAAGAACGCGTCAAGATCAACGAGCGCCGCCAGCTCGAACAGTCCCTCAAGCCCGCCGAGGTCACCAGCCAGGAACTCGTCGACACCGAGAACGCCCTCAACGCCGCCCGCAACGCCCGCGACCAGGCCGTCACCGACCTGCGCAACGCCATCCTCGACTACCTCGTCGTCACCGGCCAGCTCCGCGTCGCCCGCGACGGCACCTTCATCCCCCTCCCCGGCATGGACCGCGGCCGCCCCGCCCCCGACCCCGCCCCCGACGCCGAACCCCCGGCCTTCCCGCCTCCCCCGCCGGGTGTCCCGACCGTCGAGGACGAGCCCCGCTGACCCGATCGTCCTGCAAGAAGCATCCTCACACCAGAGAACGCATCACACAAAAGGGAGCCCCGAGCGCATGCTCGGGGCCGAACGTTCCCCCGCGCCCTTCGCACCACGGAACTCGCCATACAGGACCACAGAACAGACAGAACCTTCCCAACGCGAAGAACGCGAAGAGCGCGAAGAAGAACACGAAGAAAGACAGGAACACGGAGGCCACAGAGGGCCACAGAGGTCACAGAGAAAGACAGGGATCAGGGAGGGGCGGACTGGCAGCACAACGGCCTGAATATGACGAGGCCCTGACGCCCGATCGCCCGTCCCGGAGCGAGGGCCCAAGGCCACCCCCATCCGCCTCCCCTCTGTGACCTCTGTGGATCTCTGTGACCTCCGTGTTCCTGTCTTCCTTTCCTGTCTTACTCCCTTCCCCCTCTGCGTCCCTCCGCTCCCCCCGCGACCTCTGCGTTCCCTTCCCCTTCTGCGCGCTCTTCGCGTCCTTCGCGTTCAAACCCCTCCGCCTTCCCCCGCGGCCCCCTCTCCCCCCAGCACCGCCCCCGTCCCCGCGTGCTCCTCCGCCAGTTTCGCGAACATGATGTGATCGCGCCACATCCCCGCGATCTTCAGCATCGCCCTCGCCACCCCCTCGCGCCGGAACCCGCACCGCGTCGCCAGCGCGATGCTCCGCGCGTTCTCCGGGATGATGTTCGCCTGCACCCGGTGCAGCCCCAGCCCCCGCGGCGACGGCGCGAACGCCAGGTCCAGCATCGCCCCCACCGCCTCCGTCCCCAGCCCGCGCCCCGTCGCGTCCGCCGCGAGCTGCCACGACGCATCCGCGTTCAGGAACACCCCACGCACAAGATTGTTGAGGTTGAACATCCCCGCGATCGCCCCCGGCCGCTCCACCAGCATCTCCGCCACCAGCCGCACCCCCGTCCCCGACGCCAGCGCCGCGCACGACTTGGCCAGTTCCTCCTCGAACAGCCGCTCCGCCGGCTCCGTCATGTACCGCGCCGGGACCCACGGCGCCCACAACTCGCGGCTGATCTCGTGCACCCGCAGGAACTCCCCCCGGTCCGACTCCCGCATCGGCCGCAGCAGCAGCCGCGGCGTCCGCGCCGTCATCCGCCGGCCCCCCCGCTCCCCCCGC
>Ga0207874_1001762_pt1 | contig 22982 bp, 13 predicted proteins | sample HigsolmetaAR201D_FD_184833 | JGI IMG/M metagenome (GOLD analysis project Ga0207874, IMG submission 184833) | Ionic liquid and high solid enriched microbial communities from the Joint BioEnergy Institute, USA - AR20-1-D (SPAdes) (version 2) ...
TTCTCCATCACAGCGCATACAGTATTGGTCATCATGCAGGTACCTTTCCTTGCCCAGCAATTGACCGAACATCAGAACACCTGGCTGCCGGTGCTGATTCTCCTGGTCATGGGGATCGGCTTCGGGGTCGTGAACATCGCGGTCTCGCTGCTGGTCGGCCCGCGCCGGACCGGTCCGGGGAAGGAGACGACGTACGAGAGCGGCATGGTGCCGGTCGGCGACACCCGCCGCCGCTTCAACGTCAAGTTCTACCTGGTCGCGATCACGTTCGTCGTCTTCGACGTCGAAGTGGTGTTCCTGTACCCCTGGGCGGTGGCATTCCCCAATGCTCTGGCCGATTCGAGCAGCGTGCTGGGCCTGCCCCTGTCTGCCACGATCCTGCTGGTGAGCATGCTGGTGTTCATCGGCGTTATCCTGGTCGGATACGTCTATGAGTGGGGCAAGGGCGTGTTCAGTTGGGATTGAGTCCAGCGGCAACAACAAGATTGCGAAAACAACGCGGGTTTCCAGCCCGCGTATTTCTTTGGAGAGATCCGGCAGGCAATAGCCTGCCCTACGCGCTCCTTTGTGGCACGGGCGTCCCCGCAGGTGTCCGCCAATGCACGTCCGGGACGGCCGCGCCACCGGCACCTTGTGAGAACGCGCCGCAACAATACACTGCTGGCCGTGCCGATCGATTTTTCTCCGTACCAAGCCGTTCTGCTCGACCTCGATGGAACGATCTTCCATGAAGAGCACGCCCTGCCCGGCGCGATCGAGACGATCCGCCGCCTGCAGGCTGAGGGCCGCAAGTTCGCCTGCCTGAGCAATTCCACGACAAGCCCGCTCCGCATCGCTCTGCGCCTCCAGCGGATGGGTGTGGAGGTCGATCCCGATCAGATCTACACAGCCGCCGCAGCCGCGGCTGACTACGTGCTGGAGCGCGTGGCCACCGATCACCCGGGCGTACGGCCGCGCGTCTACAACCTCGCGACCGAGGGCGTGCATGACATGCTCGACACGCTGGTCGACTGGGTGCAGACGCCGGGCGAACCCTGCCATGCCGTCATCGTCGGCACGCCCACGGGCGTCTATGCCACCGAAGAGCGCCAGCGGACGGCGCTGATGCTGTTGCGGCACGGGGCACTGCTGATCGGCATCTGCGCCGATCGCGTCTACCCCAGCCCGCGCGGCCTGGAGTTTGGATCCGGGGCGCTGTCGTCCATGCTGGCCTATGCCGCCAACACCGAGCCGATCTTCGCCGGCAAGCCCAAGCCAATCTTCTTTCAGAAGCTTTGCCAGCGGCTTGGCGTCGATCCCGCCTGGTGTGTGCTGATCGGCGACAACCTCGAAAGCGACATCATGGGCGCCAAAGGCGTCGGCATGCGGACGATCCTCACCCTCACCGGCGTCACCCGCCGCCGCGATCTGCTCAACCTCCCCCCGCAAGCCCAGCCGGATCTGGTCGTCGAAGATCTGACGGAAGTGGCGTAAACACGCTGTCCACTATGGCACGCGCCCACGCCAAGAAACTCAAGATGATCCACGAATTGACACGAATGACCGTGAATTGAAACAGCATTCGTGAAGATTCGTGTCCATTCGTGGACCATCATGGTCCGTTACCCTTCCTGATGCTCGGCAGTACAATCGCTGCTGGCATGACGGAAACACAGGCGCCGGCCGACGGCACGGGACTGGTTGCACTCGATCCGCTGCTGAAGAACTACCTTCAGCCGCTGCGCGAGCGCTACAGCTACTACCAGACCGTCCGGCGCAAATTCGATGAGACCGGCGGCCTGCTGGGGCAGATCAGCCAGGGGCATCACTACTTCGGCTTCAATCGCGGCGAGCTGTATGGCAAGCCGGGGGTGTGGTACCGCGAATGGGCGCCGCATGCGCTGCAGCTTCGGCTGATCGGGGACTTCAACGACTGGGATCGCTTCGGCAATCCGATGGTGCGCGACCAGTATGGCGTGTGGTCGCTGTTTCTGCCGGATGAGAAGTATGCCGATCGGCTGGTGCACGGCTCGCTGGTGAAGGTGCATGTCGTGGCTGAGAACGGCATGTCGATGGACCGCATCCCAGCCTACATCCGGCGCGTGGTCCAGGTGCCGCATGCGGGGATGCAGTTCATCGGCCAGTACTGGAACCCGCCGCAGCCGTATGTCTGGCAGCATCCACGGCCGCGCCTGCCCGCCGGTGAGGGGTTGCGCATCTACGAAGCGCACGTCGGCATGAGCAGCGAGGAGGGGAAGGTCTCAACCTATGCCGAGTTCACCCGGAATATCCTGCCGCGCATCAAGCGGCTGGGCTACAACGCCATACAGCTCATGGCGATCCAGGAACACCCGTACTACGGGTCGTTTGGCTACCACGTCAGCAACTTCTACGCGCCGTCGTCGCGTTTCGGCGAGCCGGAAGATCTGAAGCGCCTGATCGACACCGCCCATGGCATGGGGCTGCTGGTGATCATGGATCTGGTGCATTCCCATGCCGTGAAGAACACGCACGAGGGGCTGAATCTGTTTGACGGCACGGAGTTCCAGTATTTCCACGAAGGCCCGCGCGGCCATCATCAGGCGTGGGATTCCAAGCTTTTCAACTATGGCCGCTATGAGGTGCAGCGGTTTCTGCTGAGCAACTGCCGCTACTGGCTGGAGGAGTTCAATTTCGACGGCTTCCGCTTCGACGGCGTGACCAGCATGATCTACCTCGATCACGGCCTGGGCAAGTCGTTTACCAGCTACGACGACTACTTCGGCGCCAACATCGATCGCGACGCATTGGCCTATCTGCAGCTTGCCAACGAGCTGATCCACGAGCTTCGCCCCGACGCGATCACGATCGCCGAGGATGTATCGGGCATGGTGGGCATGGCCCGGCCCGTGGCCGAAGGGGGGATCGGCTTCGACTATCGCCTGGCGATGGGCGTGCCGGATTACTGGATCAAGGTGCTCAAGGAGCGGAAGGACGAGCAGTGGGATCTGGGGGAATTGTACTACACGCTGCTGAACCGCCGCCGCGGCGAGAAGCACGTCGGCTATGCCGAGTCGCATGATCAGGCGCTGGTCGGCGACAAGACGATCGCCTTCTGGCTGATGGATCAGGAGATGTACTGGCACATGTCCCGCTTCAGCCAGTCGCTGGTGATCGACCGGGGCATCGCGCTGCACAAACTAATCCGTCTGATCACCTTCAGCCTCGCGGGCGAAGGGTATCTGAACTTCATGGGCAATGAGTTCGGCCACCCGGAGTGGATCGATTTCCCGCGCGAGGGGAACAACTACTCGTATCACTACTGCCGGCGGCAGTGGAGCCTGGCGGATGATCCCAACCTGCGCTACGGCGGCTTGCAGGAGTTCGACGTCGCAATGCATCAGCTCGATCGCGACTATCACATCCTCACCAGCCCGCTGATCGAGCAGCTCTGGATCCACGAGCAGGACAAGCAACTGGTCTATCGGCGCGGGCCGCTGGTGTTCGTCTTCAACTTCCACCCGACGCGCAGCTACTCGGATTGGCGCATTCCCGTGCCCGAGCCGGTGGACTATCGGTTGGTGCTCAACAGTGAAGCCCAGCGTTTCTCCGGTCCGGGCCTGGTGCAGGAGCCGATGGTCTTCCCCTGGCAGAACGTGCCGCACGCCGGGCGGACGCAGAGCATTCAGATCTACGTCCCGGCCCGCAGCGCGCAGGTGCTGGCCGCCGCGCCGCGGCCGACATTTATGCCCGCCCGGGACAACCCGCCCGGCGTCACAGGACCAAGCCGGTCCTGATTCGCGCCTCGCTCGATGTACTCTCCCACCCGCCCGGCTATCGTGCAGGCGACACGGATCCGCCGGGAGCTGCCGCCTTGGCCATCGCATTCGACATCGACGGCTGGGAGACCATCCGCAACACCTACAACCGCTGGTGGAATCACGCGCTCGATCGGCCGATCATCCCGATCACGCTGACCGGCTTCGATCCCGGCCGGCCGATGCCCGACGCGCCGCTGCTGTCGCAGAAGACCTGTGCCGATCTGACCATCCCCGTTGACGCGCTGGTCGATCGCCTCGACTGGGAGCTGTCGACCCAGCGGTATCTGGGCGACGCCTTCCCCTGGATCAACATGCACACCTTCGGCCCGGGCGTGCTGGCTGCCATGCTCGGAGCGAAGCTCGACAACTCCACCGGCGGCGTGTGGTTCCATCCGCCAGCCGACATCCCCATCACCGATCTCCACCTGGAGTATGACCCGGACAACATCTGGCTATGCCGCATCCGCGACCTGTGCGCCACGATGATGAAGCGATGGCAGGGTCAGGTGCTGGTCGCCATGACCGACCTGGGCGGGGTGATGGATGTGCTGTCGACCTTCCGGCCGTCGGAGCAATTGCTGCTGGACCTGTACGATCATCCCGATCACGTCCAGCGGGTGGTGTGGGAGATCCACGAAGCCTGGCATCGCGTGTTCGAGGACCTCAACAGCGTCCTTCAGCCGATCAACCCCGGCTACACGGCGTGGTGCGGCATCTATAGCGATCAGCCGTACTACATGCTGCAGTGCGATTTCTCGTACATGATCTCGCCGCAGATGTTTGAGACCTTTGCCAAGCCGGAGCTGGCTGCCAGTACGCGGCGGCTTTCGCGCAGCTTCTATCACCTCGACGGCCGCGGGCAACTGCCGCATCTGCCGGCGCTGCTGTCGATCGACACGCTCGACGGCGTGCAGTGGATCCCCGGCGACGGCGCGCCCAACGCCGCGCATTGGCCGGAGGTCTATCGCGCGATCCACGCTTCCGGCAAGCTCATTCAAGTCACCTATGGCCGGCTGGACGAGCTGGAGATCGTGATGCAACAGCTCGGCACCAATGGCGGCAACATCCAACTCCAGGGCTTCCGCGCCCCCGCCCAGGAAGAAACCACCCTCCGCCGGCGGCTGGAACGATTCGGCATCGGATGAGGCGTCGAACCGCAGTTGAACGCGAATCTGTCCGATGGCTGAAGAAACAGCCGGTCCGCTGAACCGGACCCTACGGGGCGCGACGCGCAATTTGTAGAGCCCGATTGAGCGTACCGGCTATGTTTCGCGTTGCTGACGGTCTCGACCGGCGCTACACCCGCCGCCGACGGACGAGCATCAGTGCCCCCACGCCCAGTAGCCCGATCGCCGCCGGCTCGGGAACGGCCACGATCTGGATCGCCGCGATGCCCGGCTCGAAGCTGCCATCGCCAGCCTGGATGACAAACGAGCTGGCGGTGTTGTTCACGAATCGGATCGTGTCAGCCGGCGTCGGGTTGCCGCTCGCCGGCGGCTGGGTGTCCACCGCCAGCACGTTGGGCGTGTTGCCGTTGTATCGGAAGTAGTAAACCGTCGAATCGACCGCACCCGTCGCGCCATCAGCCAGCGTCAGCATGATCGACTCGTTGGCCGCGCCGCTGTGGAACATGTAGACGTAAACGTCATACACCGCGTACGGCACGTTCGAGATCGTCACGCTCACATCCTGGCGAACGTACGCGCGCCGCATCGTGTGTTCGGCGTTCTTGTAGCCCCAAGTCTCGTTCCGTAGCACCATGAACGCCCTGTTCAGGTCGTTCACCGTTACCGTCAGGCTGGTCGGATTGCCGCTGTCATCGACCACCCCGCTGAAGCTGCCAAAGACATCGCCATTGGCGTTGTGGGTGACGACGAGATTGTTCCAGTTCGCCTGCGCCACGTCCGGATAGCCGACAACATCCGTCGTCGACAGGACACTGAGCGCACCCGTGTCATTGTGCGGTGTGAAGCTTAGCCCGATGCTGGCCGCATGGGCGCTGCTGACAAGAGCCAGGCCGACGAGCGCGGCGGTGATGGGTCGGAAATGCATGGATGACTCCTCCGCGGGAAATCACATCAATCCAGCCGAGGAACCCGCTTCCCGGCTGAACGGCTTCATGAAGCTGCTCATGTGAGAGTCGAGCGCGACGACGCCACGGGACGGCTGCCGGCAGATGATGGCCGGCGCGCCATAGCCAAAGCTCCGCGCCGCTGCCGTGATGATCGCGGCCAACCCTATCAGCGTTGAAATGATCTCGAAGACGATCGGGCATTCGACGGGCGCATGCCCGCTGCATCGCTGACGTGACATGACCGTCTCCAATCGCGGTCCAGCGGCGCGACGGGGACCCATCGGCACGGCTGCAACATCAGGGAAACAGGGGGGGACGCCTGGGGGCGGTCCACTTGTCCCGCAGCAGCCGGCGGGCGGCTTGGATGTGATAGCCGCCGCCACAAAGACCGTCGGGCCCGCTTACGCCATTCCAGAGCAACCATACGATCGTTCAAATACCGGTCAATCATTTTCCTTAGCTGCCGACTGCACTTTAAGAATCATGCGTCGAAAACCATGCAATACATGGCTTGTGAAGTATTTATGTGACATGGTGTGCCCAAGCCCGCCGGCCCCCCGGTGGACCGGCTCGCCCCCGCCTGCCGACATTAACCTTTTGCAGGCTTAACGTGTCTCATTCATGCCCCCTGCGGGTATCATTCGAAAAGGCAACGATTTACCTGCTGCCCTCAACCCCGACGTGCCTATGACTCAGCCGACTGACCATCCCACGCCCGAGCAGCGCTCCGCCGCCCCCACCCAGCGCCACCCGCGCCGCCGATGGATCCTCATCAGCCTGGCCGCGCTGGCGGGGCTGGTCCTGCTGCTGGTCATCTTCGCCCCGACGATCGCCAGCACCGGCGCCGTCCGGTCGTTCATCCTGGGCAAGGTGAACGACAACCTGAACGGCACGGTCGCCGTCGATGACTGGAGCCTCGGCTGGTTCACCGGCCTGTCAGCCCAGGGCGTCGTCGTCCGCGACGACGCCGGCAACGAGGTCGCCCGCCTGGCGTCGCTGCGGACGGGCCTGAGCGTTTGGGAGGTCGTCCGCGGCGCGTTCCACCTCGATGACGTCACCATCGACGGCCTGCAACTGAACCTCTCGCGCGACGAATCGGGCGAGTTGAACATCGCCCGCCTGGCGAAGCAGGATTCCGACACCACCCCGACCGACGAGCCAGCCCGGCTGCCCGACCTGCGCGGCCGGATCACCATCACCAACTCCGGCGCCACCTACATCGAGCCGGGCATGGATCAGCCGGCGCGATTCACCCTCGCCGGCGATGTCACCATCACCGACATCAACGCGCCCATCGAACACGATCTGCAGATCACAACCCAACTGGCCGACGGTCGCCCCGGCCGCCTGTACCTCACCGGCCGCATGCCGATCGCGCGCGACAATCAGATCCACATCGACCTGTCGCAACTGCGGCAGCGCGTCCGCCTGGAGAACATCGAACTGGCCGCCATCGCCGGGTTCATCCCGCCGGATGTCGGCGTCTCGACGCTCACCGGCGCCGCCAGCGGCGATGTGAGCATCTCCGGCGCTGAGCAGTCGGTCGATGTCGCCGCGACGCTGCGGACGAGCGGCTTCGCCTTCGGCGGGGCGATCCTGGATGGCGATGTCTACCGCTCCAGCGCGCTGAACATCGAACTGCCCGCCACCACCGTTCACCTGCCTGCCGATGGGCAATCGTTCCAGCAGGCGCGCTTCGCCATCGGCCAGGGCAGCGAAGGCCAGCAACTGCGCATCGCCCTCGATCAGGGGCAAGTCCTCATCCGCGGCGACGTCCGCGGCGAGTCGCTGCTGCGTCTGGCGCAGAACCTCGCCCCCGGCGCGCCCGGCAGCGCGCATCTCAGCCTCGATCTGGATCTCGGCGCGCTGGCTGAGCAATTGCCGCATCTGCTGGAGGTGAAGGAAGATCTGCGCCAGATCCAGGGGCATCTCAATGCCGTCGTCGAGCTGGCGATGACCGAGCAGCAGGCTACGCCGCGCATCGAAGTCAATCTGCGCGACATCTCCGCGCTCAACACGCGCACCGGCCAGACGGTTCGCATCCAGCCGATCACCCTCACCGCCACCGCGACCAGCCTCGGCGGCGGGGGAGCTGTCCCCGACATCCGCAACATCCGCATCGCCCTCGACACCGGCGACGGCGGATTCGCCAAAGCCGACATCCAGGGCCCGAATCTCGGCAGCATTCGCGGCGAGCTGACCGCCTCGCTGGATCGGCTGCAGAATGAGCTTTCGCAGTTTGTCGGCCTGGGCGATCTGCGGCTCGCCGGCGCGCTGACGACGCGCATCAGCACGCAGGGCGATCTTGCTCAGCCGGGATCGACGGCTGTGCTCAATGTCGTCACGACGTTCAACAACCTGCACATCGCCGGCCTCGATGCCATCCCGCCGATCGATCAGCAGGAGTTGCAGCTCACGCTCATCGGCAACCTGTACCGCGGCGATCGCGGCGAGCCGATGCTCCGCCGCATCCGCGGCGCTGTCGCGACGCTGCGAACCGGCAGCGCGCAGGATCCAGCCGTCGATATCGAGCTCGCCGGTGAGATCGACTTCCGCCCGACCGCCGGCGGCGTGACCGTCGAAGCCCCCAACTGGCAGGTGCGCCGCTTCGTGATCGACCTGCCCAAGGCCCAGCGGGATTCGTCGGCGCTGCAGCAAATGCTGGCTGATCGGCAGATCGCCATTCCCTCCGGGCGGTTCACGCTCGAAGCCCATGGCTCGTACACGGGCAACACGCTCAGCCTGGCTGATCTCAGGTTCACCACCAACGAGCTGACCCTGGCGACGACCGAAGGTGTCAACATCGTCGAAAGCCTGACGACCACGCTCGCCACAGCCGGCAGCATCGCGCTGGGCGACGACGCGACGCGCATCCTCCTGTCGCGCCTCGAGCTGTCCGAGCCGCGCAACTATCTGGCCTTGCGAAAGACCAGCCGCGGCGATCTGGCGATTACGCTGCCGGCTGGCGGCGGATTCGCAGCCGCCGGACAAGTGCGCGCGGATGTCAGCCTCGGCATGATCGCGGGCATCGTGCGGGCGCTGCAGACCGACAGCGGCGACGACTCAGCCCTGCCCATCCGCCGCGGCTTCGCCACCGCGACGCTCAACTTCGATGCCGACAACGGCCAGACGCGCTTCGATACGAACCTGGCGGTGCGCAACCTTGTGCTGCTGGCGCGCGGCCAGCCGCTGGAGGAGCAGTCGCTGGAACTGGCGATGGCCGGCACGGCGACGGCCGATCTGTCCGATGTGCGCTTCAGCAACCTGAAGCTCACCAGCCCGCGGGTCAGCGCCGAGTTTGCCGATCTGCGCCTGGCGCTGGCGGACCATGGCGACACCGCGCCGCCATGGGCTGCGATCCTCAGCGCACGCGCCGTCATCGACGTGCCCGATGCCGGCTACGCCTGGGCGCTGATGGAAGCCTTCGCGCCGCCCGTGGTGCCGCAGGAGGGCAAAGCGCCGCCACTGCAGCTCACCGCTGGATCGCTTGCTGCCCGCATCGAGCTGTCGCAGCAGGATGGCCGCCTGCGCGTCAATGTCAGCGAGCTGACGACCAGCGACCTCGCCTTCGCTCGCGGCGATGTGAAGCATGTCATGCAGCCGGTGCGCGTCGTTGCCAACACCGAGCTTCGCCCGTCTGAAGACGGCACGCTCGCGGGCCTGATCCTCGATGCACTGGATGTGCAGCTTGGCTTTGCGCAGGTACAGGCGGTGGAGCCGGTGCGCATCAGCGGCCTGGAGCCAGGGATGGCGCCCGACGTCGCCGGGCGCATCCGCGCTTCCGGCGAACTTGAGCCGACCTTCGTCCTGCTCAATGCCCTTTCCGGCAGCAGCGAACCGCCTGCGTATGCCGGCCGGTTTGAAATCACACAGCAGTTCAAGACGCAGAACCAGACAGTGGCTGCGGCGCTGGAGGCGACGATCACCGGCTTGCGCGCTTTGGCGGAGAATTCGGCGGCGATCGAGGATGAGCTGCGCCTCGCCAGCCAGATCGAGCTCGACATGCAGGCTGAAGCTCTCACATTGCGCGAGCTGACGCTGGCCATGCCGAAGACCAGCGCGATCGGCCTGAGCGGCGGCGGGACCATCCGCCAGTTCCGCACGGATCGCCAGCTCGATCTGCGGTTCGATCTGTCGTACGACGCCGAACGGCTGTGGCAGGTGATCTACCCGATGCTGTCCGCCACGACGCGCGCCGAGATGGCCGATGCACGCATCTTCGGCACGGAAAAGCAGACGATCGTCATCGGCGGCAGTTATCCCGCGGATAAGCCGTTCAACGAGGCGATCCGGACGGTCACGGCATCCGGCGCGATCAGCCTGAAGACATTCCAGGCGACCGGCTGGGATATCCGCGAGTTGGCTGTACCGTTCAAGCTCGAGAACGGCCGGCTGCAGATCCAGCATGCGCCGCAGACGCCCGGCCAGCCATACCGCTGGACAGCCCAGCTCAACGGCGGCCGGCTGAACCTCGCCCTGATCCAGGTCGATCTGTCCAGCGATGTGCTGCGCGTCACCACACCGGAGAACTACAAGCTGATCGTCGATGCGTCGCTGAACCCGGTCCTGGCCGACAAGTGGTTCGGCCGGTTCATCAACCCGATGCTGGCCAACGCCGAGCAGGCGCGCGGGCGCGTCGATGTCATCATCGTCCGCTGCGAAAACCTGTCGCTGGAGCAGTTCGCCACCCTCGGCGAAGCCGGCGATGCACGCATCAGCCAGCCGCGCGCCAGCCGCGAGGGCGATGCCTTCGAGCAGTGGCGGCGTGGTCAGCAGCCGGGGGCCCAGCCAGTCGTCGCCGTCACCAACAGCGGCTCGGCGCATCTCAAGATCTCGGTCACCGACATGCAGCTCGGCTCGCCGCAGACACAGAACCTGTTCCACCTGAACATCGTCAACGCCGACATCAAGGACGCGGACGTGTTCATCGAAAATGGCACGATCCGCTCGAACGTGCCAGTCACGATCGACAAGCGGGCGACGATGGTCTTCAACGGCGCGGTGAACCCCGGCAGCTCACAGATCCTCGACATGATGCTCGATTTCCCGACCGAGCTGCTGCCACGCCAGCTCAAGGAGATGATTGGTGACAAAGGCCTGCAGCGCATCCCCTTCCTGAAGGTGCCCGTGACCGGCTCAGTCCATGGCGCCAATATCGATCTCCTGGGTGCAGTCCAACAGACCCTCCTGGGCGGCGACCGCGGCCTGGAAGGTCTGCTCGACCTGATCATCCGCGACAAGGACCGCGACCGCCAGCAGCAACAACAGCCCAACCCCCAGACGCCCCAAGGCAACGAGCCCATCTCCCAGCCGCGGCGGTAATACCGGTATTCACCGCAGAGCCGCGGACAGCGCAGAGGACAAAGGCGCATTCACCACGGAGACACGGAGACACGGAGGAATCAGCAAGACCAGATTCTTGTGGCGCGGGCGTCTCGCCCGCGCTTTCGCACATAACGCGGGCGAGACGCCCGTGCCACAGCTCGCGGCTCACCACGGAGACACGGAGACGCAGAGAAGTGATGCGTGGTGATTGCTGCGTGAACCAAGCCGAGCTTCACGCATCAATCAACAATCATCACGGATCGATCCCTCCGTGCCTCCGTGTCTCTGTGGTTCAATCCCAGTCTGCATAGGCGAGGCGCCCATGCCATGCGGATCACGGATACGGCGTCTTCTTTGGTTCGTCGCCGGGAAGTTCAAGCGCGCCGACGAGATCCGTCAGGCGGTCGATCTTGTGACGCTCGAGATATGCCGTCAGGCCGTCGACGATCTTGTTGGGCGTCGCGGGGTCGACGAACAGGGCTGTGCCGATGCCGATGCCCGTCGCGCCAGCCAGGATGAACTCGACCGCGTCCTGCCAGTACTGGATGCCCCCCATGCCGATGATCGGCACCCCGGCATGCTTGGCGACGCTGCGGTAGACGCGGCTGACCAGATGCACGGCGATCGGCTTGATGGCTGGGCCGGACAGGCCGCCGGTCACATTCGCCAACCGCGGGCGGCGCTTTTCGATGTCGATCGCCATCGCGGTGAACGTGTTGACCAGCGAGAGGATGTCGGCTCCGCCGTCAACGGCGGCCCGAGCCGTCTGCGTGATGTCCTCAACATTGGGCGAGAGCTTCACGATCAGCGGCTTGTTGGGCAGGACCTTTTTCACCTCAGCCGTCAGCTCGCGCAGGCGGGCGGGGTGCGTGCCGAAGGTCAAGCCGTCTTTCACATTGGGGCAGGAGACGTTCAGCTCGACGGCAGCCACGACGTCCAGGCCGTTCATGGCTGCGCATGTCTGCGTGTAGTCGTCGTAGGAATGCCCCGCCACATTGACGATCACCGGGCAGGGCATCTGCCGCAGCAGGGGGACCTTCTCCTCAAGGAATCGTTTGAGGCCCACATTGGCCAGGCCGATCGCGTTGAGCATCCCCGCGCGCGTTTCGACAATCCTTGTCGGATTGTTGCCGGGCCGCTCTTCGAGTGTAATCGACTTGGTGACAAACGCGCCGAGGCGCGAAAGGTCCATGAAATCGGCGTATTCGTTGGCGTATCCGCACGTTCCCGAGCAGGTCATCGTCGGATTCGCCAGCTTCAGCCCCGCGAGATTGACGGATAGATCAGGCACGACCGGGATATTCTACGCCGGAACCCTTCCACGCAAGGGAGCGGGATCAAACCGCAGATAAACGCGGATGAACGCGGATGGATTGGGTGATTGAGTGAGCGGGGGATTGGGAGATCAGCTTACCAGGCGCACGCAAAGTTGTGGCGCGATGGCGTATAACGCCGGCGCCTCCTGGCCCGGTCATGCCGCGACTTCAAACTGCATTTTCTGGATGTTCGTAACGCGCTTGGAGGCGTCAAGCACTTCGATGGCGAGCAGATTGCCGTCGGCGTCGTAGTCCAGGATCACGCCGGGCTTGTCCTCGTCGCTCTCCGCCACCGGCACGTCCTCGCGCAGGAGTACGGTCAAGGTGTCGGTTTTGGGGTCGTAGGTGGCTTTCATGGTTGGCTCCAGTACTTATCGATTTTGCTCGTCCGATAGGCTGTGACCACCTCCGGTGGTGTTCGGTCAACATCCACAAACACCCGTAGAAGGTGCGAACCGACCTTGGCTTGTGCCACAACGCGGCCGGGGCGGACACCGAGCACCTGCACCGGCGCGCTAAGCACGGCGCGAAGGTCGGCTTCGCTGATGCCCCGCCGTGCAAGCTGCGCACAGGCATGGTCGGTGAGGATAGCCGACGATAGGTCGGGCATCGCCATATTCTACCCGCGCAGAAGCGGGATCAGAATCATCCATGTCTTTACCCGGCGATCGTTATCGGCCGGGTATGTCCGCTACGCTGGCATGAAACCGATTAAAGGCAAAGAGTTTGCCCTACTAAGATGCTAACATTCGTGGGCGAGGCGTGTCTGGTCGGGTATGGAGATGGTGCGCGGTTGGTCGCTCGGGGTTGCCTTTTGGGTAGGGGATTTGTCCCCGCAACGACGTTGCGCGCCCGTGCGCTGGAATGGCGTATGCCACCCCATTCGAACCCATTGCACGGTGTCGTCGAAGCCATCGAAACCGCGTTTCTCGAGTGCCAGGCGGGCCGGGGGGGTTCGAACCCATTGGCCGTGATGCAAAGGCAAACCCACTGGCCACTGTGCGCGATCGCGCGAACGATCGGCCGCGGGCGGGGCGGCGGATCGGCTGGCCGTTCTGCTTGATACCCCTCGGTTGGGTATGAATAATGCCCCGTCCCAGTGTTCGATCGCCGTATTCCCTGGATAAGGCCGGCAACTTTATGACTTCCGCGCAGATCCGCCAGCAGTTCATCGATTTCTTCGTGCAGCGGCATGGGCATACCTTCGTGCCGTCTTCGCCGGTCGTGCCCCATGACGACCCGACGCTGCTGTTCACCAACGCGGGGATGAACCAGTTCAAGCCGATCTTCCTCGGCCAGGAGAAGCGCGAATACACCCGCGCCGCCAACACGCAAAAGTGCATCCGCGCCGGCGGCAAGCACAACGACCTGGACGACGTCGGCCGGTCGCGCCGGCATCACACCTTCTTCGAGATGCTCGGCAACTGGTCGTTTGGCGACTATTTCAAGCAGGGCGCCATCGAGATGTCCTGGGAACTGCTGACCCAGGTCTTCAAGCTCGACCCCACGCGCCTGCACGTCTCCTGCTTCGAGGGAGATGAGAAAAACGGCATCCCCCGCGACACCGAAGCCGCTGAGATCTGGCGCAAGGTCGCCAACTGGGAGCAGTACGGCCACAAGTCCGACGACCACATCCATTTCTGCGGCAAGGACAACTTCTGGGAAATGGGCGAGACCGGCCCCTGCGGGCCGAGTACCGAGATCTTCTACGACCGCACCCCCGACAAGTCCGGCGGCCGGTACATCAACGGCGACGACCCGCGCGTGATGGAGATCTGGAACAACGTCTTCATCCAGTACAACCGCAATCCGGACCTGTCGCTCACGCCCCTCCCAGCCAAGCATGTCGACACAGGCATGGGCTTTGAGCGGATGGCGTCGGTCCTCCAGGGCGTCGACAACAACTACGACATCGACCTGTTCACGCCGTTCTGGGAGGCGCTCAGCAAGCTCAGCGGGCGCAAGTACACCAGCAAGTTCCCGCCGACCAACGCGCCCGACCCCGCAGCCGAGGCTGCAGATCCGCAGCTTCGCAGCGACATCGCCTTCCGCGTGATCGCCGATCACATTCGCTGCCTGACGTTCGCGCTGACGGACGGCGCCGTCCCCGGCAACGAAGGCCGCGGCTACGTCCTGCGGCGCATCCTGCGCCGCGCGGTGCGATTCGGCCGTCAGCAGCTCGACCTGCGCGAGCCGTTCCTGCACACGCTCGTGCCGGTGGTCGTCGATGTGATGGGCGATGCCTTCCCCGAGCTGAAGACCGATCCGAAGCGCGTGATGGAGATCATCAAGGATGAGGAAGTCAGCTTCGGCCGGACGCTCGATCGCGGCATTCAGCTTTTCGAGGAAGCCGCCGCCCGTTCGCACGAGACGCATCGCATCAGCGGCGAGGATGCCTTCAAGCTGCATGACACCTATGGCTTCCCGGTCGACCTGACGCAGATCATGGCAGCCGAGCGCGGCATGACGGTCGACATCGCCGACTACGAGCGGCTGATGGAAGAAGCCCGCGAGCGTGCCCGCGCCGGTGGCAAGGAAGGCGCGTCGCGCCTCTTCACGCTGCCGCCCGATGTGCTGGCGAAGCTCGGCGAGAAGGGCGTCGCGCCCACCGATGACAAAGCCAAGTACGCCGGCGCCCCGATCAGCGCGACCGTCGTCGCCATCTGGGACGGCCAGCAGCTCATCGACGAAACCCACGGTTCGGAAGCCGCCGGGCAGGGCGTGGCCATCATCCTCGACAAGACCAACTTTTACGCCGAGATGGGCGGCCAGGTCGGCGACAGCGGCGAGCTGCGCGGCAAAGACGCCGTCATGGCGGTTGCCACGACGCGTGCTGCCGGCGGGTATGTCCTGCATGTCGGCAACATGATCGAAGGCCACCTGCGCGTCGGCGATCAGGTGACGGCGACGCTCGCCAGCGTCCGCCCGCGCACGGAGAAAAACCACACGGCTACCCATCTGGCCAACTGGGCGCTGCGCGAGGTGCTGGGCGACGGCGTGCAGCAGAAGGGTTCGCTGGTCGATCCGGAGAAGCTCCGCTTCGACTTCTCGCATCCCAAGGCGCCGGAAGAAGGCGAGCTGCAGCGTGTCGAACAGCTCGTCAACCAGTGCGTCGAGAAGAAGCTGCCCGTCTACGCCGAGGAAGCCCCGCAGGAGCAGGCGCTCAAGATCAACGGCTTGCGCGCCGTGTTCGGTGAGAAGTATCCGCCGATGGTCCGCGTCGTGTCGATCGGCGTGCCTGTGGGCGAGCTGCTCAAGTCGCCGGACAAGGCCGACTGGCGGCAGTATTCGATCGAGTTCTGCGGCGGCACGCACCTGAAGAACACAGCCGATGTCGGCGCGTTTGTCATCACGGCTGAGGAATCTGTCAGCAAGGGCATCCGGCGTATCGTCGCCCTTACCGGCGAAGCCGCAGCCGAGGCGAAGTCGCTCGTGCAGCGCGTCGATGAGGCGATCGCACAGGCTCGCAAGACGCCCGAGGAACAGCTCCCGGGCGCGATCAGCGGGCTGTCGAAGCTGCTGGCATCGCCGAACCTGCCGCTGCTGGCCAAACGTCGCGGGCAGGCGGCGGTGGCTGAGCTGCAGGCGAAGTACAAGCAGTGGGAAAAGGCGCAGAAATCGGCTGGCAGCGAGGGCATCGATGCCGTCGCGCTGGCTGGTGAGCTGCTGGCCAAGGCGGAGGATCTCGGCGGCGGCAAGCTGATCGTGGGCGACATCCCCGGCGCTTCGGACGATCAGCTCCGCAGCGCGATGGACTCGCTGAAGAAGAAAGCCGGCAGCTACGCCATCATGCTCGGCAGTGCCGGCGATGCGAAGGTCACCTTCGTGGCAGCCGTCAGCGATGATCTCATCGCCAGGGGCCTCAAAGCCGGCGACTGGATCCGCGAGACGGCCAAGGTCGCCGGCGGTGGCGGCGGCGGCCGCCCGCAGATGGCCCAGGCCGGCGGTAAGGATCCGTCGAAGCTGCCTGATGCCCTCGAAACCGCGCGGGCGGTTGCGCGCAAGGCGATCGGGTGATATCGATTTTGGATTTTGGATTGCGGATTTTGGATTTGGTCGTCGCGCGGCTGACGTGTATCTGCTTTCTGGGGGGCCATTTCACCACAGAGACACGGAGACGCGGAGGAGTGATGCGTGGTGATTGATGCGTGATCGCGATGCGGCACGCGTTAAACTCGTGGCGCGGGCGTCTCGCCCGCGACTTTCGGCGCGCAACGCGAGCAAGATCCCAGCGCCACAGTAGGGCAGGCTATTGCCTGCCGAAACCGATTACGCAATGCATCATCGCCTCCGCGCAAACCGCGGCACGCAATAGCGTGCCGTACGGCGCGCATCTCACCTGTGCAATGCACGCGTAGTAGATGCACGTTCGGGACGCCTGTACCACGCACGATCCAGAGGCAACTAGAACATAAGCGATGGCGGAGCCGCCTCGGGCGCGCTGCCCCAGGACTTGTTGGGCCTTGGGCCCATCTGGAGGACCAGCTCGCCGCCGTCGATCAGCTCTTCATGCCAGAACCACGGCCGATCCAGCGGCTTGCCGTTGAGCGTGGCGGACTGGATGTATTTGTTGGCAGCCGACACATCCTTTGCCGTGATCGTGAACGTCTTGCCATCCACGCGCGTGATGCGCGTCTGCTCGAAGATCGGGCTGCCGATGACGTAGTACGGCATGCCGGGACAGACCGGATAGATGCCGATCGCGCTCATCACATACCACGACGACATCGCGCCGCCATCCTCGTCGCCGGGGACGCCCTCCGGGCCGTCGTGGAACGTCGCCATCGCCTGCCGCACGCGCTTCTGCGTCTTCCACGGCGCGCCGGCATAGCAGTAGAGATACGGAATGTGGAAGCTCGGCTCGTTGCCCTGGCAAAACTGGCCGATCAGCGCCGTGCAGTCGGGGAACTGGCCCAGGAAGTGATACTTGTCCTTCGGGTCGTACTGCTCGACGAACAGCGCATCGAGCTTCTCAACGAACTTCTCGCGTCCGCCCATCAGCGCGATCAAGCCGGCAACGTCATGCTGCACATGCCATGTGTACGTCCAGCCGTTGCACTCGGCGAAGTAATCGCGCGCGCCCTGGCCGCCGCCGTACTTGGGATCGTAATCCTCGACCCATTTGCCGTCGGCTGACCGCGGCGCCATGAAGCCGATCTCGGGGTTGAACACATTGCGGTAGTTCAACGCCCGTCGGCTGAAGATCTCGAAATCCGCCTGATTCCCGAGCTCGCGCGCGAGGCGCGCCAGGCACCAGTCGTCATACGCGGCTTCCAGCGTGACAGATACCGCCTGCCGCCGCTCAAACGAATGCACCTCGGCAACCGTCTCCACTTCGCCCCTGGCCAGCGCGGGGAAGTAGCCATGCTCGAGGTAGAACCGATCCAGCGACGTCGCCGGCCCTTTCTTGAACGGCAGGCGCATCGCCTCCATGAGATTCTTGCGAATGCCCTCGTAGGCTTTGCGGATGTCAAAGTTGCGATGACCCTTGAACCAGGTATCCGCAACCAGCGCCGCGGTGTGATGCCCGATCATCCCGGCTGCGTCTTCGCACAGCCCCGGGAAGCGCGGCAGCCAGCCGCTCTGTTCGTACATCCGCACGTACGACTGGATCATGTGCTCCTGTCGCTGGGGATCCAGCAGAAGCTGCAGCGGATGCATGCAGCGGTAGGTGTCCCAGATCCAGTCATTGGTGTAGTACGGATGATCGCCGGCTTGATGCACCTGGCCGTCAAAGCCGCGATACTGGCCATCCTCGGTGATGTCGTTCATCCGCTGATGCGCGCGGTACAGCGACGTATAGAAGATGCGCCGCTGCTGAGCCGATCCGCCCGTGACCTGCACCTGCGCAAACGTGCGCTCCCACGCATCGCGGGTGCGCCTGCAGGCTGCGGCAAAGTCCCAGTTGGGCAGCTCGCGATCGCGATTGATGCGCGCCTGTTGAAGGCTGATGTGGGAGACGCCAACGCGGAGCTGAACGGGCTTGTCGGTGGCGGCGAGGGTCACGCATGTCGCCGCGCCGGCGGAGCCGCTGCATCCGCACGTCGCCGAGATCGGCTGGGACAGCTCAGCCGAGAACCAGATCTTCGCGCCGCCGCGGACGGTCTGCTCGCCTTCGACGCAGTTGCCGCGGAGGGATATCTGCCCCTCGCGGCCATGATGCCAAAGCAGATGCGCCGCTCGCTGCGGGGGGAAGTGGAACTGGTAGAACACCGCGCGATGGCTGACCGTCAGCTCAGCCTGGATGTCGTACGACTCCAGCAGGACGGCGTAGTAGTAGGGGGTTGCCGTCTCCAGGTCATGGTCGTAGGTCGACGCCGCAGCCGACGGATCGGGTGGCACGTCGCCCGAGATCGGCATGACGTGCGTCCCGCCGGTGGGGAAGCCGATGATCGTATCCGCCAGGTATCGATCGGTGATGTGCGGCGGCGTCACCGGCGCAACGCTCACCATCCCGTACGGCAGATAGACCGCCGGCGACGTCGCTTTCAGCAGACGGCCGATCCCGCCGATGTTGGGGTCCACCTCGTCGACCGGAGACCGCCCCGTGATGTCCAAAGGCGGCCGGCATCCCATAAACGGCACCAATTGCTCGCTCTGCGACCTCATGACGCACCAATTGTCTCATTTTCACTGCAGTTTTACAATTTTACATAGCCAGTATCACGCCTGGATGGTCCGAGATGCGAGTTGTGCGGGCGAACCTTTGGTCGCTGCGGAACGTCTTGAAAACAGGTGGGATTTTGGCCATACTTCCCCGTCCGGCTGGCCTCCACAGGTCCAGCCGCCAGACATCACGGGCGTGTACCGAAGTGGTCAAACGGGACGGACTGTAAATCCGTTGGCTCTGCCTTCGTTGGTTCGAATCCAACCGCGCCCATTGCCTTCTGGCTGAGTCCTGTCTGCTGTTTCGCTTTCCCTGCTACGGAAAAAGGCGCTTCTGCTCCCCGGGGTTGGTATGGCCCGGAGAGGGGTTACGCATGGCCGGCTGAGATGGCGTTGCCTTGGGCAAAGGCTGGTGGAGGTATCGCGCAGAGGTATACCGGTTTCACACTGGTATACTAGACCCTAATTCACCCCTGTTTTCGGGGATTATTTGGCGGTTTTGCGGGGATTTACGAGGGGTGGGAGGGGAATCTGTTTGCAAGTTCGTCCATCCGGTATATATACTGGTAATAGATGGGCGCGACAATGGATCAGGTTCGGGGGCGGCCAGTGTATGAGGTGCTGGCTGCGCGCATGCGCCATGCGATTCGCAATGGGGAGTTCGGCCCCGGCGAGCTGATTGGCACGGAACATGGCCTGGCCCGGCAGAAGGCGATCAGCCGGATGACCGTCCGCCGCGCCAGCGAACTGCTCATCAACGAAGGCCTCCTCGAACGCCGCCCGGGCAAGGGCCTGTATGTCCGATTGGCTAACGGCACACCCACGCCCAGCCGGCGGATGGAGCAGATCCAGGTCGTCGCCGGCAATCTCCAGTGGGAGCCGTCGGTTCAGATCTCCCGCGGCGTCAAGGCGATCGCCTGCGACCACGGCTTGCAGGTACAGCTTTACGACGCCCGCGGGGACCGAGAGCTGGATCTCGACACGATCCGCCGCCTGCCCGATTCCCCCTCGCGCGGGGCGGTGATCGTCGCGCTGCATAGCCCGGCGTTCAATGAGGTTCTGTTCTCGCTCAAATCTCGCAATTTCCCGTTCGTGCTGGTCGATCAGCGGCTGCACGACATCGACGTTCCGTCGGTGACAGCCGACAACTACGCCGGTGGCCAGCAGGTGGGCCGGCTGCTGGTGGAACATGGCCACCGGCGGATCGCGTTCATCGGCGATCTGGTGGCTGGGACGGTGCGCGACCGTCTGGCCGGCCTACGTGACGCGATCAACGACGCGCAACTGCCGTTTGATCGGTCACTTGTGTTCGATATCAGCAGTGAGGACCGCTTGGGCGACTGGTCGGCGGCGGTCGGACAGGCAGCCCATGAGCTGATGTCGCGCAATCCGCGCCCAACGGCCGTTTTCTGCAGTTGCGACGGCGTTGCCAGGTTGCTGTACCGCACCCTGGCTGCCATGCATGTCACGATCCCGGAGGACCTGAGCATCGTAGGGTTTGATGACGATCCGGTTGCCGAATGGCTGCCCCCGCCGCTGACGAGCGTGCGCCAGCCGTTCCACGAGATGGGCCGGGCCGCCATCGAGATGCTCTGCCGCCGGATTGAGGATCCGGAGCATCCCGTCGAACATCGGACATTGCCGGTTCAGATCATTCGCCGGCAGTCCGTCGCCCGGCCGCGGCAGGCGTAGATCGCCTTCCCTGGTCCGGCGGAAGACAAACAGGAGGCGCTATGCCTGAGAGGAAACGAGATCGCGGTTTCACGCTCGTGGAGCTGCTGGTCGTGATCGGAATTATCGCCCTACTGATTGCCATGCTGCTGCCGGCGCTCAACAAAGCGCGCGAATCGGCCCAGGCGGTGGCCTGTGCCAGCAACATGCGACAGATCGGGATGATGTTCACCAACTACATCGCCGATCACCACGGCTGGCTGCCGCCATTGAACTCGCAGAGCATCTACAACGAGAAGGCCTGGAACAAGAACGCCTACGGCATGCCGCATGTGCTGGGCGTCTACCTCGGCAAGCCGGACTGGACCTACACCTGGACGTACTCCGATCCCTGGTGGTATCCGTTCAACTTCGGCGAGATCAAGCAGGAGTTCGCCAACAGCATTTTCGTCTGCCCGACGTTCCGCCTGAACTCTGCGGCGCTTCCTGAAGCCTACAAGTCGGGCTATGCGGAATCGACCTGGCTGGTCCCGCCGTATGGGTGGGGCAGCGGCACGGATCGCGTCTGGGCCAAGCCCCGGCGTGCGTCGCGCATCACCGAACCGACGCGCCGGATCCACGTCGCGGAAACCAGATCCGACTGGCACATCAGCAGTCCCAAGAGTGACTACAGCAACCGCACGCTGGACCTCGAGCGACACAGCAAGGGCATGAACTTTTTGTTCGCTGACGGCCATGTGGCCTGGTTCCGCGGCGCCGACGTCACGTACCACTTCGCCACCATGCCGTCAGGTCAGGCGGACTACGTCATCGATTGATGGGCAGCCAGCACCTGACGGACGCTGACATGTGGTTCTTGGCGACATGGCTTCGATGGAGAACTTCCGTCTGCAGTAATTGGAGAAAATGCAATTATCTTTCCGCCGGCTGTCCCAGCGGATTACAGACCATCAGGCAGTTTCCCGTTTCGACTCACTAAGGAGGAGACGACATGTCTTTCAAGTCATTTATCGCGGCGTTCGGCATCGCGGCAACGGCAGTGGCGGTGAATGTTGGCCAGTCAGCCGTCATCGTGGCGTTTGACAACAACAATGACACCAATCCCTTCCGCCTCTCAGCACTGGACGACCAGACTTCGCTGAGCGGCAGCGTGATTGATCCGGACTACAACGGCGGTACGTCGGTCACGCTCACCCTCTTCAATCCGCTCAAGGGTGTGACGGTCACTGACCCGGCCAATCCCGATTTCAGCACAGCCACCGTCAGCTACTTCGGCACGGAAGGCTCGGGATTCGGCGTGGGTGATGACACCACGGGACGCCTGGAGCGCGGCGAATCCTTCACCATCAAGGCGGATCGCGCAATCCGGATCGAGATGTTCGGATACCATGAATGGAATGGCGATGAGCTGCTGCACATCAGCTGGACTCAGAACGGCGTCGCCAAGTCCGACGTCTTCTCGATGGCCGACGGTACCGGCACGGCGCCAGCCAACGTGAACGTCACCCTGTCGGGCATCGAGGCGGACGCCAATACCGACATCGTGATCACGAACGTCAGCCCGTCCAACGCCGTTGCCAGTGGCCGGCTTCGCATCCGTCGGATGCAGATCTCGGTCGTTCCAGAACCAGCCAGCCTGAGCCTGCTGGGCATCGGCACGATGGGCCTGCTGCGCCGGCGGCGGAGCTGATGGCAAGCCGGGCATGCGCCACGGGGGCGGATTGCGTCTGTGCGGCGCATGCGGGTCTTGCCGGCACATGCGTTGCAGCGGGGGCGGAGAAACCACGCCACGGGAGTTGTGATTCTTCGCCCTCGCTCGCATCATGGCAGGGCGGATCGGCCTGGCGCGCCTGATCGGCTGAACGAGCAAGTGTCCGGGGACTGAATCATGTCAACCAATTCCCTCATCCTGGGCGTCGGCCTGGCAGCGGGGCTGCTGTCAGCCGGCTGGTCCCATGCGGCGGTGCTGAACGCGACGTATACACCCGTGCCCGGCTCACGGGGCGGGATGTCGGCTTTCGTCAACTTCGCGGACGAGGGCGTGCTGGACTGGGCACTGTGGGAGTACAGCAGCAGTTCGAGCGTGCCCGGGACGCCGACTTCGTCCAAGGCGGATGCCGACTACATCGGCAGCGCGTTTGCCGTTGGCGGCAGCGGGGCGCTTCGCGGTGCACGGGGCACTGATCTGGAGGTGAGCACAACGCCCGGCCA
>Ga0207874_1001763_pt1 | contig 22979 bp, 13 predicted proteins | sample HigsolmetaAR201D_FD_184833 | JGI IMG/M metagenome (GOLD analysis project Ga0207874, IMG submission 184833) | Ionic liquid and high solid enriched microbial communities from the Joint BioEnergy Institute, USA - AR20-1-D (SPAdes) (version 2) ...
AGTACAGCATCCATCGACCAGCAGGCTTGCCGTCGCGCATCGCGACCGTCGGCACCGTCAGGCCGGATACCTCGGGCAAGATGAACCGCTCGGGCCGCACGATGCGGCTCGCGTCGATCTCGGGCGCGGCATCGGCCGCTGGCGCTATCGGCTTGGCCGCCAGGGCCAGTAGCTCAGCCTCGATGGCCTCGGGGTCTACCGCACTTGCCTTGCTGCATAGACTCTTTGTGAACCGCTTCCGCGCCGCTGCGCTGCGCAGGTCGATGGTATCGACGTGTAGCGGTTGCTCGCCCAGCCGGGCTGTCACAATGGCCTTGTCGCCGCTGGGGGCGACGTCGATAATCAGTCTTGGGTCATCCATGTATCCGGCTCCATTGCGAAGTAACCTGTAGCTTGCGAGTCGGGGCCGTCTCGATGGCCGCCAGAACGTCTCTTGCTTCCGCGCCCGAACGCCGCCACGCTCGGGCGTCTTTTATTCCAGGGGGTGGCGCTGTCACGCGACACGCGGCCGTGTACGCCACCAACACACCCGCCAAGGTTTCAGCACCACACCGGCCGGGTTCATCGGCATCGGCCAGTACCACTACCTCCGAGGGCCGATGCTGCCGCACGTAGGCCACCACGTCGCGCGTGCCGCCGCTACAGCTTGGGCGCCCGATGGCCGCTAGCCCCCAGTCCAGGCAGGCCGCCAAATCCGTCGGGCCTTCGCACACCAGCAGCCGGTCGGTTGCGTCGATGCCATCGGGGATGAACAGCCCTTGCCGGCTGCCACGCACCGAGTACTTGCGCCCGTCGGGGCTGCGCAGCCGGATGCCGCAGATCGTGCCGTCGCCGCGCCGCATCGGGAACGTGTAGGCACCATGCCGGGCAGACCAGCCGACACCTAGCCGCTGTAGGCTCTCAGCAGACAGCCCGAGGCTTTCGGCTAGTCGCGCCAGCCGAAACGGCTCGGCATGGAGGGCACGCTCGCACGCCGCGGCCAGCTTGGCGAAGTCGCCGCCGCGGTCGGTATCAATGGCGATGCTGATAGACCGCGCCACCGGCCGCGTGCCGGGCCGCAGGATATGCAACCAGCCGGCTTCGCCTGCCCGCCGTGGCGATTCGGTGCGGGGGCAGACAACCGCCTCGGGGCTACCCTCAGGGCCGCTTATCATGCACCAATCGGGCCGTCCACAGATCGGGCAAAGCTCGGCGCGCGAGACGCGCCGCCAGTTGCTACCGCTCATGGCCGCCGCCTTGCCGTATGGCCAGCCATCGGGCCCGAGGGGGCGCGCCGGCATTCATCCACTCTGCCAGCTCGGCTGCATTCCATCGCACCGCCCGGCCGAATCGCACCGGCAGCGGTCCTAGCCGGCCGCTGCTATGCATCGCCCATAGATGCCGCTGTGAGATACCTAGCAGCTTGGCCACTTCCGCGGCAGGCAGGGCCAAGCGCTCCGATGCGGGAGAGTTCGTTGCGTTGCTCATGCCCGCAATCGTAGGGACGAGCGATGGCCCATCCAGAGCCAGAAAGTGGCTTAATTGCGCCGGTCTTGGGCTTAGTTGCGCCAGAGTTTGTCACGAGGGATACGGGTCCCCTTTGAAAACTCGGATTCGAACAGAGCAGAAATAGCTTCCGGCTGGTTCTTGATGTCGCGACCGCGGACGTTGTAATCACTCATCGCCCGATAGTCGCCGTCGGCATCAATCAGGGCTTGAATAAAATCCGCCAGCCTACGTCTTGTGTCATTCGACCCCATCAGCGGGTAAGGGTGCCCGTCGATGCGTACGATGTATGATTCGCGGTCTACCGTAACAAGCGGCCCATCTGTCACGGTTCGCTCCCTTGGTTTAAGCAATTCCAATGAAGCTGCAAGAGGATATTCGAGCACGTAACAATCGCGATATCCACGGCGAGAATCCGTCTGAATCTTCGCCCGCTGTTCGAATTTGACAAACAAATATCCAATCCAATTGGCGGCAGAATCCAGACTGGGGGTATATCCAGCATCTAAGAGTGCTTCTTTGCTCAAAGTTGAACCAGCGCGGCGGAAAAGTGAATAGGCCAACTCAACGAAATCAAGTTCAAAGCCAGCAATAATGCACTCCCAGGCAGAATGATCGTGTCCGATCCTGCCGGCCGCTGCCAAAATAGGAGAAGGGGCACCTATTCGCCAGTAGGAAATGCTGGCAGGGGAGCGGGGGAAGATCTGAACAGCATGCCAGTCATTCGCAGGAATACCGGCCGTTTCGGCTATACTTTTCCAATATGAGCGCCACCTGACACTGTCTTCCGAGGTGTGAAGCACTTCCTCCCAACGACGGAACTCCTCAAGTGGGTCCATCTCCGGAGACTCTTCAATCTTCCGCCTAACTTCTTCCCGTCGTCGCCAGTGTTCCTCGATGTCCTCGGGTAGGCTATAACACATGACGCCACGGCACATGGCAACCAGAAGCATTGACGTATGCTGTCCATCAGCCTTGGCAAATTGGCTAATAAGTTCCGTTAAATCCCCATCGCTCAGCATGGTACCTACCTTTCAAAACAGCCTGGGAGCGACCGCGGCAAAGGTAGGTAAGAAACCGCGGCCGCGCCCCAGGCCGAACCATCACCGGCCGATGGCCGTCGGCCGGAAACAATGGGCGTCCCCATTGATGGTGTGAATATACCACCATCTGAGAGACATCGCCTATCGCTCGCCCCCTGGTGCCGGCTGCCGTAGTCAAAATCTCACTTTTCCGGTTTTGCGGGCGCGCACAGGAAAGGGAGCGGGCTGTCTACATGCTTCGGCCGCCAGAAAACCGCCCCCGGGCCAGCGCTGCAAGAAAGCAAGTCAGTCGCGTGTCTCGGCAGTTCCCGATGCAGGGCTTTAGGCCATCGGGCCGCGGAGTACCTTTTCCCTGCCGCTAAAAACTCTCGGGCAGGAATGTAACCGGGCTAGCTCGCCACTCGGGGCGCTACCGGGGGCTGCCGCTAAGTTCAGATAGTGCGCCTCAATCTTCGCAGCGATTCCGGGTTGCGCTGTACCATTAGCATGCCTAGCCTGGGAACGTCAGCCGCTTGCGTGCGCTACGGGCATGTCAGCCCCGCCCCATCTGCGGCGGGGCCGGCCGGGCCGAGTAGGTACTTCCTGGCCGGTCAGCAGGCGAGGCCGCGGGGAACAGCCGCGCGTTTACACACAGTTGGTTGCCGGCAGGCGCCCCCTGATGGGGCTGGGCCGCTCGCCGGGGCACGCCGGCCACAAGGCAGTCGCGTTCAATACTGCGGTTTCGGCGAACCTCTTGGGGTTGATACCGAAACGTTGCCCTACCGCTGCGCTGTTTCGACCATTGCCACGATGGCTGCTTGAATGGCTGCCGGCAGGGTTTCCCAGGCTTCGACCACCGCCGCCAGTTCGGGCTTTTCCTGCCGCAGAAGCGCCACACAATCCGCCACGCAAATCGGGTCTGGTGTGGTAACTTGCAGCAGGGACAGTGTTTGTGGAGAATCCGCAGCGGATTGCAAATCCGCCATCGCCGGTTCGAATCCGGCCAGCGCCTCTTCAGAAGCCGCAGGTTCTTTGAGCCTGCGGCTTTCTTTGTGCGCGCGTTGAACGGTACCACCAGGCAAATCTGCATGTCGTGCCGATCGCAGCATCAACGTGGGCGAGCTGTGTTGGCCATCTTTGGCCGTTATTGCGTTGTGGCACGCTTGCTTACTAGTTCAACTAGGATTTGAACCTGGTTGAACTTCCGAGAAAAAGGAGGCTGACCACAGGCGTTGCCAAAGCAGCAACTACCGGGGGCCGTGTGAATCGCCCCGTTACGTCTGGCCCGTGTGCGCCACACCACAAGGTGTCGGCGCGCAATTAGACTGGGTACGTCAAACCGGGGGAGAGGGCTAGCCAAGAAGCGGCCATCCAGATCGCGACAACGGTCTGCCGCAGGAGCACTTGCAGCGCAAAAGAAATATCCCCGACAGGATTCGAACCTGTAACCTTCGGCTCCGGAGGCCGACGCTCTATCCAATTGAGCTACGGGGACCTGCGGCCGGCTGCAGCGGCCAAGTCAGGGCATTTTACCGCTTGCCGGTCGGATTGAAAAGTGTCCCCACCGCAGGCCTTGGCAGCGGGGGCTGCTTCCCTCGCGTGCGGGGGCAATTGCGGCGGCGCTACCAGGGCGAACATGCCCCCGGGTAGTGCGTCCGCAGGCTCGCCCCGCCGGCAAATCACGCGTAAATCCCCCCGGCCGATGGTACTGCGGCGGTTTCTCGGGTAGGATGGAGTTTTGTGTGCAGGAGGAGCGTCCTTTTTTCACTTGCGGCGTGGCCGAGCAGGTTGTGGCTGCCGGCCGTTCGATTCCCGCCTTCTCTTGTGGCGATGCTCGCGGCATCGTGCTCCCTCAGGACGCCCAGCGCTTGGACTTCTTCCGTTGCCGCCTGATTGTGCCTGGCGGCAAGTTCGCGGCCGCTTTGCGAAGGCGATCGGCCGCGCGCGTGGAATGGTTGCAGCTTCAGTTGCTTGAGCAGGGAGGCCGGCCCCGGCCCGAGGCGCGGTGTGCACCGCGCTTTGGCTGAACGCTCTGCGCTACATCTCCTGCGGACGCTGGTTGGTGAGGCGGGTGGATCCATACCTGCCCGTCGTTTTCTCAGCAGGAGTTTTGCCGATGAGCCACAAGAAGCCTGGCCCCGTGTCCACGCCCGGCATCCGGCCGCCGAAGATTTGCCCCGTGTGCGGTTCCTCCAGTTACTCACGCGACGGCATTCACCCGCAGTGTGCCCAGCAACAGGCCGACGCTCCTCGGATCGCCAAGATCAAGGCCAAGAAGAAAGCGGAGCAGGCCAAGGCCGCCGCGAGAACCGGCTAGCTGGCCGCGAGCCCCCGGCGCATCCAGCGATCGCGCGAGCATCAGGCCCGCCAGGGAACAAGTCACAGCTCTGGTAGCTCCCGGTTCGACCGGGAGCTGCCACAGTTCTAGGTTCGCATTGGTTCTGCCTGCGCGCCAAGCAGCAATAGTGGTGGCTTGTGCGGCAACCCAAGGAGGCACCTGCCACAGCGCAAAAACAACACGCCCTGGGAAACCGCTGGCGGCTTCCCAGGGCGTGTGTGTTGTGTCGCGATCTATTGCCGGCCGTGCCGCATGCCTGGTGGCAGTCGGCCATGAAGCCGGCAGATACTCAGCGCCGGTTAGGGGCTGAGTTTGAATCTCGCATTAATAGCGGCGACCGCCTGAGCGGAAGCCACCACCACCGCCGCTGCGCTCCGTGCGCGGGCGAGCTTCGTTCACGACCAGCGGACGGCCATCGACCACCTGATCGTGCAGATTGCGGATGGCATCGTTGGCGCCATTGACGTCGGCCATCTCGACAAAGCCGAAGCCCTTGCTGCGACCGGTATCGCGGTCTTGGATTACCTGGGCGCTACGAACTTCGCCGAACTCGGCGAACATCGTTTCCAGCGAAGCGTTGGTCACACTGTAGGGCAGATTGCCTACGTACAATTTCTTACCCATCGTTCAACCCTGTGAAGCGGGGCACGCGGCCCAAACTCAATCTTCCGGGGCCGAAGCGAAAGGGATCAGCAATGGTGATCCGCCAAGCAGGAGAGCCGAGAAAAGGGCGGCGGATCCGTAGAAAGAAAGATCGCTGCGCTTCTTGTCGCCAAACCAACTGCCTGAATGGTATCTCATTCGGCCAGCCAAAGCCAGCGCAATTACACAACTTTGAGAAATTGTCGAATCGGCAGCCTGTTCCCACAGGTACAACCAACCCGTCGCAAACAAGCAAGGCCGCCCGCGCGGCGTAGCGCAGGCGGCCCAATTGTATGAACGGCTGCTACCGTGGGCGGACCGCTAATTGGCTTTCGAATCGCCTGATTGGGATTGCGGCAGCGGCTTCTGTTCGACGGGCGTCTTGGGATCGTTGCCCCAGGCCGACCAGCCGCGATAGTAGTTCCGCACACCCTGGCCGCCCATCAGTTCCAGGCCAAAGGCCGATACCGAGGAACGGCCGCCGCCCTGGCAATGCGTCACGGCGGGCCGATCCAGCACGATGCCGGCCTCGTCCAGCAGCTTCTTGATTTCACTGGCCGACTTGAAGCGGTGCGTCTGGGGATCGAGCAGTTCGGTCCATTCCAGATGCTTGGCGCCGGGGATCGCTCCGGCCTTGGCGTTATTCATCTTGGTGGTGCCGCAGTGTTCGCCTAGCGAGCGGACGTCGAGCACTTGCAGGCTGCCGTCTCGCAGCGAGGCCAGTACGTCGGCGGTCCGCGCCAAGCGGTCCGGCTGTTCCTGGGCCTGGAACGAAACGGCTTTCGGTTCGATGGCGCCTTTCTCCACCGGCAGCCCAGCCGCCTTCCAGCCTCGCCAGCCACCGTTGAGCAACCGGGCATCCTTCACGCCGTAATAGCGGAGGATCCACCAGATGCGGGCAGCGTTCTTGGACAGGTCGTCGTCGTAGATCACGACCACCGAGTCGTTGCCGATGCCCAATTCGCCAATGCGCTTTTCCCACGCCGACACGTTGCCGCCTTCGCCAAATGCCTTGGCCCAAGTGCCGTGGTCCACCCACACCGCACCGGGCACGTGCTCTGCCTCATAGCCGGCCCGGTCGCTGCGGGCATCGAGGATCAGGAGTTTCTGGCCGTCCTTGGCGACTTCGGCCGGTTCCATCAACAGTTCGGGGCGGGCGTAACGGTCTTCGCCGGCATGGACGGCGGTGGCCGCCAGCCATGTGACCAGGCCCAGCATGAGCGAGCGCATCATGGTTCTCTCCAGCAATCGAACCCTGGAAAATTGCTTGTGAAGAAACACCCGTGGTGAACCGCGGTGCCGCCGCGTACTCGCGGAAACGTTTCGCATGGCCACGGTTGCCGCGCAGGGGTGCGCAGGCTTCACCAGTTCTTCTATTTTGCATCACCCCCGCTGGGGTATTAAGCTGAAGCGGCATTCTCTCCCCGCGATCCGGCAAACGCAATCCGGCGTTTGAGCATTCTGCAAGGCATCGCGTCCGCGCACCGCAACCGTCTTCCAAGGAGCTGAGCCGTGAGTTCGTACCCTTCGCGTCGGCAGTTTCTGCGCACCTCGGCAGCCGCTCTGGCAGCAGCAGGCTTGCCCGTCTGGCACGCCAACTCCCGGGCCCAGGCCGCGTTGTTCCAGAGCAAGAATGACCGGCCATTGATCGGCTGTATCGGGACCGGCAGCCGCTGGGGCGCGGTCGGCCCGGCCGCCATGCAGTTTGGCGATTGCGTGGCCGTGTGCGATGTCGACGCCCGACGGGCGGCCAAGGCGAAGGAACGCGTGCAACAGATCCAGGATCAAAAGGGCAGCCCTAAGGACGTGGCCGTTTACGAAGATTATCGCAAGCTGCTCGATGACAAACGCATCGACGTGGTGACCATCGTCACCACCGATCATTGGCACACTAAGATCGCGCTGGATGCGCTGGCGGCCGGCAAGGACGTGTACTGCGAGAAGCCGCTGACGCTCACCATCGCCGAAGGCAAGCTGATCGACGAAGCGGTCAAACGCACCGGCCGCGTCTTCCAGGTGGGTACCCAGCAGCGCAGCGAAATGGGGCTGCGGTTTCTGCACGCCGTGGCCATCGTGCGCGAAGGCCGTATCGGCAAGCTCAAACGCGTGACCTGCGCCATTGGCGGCTCGCCCACCAGCGGCCCGATCCCCGTGGCCGACGTGCCGCAAGGGCTCAATTGGGATATGTGGCTGGGCCAGGCTCCGCTGGTTGAGTATCGCGACAACGGCATGGGCAAGACCCGGTGCCACTACGAGTTCCGCTGGTGGTACGAATACTCCGGCGGCAAGCTCACCGACTGGGGCGCCCACCACGTGGATATTGCCCAATGGGCGATGGATCAGAACGGCGAGGGCCAAGGCCCCAGCCTGATCGACCCGGTGATGGCCGTGCATCCGGTGCCGTTCAAGGATGGCTATCCCACCGACGACACGCAGTACAACTGCGCCACCAAGTTCCGCGTGGTGTGCCAGTTCCCCGACACGGTGCTGGAGATTCGCGACGAGGCCAACGACCTGGGCTTCGATAACGGTATCCTGTTTGAAGGCACCGAAGGCCGGATCTTCGTCAACCGCGGCAAGCTCACCGGCAAGGCGGTCGAAGAACTCAAGGATAACCCGCTGAAGGAAGAAACGCTCCGCGCGCTCTATAAGGGCAAGCAGCCGGGCAACCACATGGCCAACTTCTTTGAGTGCCTGGTGGACCGTTCGCAGCCGGTCTCCGACGTGTTCACGCACAACCGCGCGCTGAATACCTGCCACCTGGCGAACATCGCCATCCGGCTGGGCCGCAAGCTCACGTGGAACCCCGTCACCATGCAGATCGAGGGCGACGAGGAAGCCAACCGCTGGCAAACGCGCGAACAGCGGAAGGGGTACGAAATCACGCCCGTGTGACGGCAGCCGCCAGCCGGCATCACCGCCGCGGTCGCGGCAGCGCGCAGCTACAGCCTGGACACGCCCTGCTTATGCGCACGCGTCGTTCGCAGGCCGAAACAGGGGAGGGCGGTGCGGTTGCCGACCGCAGGCCGTAGTGTCGATCGCCGACACGTTCCGCGATTGGTCGCGGGGTGCGCGCCATCGTCGGCGGCACCTCGCTGAAACGCTGTTCTAGCACGCTTGGTTCACGCCTGACGGGCCTGAACGAACCCTACCAAGGATTCATTGCTTCCAAATCGGACGCTGATCTTTCGCTCATGCTGGAGTCTGCCATGACAGACATCCCCATCCCTGCGCCTTTCACCACGGTCGAAGAGGTGATCGCCGGTTTGGAGCAGCTTGAAGCAGCATTCCTCACGCGGCGCGACCGGCGGGGCGTGTTCGTCACGGCCTACTCGATCATCAGCAGGAAGATTCACAGCCGGTTCGGTACCGGGGGCTTCAGGGACGACGCCTGGGTGCGCACCTATCTGATCGCGTTCGGCAACCTCTACCGCCAGGCGCTGGCCGACTACGAAGGCGGCCAACGCGGCAGAGTGCCTCGCTGCTGGCAGCAGGCATTTGACACCTCGGTGGCAGGGCTTGCGCTGGTGATGCAGGACCTGCTCTTGGGGATCAACGCGCACATCAACCGCGATCTCGGCTTCGCGCTGAACGAAGCGGGCATCGCCGATCGCCGCGACGACCGCTACGCCGACCACACCAAGATCAACGAAATTCTGCGGGAAGCGACTGAAGAGGTCCAGGATCGCATTGCGGCCATGTACGCGGCCGGGCTGGGCAGGCTGGATCAACTGCTTGGTCAGCTCGACGAGGAGATTACCGCCTACAACTTTGAACTGGCGCGCGAGAACGCCTGGATGGCGGGCCTGGCGCTTGCGAACGCCCGATCCGACGCCGAACGCGCGCTCGTTGGCCATGCCATGGACGAACAGGCACTCCGGGCCGGCCGACTGCTGTTGTTTGCCAACGAGCGGGTTCCCTGGCTGATCCGCATTCTCCGGCGAATTGAGGATGGGAGACGCTGGTGGGATGTGCTGCCCGAGAGCCGCTCGCGGACCGTCGGCGATTTACAGCCGGTGGCCCATCCTGCCGCCGTCGGCGCGGCTGGGGGCATCGCCGGCGGCAACTTCGCAGGCGTGGCCGCGAGCATGCCTGAGGACGCGCTGGGGGCAGCCCCGGGCGATCTCGATGAAGTGATCCGCAGGCTGAGCGAGCTGATTACGGAGTTAGACCGGCAGCGCAACCGGCTCTCCGTCTACGCGACCGTGTATCGGGCGATCACCAGGAAGGTGAAGCAGGCCGTCGAGGCCGGCAGGTTCAAAGACCCCGACTGGATGGTCCGCCTCGATGTGGCGTTCGCCCGACGTTACTTCGCGATCATCGATGCGTTTCGCTCCGGGCAGACCGACCGGATCCCGTTGTGCTGGATCAAGGCGATTGAGGCCGTGCAGGCACGCAAGACGATGATCGTTCAAGACATCGCCGTGCAGATCACTCCGCGCGTCGTGTACGACCTGCCGATCACAATGGTCGAAGTCGGCATGGACGACAATCTCGACGATCGAAAGCACGATTATGAGCTGACGTACCAGCTCTTTATTGAAGAACTGGACTGCATCCAGGAAATGATCGCGCGGAAGTACAGCACGCTGGTCATCGTGTACGACGCCCTCGGCGGTCCGCTCGATGAGTTCTTTTCAAACGTGCTGTACACCCGATCGCGGCGGGAAGCGTGGACCGACGCCCTGGCACTGCATGCCGCGACACCAAGCGAGCGGGAACGCATCATTCGCAGCCTGGACCAGAAGGCATTGCGGGGAATCAGCGGCGCGCTGTTCTACAACATCCCACCGATGTCCTGGATCGCGCATCGCCTGCGGGATTTCGAGGATCGATTCGAGGGCAGCTGGTCCAGCACCATCGATGAATGCGCCTGACTGCCGTCGTTGCGCGGCTTGCCAGGCTCCGGCCAGGTTGCCGAACGGCGCGCCGATGGGCCGCGGAGCGGGGCAGGGGGACGTCCAAGGGCACGCCACACTTGTGCGGCCTGCGCCGCCACGTACGATCGTATGGTATGAAAAGTAAGAGCGCTTGTGCGCTCGCCCCCCGCGTCTTGAACCACCATTGCCATGTCCAGCGAGTGCTCGCACATGACGATTAATACGACGGCAGGGAACATAGCGGTTGGTCGATTGAGGCCGGCTGCATCCATTGCGGCGGCTGTGCTGCTTGTGGCCGCTTGTGCGGTGACTTTCATGCAGCGGGCCGAGGCTTCGCCCTTCATTCCCGGCCAACTGCCGAGCCATCCCATTGCCCTGGTGGGCGGCACCGTACACACGGTCGATGGCGAAACCTTCGAGAACGGCGTGGTGCTGTTCAAGGCCGGCAAGATCGTGGCCGTGGGCAAGATGGGCGACAGCCGGCTGAATATCCCGGCCGACGCCCAGACCATCGACGTTTCCGGCAAGCACGTTTATCCCGGCTTGTTTGACGCTCACACGCACGTCGGCCTGGTGGAGATCGACGCCGTGCGTGCTACCCGCGACCAGGCCGAAACCGGCCAGATCAACCCCAACGTGCGGACTCAGGTGGCCTTCAATCCCGATAGCGAGCATATCCCGGTGACCCGGGCCGGCGGCGTGCTGGTGGCGCTTGCGGCGCCCTCGGGCGGGCTGCTGACGGGTACCTCGTCGGTGATGCAGCTCGATGGCTGGAGCTGGGAGGACATGGCTGTGCGGCCGGCCGCCGGCATGCACTTGATCTGGCCGCGGGCCATTCCCGTCCGGACCTGGGCGACCGACGAAAGCGCATCGGAACAGCTCAAGGAACGCGCCGAGCGGCTGAAGCTGATCCGCGATACCTTCGAAGCCGCCCGGGCGTACCAGCGGGCCAAGGCGTCGCATGGCCAGCCCGGCGCGGCGCCCACCAAGTTCGACGCCCGCTGGGAGGCCATGCTGCCGGTGCTGGAGGGCAAGTTGCCGCTGATTGTCACGGCCAACGAGATCACCCAGATCCAGGAAGCCGTGGCCTTCGCCGCCGAGCAGAAGGTGAAACTGATCATCTTTGGCGGGTATGACGCCGCGCAGTGTGCGGAGCTGCTCAAGCAGCACGACGTGCCGGTGATTATCGGCGGAGTGAACCGGCTGCCGCAGCGCCGCGACGATCCGTACGATGCCCCGTTCACGCTGGCTGCCCGGCTGGAAAAAGCCGGCGTGCGGTTCTGCGTCTCGGGTGCCGAGTCCACCGGCAATGTCCGCAACCTGGCCCACCATGCCGCCGTGGCCGCCGCTTTTGGGCTGCCGCGCGAGTCGGCGCTGCGGGCAATCACGCTGGCGCCGGCCGAGATTCTGGGGCTGGAGAACCGGCTTGGCTCGCTCACGCCCGGCAAGGACGCCACGCTGATCGTGACCTCGGGCGACATCCTGGAAATCACCACCAAGGTGGAGCAGGCGTACATCGGCGGCCGCCCGGTGGACCTCTCGAGCCGCCACACCGAGCTGTGGAAGAAGTACCGCGAGAAGTATCGCCGCCAGGCCGAGCAGGCAGCTGAGTAAGGCGAAGCGGGCCGACACTTGGCAGGCACGCATACCGCTAGCACCAGTGCCGGGTGCGGGCACGCGGCTACGCAGCTAATCGGCGCGCAGGATCAGCGCAAACGAAAGCGCAGCGGTACGCTGCCGGTCCGCGTGGCGGCCCCGTCTTACGCGATGATGTCGTGGACCACGTTGCCGAACACGTCGGTCAGGCGGTAGTCGCGGCCGCCGTAGCGGTAGGTGAACCGCTCGTGGTCGATGCCCATCAGGTACAGAATCGTGGCGTGCAGGTCGTGCACGTGAATCCGGCCTTCCCGCACGTACGCGCCGAACTCGTCGGTCACGCCGTAGGTGAAACCGGCTTTCACGCCGCCGCCGGCCATCCACATGCAGAACGCCGCGGTGTTGTGGTCGCGGCCGTCCTTGCCTTCGGTGTTGGGCGTACGGCCGAATTCGCCGCCCCAGATCACCAGCGTGTCTTCCAGCAGGCCTCGCTGCTTCAGATCGTAAAGCAGGCCGGCGATCGGCTTGTCGGTTTCGCGGGCGTTCTTCTCGTGGCCCGCGATCAGCTTGCTGTGCTGATCCCAGTTCTGGTGGTTCACCACCACGCAGCGGACGCCGCGTTCGACCAGCCGCCGGGCTAACAGGCACTGCTGGCCGTAGTCGGCGGTTACCTTATCGTTGATGCCGTACAGGTCGAGCGTGGCCTGGGTTTCACGCGAGATATCGAAGGCGTCGGTGGCCACCGTCTGCATGCGGAAGGCCAGTTCGAATGTCTCGATCCGGGCGTTGAGCACCGAGGCATCGGGCCGGCTTTCCAGGTGCCGCCGGTTGAGCCGGTGGAGCACGTCCAACTGGGCCCGTTGTTCCTGTTCGTTCAGCGTGGGCCGCAGGTTGGGGATCGGCTCATTTAGGTTGGAGAGCTGCGTGCCCTGGAACTCGGCGGGCAGGAACGCGGAGCTGAACACCTTATTGGGGTCGGCCGCGCCCATCATCTTGCCCAGCACCACAAAGCCCGGCAGGTTGCGGTTCTCGGTGCCCAGCCCGTAGGTGAGCCACGAGCCGAAGCTGGGCCGAAGGAACAGCCCGCTGCCGGTCATCATTTCCAGCGTGCCTTGGGCGTGGAAGAAGCTGTCGCAGCACATGGAGCGGATCAGGCAGATATCGTCCACCCGCTTGGCCACGTGCGGGAACAGCTCGCTCACGTCCATGCCGCACTCGCCGTGCTTGGCAAACTTCCACGGCGACGGGAAGGCGTTGCCCAGGGGGCGCGGCTTGCCCAACAGCTTGTTGGTGTTCTGATCGAGCACCGGCAGCCGCTTGCCTTCCCACTTGGCCAGTTCCGGCTTGGGGTCGAAGGTGTCCATTTGCGACGGGCCGCCGCTCATGAACAAAAAGATGACACGCTTGGCCCGGGGCGGGTGATGCGGCAAGCCCCGGCCGTTGCCCAGCACGCTGGTGCTGGAATCGGCCGCCGCCTCGTCGGCCAGCAGCGAGGCCAACCCAACCGTTCCGAAGCCGCCCGCCAGGCGAGCAAGCATCTGACGGCGATCGATTCCCACCGCCGGTTTGCCTGCCGCGGCGGCGTGGGGGACGAAGGGGCCCGGTCGTGTCATCTGCATCAACTCCCAATTACGCGAACCGCCAGCGGGTGGCTTATGCCATTTGCCGGCGACTTGGAGCTTTAGTCAAGGTAGGCAAACTCGTTGGTGCATAAGAGAGCGTGGATGAACCGCTCCCAGGAATAATCGGCAACAAATCCCAGCGCCAGTTGCGTTTCTTCGACCGCCGGCGGGCGCGATAGCACCGTCAACCACAGCCGCTCGACCCGCTGTTCGTCGTTCTCCAGCGACGGATCCTGCTGGAGCTTCGCCGCCAGCAGCTTGGCCGACTGGGCGGCCATCGGGTTGTTCATCAAGAACAGCGCCTGCGGGGCCGTGGTGGTTTCTGCCCGGACGGGAACAATCGACTTGGGATCGGGCCCGTCGAGAATCGTAGCCAGCACGTTGGGCCGGCGGCGTTCCAGCGGCAGGTAGATCGTACGCACTTCCTTGCCGGCGGCGGCCTTGGGACCATCGGCCAGGCGGTCAGCCACCACCAGCAGCGAATCGCGCATTTCCTCGTAGGTGAGGCGATGGCGGTTCATCCGCGCCAAGTATTTGTTGTCCGGATCGGTCTTGGCGAGCTCAGCCGAGGCCTCGCTTGATTGCTGGAACGTGGCCGACAGCACAATGGCCCGGATCAACTGCTTGACCGACCAGCCCGACTTCACAAACCGATCGGCCAGATGGTCCAACAGTTCGGGGTGCGTGGGCGGATCGCCCAGGCGGCCAAAGTTATCGGGCGAGCGCACCAGCCCGTGCCCGATCAGCCGCTGCCAGATACGGTTCACTTCCACCCGGGCGGTCAACGGGTTATCGGGCGAGGTGATCCACTCGGCGAGCTCCAGGCGGCCGCTTTGCTTGGTCCGCTGGCCGATGGGCGTTTGTTCTTCGCCGGCCAGGATCACCGGGAAGCGGCGCGGCACGATCTCGCCTTCGCGTTGATACTCACCCCGCAGGTAAACCGGCGCATCGCCGATGCCCTCGCGGTTGCTGCCCGGCACGCCACCTTCCATCACGGCGACGGCTTCAGGAGCCTGCACCTTCTTGGAACGCAGCTCGTTGATCTGCTTCTTCAGGTCGGCAATCTGCTTGAGTTCTTCGGGGTTCTCGTCCCAGCCCTTCTCACGCTGATCGGCCAGCAGCTTTTCCTGCTCGGCTTGCAGCTTGGTTTGCTGCTCGATCAGCTTCTGGTTATTGGCGGTCGAAGCCCGTTCGAGCTGTTGGGCGATGTCCTGCAATTCGGCCCGTACGGCCACCAGCCGCGCGGCCTGGGGGATCTTCTTTTCCAGGGCCGCAATCTGTTCCTCCAGCTTGACCGCGGCGGTTTCCAGGGCCAGGTTGTGGGCCTCTTCCTCGGCGCTCAGCAGCGGAATCTGGGTCAGCTCATTGCCCAGGCGGCCGTCGGCCACCAGCTTGCCCGTGGCGATGCGGGTGCTGAAGAAGATGCCTGCCAGGGCGTAGTAATCCTTGGTCGAGATGGGGTCGAACTTGTGGTCGTGGCACCGGGCACATGCCAGGGTCAGCCCCAGCAGTTGCCGGCCCACCAGGTCGATCTGGCTATCGACGATCTCGGCCACCGCCAGGTCGCGACCGACGATCTCCCACACGGCCAGCGAGAGCATGCCGGTGGCGGTGATGCCATCGAGCGAGGCACCGCTGGAGTGCACGCGGTCGGCTCCGACGCTTTGCGCCGGGATCAGATCGCCCGCCAACTGCAACTTGACGAACTGATCGTAGGGCAGGTCGTTGTTGTAGGCTTTGATGACCCACTTCCGGTATTCGCCGGAACGGTCGACATCGGTGGCATAGCGCACGCCGTCCAGCCAGCGCCGGCCCCAGTGTTCACCGAACTTGGGCGAAGCCAGCAGCCGATCGACCACCCGCTCAAACGCATCGGGCCGTTCGTCGGCCAGAAACGCCGCAATTTCCTCGGGCGTGGGCGGCAGCCCGGTCAGCGCGTACGTGGTACGGCGCAGCAGCGTGTACTTGTCGGCGGCCGGGGCCGGACGCAGTCCCTGCTGCTGAAGCTTGGCCAGGATGTAACGATCGATGTCGTCCTTCACCCAGGCGGTGTCTTCCACCTCGGGCGGCGGACCGGGCCGCACCGGTTGAAACGCCCAGTGCTGGCGATCCTGCTCGGTGATCTCGAAGGCGGTTCGCCGCGGCTTGGGCGCGCCCTCCTCAACGCGCGGATCCGGTGCCCCCATCTCGACCCATTTCACAAACAGGTCGATCTCCTCGGCCGACAGCTTGCCCGAGGGCGGCATCTCGTACGACTCGTACTTGATGGCCGAGATCAGCAGGCTTTCGTCGGGTTTGCCGGGCACGATCACCGGACCGCTTTCGCCGCCGGTGAGCATGGCCTGCCGGGTATCGAGCGCCAGACCGGCTTGCAGCTTGCCTTGGCTTTCGGCCTCGGCCGAGTGGCACTGATAACAGTGCTTGACCAGTAGCGGCCGGATTGATTTTTCGAAGAAGGCGATGCCCTCCTCGTTGGGCTCCGCCGCCGCCTGACCTGCGGCCGCCAGGACCATGCCCAGGGCCAAGAACGCCCGGCGAGCCCAAGCGGGGGGCCTGGCTCCGCCCGAGCACTCGCGAGGCAAACTGCCCTGGTTCGCGCCATCGGCGAGCAGGTGTGCGGAGCGACAATCGACCGTGTGGATGGCAGGCAACTGCATTGCTGGATTCAACACACGAGTTGGAATAGTCGGGCGGGCGACAGCGCAACTGCCACCGCGGGCGGGCCCCAGCTCAGGTGGGTAACCAGGCGGGAGTTGGCATCAAGCCAAGCTGATAGATTAGCCGTTTGGGGGAGCTGTGTCAAACTCGGTGAGCTTGGTTGACCGCACCAAAGTGCTAAGCCGATCAGGCTTTACGCTAAAGCGATGCGCTCAGCCGGCCGCCGATTATTCGCCTTGGAGGGCCAACCAGGCCCGGGTTTGATAGCTGCAGACACAACCCGCCGAAGCATCGGGCACCAGCACGATGCCGCCGACCGGGATGGTGTTGATCCAGCAGCCGGGCCGCACGCCGCCGAAGTTGCGCGTCCTCTTCTCACCGGCCAGATCGTAATAGCCCAGCGTGGCCGAGCGATACAACAGCAGGTTCTTGGAGCCGGCCAACTGCCCACAGCCGTATGATCGGGTGAAATCAAACGGCTGCTCTTCGCCGGTCAGCAGGTCCCAAGCGCCGCCCTGGGCGTAGATGGTGCGGTCGTTAATCAGCGTCCGCGTGATGTACTTGGCCTCGCGATCCCAGATGCGGTAGCCGTTGCTGCCGCGGAATGCCGCCAGCCGGCCACCCTGTTCCGAGGGCAGCTTGAACCGCGTCGACTGGTAGCTCATCAGCAGCACGTCGTTGGGCTCGCTGTACTGGAGCACCGTGCCGAAGATGTCCTGCTCCGAGGTCCATTCCACCTGGCCGGTGCGCGCGTTCAGGGCGATCAGCTTGCCAGGCGGATGCTCAAACTTGGGCGGAGCCTCGCCGCGGCGTTCGGCCCACTTGAGCAGGTCGCCTTCGGCCAGCGCGCGGTCGATGAGATAGACCCGCTCATTGCCCAGGGCGATGGCGTTGTGGCGGATCGACTCCTGGGCGTCGTACCGCCACAGCAGCTTGCCCTCGTGTACGTCGAAGGCGAACAGGAACTTCGACTCGCTGAACAGGTTGCTCATGTCGGCCGGCCTCCAGCCGTGCCGCACGATGTGATCGCGATTCACCGCCGTGCCGTACAGCACGCCGTTGCTGCACGCGATATAGCCCCAGGTGGCCTCCTGGCCGTCCTTATGTTTGGGAGCGTGGAAGGTGGCCAGCGTCTTGCCGGTGCGGGCGTCGAGCCGGTAGCAGACGCTGCCGTTGCGGACATACACGTTGTCGTTATCCACGCAGAAATTGCTGCCAGTCGCCGCCGTGCCGGTGAGATGGTCGGCGTTGTAATCCTTGAGCGCCCCTGGTACGGCAAACCGCCACAGCACGCGGCCGTTGTAGGCATCGACGGCCACCATGCCGTCCAGCCCCATCACGAACATCCGCCCGTTTTCGTACAGCGGAGCCGGGCCACGCCCATGCCGCTGGGGCAGGTCCAGATCAATATCGCGATACCACAGTGCCCGCAGCGGCCCTTTCACCTCGTCGATGGTGCAGCCCGTGTTGCCCGCGTTGCTGTATTGATGCGTCCACGAGCCGGCGCTGGGCAGCGAACCGCGCACGCTCACCTGCATGTCGCCGCTGGGACCGAGGCACAACACGCCGCCGTGCGGACGCTGCACCCGGGCGGCTTCGGCACGCAGGGCCTCGTCGATGCCTTGTCGGATCGACTGCCGCGAGACCACCAGGTTGGCCATGTACTTGGGAAGCCGCGAAGCCGCCGGATCGGCCTGCACCACCATGACCCGCGGACCATACAAACCCGCGGCCGTCAGACGCCGCCGCGCGGTGGCCACGTTCTGCGGATCGGCGTCTACGGCCACGATGTGCAGTTCGGTGCGGCGGGCTAACTCGTAGGCCAGGGCGCCATCGCCACAGCCCAGGTCCACGCAATAACCTTGCGTCACGCCGCTCCGTTGAAGGATCTCGTCCACGGCCTGGGTGATGGCCGGATCGGCCGGGTAGGCTGCCGGATCAGCCGGCGGAGGCACAAGCTCGCGCAGCGGCTGCTCGCCTGCGCCAAAGCAGTAGATCGTGCCGCGATCGGTGCTGACATACAGCCGACCATCGGCCGCCGCCAGGCCGTACGCCGTGCCGTCGACTTCGGTCGACCAGACCACGGCCCGCTTGTCCAGATCAACGGCGGCCACCGTGCCCTTGCCGCCGGAAATGGCCAAACGCCCAGCCACGATCAGCGATACGCCGCCGGGCACGTCCTCGATGGGCGGATACTTTGCGTCGGCTTTGTACTCGATCACCGTTTCGGGCTTGCCGAGCCGGTCGACCGCCGACACTTCCTTCCGCAGCAGCCACCGCAGCGTGTGGCCGTCGGCGTGCAGCACGCCCTCCGGCGTGGCCGCAAAGGCGCCCGACTTGAGCGAGCCGATCTTGTTGCCGGTGGCGGTATCGAAGATCACGCCCGGATTGTCGGTGCCAGGGCAGAACGTCGCCCCGCGGTACAGCATGGCCTCGGTGCCGCCCGCCGTCCGGTTGATCTGCAGGTGGTAATACTGAAACTTGCCGTCCGCCCGACTGAACGCGGCAGGCACAGCCCGGCCGGTAGGCACCAGCAGTTGGTCCTCATCGGCCAGCAGGTAGCCCTGGGCGGTAACGCCGCTTTCGGCATCGGCGCCACCGTGCGGCTGTGGCATATAGATCCCGCCGGAGTCGTCGTTCACCCACAGTGTTTCGCCGGTCTTGGCATCGATGGCGTACAGGTAGACACCTTCCGACTGCCAGACGCCGGCCCCGTAATAGACGGTATCGCCCACGATCACCGGGCCACCCCTCGCCGGCCAGCGCGACACGATCCGTTGGTTGCCCAGCACCTTGTCGTCGTTCGGGCCGCCGCGCCATTTGCGGATCAGCTTTCCATCAGCGGTTGCCAGGCAGTACAGGTGGCCATCGTCGCTGATGGCGAACAGCCGATCCTGCCACACCGCCGGAGCGAAACGCACCGGCCCGTCAGTGTAGAACTGCCAGCGGACCGTGCCGGTGGCCGCATCCAGGGCGGTGATCGTGCCATCGGCCGAACTGCCGAAGAACACCAGCCCATCGGCCACGGCCACGTGGAACGCCCGATCGAACGGGGCACGCTGCTCGCGGGGCCAGGCGGGCTCGGGCGGATGGGCAGGGCGGTAGCTCCACTGCGGCCGGAGCTCGGACGGCAGCGACTCGGCGGTGTAGCCGCTGCGCTCGTGATTGCCGCGGTACATGGGCCAATCGGCCGCCGCGAAGCTGGTCCCCCACACCGTGATGACAACGGCCGCTAGACAGGCTCGCGACATTGCTGGAAATCCCCGCTGCTGCTTGGATCAACGCGCCCACGAGCTTCCTCGCGTGCTATCCCGGCACTTCCCTGGTGGCTCGGCGCGTTTGGGTTGCCGATCTGGGGGCCCAGCATACCACGCCGCCCGGCCCACCCCAACCATTTTGGGGGCCGAGGGCGAGGCGTGAGGTTATGCCCTGGCGAGAGTTGTATTTGTAGGGGGGGCTTGCACCCACGACTTACGGCCGTGAATGTCTACGAAGGCGAAGGGGCTACGGTGGCTAAGCCAGTGGCCCAGATGCTTGCATCCGGTGAATCGAGCACGGCGGCTAAGCAAGTCAGCTTTACGATGCGGCCCTGACTTTTGCCATAATGAAGCGCTGCCTTACTATGGGGTGACTGGGCGGCGCGTCCTAAAGATAGGAATGCTGACGGCGAAAACCTCGCCGGTCGTCCCTAGCATTTCTTATCCGGAGCCTAGGCGCAGACTTGTAATCGCTGCCACGATGCCGCGCTGAGGGGCATACGACAGTTAAATGGCGGTTGCAAGCACCCCCCTACTTCTAATCTCGCTGTCACGCTCGGTGGCATCAAAGCGCGATCGCGCAAATGCCGGCCCCCGGTAACGGTGCGGAACGAACGGGGCGGGGACTAAGGCTAGAATGCCCAGCCCGTTCGAACCGGCTTGCCGTGGTGGTGATGGTGAGGGTGGGCTGCCGTTAATCGTCGCGGCGCTGGCTGACGATTTCGCCGGTGGTCGGGTGGACCAGGATCTCGTATTTGAGGCCGTCACGGTAGGCCTCGATCTCCCAGTAGCGGCGTTCGAAGGAAGCGTCCTCGAGGTCGGTATACCCGGCCTTGAGCGTCAGCCGCAGGATCTGCGACAACGGCTGGGCATCGCGGGGCGGCCGGGCTTCGGGGTCGTCACGGTACTCCGAGAGCACTTTGCCGGTGCGGCCGTCGACGGCCAGCTCGTACGCCACGCCGTCCTTGTAAACTTCCACTTCCCAATCGCCGTCGTCGAAGCTGACTTCGCTGAACGGGCCATAGCCTTGCTTCTCAAGCTGTTCGACCACTTCCACCATCGGCTTGACGCCGGCGGTCGGACGATCGGCCAGCACGGCGGACATCGGGGCAGCCGCAACGGCGGCGATGGCGGCAACAATGGCAAGCGACCGGATACTCATGGCTCAACTCCATCATCTGCGGGGGCAGTTCTCGCAACTCCAGCGGTCGCGGTTCTGGATGAAGTATCGCCAGGCGGCCTAAAACGGCGGTGAAGCGAACATAAAATCCGCTTCATCTTGCGGATGTACCGTTGCGGGGCAGGGCGACGGACACCTCAAAACCACGCGCCCTCTCGCTGTCTGCCGACAAGTTTGCTCTTTGCGTCTTGGGCATTTGCAGCGTGAAAGTGGCCCGTAGTGAAGATAAGGCCGATTTTAGGGCCGGTTCAGCGTGGTCTTAGGTTGCCCTCCGATACTTGCGGTGGTGTGACGAATGACCGCTTACGCGACTCCCGCAAACCGCCCTGGAGGTGACCTGTGCAACGCCTGACCCGATTCGTGAAACACGTTCTTGCTACCCTCGTTCGGCCCGGGCTGCCCGAGGCCGCCTTCGACACGACCTTGCACGACGCGCTGCGGATGTGCACCAGGCGCGTGTCCTGCGGGAACCGCTCCTGCCGGGCTCGCCAGGGGGGCAGCATGCAATGGGCTGCCTGCACTGTGCGAGCCGGAGTTTAAGCCGGGAATGCAAAAACCCCCGGAGCCGCATCAGGCCTCGGGGGTTTTGTGTACGTCATCAGTGGGCGCACCAAGACTCGAACTTGGGACCTCAGCCTTATCAGGGCTGCGCTCTAACCAACTGAGCTATGCGCCCGGTAGGAGTTCCGGCGGCCTCGCGGCCAACCAGTTCCACAGGAAAATATAGATTGTAAACAGGACACTGGGGCTGTCAAACGGTTCGCGCCCGGCAATTGCCGCCGGGCTGCGTTGCTTGGCCAAGTGCCCTTTTGATCGCCGCCAGCGGACGCTGCCGCTCACCGAGCACATTTCCCCTAAAAGCAGGAGCAGCCATCGGTTGCATGCGTCGTGGCCACGACCAACACCTAGATTCTTCCATCGGCAATCAAGCTTGGCAAGTCCCCACGAAAAGCCGAGTTTGATACTCCAGGCAGACCATCCCCCCGGCGGCGTGGCGGTCGAACAGCGCACGCAGCTCGGCCAGCATCGTCGGGGCGGTGGGGTGGTCGGCCGGCGGCATGAACGACGACGATAGCAGCCGTCCCCGCAGCCCTGCCCAATCGAGCATCTGGCGGTTGGCGAAGGTGCGCCGCTCGGGCGTGGTGGGGGCGTAAAGCTGAGCGATGCGGCCGTCGGCTTCGGCGTTCTGATGGCACACCCGGTCGTAATCCAGCGCATACCGCCGCACCACGGCCAGGTAGCCTTGCGAGACTGGGCTGTCCGCCCACAGGTCGTTCCACAGCAGAACAACGCGGCCGCCGGGCCGGAGGATGCGGGCAAACTCTTGCCGGCAACGAGGCACATCGAACCAGTGAAAGGCCTGGGCCGCCAGTACCCAATCGACCGAGGCGTCGGGCAGCGAGGTGGCTTCAGCCCGGGCTGCGATGCTGCGAAAGCCGGGGCGGCCGGCTAGCCACGCTTCAGCGGCGGAACGCATGGCGTCGTTGGGTTCCACGGCTGCGACCACGCAGCCGGCCTCCAGCAGCGGCGCCGTAGAAAGGCCCGTCCCGCTGCCGATGTCGGCCACATGGTCCCCGGGTTTCAGGCCGAACTCATCGCGCAGGCAGTCGAACACCGCCTGCGGGTAGCCGGGCCGGCTGGCAGCGTAGTCGGCCACGCGGTTGGTGAAGCGTTCGGCGGGATCGGCCGGCATGGCAGCTTGTGCTCCCTGGAACAACATGCGCGCTTTGGGCGGGTGGAGGCCACGGCAGCGCTCGAAGGTGCGTTTGTCAGAACCAAACGCGGCAGCAGCCCGTTACTCAAAAACGAAAGCGGCCGCGGTGGGATTAGCACCGCGGCCGCATCAACTACGCTCACCCAGATCGCGTAATCAGGTCGTGCTCGCCAGGCAGGCAGCTTGCGCTGGCTGACTAGGCGGTTTTCTTGGGTTCGCCCATCGGGAACAGCTTTGTCAGGCCGCGGACCACGTCTTCGGTGATCCGGTAGCGCTGGCCGCGTCCCTTGTCGGGCAGGTCGAACATCAGGTCGAGCATGATGTCTTCGACGATGGCACGCAGGCCGCGGGCGCCCGTTTCTTTCTGCAGGGCCCGTTCGGCGATGGCCCGGAGGGCGGCATCTTCGAACTCGAGCTCGGCGTCTTCCATGTCGAACAGCTTCTGGTACTGCTTGACCAGGGCGTTGCGGGGCTCGGTGAGCACCTGCACCATGGCTTCCAGCGACAGCGGCTGCAGGGCCGAGATTACCGGGAGACGGCCGACCAGTTCGGGGATCAGGCCGAACTCCAGGACGTCGTCGCAGG
>Ga0207874_1001770_pt1 | contig 22919 bp, 13 predicted proteins | sample HigsolmetaAR201D_FD_184833 | JGI IMG/M metagenome (GOLD analysis project Ga0207874, IMG submission 184833) | Ionic liquid and high solid enriched microbial communities from the Joint BioEnergy Institute, USA - AR20-1-D (SPAdes) (version 2) ...
CTGGCGGGAGTCGTTCGTTGACGACGAGGGTAAGCCGCTCACGCTCGAGGACATCGCTCGCCTTTACGCCTACTACAAGCAGAAGTTCTCCGATGTCGGCCCGGTCTATCTCGCCGAGCTGCTCTCGACAGAGTTCATGACGGAGAGCCTCGCGCAGGGGGAGATCGAGATGTCGGACGCGCTCAAGCGGCTCGGCCGCGAGCAGCCGCAGCTCTGGTCCGAGATCCGCCAGTTCTTCCGCCGGAAAGAGGTCGCCACCGCGCTCCTCATCCAGGCCCACTACCGCCGCGCTCCGGGAAAGGACGAGGCGGGCCACGACGAGTCGTGACACGCCTGGCCTGGTCTGAGGATGCCGCCTTCTGAGAGTTAGCGGCTGCCGTTGGACGAGGCGTGCGCGGTCGTGTAGGAGTTCCGCGCCGCGCGCCGGGACTGGAAACAGGAGTCACAGTAGACCGGTCGCGTCGGGTCGGGCTGGAACGGCACTTCGGCCACCCGTCCGCAGGCGGTGCACTCGACTCGATGCGGCCGTCGCTCGCGCGGTCGGTGGGCCTCGCTGGTCGCGGCGGGGCGGAAGGTGTTCGGCGAAGCGTTGGCCGGGACGCTTCGATCTGGCTGATACGCGACGGCGGGATGCTCCGCGACGCGCCGAGGCTGGCGGGCCGCCCGGTCGCTAACCGCTCCGGACGACTGTCGCCTGCCTCCTGCCGCCGGTCTCCCGTTGCTACGGTTGGGCTCAGGGCTCTCGCCTGCGGCGGGCGCCTGTGACTGGTCCTCTGTTGCCTGGTCGGCCGCAAGCGCCACGCTGGCGCCGCGCCACGGAGCGCGCGGGATGCGCCGGCCCAAACCTCGCTCGAGCTGGCGCCACTTCGCCCCGTCCTCTCTCCCGAGGAGGGTGATCGCGCGGCCACGGCGTCCCATCCGGCCGGTGCGGCCGATCCGGTGGGTTAGCAACTCCGGCGATTCCGGCAGCTCCAGATTGATGACTTGCTCGACGTGACTGATATCGAGGCCGCGCGCCGCGACGTTGGTCGCCACGAGCACCGGCGCCGCGCCGGAGCGGAAATCCTCCATCACCCGGTCCCGCGCATTCTGCGAGAGGTTGCCTTGCAGGGCGACGACCGGATAGCCAGCTTGCTCGAGCTGGCGGGCGAGCTTCTTGACGCCGTGCTTGGTGCGGCCGAAGACGATCACCGAGCCTTCGCCACGGTGGTCGAGCAGCTCCTTCAGCGCGGCCAACTTGTCGCCATCGCCCAGCTCGTAGGCGACGTGCTCGATCGGCGCGGCATCCTCAGGGTTCGGATCAATCGTCACCGAAGCCGGACGGTCGAGATGCTGGTCGGCCGTGCTGCGCACCCAATCCGGGAGCGTCGCCGAGAAGAGCGCGGTCTGGCGAGCGGACGTAGCGCGTCGCAGGATGCGCTCGACATCGGGCGCGAATCCGCGATCGAGCATCTCGTCGGCCTCGTCGAGGACGAGGAGTCGAACCTTGTCGAGCCAGAGGACGCCCTGGTTGAGGAAATCGAGAACGCGGCCTGGGGTGCCGACGACGATGTGGACGCCCCGGCGCAGCAGCTCTCGCTGCGGCCCGAGCGCGCGGCCGCCGTAGATCAGGCCGGTGGTGAGACCCTTGGACTCACCCAACTCCTCGATGACGCGTCCCACCTGGATAGCAAGTTCTCGCGTCGGCGTCAGAACGAGGACCTGAACGTCGCGCTGGCGAGGATCGACGATCTCGACGGCGGGGATGGCGAAGGCAAGCGTCTTGCCCGAGCCGGTCCGGGCTTGGCCGATGACGTCGCGGCCATCGAGCAGCAGCGGCAGGGCAGCGGCCTGGATCGGCGTCGGGGTCTCGATGCCCATGCGGGCGAGCGCCTGCAGCGTGTCCCGGCTGAGGCGCATGTCGACGAACGAGGCGACAGCCTCGCCGGCCACAGAATTACGAACTACAGAAACCAACAGGAATAACCTCTACGCGCGGCGCCACATGATTAAGAAGCTGAGGGGAACGGTCGAGCCGGTCAGCACGGCTCGACAACCCGGCGCTGCGCGCAGATGAGGGGTGTAGGCGTACTGTCGCGCGGCGAAACCCGCGCCTCCCTTACTCGACGTAACAGTAACACATTTCCCGGGCAAGCGTCGGCGCGGCCGAGCGTCGCATCGGAGCAGCCAGCTGGGCGATCGCTGTCACCGCTGATCTTGCGCCATCGCTCAAACGAATCGGCCGAGCCACTCCAGGACGACCGGGGTGTCGATACGATGGTTGAGCGATGACAGCCGGCCGCAGAGCGCCTCGTCGAACCCGAGCCGGTAACCCCCGGTATGGATCGCGACGATGGTGAACGAGTTGCCGAGGAAGATCGGCCCGCCGGAATCTCCCCCGCAGCCGCTCCCGTGCCGCGAGCTCGGATTGGCCTTGAGCATCAGCAAGAGGTCGGTCAGTCCGTGGATGACGCCGACGAGTCCATTGCGACCCGGGTGGTAGGTCTGCGCGGACTGACGGCGCTCCAGCGGAAAGTTCGGTTGCGGCGGCCCGCCCCCGGTCACGACGCCGGTCTGCCCGTAGCCGACGTCAACGAAGACTTGCTGACTCGCTCCGCGTCTCGGTAGCACGTCATTCAGGAGATTGGGTGAGGGAAGCTGGGCGAGCGGCAAGTCGAGCGCCTCTTCGAGGATAACGACGCCGACGTCAACCGTGAACGGCCAATCGGCGTCGACGTAGTCCGGATGGGTATGCCACTCGGTGGAAGCGTGGAAGGTGGATCCTGAGGTGACGGCCTCGTCGAAGGTCACCAGGATCGCGCCAATGCCGAGCGTGGTGAACTCCGACGTGCAGTGGGCAGCGGTCAAGACGACAGTCGGAGCGATCAGGGAGCCAGAGCAAATGATGAACCCGCCCTCCGGCGCCGGCGCGAGGATCAAGCCAACTTGGGGATGCGCGCCGTTGTCGGGTCGCCCGCCGGTAATGGCATCGACCGGGCGAGTGGTGGTGAGCACGAGCAGCAGAACCAGCGCGCAGGTGACCGGGAAATATCGTCGCATCGCGCCCCCCTCCTCGATGACGCCGCGTATCGATGGTGCCACCGAGCATACTGCGGCCCGCGGGAACCGCAAGCATGTACGGACGTCCATGTATCGGGCAATCGCGACCTGGAAGGGAGCGATCGTGCCAGCACCGCGGTCGCAGGCTGGTGAGAGCGTGGTGGAAGCTACCCAGGACGAGCCAGGTTAATCGAAGAACCGGTAGCGCACGAGGGCGAAGAAAACGGTGAGACCGTCGCGCCAGGTGATCTTCTTCCCTTGGCGGAACTCGCGGCCGGCGTAGGAGATCGGAACCTCGTAGATTCGGTGCCCCCGCTTGAGCACCTTGGCGGTGATCTCCGGATCGATGCCCCACCGATTCGACCGCAGCCGGAGCGAGCGCGCAACGTCGGCGGTAAAGACCTTGTAGCCGGTCTCCATGTCGGTCAGGGTGGTGTCAAAGAGGAGGTTACAGGTCAGGGTCAGGAGCTTGTTGCCGACCGCGTGCCAGAAGTACATCGCCCGATGCGGACCGCGGAAGCGCGAGCCGTAGACGACCTTGGCGAGTCCATTCTCGATCGGCGCCAGGAGAGCGGGGAAATCGGCGGGGTCATACTCCAGGTCGGCATCCTGGATGATGACGACGTCGCCCTCGACGCGAGCGAACCCGGAGCGCACGGCCGCGCCCTTGCCCTGGTTGACGGGATGGACGATGAGCTCGACATCGCCGGCCGCGGCCTCGGCTTGGAGCGCCTCGGTCGTGCCGTCGGTCGAGCCGTCGTCAACGATGATGATCTGCTTTGGCCAGGGAGTCGCGCGTACCCGGCGGAGAAGCTCAGCAATCGTCGCCCGCTCGTTGTAGACGGGGATCACGATCGAGAGGAGCCGGATCGTGGACACGGCCGCTCAGCGGGCCGCCGGGGATGCCGATCCCCGCGCGGGAGGATTGGAGGAGGCCGGGCGGCGTGACGCGAGCGCGGAGCGATCGGGATGAGCTGGCGTCATCTCTGCGCTGCTCCCTCGTGCGCCGGCAGCCGCCGTCGCGCCCGCTGCCTGAAACAGGAGTGGCGACCGGGAGCGCAAGAAGCCCGGTCGCCAGCGAGAGGGACAGAGCCCTCCCATCGAACGTTTGGCGACAGGCGCTAGCTGGTTGCCTTGCTTTCCATGGACTTGAAGAACTGGCCGACGATCGTCCGCGCGGCGGGCTGAATCATCCGGGCGCCGACGCGCGCCAGCGTCCCACGCACGTTCGCGACGCCGCTATAGCGGACGACGGTCTTGTCGCCCTGATCGATCAACTCGAGCGTCCCTTCGCCAGAGACCTGGCCCTGCGGGCCGCTACCCTCGACGAGCATCTTGAACCGCTCTGGCTCCTGCTTGTCGCTGATCTTGACGCGGCCGGTGAAGGTGCCCCGGATCATCGCGATGCCGATCTTCATCGTCGCTTCGTACTCATCCGGTCCCACCAGCTCGAGTCGCTCACAACCCGGCAGGCTGTCCCGCAGCGCCTCTGCGTCGAGCAAGAGGTCCCAGACCCGTTGGCGCGGCACGTTGAACGTGTGCTCTCCCGTCAGCTCCATGCTTGTCTCCCCTAGGCCCGCGGCGGTTGATCCGGAAACGGCCGCCGCTCGACATAGAACGCCTGGCAGTGTAGCAAACTACGCGGATTCAGCCGCGCATGGCTTGCCAAGCGTCGAGGATGTGGCGATCGTGCGGAAAGGCAAGCTCCGGCAGCGCGTCCGGCGCGAACCACCCGACCGCGTCGAGATCGTCGCGCGCGACCGGCTCGCCGCGCTCGGCGTAGGCCACGTAGACGGCGAGGACGACCGCCTCTCCCGTCGCCGAGTAGAGGCCGAGCAGCGGCCCGAGGGTGACTTCGAGCCCGACCTCCTCCCACGCCTCGCGGATCGCCGCGTCCTCGACCCGCTCGCCCCGCTCGACGAATCCCGCCGGGAAGCTCCACTTGCCTGCCTCGCGCGCGCCCGGCGCCCGTCGCCCGAAGAGCACGCGCCCGTCGCGCTCAATGACGACCGCGACGGCGAGCTTCGGGTCTAGGTAGGTCACCGCGCCGCACGCGACGCAGACCGGCCGAAGCCGTCCCTCGACCTCACGCTCTTCGGTTGGCTGACCGCATTGCTGGCAGTAGAGCATCGGCCCCCAATCGCTCCTCGGCACGCTTATCGCTAGTGTACGGCGCGCCGCGCGGAACGAGTTCGGCATTGAATCAGGGAACAACCGCGGTCAGGTATCGAAATGGGGTGACGTGCGGCTGCGCGGGCCCGCCGCATGGGACGCGATCGGCTCCGAATGCTAGCAAAGGGGCAGAGAGCCGTTCGCAACCCGAGCGCCCGGCGATTACTCCGGTGCGGCGTTGCTCTCCGCGTCTGATCTCGCAATCGCCGTCAGGGCATCCGCAAGACGCTGCAAGAAGGTCCGCTCCTCGCTGGTGACCGCCTGGCCGCCGATGCCGAGGAAGCCGCCTTTGGCCGTGGCGAGGGCGACCTCCTCCCCGATGTCGAGGATCCAGGTCGCGTATTCCTTGATCTCTTTTTCCGACGCCTTGTCCACCAGGATCGCCATCGCCTCGTGGCACCGAGCGAAGAGCCGCTCCGTCATCTCCTCGGCGGTGAGCCCTTGCATCCTCTCCGCGAAGCGGCGCCCCATCTCCTCGTCTTCCATCGCCCAGGCGACTGCCGCGATCAGCTCGTTGTCCGGGTAGGACTCCACGGCGCGGGTGATCGCCTGGCTGCCAGCGGCGATCTCTCGCAAATATCCGAGGCGCCGATCGCTCTCGGCGAATGAGGCGCAGAGCATCGTCAGCACTGGCACCTCGACCAGCGTGGCCCACTCTTCTTCGGTGAATGCCTCTTTCCCAGTCAATGCTCGTCCTTTCCATTGCGCCGGGGCGATTCCTGGCACGGGCCATCGCGACGTCGCGGATGATCCGCCAGCCTTGCGCTCACGGTCAAGGGAATCAGCACTCGGCGAGTGTCATCCACGCGCATCGCTGGCAAGGATCTTGTGATGCGCTGACGTGTTGACCAGCGCCGCGCGGAGATCATGCCGTCACTGCCTAGGAGCCACATGAACGATCGAGCGAACGATGCGGCGGCCGGCGTGGACATCGCGCCGATCCTCGCCGGCTTGCCGCCAGCGCCGCCGCCTCCCGCCTCAACCTATCGCGTCCAGCTTCACGCGGGCTTTACCTTCCAGGATGTCACCCGGCTCGTGCCGTATCTGGCCGATCTCGGCGTGACGACGCTCTACGCCTCACCGCACCTGAAGGCGAACCCGGGGAGCACGCATGGCTACGATATCGTGGATTACGCCGCGCTCAACCCGGAGCTGGGGACGGAAAAGGACTACGCGGGGCTCATCTCCACGCTGCGCTCTCACCGCATGGGTCTGCTCGTTGATTTCGTCCCAAACCACATGGGGATCGCCCGCGGGACGAATGTCTGGTGGCAGGATGTCCTCGAGAATGGGCGCTCCTCACCTTACGCCGAGTTCTTCGACATCGAATGGGAGCCGGCGCATTCGTCGCCGCGGGGCAAGATCCTCCTGCCGTTCCTCGGAGATCATTACGGCGCTGTCCTCGAAGCAGGCCAGCTTCAGCTGCGCTTTGCGGACGGCGCCTTCGCCGTCTGGTATTACGAGGTTCCCTATCCGATCGCGCCGCCGACCTACCCGCTGATCTTGCGCCAGCCGCTGCCAGAGCTGGAGTCGCGGCTGGCCCCGGACGACCCGGATCTGCTGGAGTACCAGAGCATCATCACCGGGCTGGAGCGCTTGCCGTCGCAAGACGAGACCGATCCTGAGCGCGTCGCGGAGCGGCGGCGCGAGCAGACGGTGCAGAAGCGCCGCCTGGCTGAGCTGGTGGAGCGTGCGTCGGAAATTCGGCGGGCACTCGAGCAGACGATCGCGGCGTTCAACGGCACGCCTGGCGAGCCGCGCTCATTCGATTTGCTCGATCAACTACTGGAGACGCAGTCGTACCGGCTGGCCTATTGGCGCGTCGCCGCCGAGGAGATCAACTATCGCCGCTTCTTCGCGATCAACGAGCTTGCCGCGATCCGGCAGGAGGTTCCGGCCGTCTTCGACGCCACTCATGGGCTTCTGCTTCGGCTCGCCGCGGATGGCGCGGTGACCGGCATCCGCATTGACCATCCGGACGGTCTCTGGGATCCGGCCGGTTACTACCGCCGGCTTCAGCAGGCGCTCTTCCTGGCGCGGAGCCGTGCGCGGGCAGAGGGGGATCTGCCGCCGGAGTCAGAGGCGCTGCTGCTCGCCTCGTCCCAGGCGACGGCTCCAGAGCAGCGGTTCTATGTCGTCGTCGAGAAGATCCTGGAGCCGGGCGAGGCATTGCCGCCTGCCTGGCCCGTCGCTGGCACTGTCGGCTACGAATTCGCTCGCGTCGTGACTGACCTCTTCGTCGACAGCGCCAACCGCAAGGCGTTCGACGAGATCTATCGTCGCTTCACCGGGGAAGAGCTCGACTTCCAGACGCTCGTCTACGACAAGAAGCGGCTGATCATGCGAGTCGCGCTGGCGAGCGAGGTCAATGTCCTCGCCAACGCGCTCAACCGGATCTCCGAGCAGAACCGGCACACGCGCGACTTCACCCTCAACGCACTGCGATTCGCGTTGCGTGAGGTGATCGCGGCCTTCCCCGTCTACCGTACCTACGCGGTCTGTCAGGGAGAGCCAGCCTCGGACGAGGATGCGGATGCCGAGGCGCCGCCAGTCATCTCTCCCGCCGATCGGCGCACGATCGAGCGCGCGATCACCCTCGCCAAGCGTCGCAATCCGGCCTCCGACCCGACGGTCTTCGATTTCATCCGCGATGTGCTGCTCCTGCGCGATCTGCCGGGCTTGACCGCCGAGCAGCGCGGCGAACGCTGCGCCTTCGGCATGAAGTTCCAGCAGGTGACCGGTCCGGTGATGGCGAAGGGGCTGGAGGACACCGCGCTCTACATCTACAACCGGCTGGTCGCGCTCAACGAGGTCGGCGGCGATCCGACGGCGTTCGGCGTGTCGCCGGAGGAGTTTCACCGCCAATGCCTGGAGCGGCAGCGACGCTGGCCCTACGCGCTCCTCACGTCCTCCACCCACGACACGAAGCGGAGCGAGGATGTCCGGGCGCGGATCGCCGTCCTCTCGGAGGCGCCGCGCGAGTGGCGAACGAGCCTGACGCGCTGGCGGCGGATCAACCGGCGCCACAAGCGACGCATCGAGGGCACGTCAGCGCCAAGCGCGAACGACGAGTATCTCCTCTATCAAACGCTCCTCGGGACCTGGCCCTTCGATGACAGACCGCCAGACGCGGAGTACGTCGAGCGGATCGTCGCTTACATGCTCAAGGCCGCGCGCGAAGCACAGGTCCAGACGAGCTGGATCAATCCGAACGCGGAGTACGAGGACGCGCTGATCGGGTTCGTCCGTGCCGTGCTCGATCCGGACACTGGCCGCGAGTTTCAGGAAGCAATGGCGCCCTTGCGCCGTCTCGTCGCGCGGGTGGGTATCGTCAACAGCCTCGCGGCTCAGCTCCTCAAGCTGACCGCGCCTGGCGTGCCCGATATCTACCAGGGCACCGAGCTTTGGGATTTCAGTCTGGTCGATCCGGATAACCGGCGGCCGGTGGATTTCACGCTGCGCCAGCGGTTGTTGCGCGAGCTGCGCCGGCCGAGCCGCGCACTGGCGACCGAGTTGCTGGATTCGGCGGAAGACGGCCGGATCAAGCTCTATGTCACGCTCCGCGCGCTTACCTGCAGGCGTGATCTCCCGGACCTCTTCACGGAAGGGGCCTATCTCCCCTTGGAGATGAGTGGATCGCATGCTGCCCGCGTCGTCGCCTTCGCGCGTCGCTTGGGGGACGCGGAGGCGATCGTCGCGGTTCCGCGCCTGGTCGCCGGTCTGATGCGCGAAGGGGCGATGCCGCTCGGCGAGGTCTGGGGAGACACTCGGCTCTGCCTACCGCCGGACGCGGCCGGGGCTCGCTATCAGAACGTCTTCACCGGTGAATCGCTCGTCCCGAGCGGCGACGGTCTGGCTCTGCGCTGCGCTGATCTCTTCGCCAGCTTCCCGGTCGCGCTGCTGCGCCGCGCCGGCAACGAGGCGAGCTGCCGGGTTGCTGCCACCGGAGTGGCTTGACGCATGGCTGACCCGATCGCGCATCAGGTGCCGATGCTCGGCGCGACCGTCCTTTCCGAAGGGGTGCGCTTCGAGGTCTGGGCGCCCAAGGCGAATCGCGTCGAAGTTGCGCTTGAGACGCCGTCTGGCGCGCGGTACATCCCGCTCGATCGCCATGAGGACGGGCTGCATGCCGGTATTGTGCTGGAAATTGGCCCCGGCGCCCGCTATCACTACCGGCTTGATGGGGAGGCTTCCTATCCCGATCCGTACTCGCGCTTCCAGCCGGAAGGCGTGCATGGACCTTCGGAGGTCGTCGATCCGAATGCCTTTGTCTGGACGGACGATGACTGGCTGGGGATCGGGAGGGATGGGCTCGTCATCTACGAGGTGCACGTCGGCACCTATACGCCGGACGGTACGTTTGCCGCGCTCACGGAGGAGTTACCCGAGCTCGAGCGCCTCGGGGTGACGGCGATCGAGCTGATGCCGATCGCGGAGTTTCCCGGCGAGCGCAACTGGGGGTACGACGGCGTCGATCTCTTCGCGCCGTGCCACGTCTACGGCAAGCCGGACGATCTATGCCGCCTCGTTGATGCGGCTCACCGGCTCGGCTTGGCCGTCATCCTTGATGTCGTCTACAACCACCTCGGCCCGGATGGGAACTATCTGCGCGCCTTCAGCGACGACTATTTCACCGACCGCCACACGACGCCCTGGGGCGAGGCGATCAACTACGATGGCCCGAACGCGCGGCGCGTCCGCGACTTCGTCATCGCCAACGCTTGCTACTGGGTGCGTGAGTTCCATGTCGATGGCTTTCGCCTCGATGCCACTGACCAGATCAAGGATGACAGCCCCGTTCACATCCTCTCCGAGCTGACAGCGGCGGCGCGGGCGGCGACGCATCGCTCGATCGTCGTCATTGCCGAGGACGCGGAGAACAATCTACGCCTCGTTCACCCACCCGAGCGGGGTGGTTACGGCTTGGACGCGGCCTGGGCCGACGACTTCCACCACGAGCTGCGCGTCTTTCTCACCGGCGCTCGCGAGCATTATTTCGGGAACTATCCAGGTTCGCTCGAGCGCGTCGCCAAAGCGATCGAAGAGGGGCACATCTACCAAGGCGAGCCGACCAGGACGACCGGCCGGCCCAAAGGTTCGCGCGTGACCGACGAACCGGCGACCGCCTTCGTCTTCTGCATCCAGAACCATGACCAGGTTGGCAACCGGCCCTTCGGCGAGCGACTTCACCACGAGATCGACAGCGGGCGGTACGCCGTCGCCTCGACCGTGCTTCTCTTCGCTCCCGAAACGCCGCTCCTGTTCATGGGCCAGGAGTTTGCCGCCTCGACGCCGTTCCTCTACTTCACCGACCATACCGAAGAGCTTGGCCGCCTGGTGACCGCCGGGCGCCGCGAGGAGTTCAGTGGCTTCCGCGCTTTCAGTGACCCGGATCTGCGTGAGGCTATCCCCGACCCGCAGGCGCTCTCGACGTTTCTTGCCTCGAAGCTGCGGCTCGAGGAGCGGCGAACCAACGCTGCTCTTTACCGCTTGTACCGCGAGCTTCTCGCGCTGCGCCGGGGCGACCCGGAGCTTGCCGTTGCGGACCGCGGCCAGACACGCGCGTGCGCGGTCGGCGCTCACCTGCTGATCGTGCACCGCTGGGCTGGCGACGAGCACCGGCTGCTGCTCGCCAACTTCGGCGCGGCCACCAGCCTATCGCTGGCCGACACGCCGCTGTTCGAGAGCTTGCCCCGCGACGGCTGGCGCGTGATGCTCTCGACCTCCGCCCGCCGCTACGGCGGTACCGGGGAGCGACCTCGTTTCCAGGGGCGAGGGGTGGACCGGGCAATCGCGCTCCCGGCTCGCTCTGCCGCGATCCTCGCCGGCGGTGGCGCTGTGACGAGGCCAAGCCTGACACGATCCCGAAAAAGAATCGGGGGCGCCGTGAAGACGCCCCCGAGGTAGATGCTAATTGGTCACGGCTCAGTCGGCGGCCTGCGCGCCGGAGCCGCTGGCCTGCTGGATCGCCCGCCAGACCTTCTCCGGCGTCATCGGAATGTCCAGGTGCCGGATGCCCCACGGCGCCAGCGCATCGATCACCGCGTTCGCCACCGCCGGCGTCGAGCCAATCGTCGCCGCCTCACCGATGCCCTTGGCCCCCAGCGGGTTGATCGGCGTCGGCGTGGTGGTGTGATGCGTCTCGAAGGTCGGGAAGCCGGTCGCCTTGGGCAGCGCATAGTCGGTCAGCGTGCCGGTGATCAGCTCGCCGTTGTTGTCGTAATGCAGCTCTTCCCAGAGCGCCAAGCCGATGCCCTGGGCGAGCCCGCCGTGGACTTGGCCGGTGACCAGGAGCGGGCTGATGATGTTGCCGCAGTCGTCGACGGAGACATAGCGGATGAGGCGGACCTCGCCGGTCTCGGGGAAGAGCTCGACGACCGCGACATGCGTCCCAAACGGGAAGGTCTCGTCGTCCGGGCGGAAGAAGTCCGTTGACTCCAGGCCAGCGTCGATGTCCGCCGGAAGGTCCCCCGAGTACGCCATCTTCGCGATCTCGGCGAGGGTGACGCCGCGAGTTGGGACGCCCTTGACGCGGTACTTGCCTTCGACCAGCTCAATGTCCTCGACGGCGGCCTCGAGCATGTGAGCAGCGATCCGCATCGCCTTCTCACGGACCTTGTTCAGGGAGAGGACGAGCGCCGCTCCACCGACGGCCAGACCGCGGCTGCCGCCCGTTCCATTACCGTGCGAGGTATTGCCGGTATCGCCGTGGTGGACGATGACGTGATCGAAGTCAGCGCCGATGTACTCGGCAGCGAGCTGGGCGAAGGTCGTCTCCTGCCCTTGGCCGTGCGGCGAGATGCCGGTGAAGATCGTCACCTCTCCACCTGGCTCCACGCGCACCGTCGAGCTCTCCCACGGGCCGAAGCCGCAGATCTCGACGTAGGAGGCGACGCCGATGCCGAGGTAGCGACCCTGCTTGCGCATCTCTTCCTGCTGGCGGCGCAGTTCCTGGTAGCCGACCAGCTCCAGAGCCTTGTCCAGCGGCTTCTCGTACTCACCCGTGTCATAGCGCTCGCCAGTCAGGGTGGCGTACGGGAATTGCTCGGGCGGGATGAAGTTGACGCGGCGGACCTCGGCGGGATCGACTCCAGCCTCATCGGCGATCAGGTCCATAAGCCGCTCGAGGTAGAACGTCGCCTCCGGACGACCAGCGCCGCGATACGCACCGTTGCAGACGGTGTTGGTGTAGACGCCTTCGACCATGTAGTCGAGATTCGGGATGATGTAGGGACCGGTGGACATCACCCAGGTACACCAGGCGAGGCCGAGTGATTTCGGATAGGCGCCGGAATCGAGGGTGATCCGAGCCCGCAGCGCGACGATGCGACCGTCGCGGTCAGCTCCGACCTCGAAGTCGCCCCATTGGTTGCGGCCGTGGTTGGTTGCCAGGAAGTTCTCGCTCCGAGTCTCGATCCACTTCGCCGGGCGATTGAGCGCCAGCGCCACCGCCGACACCACGTAGTCCTCGGGATACGCGCCGAACTTGCTACCGAAACCGCCGCCGACCTCCGGCGCGATGGCGCGCACCTGGTTCTGACCGAGACCGAACCCAGCAGCGATCTCGTTGCGGAAGCCGTGTGGCGCCTGGTTCGAAACCCAGATCGTCAAGCCCCGGGTGATCGGATCGGGAGCGGCCACCGTGCCGCGCGGCTCCATCGCTGCGGGGGCGCAGCGCGGGGCGCGAATGCGGGCTTTGACCTTGACGGGCGCGCTCGCCAGCGCGGCATCAACGTCGCCGTGGACGGTGTGGTGACGAACGCTGATGTTGTTCGGCACCTCGTCGTAGAGCTGCGGCGCGCCTGGCTGCCGCGCTTCAAAGGGATCGACGACTGCCGGCAGCGGCTCGTACGAGATCTCCACAAGGGCAGCCGCGTCTTCGCCGATGGCGCGTGATTCCGCGATGACCGCCGCGACCGGCTCACCGATGTAGCGCACCTTCTTGCTGGCCAGCGGCTCGACGGGTGGCACCGGGATGTCATCGGAGTCCGATTCTCCTCCCCCACCCTCGGCGGTGGGAGTCGAGGCGGCGACCGGCTTCAGGTACGGCTTCAGATCCTCCGCGGTCCAGACCGCAATCACGCCGGGAACGGCGAGGGCGGCAGACGCATCGATGCCCGTGATGCGGGCATGGGCGTAGGAGCTGCGGACGAAGGTCACATGGACCATACCAGGGAGCTTCAGGTCATCCACATAGATCGAGGAGCCGGTGATAAGCCGGGGATCCTCCTTGCGCTTGACCTTCGCTCCGATGTAGTGGCTCAAAACCATCGCGTGCGTCACTCCCTCTTCAGCGGCAGGCGGAGCGATCTCGCCGCCGCCCACTGTCCGAAACTCGCCGCATTGTATCCGCAGGCGTCGGCAGTTGCGGGGGTGATGTGGCGTTACTTTCCAATAGCATGCTGGCCCGCGCTCAAACGGCTGTGCCAGTGACGCCGAGGCAACCTGTCGCCCTGGCGATGGTCAATTCGGGCGGGGACAAGGCAAAGAGAAGCGGCCGGAATCGAGTCCCGGCCGCTCCCTTGCATTGTGTTGAGTTGTCGCTGGGGGTTAGATGTCCTTGTTGAGTGTGGCCAGGAACTCGGCGTTGCTCGAAGTCTTGGCCAGTCGGCCGAGCACAAGCTCCGTCCCCTCGGTACCGCCGAGCATCGAGACCATCCGCCGCATCGTCCAAACCTGCCGCAGCGTGTACTCGTCGAGCAGAAGCTCCTCGCGCCGCGTGCCGGAGCGCTGGATGTCGATCGCCGGGTAGATGCGGCGCTCGGCCAGCTTGCGGTCGAGGTGAAGCTCCATGTTACCGGTTCCCTTGAATTCCTCGTAGATCACGTCGTCCATGCGGGAGCCGGTGTCAACGAGGCAGGTGGCGACGATCGTCAGCGATCCACCGCCCTCGATGTTGCGGGCGGCGCCAAAGAATCGCTTCGGCGGATAGAGCGCAACCGGGTCGATACCGCCGGAGAGGGTGCGTCCGCTCGGCGGGACGGCCAGGTTGTAGGCGCGGGCGAGCCGGGTGATCGAGTCGAGCAGGATGACGACATCCCGGCCAGCCTCCACCAGGCGCTTGGCGCGTTCCAGCGCCATCTCGGCGACCTTGGTGTGATCCTCCACCGGCTCGTCGAAGGTCGAGGAGATCACCTCACCCTCGACGGAGCGCTTCATATCCGTCACCTCTTCCGGTCGCTCGCCGATCAGGCAGACCATCAGGTGCATATCCGGGCTGTTGGTTGTGATGCCGTTGGCGATCGCCTTCAGGAGGAGCGTCTTTCCAGCCTTCGGCGGCGAGACGATCAGTCCGCGCTGGCCCCGGCCGATCGGAGCGACCAGGTTGAGGAGACGCGTCGAGAGGATATTCGGCTGCGTCTCGAGATTGATCAGCTCAAGCGGGAAGATCGGCGTCAGCGAATCAAAGCTCGGCCGCCTGCGCGCGGTTTCCGGATCGACGCCGTTGACCGCCTCGACGCGGAGGAGGCTGTAGAACTTCTCGTTGTCCTTCGGCGGCCGGACTTGTCCGGAAACGCGATCGCCGGTCCGCAAGCCAAAGCGGCGAATCTGCGATTGCGAGACGTAGATATCGTCCGGACCAGGCAGAAGCCGCGGGCCGCGCAGGAAGCCGAAGCCGTCCTCGATAATCTCGAGCACACCGTCGCCGAAGATGTTGCCCTCCGCCTCGGTTCGCGCCTTCAGCAGCGCGATGATGAGGTCCGGCCGCTTCATTCGCGTATAGCCTTGCAGGCCGAACTGGCGGGCGAGCTCGTACAACTCCTCGGTCGGCATTGCCTCGAGCTCGGTGACGGTCAGGTGCGGCACATTGCCGTTGCGTGTCTGGGGGGTAATGACCGCCGGGGCAGTTCGCGCCTTGTTGGCCGCGTTGGCGGCAGCGGCGTTGGCTCGCTCGCGGTTGTCGCGTGCCTCTTGGGCAGTGCGGCCGTCACGGCCGTTCGGAATCGCCCCATCACCGGAATCGGCCATATCTTGCTCCGTCCGCGGCTGAGCGGCTTGGCCGTTCCGCTGGCGACGCGAACGTGGGCGCTCGGCCGTCGCGGCGGTAGGCGTTGCTTCCGCCTCGGTCTCAGTTACAGCTACAGCGGCGCCATCGGCGGCGGTATCAGCGACCGGCGTGACAGTCTCGGCCGGTGCCGTGGCTACGACCGGCGCTTCCGTCGTGGTCGTCGTCTGCTCCGTTGCCTCGGTCGCCTTCCGGCGCGAGCGCGCGCTGCGCGTCCTCGTCGCCGGTTTGGGAGCAGCCTCCGGCGCCGTCGTGATGTCTTGCTGGTCAGTCAATGGTCTTCCTCCCTAAATGTGATTGTGGCTGAAACGGGCGCGGAGATCGCGCCGAACGGGCATGTGCGAGGCGCCAGTGCGCGGTGTGGTGGGTGTGAGTTTGGGAACACGACCGGGCATGGCGTTGGGGGTCACGGGCGCAATATGCGCACCAAAGAACCGGAGCAAGCGATGATCGTGGCGCATCTCCGGCAAGCCGTATCGCACAAAGACGGATCGCCTAGCGAAACGCGGCGCCGTCAACGCCGAACGTCAGTCCAGCGATCAGACGCTCCTAGAACCCGAAGGTGAATCTGCGGCAGGCAGGGGCCAGATTTGCCTACCGAGGCGCATGTGTATCCTAACACTCACGGGTCCTTTCGTCAATCCTCCCTTCACAGTAACTGGCATTTGGCGTTGCGGGGCTATTGCTGCCCCGCTCACCGGCTCTGAAACCGCTTCATCGCGGCTCGAGACTACAGATGCGTCAGATACTGTGGCGCCCCGATTTGCCGCAGCTTCCACAACTTATGCTCAGCATCGATGCGCCGAACCGTGCCGGACCGCGATCGCATCACCAGCGATTGCGTGGATGCGCCATTGCCGTAGTACCGCACGCCGCGCAGCAATTCGCCGTCGGTGATTCCGGTCGCGGCGAAGAAGACGTTATCGCCGGCAACCAGATCCTCGACAGCATGCTTGCGCGTGAGGTTGATCCCCTTCTCCTGCGCGATTCGCCGCTCTTCGTCGTTCCGCGGCCACAGGCGGCATTGCATGTCGCCACCGATGCACTTGATCGCGCAGGCGGCCACGACCGCCTCCGGCGCGCCGCCGATGCCGAAGAGAGCGTCGATTCCGGTATTCGGCATCGCCGCCATGATCGCTCCAGCCACGTCGCCGTCCGTGATCAGCTTGATTCGGGCGCCCGCGCGCCGGATTTCCGCGATGAGATCTTGGTGCCGCGGGCGGTCTAGGACCACGACCAGCAAGTCGTTGATCTCGCGATGCTTGGCGCGCGCGATCCGCTTCAGGTTCTCCGTCGGACTGAGATCGAGGTCGATGACTCCTGCTGCCTCCGGACCGACCGCGATCTTCTCCATGTAGGCGATGTCCGGAGAGGCGAACATCGAACCGCGATCTGCCAGCGCAACAACCGAAATCGCATTCGGCATGCCAAGCGAGAGCAGGCGGGTCCCATCAATCGGGTCCACCGCGATGTCGACTTTCGGCTCGCTCGCGCAACCGACCTGCTCGCCGATATAGAGCATTGGCGCCTCGTCCTTGGCCCCTTCGCCGATCACGACGACGCCATCCATCGCGATCGAGCCCAGGACGAAACGCATGGCATCGACGGCGGCTTGGTCCGCCGCCTCCTTGTCTCCCCTCCCCATCCAGCGCGCCGCCATCAGCGCGGCCGCTTCCGTGACCCGAACGAGCTCCAACGCGAGATTGCGATCGATTGCAGACTGACTGCCCTGGCTCATCTCCCCTCCTCCTATCTGTCAAACGCGTCGCGCGCGTCTAACCAGATCGCGCCGCACGCACCGCATCGTCGTAGGCTGGGTATTCCTCGAGCCATTCGACAGCGGCATTCGGCAAGTCGCGCGCGCTCCCGATCGTGATCGAGCACGGCGGCAGCGATTGGATGAAGGATTGGCCGTAGCGCTTGGAGATCACCCGGCGATCGAGGATCGCGCAAATGCCGCGATCTTGGCTCGAGCGAATGAGCCGGCCGAACCCCTGCTTGAACTTCAGGACGGCTTGCGGCACGGCGTAATGCAGAAAAGGCTCATCGAATCCCTCGCTGCGCGCTGCGAAGATGGGATCCGAGGGAACGGCGAACGGCAGCTTCGTGATGACCAGCGCGCTCAGTGCTGGTCCGACGATATCGACCCCTTCCCAGAATGTCGAGGTGCCCAGAAGTACGATATTTGAGGCGTGCTTCAAGCGAGCGATCAGCTGGCGTGCGCTGCCGTCGGTGCGCTGCGCGAGCACGACGACCCCGTGACTCTCGAGTGGGCCTCGGATCGCGCGGTAGGTCGCTTGCAGCGCGGCGTGCGAAGTAAAGAGCACGAGCATCCGCCCGCCCATCGCGATGCCCAGCTCGACGAGCGTCTCCTCGACGCTCTGCTGGTAGCGGGGCGCGCTCGGCTCCGGAATGTCATCGACGATGTAAAGGAGCGTCGAGCGCTCGTAATCGAACGGAGAAGGAACGCTCACCTCTTCGGCGTGTTCCAACCCGACGCGCTCGCGGATGTACTCGAAGCCGCCGTCCGTCGTCAGCGTGGCGGACGTCAGCACGGCAGTGCGGAGCGGAGCGAAAAGTCGGTCGCGCAGGAGCGGGCCGACGTGGAGCGGCGCCGCGCGAAGGCTGACGCTGCCCCGATTCGCGTCCTTCTCGACCCAGTAGACCGCTTCCTCGCTCGGGTCAATGACGCTTTCCGAAAGCTTGACCCGAAGGTCGATCAACGCCCGCAAGGCGTTCGTCAGCTCGAGGACAAGGTCTTCCGTTGGGTCGAGCGCCAGATCGGATGCTTCTTCCTCATCTGGCAAGGCGTTCTCGAGCGCCTCGAGGAACCAGGCGATATCCGTCTCGATGGCGATCAGATCCCCATTGAGTCGCTCCCAGGCGACCTCCACCTCCACCCAGTCGCCCCGGTGGTGCACCGCCCGAGTCAAGCGGACGCTGCGGTCGTACCCGGCAGTGCCGGTACCCTCGTGTTCCACTAGCTCGCGGAGGCGGGCGAAGAGATCGCCGGTCGCCAGCCGCGCCGCGGTCGCCTTTCCCATCAGTTGGCGGCCGCGCTCGACCGCTGCCGCGGCATGCGTGCGGCTCTCCGCGTCGGTCGCAAGGCGCGCCAGCTCATTGATGGCACGCTGGACTAGCCCTGTGAATGTCGGACCGTCTGGTCTGATGACGGTATCGATGAGATCGAGGATCGCGACCTCGCTGACCGAGTAGCCGAACTGTGTCGTGGCTTGATCCTCGAGGTGGTGCGCCTCATCCACGATCAGCCGCTCGTAGTCCGGCAGGACCGTCCCTCCCTCGACAGTGTCCGAAAGGAGGAGGGCGTGGTTGACGACAACAACATGCGCGTGCTCCGCCTGGCGACGCGCACGGAAGAGGAAACATTGATTGCGCTGGTTGAAGACGCACTTGGCGGGCACGCACGCTTCCCCCTCGGCGGAGACGCGGCGGAATTCGGCCTCCTCCACGGCGGTCAGGTGTAGTTCGGCGCGGTCACCGGTCTCCGTCTCGCCCAGCCACAAGAGGATCTTCGCGCGGAGGCCGGCTTCCTCCGGGCTGGTTGGTGGCTGGCGCTGCGCGGCGAACCAGCGCCGGAGGCAGAGGTAGTTCTGCCGGCCCTTCAGGATCGCCGCCTCGAACGGTGGCGTGCCGTCGCCGTTCGCAAGCGCTCGCTGCAAGTCCGGGATGTCCTTGCGAAAGAGTTGGTCTTGAAGGGCGAGGGTATTGGTCGAAACGACGACGGTCTCCCCGCGCTCGCGGGCGTGGAGAATAGCTGGTAGCAAATAGGCGACGCTCTTGCCTGTCCCCGTCCCGGCCTCGACCAGGAGATGGCGGTCGTTGTTGAACGCCTGCGTCACCGCGCGCGCCATGACTTCCTGGGCGGGCCGGTGCTCGTAGGCGGGAACGACGCGACTGAGCGCGCCTCCTGGCGCCAGCGCGCGCGCGACCTCCGCCTCATCAATCGGCGCCTTGGACGAGGTGCGGCGCAGCGGCTCTGGCTTCTCGCGAGGAACGAGAAACGCGAGCTCGTGCGGCACCTTCCCGCCGCCTTCCGGCTCGAAGAGCGGACCGGTCGGATGGCGGCGAGCGGCAGCCAGGAAGAGATCGGCGACCGACCAGCCAGCCGCGCGACCGAGTGCCGCCACGCGCTCGAGCGTCGACGTATCGAGCGCCTCGATCCGCGCAAGCAGCGCCTGGAACACAGCGGCTGCTGTCAGCGCGTCGTCGAGCGCCCGATGGTCGCTCCCACCCTCAATCCCCAGCGCATCCGCGACGGATCTCAGGGAGTAGTTTGGCAGGTCTGGCAGGAGGAGCGTCGCCAGCAGGTGCGTGTCGTAGAGCGGCCCGCTCATGTTTACGCCGGCCGCGTCGAGCATCGCGGCGTCGAGCTCGATGGAGTGACCGACGACAGCGCGCCCGGCCGTGAGGCGCCGCAAGACTGGCGCGACCTCCTCTATCCGCGGAGCCGAGCGGAGCTCTGACGGTTCGATCCCCGTCAGCCCGGACATATCCAGGGAGAGACGGCCCCGCGGTCGCACCAGTGTCACGAACCGGTCGATTTCCCGGTCGCGAGTGAAGATGACGACCGCTACCTCGATGACCTCGTGACGCGAGGCGTCCATGCCTGTCGCCTCGATGTCCACGGCGGCAAATTGATCGCTCGTGGACCAGGAGCGCTGGCTTGCGTCACGAAGCGGGTGGATCGGGCGCTCATCCATGCGGGTCGTGTCACCGTTTCTAGCGGGCGGCGACCGGAGCGATCGTCTCGGCGGCCAGCTCTCGCGCGACCGCGAGGCTGAGCGCCAAGAGCTGCGTCAGGCCGGCGGCGATGGGTCCGGTATCGATGTACTCATCTTCCCGATGGACGTTGCCACCGGTCGTCAAGCCGATGCAAACGGCGGGAATCCCCCGGCTGATCGGGATGTTCGCGTCAGTGCTGGAGGCGTCGCCGGTCGGAACGATACCGAGCGCTTCGAGTGTTTCGACCGCGAGACGGACGATCCGGCTGGATGGCGAGACGACACCGGCCGGCCGCACGCCGAGCACTTCGACGTCGACTTTGACGCCGTAACGCGGCGCCCGCAAGACGGTTTCGACGCGATCGGCAAGGCGGCGCAGCGCGTCCTCCTCCACCGAGCGCAAGTCGACGACGAATTCGGCTTCCGGCGCGATCGTGTTGACCGAGATGCCACCATGAAACATCCCGACGCTGAGCGTCGTCTTCGGCGAGCGCGGCAGCGGCAGTCGAGTCAGCTCTGCAATGATTTCCGCCGCGACGTGGATCGCATTCGGGTTCCCGAAGTCTCCCCAGGAGTGGCCGCCCGGTCCCGTCACGCGGACGCGCAAGCGGCGGCTGCCGACCGCGACGTGCGTCACCCGGCCGAGATTGTGCCCCTCAACGGCGATCACGGCGCCAATGTCCGGATTGGCGTCGATTACGGCGCGGATGCCGCGCAGATTGCCCAGGCCCTCCTCGCCGACGTTGCCGGTCAGCAGCAGATCGACCGCCGGGCGCACGCCGAGCGCCTGCAACAAGCGTGGGACCATCAAGACGGCAGCGACGCCGAGACTGTTGTCACCGATGCCGGGACCCGCGATCCGGCCATTGCCCCGCGTCTGTGCCAGCGATGTGGTGCGCGGGAAGACCGTGTCGATGTGCGCGGCGAGGAGCAAACTCGGCGAGGAGCGCTCGCCGCGGACGCGACCCACGACATCGCCGATTTCGTCAATCGTGACGTCTTCCGCGCCGAGCTCGGCCATGCGCTGAGCGACGAACTTGCTGCGCTCTAGCTCTTGATTCGTCGGCGCCGGAATCGCCGCGATGAGGCACGCCAGATCCACGACCGCTGATTGGTGAGCGAGCGCGACATCGTGCAGCGCGGGGTCCGGCCAACCGCCAGCGGCCAGGAAGTTCCGTTTGTGGCGCGGCGTCATTCTTTCCTCGTGCGCGGGAGACGGGAAAATACCGGAGGCAGTGCCTTCTCCGATTTACAGAAAAGTATAGCCCAACACGTGGCGCAAGCGGTTGCCGCGCTGGTATGAACTGCCGCTTGACAGCGGCGAAGTGCGGCGATAGGTTTCCGCCGGAGTGGCCGCGGGCTCGTGTGTGCCCATCTGCCGCTCTGTCCGCCGCACGATGGACGGACCGTCACCGTTCGGAGGATCCCCGATGGCGTACCACCGTTTCGACGCCGTCATCGTTGGCGCCGGCGGCGCTGGCCTCATGGCAGCGATTCAGCTCGCCGGCAAAGCGAATATCGCGGTTGTTTCCAAGCTGTACCCACCCCGCTCCCACACCGGCGCGGCTCAGGGCGGCATCAGCGCCGCTTTGGGCAACGTCGAAGAGGACCACTGGGAGTGGCACATGTTCGACACCGTCAAAGGTGGCGACTACCTGGTTGACCAGGACGCCGCCGAGATCCTCGCCCGCGAGGCGATCGACGCGGTGCTCGAACTGGAGCATATGGGGCTCCCGTTCAACCGGACGCCGGACGGGAAGATCGACCAGCGCCGGTTCGGCGGCCACACCCGCAACTACGGCGAGGGCCCGGTTCGCCGCGCCTGCTACGCGGCCGACCGCACCGGCCACATGATCATCCAAACCCTGTATCAGCAGGGCATCAAGCACCACGTCAACTTCTTCGACGAGCACTTCCTGGTGGATGTCCTCTTCACTGAAGATGGCATCTGTTGCGGCGTTGTCACCCGCGAAATCAAGACCGGGGAGCTGCACGTCCTCCATGCCAAGGCGGTCCTGATCGCGACCGGTGGCTTCGGCCGCGTTTTCAAGATCACCTCGAACGCCTTGGCCGGCACCGGCGATGGCATTGCCATCCCCTATCGCCTTGGCGTGCCGCTGATGGACATGGAGTTCTATCAGTTCCACCCGACGGGACTGTACAAGCTCGGCATCCTGCTCTCGGAGGCCGCGCGCGGCGAGGGTGGCATCCTGCGCAACTCGGAGGGCGAAGCGTTCTGCGCTCGCTACGCGCCGACGCTCAAGGATCTCGCGCCTCGCGACATGGTCTCCCGCTTCATCTACCAGGAGATCAAAGAGGGGCGCGGCATCGACGGCAAAGATTATGTCCACCTGGATCTGACTCACCTCCCCGAAGAGGTCATTGACCAGAAGCTGCCGGATATCACGGATTTCGCGCGGACCTATCTCGGGGTCGAGCCGAAGAAGGAGCCGGTGCCGATTCAGCCGACCGCGCACTACGCGATGGGCGGGTTGCCGACCGATGTTGACGGGCGCGTGATCCGGGACGAGCAAGCGACGCCGATCCCCGGCTTCTACTCTGCCGGCGAGTCGGCCTGCGTCTCGGTCCACGGAGCGAACCGCCTGGGCACGAACTCGCTCGTTGACCTGGTCGTCTTCGGTCGCCGCGCCGGGCGGCACATGCTCAAGTACATCCAGGAGAACTCGCTGCCGCCTCTGCCACGGGAGCCGGAGTTGCGCGCGCGTGCTGAAATCGACGCGATTTTGAGCCGGAAGAGCGGCATCCGGCCGGTCGAGATCCGCACGGCGATGCAAGAGGTCATGATGGACAAGGTCTCGGTCGTCCGCGACGGCCGCGGGCTGGCCGAGGCGCAGGAGAAGATCCAGGGGCTGAAGCGCGACTACGCGTCGGTCGCCATTGATGACCGGGGACAGACATTCAATACCGATCTGCTTGAGGCTCTCGAGCTCGGCTACATG
>Ga0207874_1001771_pt1 | contig 22908 bp, 22 predicted proteins | sample HigsolmetaAR201D_FD_184833 | JGI IMG/M metagenome (GOLD analysis project Ga0207874, IMG submission 184833) | Ionic liquid and high solid enriched microbial communities from the Joint BioEnergy Institute, USA - AR20-1-D (SPAdes) (version 2) ...
CACAGGATTTGCTCGAACGAGCCAAGTGTCTTGCGGTGATTCCTGGCCTGAAGAGAGCGGGCTTCATCGTCGGAGCGCAATATGGAAAAGGCGTGGTCGTCTGCAGGACTGCGGCCAACCGCTGGAGCGGACCGTCCGCTGTCCGCATCGAGGGCGGCAGCATCGGCCCACAGATTGGAGCCGGCGAAACGGACCTGATCCTCGTCGTAATGAACGATCGCGGCGTCCAGCGGCTGATGGAGAGCCAGTTCACCATGGGCGGCGATGTTGGAGTTATGGCTGGACCAGTTGGACGAGTGAGCAGAGCGGAGACGGATGCACTACTTGGATCGGAAATTCTCTCCTATGGAAGATCACGCGGAGCGTTTGCCGGTATCACTGTGACCGGAGCCACGTTCCGGGTCGACAACGACGATAATACTGCGCTCTACGGCCGGCCGGTTGACCACCCCCAGATCCTTCGAGGGAGGATCGCCCCGCCTCCCGATACGCAGCCCTTCTATAACGCTCTGTTGAAGTACTTGCCTCCGGGCACTGCGATGGGGCAATAGGGCAAGCACAACCGGTGATGTTCAATGGGCGCACCATAAGGTGCGCCCATTGCTTTTCTTTATCCGCGGCGGGCCGCCTTACTCGCGCATCCGCCGCTTTCCTTTTCAACTCGTCCGGGCTGACGACGACCACCCGCACCTCCCGCAGCAGGCGGACGGAGAAAACCGCCAGGAACACAACGAATCGTTACACCACGCGGCGGCGACCCTGAATCAGTCTGATCACCAGGACTGCTACCGCCACGATGAGCAGAATGTGAATGAATCCCCCTAAAGTGTAGGAGGTCAGTACGCCAAGCAACCACAAAGCCAGGAGAATCACAAAGATCGTCCACAACATCGTTTCTTTTCCTCTCCACGCCGGCACCGGCGTCGTGAGTATTGGGGGCCGAGTTCGCTGCGGCGTCCCACTGCATTTTGGACTCCCCGGTCTGAAGACTGTTTCCCCTTCCGGATATTAAACGTGAATACGAGGCATGGAACCCTCACGACGGCTCCTGGGCGGCAGACGCCCGCATTCATGAGATGGCCTGCGGCTTGCTCCTTTGATTCCGTAAGCCCTCCTCGTGCTCTTGCAACAAGGAGGCGCGACTTGAGCCATGGAGGAGAAACATGCTTGGTTGGGCGCTGTTATTTTTTCTGATTGCAATTGTCGCCGCAATTTTTGGATTCGGAGGCATTGCAGCAGCGAGCGCCGGAATCGCGAGAATTCTGTTCTTCCTGTTCCTGGGGGTCTTCCTGGTCACCCTCATCCTGGGAGTTGCCCGAAGGGCATGACGTCAATTGATCGCCCCGTCCGAGGTGTAATTCTTTCAACATTAGCGTAGAAATCTCAGGCCAGACGGGAAGTTCGGGAGCCGATTCTTGATGAGAACAAACAATTTCCCGTTTGGCACGTTCGTTGCTCGAAACATTGTGCCCCGGGGCGTTCATTTCCTCCTGACACCGCGGCTCGTACCCCAAATATCCGGATGGCGTTAAGTTCGTACTCGAAACGTAACGGGTTAAAACAAGAATCTGTATCAAACTGAGAGGCGATTGCGGGTGGCTTTCTTTCACAGCTCGAATTGCGGAAGACGCAACTGCCGCCAGCGGGTGCTGATCACTGGCGGGGCAGGCTTTATTGGCTCGAACTTGGCCGACCGCCTGCTAAGCGCGGGAGTACCTGTCATCATCTTCGACAATCTTTCTGCGCCTGGAGGCCTCGAAAACCTGCGCTGGCTGCGAGACCGGCACCCCGAGCACAATCTGCACGTCGAGGTCGCCGACATCCGCCACCGCGATGCCCTCCGCCGCTCAATGCGAGGCGCGGGGCACATCTTCCATCTCGCCGCTCAGGTATCGGTCATGCAGAGCCTTTGCGCGCCGCGGGAAGATTTTGAAGTGAATGCGGGCGGGACCGTGAACTTGATTGAGGAAGCTCGCGCCCTCGAGCCCAAGCCCTCCGTGGTCTTCGCGTCCACGACCAAGGTCTACGGCAGTCTGCCCGACCTCGCGCTTCAACTGAATGGAATGCGCTATGAGCCCGAACATGCAGGGCTGAGAGCGAAGGGAATCTCGGAAAACAGGCCTCTTGATTTCAACACGCCGCATGCGTGCTCGAAGGGTGCCGCCGATCAGTACGTACTGGACTCCGCCCGGAACCTGGGAATTCGCGCGACAGTTCTTCGCCTCGGTTCTGTCTACGGCCCGCGTCAGCATGGAACCGGCGAGCACGACTGGATTGGATATATCATGCGGCGCGCGCTGTCCGGCAAGGAGATACTCATTCACGGTGACGGCAGGCAGGTAAGGGACTGCCTCTTTGTCGAAGATGCGGTCGGGGCGTTGTTGCATGCCTGGGAGCATATCGATGACTTGACCGGATCGGCCTACAACGTGGGCGGCGGTCCGAAGAATAGCATCAGCCTCCTCGAACTGCTTGATCAGGTCGAGACGCTGACCGGACAGCGGCCGGAGGTGCGGTTTGATTCGCCCCGTCCCGGCGATGCTGTCTACTTTGTGTCCGACACCCGAAGATTTCAGCAGGCCTCAGGATGGAGGATGAAGGTAGATTTGCGACAGGGGCTGCAGGTCTTGCGCGACTGGCTTGTGGAGGCCGGGCGCATACCAGCGGCGGCGAAAGCCGGCGAATCCGCTGAGTTTGAGAATGTCGCTAGTTGAGGTGAAACGGAATATGGCGATTACTCCAGGACGCGTATTGATGGTCGCGGAAACAACGGAGCCGGCATGGCCCTGCGTGCTGGACCTGGCGCAGTCGCTCGCTCGTCTCGGTGTTGAGGTGATGCTCGCCTCTACCCCTCCCACTTCTCAAATCCGCGATGAACTGGCGGGCCTCGAGCGCGTCCGGGTCTATGAGGAACCCAGAGACAATTCATCCCGATGGCTGGTTGATCTCGAGCAGGCGACAAAGCCCGACGTCGTTCACGTTCACGGTTTCCGCAACGGGGGGTTGGCCTGGAAGGGCCCCGTGCTTGTTTCGGCCTACAGTTGCGAACTGGCGCGCTGGCTTGCGGATAAGAAGGAGGCGTCACCCGCCGTCCTCAATCGTTATGACCTGCAGGTTCGCCTAAGTCTTCAAAAGGCGGATGTCCTGGTGACGCCGAGCGAAGCGTTACGCCGCCAGCTTGAGTCCTTCTTCAAGGCGCTTCCGGAGACCCGCGTCGTCCGCTGCGGCCGGGATCCCAAGCGCTTCCGCATCAGTTGGAAGGAATCCCTGATCGCCGCGTTCGGCCCGTATTGGGACGATCCTGTGAACCTGGCGAACCTCGACGCCGTGGCGGCTCACCTCCCCTGGCCAATCGTGGTGCCCGTCGAGAATCCGGAAGCGATTCAAAGGATGTTCCGGCCGCAGGCGATACGCCTCGTCCAGGCCGGAGCGAAGGAGCGCCTGGAACTGCTGTCTCGCGCCTCCATCTACGTTCACCCTGCCGCCTACGACGTCGTCGGCTTCCCGGCCATCGACGCCGCGATGTCCGGCTGTTCTCTCATCCTTGGCGAGAACGAAGGCATGCGCGACATGTGGGAAGATACGGTACGCTATGTCCCTCCTTACGACCGTCTCGCGCTCGGCGCCGCCATCATCGAGCTGATTCAAAAACCAGCCGAAAGGCACACTCTCTCCGAGAAAGCGGAGCAGATGGCCCGGCGTTACACATCGGAGCGCATGGCGCTGGGTTATCTCACTGCCTACGAGCGAATACTGGGGCGTAGATCAAACTCAGCAAAGGCGGACCTGGCGCAAGCCGTTTAGCCCGTCCTAACAGTTCCACCTGGACGTAAGTAACTGTATCTTATAGACTTTTACTCTTGCCGGCGCTCGAATGCGGGGCTAGACTGAGTGCAAGGCGAGGGCGAGCGGTTTCTGTCGCTTACCGTTCGCCCGCTGAGGCCCGCAACCAAGAGCGGCGGCAAAGCGGGCCTCGGCGCCAACAACATTACGAACCCACTCTTCCCCGCGTCCACGCAGGGGCATCGCTGGCCGGGTAGCTTTCTTCCGATGCCTCTTGCACCGTATCCGCTTCCCGAAATCGATCTGCCGCTCCCCAGCGCCTTGCAGGCCGTTCCGCAGGACGCGTTCCGCCAGCCTCCATCAGCTCCTTAAAGCGCTGCAGATCCTCCCTGATCTGCCGCTCCGGCGAGGCACCCAGCAGTTTCGCGACAAACCCTCCCAGGAATCCAGCCGGAGGATTGTACTGCAAAACGACATGAACTTCCGTTCCGCTGCCATCTGGCAGTTCGCGGAACCGTACCGACCCCGCAGTCTCCACCTGCGAACCCGGCAACGATCTCCATCCGATCATCCTGTCGGGTTCTTCGTGGTGAATCTCGGCGTCCCATGTGACGTCCATTCCCAGCGGCCCTCTCGAAACCCAGCGGGACCGGCGGCCGTCCAGGACCTGGACCGACTTGATATGCTTCATCACTTGCGGCAGGTTACGGAGATCACGCCAGTAGCGATACAAGTCCGCGGCCGGCCGCTTGACTACGACGGTACCCTCCACTCGAAGTCCCGTCTCATAAGGCACGGCGATATGGGCATCTCTCTCGGCGGTATGGATCCCAAGCAACTGGTAGCCCGGACAGTAGCCGGTAACACCACGGTAGATGAGCTCGCTCCCGAATGCCGCCATGGCGAGTCCGCCCCACGAGCGGCGGTGTATGCCGTAAGCAATCAGTCCTCCCCCTGCAATCGCAGATGCGAACCGTTCTACATCACCGACATTTCGCACCGGGACGCGATCATGTCTTGCGATAGTCATGAGCCCTCCTGGCAGGTTCCGCCCTTGTGAGGGCGCTTCCCCTTAGAGATGGACGCCCACCCGAATGCCCCGTTACGGCCCTGACTCCCTGGCTATAGCAGCCGGCGCGTGTGAGGTGCGGCCGCGCGCCGCGCAAGCCGCGCTTCCCGATGAATCAGCGACGGAGTCTCTTGAATGCGGAGCGCCTTACGAGTCATCTCCAACGCCATGCCAACATTACGTTCGCGATGCTCGTAGTGTTTGGCCAGCTCTTCCAGCGCGGCTACCCGATAGGGGTTCTTGGATTCGGCAAGGTCGGCATAGACGGCCAGGGCCAGCTCGGAACGTCCCAGCCTCTTTTCCAACGCGGCGATGTCCCACAGCGTGCGGAACAAGAGATTGTCGTTCAATCCGCGATCCACCGCCCGGCGCATCAGTGCAAGGGCGTCATCATAACGCTCCATCTTTTGAAGCCAGCGAGCAAGACCAACCATCTCCGCGCCGTGCGTCAGCGGAGCATCATCCGGGGAGTGAAAGGCGGCGGGAACGACGCCGGTCAGGCAGGCCAGCGTCAGAATATCCGTCGAGTTGTGATGAAAGATGGGCGCAAGCCTGGTTGCTTCCCGCGTTCGAAGATACTCGAAATAGACGTACGGAATCATCTCCCCGGGCAGATCGCCCTGCCGTTCGACGCCGAGAACCTGATTTTCCAGATCCACCAGGCGGCAGCTCTCGAAACGTAACTTCCAGAGCCTTCTGGCGCCAAACAGAAGATCCAGGTGCGGGAGGCGTTCAAAGGGAGGCCGCGTGCGGGCCAGGCGGAAGCGCGTCTCAAGCAGCGGCTGGTCGTAGGCCTTGCCGTTGTAGGTGATGAGGATGTCGAAGCCGGAGAGGTGCTCGTTGAGAGCCGTCAGCATGCTTGCCTCCTCGCCGTGATCCCGCATGAAAAACTGGCGGACGCGAAACCCTTCCGGAGTAATCCGCCCGACGCCTACAAGAAAGGCATAGGTGCCCGTACCTCCGGCAAGTCCCGTCGTTTCCGTATCAAGGAAGGCCCACCGCGAGGGCGGGCACGCAGGCACGGTTCCTTCGGAGATAGCCCCCAGAAAATCAGGCGCGAGGTCACAGAGATTGGAGATGTCGACACTCCCATGCCGCCGGTGTTTCTCGTACAGCCGTTCCGTTTCGAAGTGTCGTCCGCAGGCCGTCTCTACCTCTGTGCCGTCGTACCATTCCTCGATAAAGTAACGGGCCGGCCGAGGATCAGGCTTTGGAGGCGGAAGCGGCGTCTCTTTGTGCTTGTACTTGCGGTCAATCCGGGCGATGCGACGTCGCAATAAGGCTAGCTGTTCCTGGATATCCTGCATGCACCCTTCGCCGTTTCTTTGCCAATATTAGACTGCGGCGCGGACACAGTTCAAGGTGCCCTTGTTTTGTTTGTGACAAAATGCACAATATTGGGAAGCTCAATGGCAGCCGTGGACGTGCACTACGAGCTAAAGACGAGCCCGTATAGCAGCCACAGCCTGGTGATCGGCAGCTTTCCAGAAAGCGGATGCGGCCGCACCGTGCTGGATCTCGGATGCGGCAACGGATATCTTGCTGCAATCCTTGCAGAGCGAGGTTACGAAGTCACCGGGGTTGAGCGTCCGGGAGGATTCACTGATGACTTCCCTCCGCGCGTCAAGCTCGTAGTCGCAGATCTTGACAACGGCATTCCTGCCTTGGCCGGCCGCTTCGACTACGTCTTGTGCGCCGATATCCTGGAGCACCTCCGCAACCCCGCTCAGATCTTGCGGCAAATCGGCGATGTTCTGAAACCGCAGGGACAATTGATCGCTTCCCTGCCCAACAGCGGCAACCTGTATTTCCGTCTGAACGTGCTCTTCGGGCGGTTTCCGAAACACGACAAGGGCTTATTTGACCGAACCCACCTCCACTTCTACGTATGGGATGGCTGGGTGGAGTTGTTACAGACGACAGGGTATTCCGTGGAGACCTGCCGTCCGAGCGGAATACCTGTTGGGCTCGCGCTGCCTTCACTCGACGGAACGCTGCCAGTGCGATTCGCAGAGCGCCTTTGCTATGATGCAGCGCGGCTGTGGAAGCGCCTATTCGCCTATCAGTTTATTGTGACGGCGCGTCGCACAGAGAGAGTGTGGACGTGAAAAAACCGAAGATCATCGTCGTAATGCCGGCCTACAATGCGGCGAAAACCCTCCGCATGACCTACGCGGAGCTGCCGCATGACGTGGTGGATCTGGTAATCCTCGTCGACGACGGCAGCCGCGATGAAACGGCCGCAATCGCCCGTGAGCTGGGTCTGGAACTGTTCGTTCACAACCGTAACTATGGATACGGGGCCAACCAGAAAACCTGCTACCGCGAGGCGTTGCGCGCCGGGGCCGACATCATTGTGATGGTTCATCCCGACTACCAGTACGATCCGACGCTTTTGCCCGAGATCATCCGGCCAATTCAAGAAGGGCGTGCTGACGTCGTGCTTGGATCTCGGCTGCTTGGCGGAAACCCTGTGAAACAGGGAATGCCCTGGTGGAAGTATGTGTCGAACCGGTTCCTGACAAAGCTGGAGAATGCGGTCTTCGGCCTCCAACTGGCGGAATACCACACCGGGTACCGGGCCTACTGCCGCGAAGCCCTCGAATCCGTGAACCTCGAAATGAATTCCGACAACTTTATCTTCGACCAGGAGATTATTGCGCAATTCGTCGAGGTGAACATGCGAATCGCCGAAGTTCCGGTTCCAACCCGCTACTTCCCACAAGCCTCCTCCGCGTCTTTCTTCCAAAGCACGGTTTACGGGCTCTCCATCCTCTGGCTTCTGGCGCGCTACTTGCTCCACTCCGCCGGGATTTTCCGGCAGCGTCAGTTTGAAAGCCTTCGCCGCCGCTATACGGGCGAAGCCGCTCTTGAAAGCCGGCGCGCGCGACCATGAGCTTTCGAAGAACCTGGATCATTGACGCAAGCGCAATCTTCCTCCTGACAGTAATCCTCATCTGGCCGCTCTTTCGGCTGAAATACCTAGACAACTGGAGCTCCATCGAGAGTACCTTTATTGCCGACGCAAGGATGCTCCGGCAGCATTGGAACCTCAACGGATGGCAGCCTGCATGGTATTGCGGCACGCGCTTCGACTACATTTACCCGCCGGCGCTGCGGATAGGTACCGCGTTGCTGACTTTGATACCGAAGGTCGTGCCCGCGCGCGCCTATCACCTGTACACGGCCTTTTTTTACTGCATTGGCATTGCGGGCGTCTATCTTCTTGTCCGGTCCGGCTCCGGCTCCCGCCGGGCCGCATGGCTGTGCGCCGCGGCTGCTGCCTTGATCTCTCCCTCCTTCTGGTTTCTGCCCGAGTTTCGCGATGACGCCGTTTCCTCACACCTCGCGCCGATGCGTCTTCATGTCCTCATGAAGTATGGAGAAGGACCGCATATGTCGTCCTTCGCGCTGATCCCGATCGCGCTCGCCGCAGCCTGGCGCGGGCTTCAGCGGGGACGGCTCTACATGCTCCTCGCAGCCGCCGTCGGCAGCGCGCTCGTCGTCTCCAACAACTTCTACGGCGCGACTGCCCTCGTCATTTTCTTCCCGTTGCTGTGCTGGTCCTTGTGGGTGGCGCTTCAGGATTATTGGATCTGGCTGCGCGCCGCGTTGATCGCAGCTTTGGCCTATGGCCTTACTTCCTTCTGGCTGACTCCTTCCTACGTGCGCATCACCTTGGAAAACATGAGGCTGGTTGCGGAGAAGGGCAACTCCTGGTCGGTCGCGCTCGCCGCTCTTGCGGCGATTCTGTTCTGCGGCGTTACGTGGGCTTATGTCCGCGGCAAGCCGCAGAGAGCGTGGGGCACCTTCGTTTGCGGCTCGCTGTTGTTCTTTTCACTGAACGTGCTTGGGAAGGCATACTTCGGATTCCGGGTGATCGGCGAACCGCACCGGCTCGTGCCTGAACTCGATCTCACGATGATCCTGGCTGGCGCGCTCGCGGCCCGATGGATCTGGAGGAACCCGAATCGCATTGGCCCCTTGTGGCTCCGCCAGCGTCCGTGGCTTCCGAAAACCGCCGTGATTCTTCTGCTGCTGGCAGCCTTCGCCGATTCCCGGCAATACCTGCGGCATGCGTGGACGCTATTCCCGCCCACCTTCCGGCCGGATCTGCGGATTGAATACAAAACTGCAGACTGGCTGTCACGCCATATGCCCGGCTCCCGAATTCACGCCGCCGGTTCGATCCGCCTCTGGTTCAACGCGTGGCACGACGTCAAGCAAGTCGGAGGAGGATCGCAGCAGGGATTGCTGAATCAAGCGCTCGTTCTACCTGAGTGGGAGATCACCCGCGGCGCCGATCCGGAGTTGAGCATCTTATGGCTGCAGGCGCTTGGCGCGGATGCCGTAGTCGTGTTCGACCCCGAATCGGAAGAGATCTGGAACGATTACGTGCACCCAAGGAAGTTTGAAGGTCTGCTGGAGAAGATCTTCGACGACAATGCAGGCAACCGGATCTATCGGGTCCCTCGCCGCTTTCCCGAAAGGGCGCGCGTCGTCGAGGCATCCCGCATTCTCTCCCTTCCGCCCGTTCGATCGGTTGACGCCCGGCCCAGTCTCGAAGCATACGTCGATGCAATCGAGAGGGGACCGGACCGCCGTGTCGCGCTCTCGCAAGATCACCCCAACCGGATGCGCCTCCGAGTGAGCCTGGAGCCCGGACAGGCAGTCCTGGTGCAGGAATCATTCGATCCCGCATGGCGCGCTTATAGCGGAACCGCCCGCTTGCGCATTCATCAGGACCCGGTTTCAAACTTCCTGCTCGTCGAAGCTCCGCCCGGCGATCATGAGATTCGCCTGGAGTTCGAATTGCCGCTCGAGAATATCGTTGGCCGCGGAGTGACGGGCGCGAGTGCCGCACTCATCCTGCTGCTCGCCTTTCGCGGGCGCATGCGCAGGGCCGGGATGGAAGGCAAACGGTCTGGCCCGGCAACTATCATAGAAAGAGAATGAGTCACCCCGTTACTCGGGAGACGCGCAGCCAGTGCCTGAACCGCTTACGCCACGAAACGTTCGATGTGCTGATTCTCGGCGGCGGGATCAATGGCGCTGGGGTACTGCGGGATCTCACTCTCCGATCAAAATCTGCAGGTGTCGAGCTTAAGGCGGCCCTCGTTGAGAAACATCACTTCGCTTCGGGAACCAGCGGGAAGAATTCGCAGCTCATTCACGGCGGGCTGCGTTATCTGAAGTATCTGGAGTTCCGCCTCGTCCGGGAAGCGCTGCGTGAACGCTCGACGCTACTCGAAATCGCGCCTCACCTCGTCCGGCCCTTGCCGTTCCTGATCCCCATGTTCGACTGGTTCTCGTCGCTCTTCTACGGGACCGGTTTATGGCTCTACGACGCTTTGGCCGGCGCTCGAAACATCGCCCGGCATCGCCGCTTATCGCGAGACGAGGTGCTGGTGCTGGAGCCGCGAATCTCTTCGAAGGGACTGGTGGCAGGCGCTCTCTTCTTCGACTGTGCCGTTCATTCCGCCCGGTTTGTGCTCGAGAACATCTTCGAGGCCGTGGGCAACGGAGGCGTCGCAGTGAACTATGTGGAATCGGAGGAGCGGGTTTGCGACAACGGTGTATGGAAGATTACTCTTCGCGACACGCTATCCGGCGAACGCTTCGAGACACGCGCGCGAAAGCTGGTGGATGCGCGAGGTCCTTGGGCCGAATCCGGCCCGCTACGTCTTGTGCGCGGCTCGCACCTCATTTTTCCGCGCATCGGCTCAAGCGACCATGCAATCGCTCATTTCGATGAGCAAGGGCGGATTATTTTCCTGATCCCGTGGGGCACACACCGGCAATTAACCCTCGTCGGCACTACAGACGTCGATCATACGGGCTCGCCCGATGACGTTCGCATTTCGCCCGACGAAATCAGCTATCTCCTGAACATCATTCGCCGTCTCTATCCGGATGCCCGGAGCCTTCAGCCAATCTCCTCCTACAGCTCGCTGCGGCCGCTCGTGCGCGATGAATCGGATTCCGCAACGAGCACCAGCCGCGAACACCGTATCTGGAATTCGCCCGAAGGAATCCTGCATATCGCCGGAGGGAAGTATACGACGTACCGATCGATGAGCGAGGAAGCGGCCGACCTCGTGACTAAGGAGATTGCGCCGGCATTGACTTCCGTTCACGTCACCGCGCAAACGCCGCTACCTCGAACTCCAATACCGCAGACGCCCGAAGCCGCCGTGCGGCAGGCGGTGAACAGCGAGATGGCACAACGGCTCACAGACGCACTGCTGATATCGAGCTATTTGGGCTATGAACACCGGTGGACGGCCGAGTCACTGGCTCCGTATGCGCAACTGATGGGCAGCCTCTTGGGCTGGGATGCCAAGCGCCAGCGCGAGGAGGCTGAGGCGTTGGAGCAGCTTATTTCCGTTCCGGAGGCGGCGTGCGGAGACTGACCACGGTCAGGCTCCTTAAGTGGACGGCTGGATACTGGAGGGAGTTCTGGCGAAGGCTGGGCCGTGCCTGCTGGGCTACCTATCGTGACGGCTGCCTCGGTTATGCCAAGGCTGCCGCGTATTCTGCGCTGCTGTCGTTCTTCCCCCTGCTGACCACCACGACGACGATTCTGGTCCAGGCAAACGCGCAGGCTGTCTCCCACGCAATCTCCAACTTCCTGTTCGAAGTTGTACCTCCAGGCACAGAGCAACTGATCATGTTCAACTTCCTGCTGGGAGGCACCCGGCCCGCCGCTCTTCTGGTCGGCGCCGGGATTCTTTCCCTGTGGGCTGCATCGGGCGCTACGCTCAGCCTCATGGAAGGCTTCCACGCTGCCTACCGGATTCCCGACAGACGCTCGTTCTTCAGAAAACGAGTCGATTCGTTGATGCTGGTATTCTCCGGGATCGTGCCCTCTCTGATGGCCGCGGCGCTGGTCATTATGGGTGAGCGCGTGGAGCGATTCGTATTTCACGAGCTCGGCCTGCTCCCGGAATCGGCTGAACTTGCCGGGTGGCTCGACCTTGCAAGCTACGTGATGAGGACAGCGGTCGCTCTAAGCACAGTAGTTCTCGTCACAGTGCTCCTTTACTATTTTGGCGTCGACCGCAAGCAATCCTTGCGGCGTCTCTGGCCTGGCGCGCTGCTGGCAACCGCGTTCTGGCTGGTGACGACACAGGCCTTCGCATGGTACGTCCGCAACATCGCCAACTACAATGTCCTCTACGGAAGCGTCGGAGCAGTCATCGCATTGATCGTCTGGATGTATTTGCTCGCCGTGATCGCGCTGATCGGATGCGAATACAACGCGGAGGCCGAACGAGGACGACTAGCCGCAACGTCCTGACGATTTACCCATAAGGGTGCGTTCTATACTGAAAAGAAGATGGGCTTCCGATTAGGTGTCGACTACAAGCCCAAAGGCGATCAGGAGTCGGCAATCGAGCAACTGGTGCGAGGCGTCCAGGACGGCGAGAGTCACCAGGTGCTCCTCGGTGTAACGGGTTCCGGGAAGACGTTCACGATGGCCAAGGTCATCGAAGCCTGCGGCCGTCCTGCACTGATTCTCGCGCACAACAAAACTCTCGCCGCTCAGCTTTATCACGAATTCAAAGCGTTTTTCCCTACAAACGCGGTCGAATATTTCGTCAGCTACTACGATTACTATCAGCCGGAAGCGTACATTCCATCCGGAGACGTTTACATCGAGAAGGAAGCGACGATTAACGACGAGCTCGACAAGCTGCGCCTTTCAGCGACTCGCTCGCTCTTTGAGCGGCGTGATTGCGTGATCGTCGCGAGCGTCAGCTGCATCTATGGCCTCGGCTCCCCCGAAGCCTACTATGGCATGCTGCTGATGCTCGAGAAGGGACAGAAGATCTCGCGCGAGGAGATCGTACGGCGCCTGGTTGAGATTCTCTACGACCGGAATGAAGGGGACTTCCGGCGCGGAACGTTTCGCGTTCGCGGAGACGTCATCGAGGTTTACCCCACCTACGACGACTATGCGTACCGGATCGAGCTATGGGGTGACGAGATTGAGAGTCTCTCGCAGATTGACCCACTACTCGGCCAGGTGCGGCAGACCTATCTCCGCTTGCCCATCTACCCCAAGACGCACTATGTAATGTCGCCTGAAACCAAGGAGCAGGCGCTGCGGAGCATCGAGAACGAATTGCAATGGTGGCGGGGCGAGCTCGAAAAGCAGGGCAAGCTGATCGAAGCGCAGCGGCTTCATCAGCGGACCATGTTCGATCTGGAGATGATTCGCCAGATCGGCTACTGTCATGGAATCGAGAATTACTCGCGGCACTTCTCCGGCCGCCTTCCCGGTGAACCTCCGCCGACGCTTCTTGACTATCTGCCGCAGGACGCACTGATCTTTATCGACGAGAGCCATCAGACGGTCCCGCAGTTACAAGGCATGTACCACGGAGACCGTTCGCGGAAGGAAACGCTTGTCAAGTTCGGCTTCCGTCTGCCCAGCGCTCTCGATAACCGTCCCTTGACGTTTGAAGAGTTTGAACACCGCGTAGGTCAGGTGATCTATGTTTCCGCAACTCCCGGCCCCTATGAGCTGACGAAATCCGCTGGAGTTGTCGTCGAGCAGATTATCCGCCCGACGGGTTTGGTGGATCCCGAGGTGGAGGTCCGGCCAATCAAAGGGCAGGTAGACGATTTGTTAAACGAGATCCGCCTGCGCGTCGATAAGGGAGAGAGGGTACTGATTACAACCCTGACAAAGCGGATGGCCGAAGATCTGGCGGAATACTACTCCGAAGTCGGTGTCCGCTGCCGGTATCTCCATTCGGAGGTCAGTACTCTCGATCGCATTAAGATTTTGCGGGATTTGCGCCGCGGTGAGTTTGACGTGCTCATTGGAGTCAATCTGTTGAGGGAAGGATTGGATTTGCCGGAAGTCTCCCTGGTCGCCATATTGGATGCCGACAAAGAGGGCTTCCTTCGGTCGACAGGCTCGCTCATTCAAACCATTGGACGAGCGGCAAGGAATGTCAACGGCAAGGCCATCCTTTATGCGGATGTGATCACCGACAGTATGCGCCGGGCCATCGATGAGACCAACCGCAGACGCCGCGTGCAATTGCAGTACAACCTGGAGAACAATATCACGCCGCAATCGATTATCAAGCCCATCGACATGAGTCTGGTAGCAATCGCCGAGGCTGATTACGTTACCGTTCCTATGGAGCCTCAAGACGAAACCGAGGAAATGACCCCCGAGCAGCGGGAGCGTTTCCTAGCCGAACTGGAGGCTGCAATGCGTGAAGCAGCAAAACGTTTTGAGTTCGAGAAGGCAGCGCAAATCCGAGACCGCATTAAGGCACTGAAGGCTCCAAAGGCATATGAGGAAACAGCGGCCGCTGGCGCTAGTGGGCGGCGGGACGGCTAGCCGCTACGCAGTGGTCCGTCTGCCAGCCATTGCCAGCCAGATCGGCCCCGTGAAGGCCTCGTCCTTCCGGCTGGCAAGCCGGATCGCAAACTCGATTCGCTGCGGTTACCCGGTTCGTCACTATTCAGATCTGAGAGACAGCCGGATGATTCTGCTGTGTCTGCCCGATCGGGCCGTGGAAAAGGTTGTCTCTGAGCTTGCTGCTTCGCCAGTCGATGTACAAGGGAAGACCGTGGTTCTTTGTAGCGGCGAGCTGGATAGCCGCGCATTGCAAGCCCTGAGAGACTGCGGAGCTGCGGCCGCATCGCTCTGCCCGTTAGAGAGTATTGAACCAGAGCGGTTTCTCGTAGAAGGAGACAGGCACGCTATCCGGGAGTTACGCCAACTTCTGGACCGGAGGCGGCTGCTCGAGATCAGTACAAACGGGAAGAGCCTTTGTCTTGCCGGTTTCTCCTTTGCGACAGCGCTGACGACTCCTCTTATCGACGCTGCCCTGTGTTGCCTTCAAGGCGCGGGGCTCAAGAAGAACCAGGCTCTCCTGATCATCGAACGGCTCCTGAACGGCACGTTTCGAGCCTACCTGAAGGGGGGCCGCAAGAGCTGGACCGGTCCCCTCGCTGCGCGGGATGGCGACGCCATCGGGCGCCGGATGCGAGCAGCTTTTGAGACGGATCTGGTGCTGGGCCGGGTCTTTCGGGAAAGTGCCCGGCTGGCCTGCGAGCAGCTACGCAGAGACTCGGAGTGGCTGTCGAACGTGCTCTGAGGCTACCTCTTTTCGGCCTTCTCGTGGATCCGCAGTGATTCTTCCACTACCTCGAGATCTCCCTCGGCCGGCTCATCAGGGGAAATGGGACGCAGTTCTTCCGGTTTGCAGGGCTTTTGCTGCCCTTGCTTCTGCTGTTCCTGGTTTTTCTCCTCCATAAAGCTCCCTCCAAACTTACGAGGCTTCCCTGAACGGCACGGTCGTGCGATGGGAAGCCCCGGCAATTTTGCGGCAAAGCGTCAGAGCCTGGCCAACCACTTGATCCATGTTGTAGTACTTGTACGTGGCCAGGCGGCCTACAAAGTGAACGCCTGGCATCGCATCCGCCAGTTCCTTGTATCGCTTGTAAAGGTCGGTGTTTTCTGGTCTTGGCACCGGATAGTACGGCTCTCCTTCAGCCCGCGGATACTCATACACAATACTCGTCTTCGGGTGCTTCTGCCCTGTCAGATATTTGAACTCGGTAACGCGAGTGTATGGGTGTTCGTTCGGATAGTTAACTACAGGCGCACTTTGAAAGACGGCGCAATCGAGCGTCTCGTGCTCGAAATGCAACGAACGATAAGGAAGCGGTCCGAAGCAGTAACCAAAGAATTCATCGATCGGCCCTGTGTACACTACTTCTACGCTCCTCGCTTTGAAGCGGATATCCCGGTAGTCGGTATTCAACAGAACCCGAATATTCGGGTGATCCAGCATGTTCTCGAACAAGCGGGTATAGCCATCTCGCGGCATCGCCTGATAGGTGTCGGTAAAGTAGCGAGGGTCACGATTGGTTCGAACCGGGATGCGCGCCGTCACTGAAGCATCAAGCTGCGACGGGTCAAGCCCCCACTGCTTTCGTGTATACCCGCGGAACAGTTTCTCGTAGAGGTCGCGTCCGATCCTGGTCACTACCGCGTCCTCGGCGGTTCGAACAAACTCGCGCCTCTCTGCTACGGAAGCAAAGTAGTCTTCAAGCTCTTCGGAAGAGAGGTTCAGATCGTACAGGATGTTGACGGTATCGAGGTTGACAGGGATGGGCACCAGCTTTCCGTCGACGCTTGCGAGTACTCGGTGTTCATAGGACCGCCAAGCCGTGAACCGCGAGAGGTAGTCAAAGATTTCCTTGGAGTTCGTATGAAAGATATGCGGGCCATACTTGTGGACGAGGATGCCGTCGTCATTGTAGTGATCGTAGGCATTGCCGGCGATATGCGGCCGCCGGTCCACCACCAGCACCCGCTTTCCGTAGACGTGAGCTAACCGCTCGGCAATCACACTGCCCGCGAATCCGGCCCCCACCACCAGATAATCCAAGGACAAGTTGTCTCCCCGCGCCACCTGTCGATTGCCCCGATCGAGAAGCCAGGCGCCATCCACGGGGAACACCAGGACCGCAAGAAGGCCTAGGCACTCCCGTGTAGATCTGTTCATGGGACTACCCGCTGCAAGGAAACGTTTCGGCCCCGCCCTCGCGCGCCTGGCGCATCGATGCGTGAAGTAGACAAAGGTATGACTGCTTGAATCGGCCGCCGCCGCTGCCGCATAGTAGGATATTCGTGTCAACCGATATCCGGGTCAGTGCCCGCATTGAATGGCGTCTGGGGGGCAAACTGTGTCGAACGTCGTCGTACGGCCAAGCCTGAAGACAATCTGGTTCCGTTACGCCCTGGTGCTTGGCGTGGTCCTGGGCTTCGCGGCGCTGTACTGGCGTTACCTGTCCGGCGATGCACCCGCTTGGCTGGGGCTGCTGCCACTGGCTCTGTTTCTCTGGCCGCTGCGGCTTCACCTGATCCGCAGATTCACCGCCCTGCATATCGGCGACGGCAAGCTGCGGTATGAGAGGGGCGTCCTGTCGAAATCCACGCGGACGATGGAGTTGAGCAAAGTACAGGATGTGCGCGTGGACCAGACGCTAGGACAACGCCTGATCAAGACGGGAACCATCAGCGTGGAGACCGCAGGCGAAACCAGCCGCATTTCCATGGAGGATGTCGACGAGCCTCATCGAATCGCCGGGCAGATTCTTGAGGCCGCGCAGATTGAGAGGAAAGGATTGAACCGATGAATCACAAACCGCTGGCGAATCGAGTTGCATTGATTACAGGTGCGAGCAAGGGCCTCGGAAAGGCGATGGCGCTCGCGTTGGGGGAAGCGGGAGCTCGCCTCGCGCTCGTCTCACGCGATCCCGCTCAATTGGGGATGACAGCCGTTGCTGCCCGCGAACGTGGCGCGGAAGCCGAGGTGTTTTGTGCGGACGTCACCGACGAAGCGCAGGTCATACGGCTCGAGAGGCAAGTGGCGGAGCGGTTTGGCAAGGTGCAGATCCTGGTGAACAACGCCGGAATCAACATCCGCAAGAAGATTACCGACTTTACCCTGAGCGAGTGGCGCAGCGTCATCGATACAAACCTCGTCAGTGTGTTCCTGATGTGCCGCGCCTTTGTGCCGCACATGAAGGGCTCGGGCTACGGACGGATCATTAACATGACGTCGATCATGTCTCACATCTCGCTGCCGGAACGGACCGCCTATTCCGCAAGCAAAGCAGGATTGCTGGGCCTTACCAAGTCTCTCGCCCTGGAGCTTGCTCCGGAAGGCATCACGGTGGTGGGCATCAGTCCGGGGCCCTTCGCCACCGAGATGAACAAGCCGCTGATCGAGAATCCGGAACTGAACGCCAAATTTGTCGCCAACATTCCGCTCGGGCGGTGGGGACGAGTCGAAGAGATCGGCAAGCTTGCCTTGTTCCTTTGCTCCGACGACGCTTCGTTCATCACAGGAACGGACATCTTAATTGACGGCGGGTGGTGCGCCCAATGAAGAAGCCGTTGTTCATTGCGCTCTGTCTGCTCGCCCTTTTGGCGAGCTGCGATCAGCGCAAGAAGAAGTTGATAGCAGTCGTTCCCAAAGCGACCTCCCATGTGTTCTGGCTTTCCGTACAGGCTGGAGCGGCGGCCGCAGGCGAACAGTATGGAGTCGAGGTTCTGTGGAACGGACCCACGCAGGAGACGGAGTACAGCCGCCAGATACAGATTGTGGATTCCATGGTGGCCAGGCGTGTCGACGGGATCGCCGTCGCGGCTGCGGAGCGGAAAGCGCTCGTGCAATCGATCGATCGTGCCACCGCCGCGGGAATCCCGGTCACGATCTTTGACTCGGGCCTCGATTCCGAAAACTACATGTCCTACGTGGCAACGGATAACGTAGAGGCCGGGCGCCTGGCTGCCCGTACGCTGGCGGAGTTGCTGGGAGGAGCGGGTGACGTCGCCATGATCATGCACGCCCCGGGCAGCGCCTCCACAATGGACCGTGAACGGGGATTCGTCGAAGTAATCGAGAAAGAGTTCCCGAAGATTCGGATTGTGGCCCGGCAGTTCGGACAGTCGGATCGCGCAAAGGCGATGGCGGCCGCAGAAAACATCCTCACGGCGCATCCGAAGCTCGACGGGCTCTTTGCGTCTTCTGAGCCCAGCTCGGTAGGTGCAGCGCTCGCAATTAAAGCGCGCGGGCTTTCGGGGAAGGTTAAGTTCGTGACCTTTGATTCGAGCGATAGCATGGTTGAGGATCTGCGCGGCGGGACGATCGACGCAATGGTGGTGCAGGACGCATTCAGGATCGGATTCGAAGCGGTCCGCACCCTGGCAGAGAAGATCAAGGGCGGCAACCCTCCCAAGCGGATTGATTTGCCCGCGAGAGTCATTACCAAGAAAGACTTGGAAGACCCGGCCGTGCAAAAGCTGCTTTCGCCGGATTTGAAGAAGCTCCTGCCGCGGTAGCGCCGTGGCAGATCAATTCGGGAAAAATAAAAGGATCCGCCTTGCCCATGCCTCAAGATCGGCCTTCTGAATCCGCCTCGAGCTCGATCCCCGCACCTCCCGCTTCGCCGCCGCTCGAGCGGAGCTTTTTCGGGCATCCGCGCGGGCTGGCCACGCTCTTCTTTACCGAACTCTGGGAGCGCTTCAGCTACTACGGGATGCGCGCCATCCTGATCCTGTTCATGACGGCAAGCGCCGCAACAGGAGGGCTGGGCCTGGACGTCGCTGTCGCCGGAGCAATCTACGGGCTCTACACCTCCGGTGTGTACATGATGAGCCTCCCGGGAGGGTGGGTAGCGGACCGGATTCTCGGCCAGCGGCGAGCCGTTCTTGTGGGAGGCGTGCTCATTGCACTCGGGCAGTTCTGCCTGGCCGTGCCGGGCCCCCCTGCGCTCTTCTATTCAGGATTGCTCATCATTGTCCTTGGCACCGGGCTGTTGAAGCCGAACATCAGCACGATGGTGGGACAACTGTATGCGCCGGGGGATCCGCGCCGTGATGCCGGGTTTTCGATCTTCTACATGGGAATCAATCTCGGCGCATTCTTTGCCCCGCTCGTCGTGGGCTGGGTGGGACAGCGGGTGGATTGGCACCTCGCCTTCGCACTGGCCGGAATTGGGATGACGCTCGGGCTCATTCAATACGCGGCAGGCGGCAAAGCACTCGGGAATGCCGGCCTACGCCCCGTCGAACCCCGGACTCCGGAAGAGAAGCAAGTGTGGCATCGGCAGTTCCGCTACGGGCTGGCGGGTTTAGCGGCCGTGCTCGCGCTCGTAGCAGCTCTTGGGCTATCGGGAGCGGCGAGCACCGTCGGCATCGCCAACGGGTTTGGCGCGGCGCTGCTGATCCTGGTGGCGGCTCTTTTCGGATGGCTCTTCTTTGCGGCTGACTGGTCGCCGGTGGAACGGAAGCGGCTGGTCGTGGTCGGTGTTCTATTTCTGGCTGCCAGTCTGTTCTGGTCGGCCTTTGAGCAAGCCGGTTCCACATTGAATCTCTTCGCCCAACGCGCGACACGCACACGGATTTTCGGCTTCGATTTCCCGGCCAGCTGGCTGCAATCGGTCAACGCATTGTTCATCATCCTGCTCGCCCCTGTGTTCGCCTGGCTGTGGGTGAGACTCGGGAGGCGGGAACCCGGAAGTCCGGCGAAGTTCTCCCTTGGCCTAATCAGCCTTGGCGCCGGATTCGCCGTCCTGGCTCTCGGCGCCACTTACACCCTTGGCGGCGAGCAGGTGAGCCCGATGTGGCTGATTGTCACCTATCTGCTGCATACCATCGGGGAGCTTTGTTTGAGCCCCGTCGGCCTGAGCGCGATGACGAAGCTTGCTCCCGTCCGCGTTGCCGGGCTCATGATGGGTGTCTGGTTCATGTCCAACGCTGTTGGCAACTACATTGGCGGACGGCTGGCCTCGTTCTACGAGGCCTTGCCGCTTCCCGCACTATTCGGAGTCATCGCGGCATTTGCCATCGGCGCGGGCCTCATTCTGGCCGTGTTTGTCCGGCCCATGAACCGTCTGATGGGAGGCGTAAAGTGATCCTTTCGCACGATCGTCTTCGCGAATTTAGCACCGCTCTCCTGAGAGCAGCCGGAGTGGATGAGCAGAAGGCGCAACTGACGGCCGACTGTCTGGTGTGGTCGAATCTGCGGGGCGTCGACTCTCACGGCGTGCAGTTGCTGCCCTATTACCTGGAGCAACTCGAGTGCGGCGATATGGATCCCACTGCGGAGGGACGCGTCGTTACAGAAGGCGGCGCCTGCCTCCTCTATGACGGACAGAACGGGATCGGGCAACGGATTTCGGAGATTTGCTGCGCCCACGCGGTGCGGCTCGCGCGCGAGCACGGGCTCGCGATGGTAGTCGCGCGCGAATCGAATCACTTTGGCGCAGCCGCCTACTGGGGGCAAAGGATCTCATCCGCGGGCTTCATCGGCATTGTGACCTGCAATGCCTCGCCGATCGTTCCGCCCTGGCAGGGCAAGGAGCCCCGGTTTGGCACCAACCCGATCTGCATGTCTCTGCCCGGCTCTCGCACTTGGCTTCTCGACATGGCGACAACCACCGTCGCCGGCGGAAAGATTTTCCGCGCATCGATCAACGGGCAGCCCACGATTCCCGCCGGCTGGGCCTTAGACCGGAACGGCATCCCGACGACCGACACAGCCGAGGCGATGAAGGGAATGCTAATGCCTCTGGGCGGCTACAAGGGCAGCGGGCTAGCCTTCCTGGTGGAAATCCTCTGCGGCGTGCTCAGCGGCGGCGCTGTGAGCACAGAACTGGGCGGCATTCGCTGGCGAGGCACACGCACACGAACCAGCCAGAATTTCCTCGCCATCGATGTCAGCCGGTTCCTGCCACTCGAGGAGTTCGATGCCAGGATGCAGCAACTGGTGGCCCACGTCAAAGCGGCAGCACCGGCGCCCGGATACGACGAGGTCCTGGTGGCAGGCGAGCCCGAGTGGCGGACCGAAGAAGTGCGGCGTGCACAAGGGATTCCGATTCCTGACGGCAACTGGGCCAAGCTGGTGGAGGCAGCCAACCGCCTCGGCGTCCCCGTGCCGGAAAGTCAATCCGCCGCTCTCACGTAATTTCGATTGTTCGAAGACAGCACGATAGAATGAATGTGATGCCGGAAGAGCAGCAAGATCAGGCCGTAAGCTTCGAGAAGAGACTGGAGGAACTGGAAGCTGTCGTAAGAGAACTGGAAGCGGGCGATCTCCCCTTGGACCGGGCCCTGGAGCTCTTCGAAAAAGGCATGCAACTCAGCGAAAGCTGCCGCAAGCAGCTGGAAGAAGCTGAAACACGCATCGAAATCCTAGTCCGAAAGAACAACTCTGTCCAACCCGAGCCCTTCCGGCCAGAGAAACCATGACACTGAGCGAGTATCTCGCCGAGCAGACGAGACTGGTCGAAGGAGCGCTCGACCGGTGCGTTCCCCAGGAGTCCGTCCCGCCGGAAATCATTCATCGCGCCATGCGCTACAGCCTTTTCGCCGGTGGGAAGCGCATCCGGCCGATTTTGTGCATCGCAGCCGCGCGTACCATCTCCGATGATGTCGATGGCATCGAGATGGCCGCCTGCACTCTCGAACTGATTCATACCTATTCCCTGATTCATGACGACCTGCCGGCGCTTGACAACGATGACTTGAGGCGTGGCCGTCCCACCTGCCACAAAGTCTTCGGGGAAGCGATGGCGATCCTGGCGGGCGATTCGTTGCTGACTTTGGCCTTTCAGGTCCTGTCGCAGCTTCCCGGCCTCGATCCCGCAAGAAAGATCCGCCTCATTGAGGAGCTCTCCACCGCCTCCGGCACCGTCGGCGGGATGATCGGCGGACAGGTGCACGATCTCGAAGGCGAAGGCAAAGAACCCACGAAGGAACTGCTCGAATCAATCCACCGGGCAAAGACCGGAGCGCTCCTCAAAGCCAGCGTCCGAATGGGCGCCATCTACGCAGGCGCAAGCGAGGCCGAGCTTGCCAGTCTTACCTGTTATGGCGACCGGATTGGTCTCGCGTTTCAAATCGTGGACGACATCCTGGACGTGGAGCAGTCCTCCGAGGCTCTGGGAAAGACCGCCGGCAAAGATGCCGTTCAGCGAAAGATTACATTCCCTGCCGTTTATGGACTCGAGCGCTCTCGTCTCATGGCAGAGGAGGAACGCAAGGCCGCACACCGGGCGTTGGAGCAGTTCGGCCCCAGAGCGCAGAGGTTGCGCGAGCTGGCGGATCTGATTGTCAGCCGGACTGCATGAAGGCAGCGCGGCAGCGGATCGATCAACTCCTGGTGGACCGCGGACTCGTCGAATCGCGAGAGCGCGCTCGCGCCTACATTCTCGCCGGCTACGTTTTTGTCAACGGCCAGCGCGTGGATAAGGCGGGACAAACAGTGCCGGTGGATAGCCGTATCGAAATAACCGAACGCATACCGTATGTCAGCCGCGGCGGTTTCAAGCTCGAGGCGGCGCTTCGAGAGTTTCATATCCATGTGCGGGACCGTGTTTGCGCCGACGTTGGCGCTTCGACCGGCGGATTCACGGATGTTCTGCTTCAGAATGGAGCCTTGCGCGTGTATGCCGTAGACGTCGGTACCGGACAGCTTGATTGGAAGCTCCGGAACGATCCGCGGGTG
>Ga0207874_1001785_pt1 | contig 22753 bp, 16 predicted proteins | sample HigsolmetaAR201D_FD_184833 | JGI IMG/M metagenome (GOLD analysis project Ga0207874, IMG submission 184833) | Ionic liquid and high solid enriched microbial communities from the Joint BioEnergy Institute, USA - AR20-1-D (SPAdes) (version 2) ...
AGGAAGCCGAGGCCGCCTTGCAGCAAAGCAAGGAAGCGGCCGAGGCCGCCAACCGGGCCAAGAGTCAGTTCGTGGCCAACATGAGCCACGAAATCCGCACGCCGCTCAACGCCATACTCGGCATGATCGACCTGCTGCTGAGCACGGAGCTCAATGCCGAGCAGCGAGAATACCTGCAATTGCTGCAAGACTCCGGCGAATCGCTGCTGGCGGTCATCAACGACGTGCTCGACTTCTCCAAGATCGAGGCCGGCAAGCTCGACCTGGAAACCGCCCCCTTCGATCTCCGAGAACGCCTGGGCGACGCCCTCAAGTCGCTGGCCTTCCGGGCCCATAGCAAAGGACTGGAACTGGTCTGCGACGTGTCGGCAGAAGTGCCGGCGATCGTGCTCGGCGACGCTCACCGGTTGCGGCAGGTGATCGTCAACCTGGTGGGTAACGCCATCAAGTTCACCGACCGCGGCGAGATCGTAGTCACGGTGCGGATGCTGGAGTGCAACCAGCACAACGTCACGCTGGAGTGCACGGTATCAGATACCGGCATCGGCATCCCGGCGGAAAAGCAGAAGCATATCTTCGAGGCGTTCGAGCAAGCCGATAACAGCATGAAGCGCCGCTTCGGTGGCACCGGCCTGGGACTGGCCATCTCCACCCGGCTGGTCAAATTGATGGGCGGCAAGATCGGCGTGAAAAGCCGCGTCGGCTGCGGCAGCAAGTTCTTCTTCACCTGCCGCTTTGGCTTGCCCACCGAGCAGCAAGGTCCGCCTCTGCCGCCGGCGTCGCTGGAAAACCTGCGGGTACTGGTAGTCGACGACAACGCCTCGTCGCGCCGGGTGCTGGCCCAGATGCTGTCCAACTGGCGGTTCCAGCCCGTCGTGGCGGCCAGTGGAGCCGAGGCGATCAGCCTGATGCAGCACGCCGAAGCCGACGGCAAACCGTTTGGCCTGGCCATCGTCGATGCCCGCATGCCCGATGGCGACGGCCTATGCCTCATCAGCCGCCTGCAGCAACTCAGCCGCCGCGAGCTGCCAGCGATTGTCATGCTCTCAGCCTGCAACCCTGGCGACCTGCGGCAGTGCGAACGGCTGGGCATCGCGGGCCATTTGATCAAGCCGGTGAAACAGTCGGAGCTGTTCGACACCATTGCCGTGGTGCTCGATGCCGGTTCGCTGCTCTCGATGGCGCAACCCGCACCTGCCACGTGCCGCCTGCGGCCGCTCAAGGTGCTGCTGGCCGAAGATACGCTGGTGAACCAGAAGCTGGCCGTCGGCCTATTGCAGCGGCAAGGCCATGAGGTGGTGGTAGCCAACAACGGCCGCGAGGCCCTCCAGGCACTGGAGTCGTCCAACTTCGACCTGGTGCTGATGGACGTACAGATGCCTGATATGGACGGCTTGGAAGCCACCGAAATCATTCGCCAGCGGGAGCAAGGCAGCGGGCGGCGCGTGCCGATCATCGCCATGACCGCCCACGCCATGAAAGGCGACCGCGAGCGCTGCCTGGAAGCCGGCATGGACGGTTACCTTGCCAAGCCGATCCGGGCGACGGCCCTATTTGAAACCATGGCCGAGGTGCTGGGCGAGCCGCACCTGAACGTGGCCGAAGATCATAACGGCGAGTCATCGACGGTCGACTGGGGCGCGGCGCTCCAGGCGGTGCAGCACGACCGCGAACTGCTGCGGATCGTCGTCGAAGCGTTTCTCGAAGAATATCCAATCCTGCTTCAACGCCTGCGCGAGGCGATTGCCCGCGACCATGTCGAAGCCGTGGCCGCGGCAGCCCACGCGCTCAAGGGTGCCATGCGCAACTTCGGCGAAACGCCGCCGTACCGCGCGGCCCTGGAACTGGAAACGCAAGCCAGGGCCGGCTCCACCAGCGCTGCCCAGCGGCAGTTGGCCACCATCGAAACCGGCCTGGATCGCCTGGTGCCGGAGCTTCAGCGGTATCTGAAAACAGGCGAAGTTCCTCAGCCGGCCCCCGCCGGGTAATGCGTTCTCACGGACCGCGTGCGGCTACTCGATCCGGCACAACGGCCGCAAGTTCTCGTCGGCTTCGCTCCCCTTCGTTGAACTTTGGTGCCCCCGTTGTCCCCCACTTCGCGGCCCCCCTTGAGCTGGCCACCCGATGAACCCTGATCCTGACCGCTGGAAACGGTCGATTTCATCAACCAAGATATGCAATGGGAAGCCGACCCGCTCCGGACGGCGCGAAGGAACGTAGAGGAAGCCTCGCATGCCAAAGATTCTGATCGTTGACGATCTGGCGACTGACCGCCGGCTGGCGGGCGGATTGCTCGAGAAGGATAGCGACCTGTCCGTTGAGTATGCCAACAACGGCGCCGAGGCGATCGCTCGCATTGAGCAAGAACCGCCGGATCTGGTCGTTACCGATCTGATCATGCCCGAGATGACAGGGTTGGAACTGGTAACGGCGATCCGTCGCAATCATCCGCACATTCCCGTAATCCTGATGACCTCGGCGGGCAGCGAGGAAATTGCCGCCGAAGCCTTGCAAAAAGGGGCCGCCAGTTACGTCCCCAAACGACTGCTCTCGCAGTACCTGCTGGAAACCGTAAAGCGGCTCCTGGCGGTGGCGGGTCAGCAGCGCAACCGGCAGCGGCTGCTCGGCTGTATGTCCACCAGCGAGTGCAGCTTTGAACTGGAAACCGATCCCTCGCTGGTTTCGCTGCTGGTGGGCTATCTGTCCGAAAGCATCGAACACATCGGCCTGTTCGACGAAACGGCCCGGCTCCAGGTTAGCGTGGCCCTGGAAGAAGCCCTGGTGAACGCTCTCTACCACGGCAATCTGGAAGTCGGCTCCGAGCTGCGCGACACCGACGAAGAAGCCTATCGCCGCCTGGTAAAAACGCGGCTGGAAACATCGCCCTACCGCGACCGCACCATCAGCATCAAGGCCCGCCTCACGCCGGAAATGGCCGAGTTTGTGATTCGCGACCAGGGCCCCGGCTTCGATATCCACAAGCTGCCGGATCCCACCGATCCCGAGAATCTTGAAAAGTCTTACGGCCGCGGGGTTCTGTTGATGCAGGCGTTCATGGACGACGTGATCTATAGCGCCGCCGGCAACGAAGTGACGATGCGCAAGCACAATACCCGCAGCGACGTGTAACGCGCCCCCTCGTCCCCTGCCTTGTCCGCCCCCGCTGGCGTCCCTATCGTTGAACATAGAGGGGCGATTGCGCGGTTTTCCCGCCGCGATTGGTCCTCCCCACGTCGAGCCACGCTCTTTTTCAGCCTTCTGGGGTGCGCCGATGCCGTTCTATGTGCAACGGGGTGAGATCCCGCGGAAGCGGCATATCATCTTCCGCCAGCCCAATGGCGAGCTGTACCGTGAACACCTGATGGGGACCTTGGGGTTCTCGGGGCCCGCTTCGCTCCTGTACCACATTCACCCGCCCACGCGCGTTGCCGGCACGCGGCTGCTGGGCAGTGTTGAGCTTCAGCCGGAAGACGATCCGCGGCTGCGGATGCGGCACTTTCGCCTGGCGGAACTGCCGGACGGCGAAAGCCTGACCGTTGGCCGCACGCCCCTGTTGTTCAATGCCGATCTCACCATCTCGCTGGCCACAGTGCAGGCCGGCCGTCACGAGGCCGCCTTCTATCGCAACGCCCAGGCGGATGAGATCGTGTACGTCAGCGAAGGCCAAGGCACGCTCGAAAGCGAGTTTGGCGAGCTGCCGTTTCAGGCGGGCGATTACCTGGTGATTCCCCGCGGCATCCTGCACCGGTATCAACCCCAGGCTGCCGCCGGGATGATCCGGCTGCTGGTGGTCGAAAGCTCCGGACCGGTTACGCCACCGCGGCGATACTGCAACGAGCAAGGCCAGTTCCTCGAACACAGCCCCTACTGCGAACGCGATATTCGTACACCGCAGTTCGTTCCGCCGCGCGATGAGCACGGGACGTTCGAACTGATCGTCAAACAGAACAACGTGCTGACGGCGATCGAGCTCGACCATCATCCCTGGGACGTGGTCGGCTGGGACGGTTACTACTATCCCTGGGCGTTATCGATCTACGACTTCGAGCCGATCACCGGCCGGCTGCATCAGCCGCCACCCGTCCATCAAACCTTCCAAGGGCCGGGCTTCGTGCTGTGTTCGTTTGTGCCGCGGCTGTTCGACTATCACCCCGAGGCGATCCCGGCCCCGTACAACCATTCCAACGTCATGTCCGATGAAGTCCTCTATTACGCCAACGAGGAATTCATGAGCCGCAAGGGCATCGGCTACGGATCGCTTACGCTGCACCCGGCCGGACTGCCGCACGGGCCGCATCCGGGCAAAGCCGAGGACTCCATCGGCAAACGCGAAACGCGCGAGTTGGCCGTGATGGTGGATACCTTCCGGCCGTTAACCGTGGCCGCAGCAGCCACCGCCGTGGAGGACAGCGAATACGAACGTAGCTGGCTTGGGTAACAAGCCGGCTACGCGCAGACCTCTGGATCGGTTCAGACCGTGCCGCGTGTCAGAACCGTCCGTGGATATGGACGTGCGGACGCGGCCGGTAGTAGCACGGCGGCGGAGGAGGCGGCGGCGCGTAGTAGATTTCTTCGACCACCACGGCCGGCGGCGGTCCGTAAGAAACCGGCTGGGCCACCGGCACCCGCGGCGGCTGCTGCGCCACCTGAATCACGCGGGGCGAAACGCCCGACTGCTGCAGCCGGATGATATCGGCCGTAGTCAGCGGCCGCACCATGCCGTGATACTGAATGTGCGTGGAGATCACATCTTCGGTGACGCCCGCCTGCGTCATCGCAATCACGTCTTCGACGCTCACGCCGCCCGGCGGCAGGGCACGACCAAGCTGTGCCTGAATGCGGGCCTGGTTGCGGGCATCCACGTCGTCAATCGCATTGCCCACGGCCGCGCCGGTCAAGGCGCCAACACCGGCACCAATGATTGCGCCACCGGCCGTGCTGCCTAGCTGGTTCCCGATTACCGCGCCCGTCAATGCGCCCACGCCGCCGCCCAGCAACGCGCCTTTGTCGGCGTAGTACGGCGAACGGCAGCCGGCCGCCAGCAGCGCGGCCAGCGCAATCACGCCCCAGCGAGAACCAACATTGGCGCGGTCGCGTGCCGCCTCAAGCAGCCGACGCGCCCGGTTGCGGTAAGCTCCAACAACCACCAATCGGACGTTCATCGAAATACCTCTGTGAGCATGGCGCCCGCGACCTGACGCCCTGCGGTTCCTTGCAAGCGGGATGTTTTCAGCGGGATAACGATCGACAAGCCAAGAAACGACTGCCAATGCCGGCCCAGCGAAGCCGCATCGGCGACGTCATGCGGGGACGGCTTAATTGCTGGGCGGACGCCAACGCAGGTTGGCCGTCGAACCAGCCTGCGCCGGGGCAGCAGCCGTACGCATTTGCGAACGCCGCCACGGCGGCACCGCGGACGGATCCGCCTGCGGCTGCCCGTTGTACCCGCCGGTCGGGTATGCGCCCTGGTCCTGGTACGGGGGCTGACCTTGCGGGGCCGGCTGGTAATAGCCGTCGGGCTCGCTCGAGAACTGCTGCGGCATGTGCGGCGGCTGTTCCTTACGCGTGGTCAGGCTTTGCGGTTGCTGGGCCTCTTTGAGCGCTGCCAGTTTGCGAAGGAACTGCGGCGATACATCGTTCAGCACAAAGCCGCGCCGCCCATCGGCAATGTCCGACGACGTGCGAATCTGGAACAGGATCTCCGTCTGATGGGCCTCAATGGCCGCCAGGGCAGCTTCCTCGTCGCTGTTCAAACCGGCGGACGGCTGACCGTTGTAAATCTCGCTGCGGCGGCCAGGCACTACCGGCATCGACGAAGGCATCTCCGGCGGCTTGCGATCGGCCAGGCCATGCAGCGGCGCGCCGGGCCGATCGTACACCTGCCGCATATCGTGCCGATCGAGCTCGGCATGGATCGAAGCCAAAGCGGCATAGAGACCTTCGTTGTATTCGGGATCCTTGGCGTTGCACACGCCGATCACTTCGCCCTTGAGGTTGAACAGCCCGCCACCACTGCGGCCGACCTCGGGCTGGCCGGCCACTTGCAGGTTGGGCGGCCCCATGTACTTGTCGATGGAGGTGATGCGGCTGACCTTGGCCGTGGCGTCCTGGCCGTGGTCGCAACCGATGTTGATGACCGTTTCGTTCACCTGCGGGTTGTAGCCCACGGGTGCCACCGGCGCCGGCGTGATGGGACGCTGCGGCCGGGCGACGATCAAACCAACGTCGCGCCGCAAATCGTAGCCCACCAGTTGAGCAGGCACGCCACGTTCACCGCCGGGCCCGAAGAAGTCGCACGTAATCTGGCCCTTGCCTTCCGAGTCGCGGAAGATGTGGCCGCAGGTAAGGATCAACGCCTCGCCCTGCTTGAAGTCGATCACCGTGCCTGAGCCGGTATCGAACGACTGACCGTTGGCGGTGACACGGATCCGAACGCTGGCCGCCATCAGCCGATCAATCAGCGGTTGCAACTGTTGGGGTGAAATCGCGGCCGGGTTCTGGCCGGCAGCCGGGTCGTGACTGGAGCGGCCATTTTCCAGCAGCGGTGTACCGGAGGTTTGCGCCGGCAGAGCCCCCGAGATCGGGCGAGCCGGTGTACCTCGCGACGCGACGGCGCCAGATGCCGCAGCCTGAGGACTGGCTCCAGCCCTCTGAAGCATTTGCCGCAGCCGCTGCGGTGCCGAGTGATCGGCGCCCACCATGCGATCGACTTCGCGGCCGTTCACCAGCATCACAAAGCAGGGGACGCTGGTCACTCCAAACCGGGCTGCCAGTTGCGGCTCGGCCTGCACGTCGACAATCCGAACCGGATAGCCTTCGCGTTGGAGTTGCTGGACTGTAGGCAGAATCTGCTTACAAGGCCCGCAATAGCGTGACGTGAAATCTAAAAGAACAGTCTCACCGTCGGCTGCATTGCCCAGGGTCGCTAGGGCAATGGCCAGTACATGCCATGAAGCCACGTTTCCCTCCTTGGAAGTGGGCTTCGAACCCAGTGTGCGGGATGAAAATGCAAAAGTTACGCGGGCTTTTCCAATTTTTACAATTGGAGCGGGTGTATGTCGTCGGGCAGGGAGCGGCTGTTGTAACCCAAACCTTGAATCCGTCCAAGACTTGTGTACTTCAGGCCGCGTCGCACCGACGCTGAGTGGTTTACCGTATGCAGCCCTGATGCCAGAAGAGCGATTTTGCTTTTGCTCAATGGCGCAGTTTGCGGAGAGTTGGTCCAGTTGCCCGATGAGGCAAACTGCGCCAGATGCTCGGGAGGATCAACGGATTGGGCGCCGCCGCGGTCGATGTTTGTTGAACCGGCACGCACCGCGCAAGTGACAACGCACCCCGTGATCCAGTAAATGGATCAAGCAATCATAACAGCACTGCTTGCGCTAGCGGTGACGATCCGTGCCGAGCCAACCGCCTAAGCATAAGGGACGCAAGGAAGCGACCATGGACGGCGACTTCATGACCCTGGTGAACGAAGCCATGCATGACCTGCTGGTGTGGGTCGGCTTCGGCACACTGGTCGGCCTCTCGGCCAAGGCGATCATGCCTGGCCGCGACCCCGGCGGGGCTGTAACCACGCTGCTGATGGGCATCGGCGGCAGCGTGATCGGCTGCGGCGTGCTGATGTACTTTCTGGACACCTACCGCGTGACGCCCGTAAGCCCGCTGGGCTTTGTCGTCGCTACCGCCGGCGCTTTTATCCTGCTGTTCTTTTACCGGCTGATGTCGGGCTCGTACTTCGTCGAAGCCGAGGACACCTTTGGCCAGCAGAGCCGCCGGTAGACTGTGCGGCGCCGGCGGAAAGCGTAGCGCATCGCGCCGCTTTCACGGGGCCAATCTCTACCTCAAGAACCAGCGATCGCTGCAAGCTCGCATTGCGCGCATGAATAAGCGCACAGCAAACCCGCAGATGGAGCAGACCATGACGCCATTTTGGGCGATATGCTAGCGCGCAGGATCAGCAGCAAGGTCCGTACTGCGGACCTAGTACGACGCTCAAGATGGCCGCTTAGCCGATCTTGGTGATCTTCACCGTGGTGTAAGCCTGACGGTGGCCGGTGCGGCGGCGGTAACCCTTACGGCGGCGGAACTTCTGGATGGTGAGCTTCTCGCCCTTGGTGAGCGGCTCCACCACCTCGGCGGTGACGGCCACGCCCTCCAGCACGGGGGCACCGATCTTCAGGCCGCTGGCATCGCGCAGAGCCAGCACGCGGTCGAAAGTCACCGTCGAACCGGCCTCAGCATCACGGTAATCGATCCGCACCTGCTGTCCTTCTTCCACTTTCAGTTGGCGGCCGCCTTCCGCGATGATGGCGTACATCGTTCTACCGTCTCTAGGGTTGCGTCTGAACTTCAAAGAATCAGCCCGCGGCCCTGTTACCCAAACCTGGGGCCATGCGGGAAGTCAATCATTCTAGCCGCGCCGGGCCGACGCGCCCAGTGGATGCCGCAGATTGTTGCATCGCGGCGACGGCCGTCCGGCGGGGGAAGGCCCGGTCCGGCCCGCTCCCAAGCCAGAAATGTCGTCAAAGGCAACAAGCGTCCTAGAACAATTCCCGGATCGGTTCGCCTTTTTCCAGCAGGTTGAACACCCGGCCGTTCTTGTCGGTAGCCGTCAAGTCATGCACCCCCATGGCGTGGTACACCGTCTTGGTGATGTGGGCCGGGGTGACCGGATTGGCGGCCGGGTACTCGCCCAGCCGGTCGCTGGAGCCGTAAGCCTGACCGCCCCGGATGCCGCCGCCCGCCAGAACATTGCTCAGGCAGTACGTCCAGTGATCGCGGCCGGCCCCCGCCACGCCGCCGCTGCGCGGGTCGCCGATCTTGGGTTTGCGGCCCATTTCGCTGGTCACCAGCACCAGGGTCTGGTCAAGCAGGCCCCGGTCGTGCAAGTCGGCCAGCAGGGCCGAGTAGGCCCGATCAAACATCGGCAGCAGGTCTTCCTTGAGGCAGTTGAAGTTGTTGCCGTGGGTATCCCAGCCGCCGGCGCTGCGGCATTTCTTGGCGATCGTACGATTCTCCATCCAGAAGACGGTAATGAACGGCACACCCGCCTCGACCAGACGCCGGGCAAGCAGCAGGCTCATGCCGTTGACGTTCTCGCCGTATCGCTCGCGGAGCGAGGCCCTCTCGCGCGACACGTCAAACACTTCGCTGGTGCGCGACGAAGCCAGCAGCGAAAACGCCCGTTCCTGCTGGCGATCCCAGGTCTGCACGGCGGCAAAGCGATCGAACTCGCGCCGCGCGGCGTCCAGGTCATCGAGCAAGCCGCGCCGCGAGGTCAGCCGTGCAACGCTCAAATCGCCGTGCAGGGTCAGCGCCGGGGCGTGGAACTTCAGCGGCTCGTCCACGCTGCCGTTCACATACAGCGGATCGTATTCAACGCCCAAGCGGGCGGCGAATTGGCCAGGCCGCGTGTAGGGAGCCCGGCTGGGCTTGTGCGGCAGCGTAATCGCGTTGGGAAACTGCGGATGCTGCGGCCGGTTTTTGGCAACCACGCAGCCCATGTACGGCCAATCGTCGGGCTGCGGAGTGCGGTTGTTGCCCAGCGTGCGGAAGGTGATGTCGGCCTCGTGGCCGGTCAGGTTGTAGTAATAGCCGGCGTGATGATCGTTGGTATTCACGCGGCCATCGACCGAGTTGACCACGGCCAGGTGATGGGCCTGCTGTGCTGTCAGTGGCAGATGCTCGCTGATGCGGACGCCGGGAGCCGAAGTTTCGACCGGCTTGAAGTCGCCCCGGTACTCCGCGGGCGCGTTGGGCTTGAGGTCCCACATGTCGATGTGCGAGGCCCCACCGCACAAGAAGAAGAGGATCGTCGAGCGGGCCTTCCCACCGCCGGCAGCAGGTTTCGCGGATTTCGAAGTGCCAGACTGCGATGCGGGCGCCGCCGCGAGCGTGCCGGGCCGGCCGAGCCACAGCCCGGCGTAGCCTACCGTCGACGCCACCAGGAACGCCCTGCGACTGGTCCTGCCTGCCACACGTCGGCTCATGGGAGCCCCCCCACACTAGCGGCCGCCAAACATCAAAGCAGCTTGATCGAACCAGTGTATCAGGGGGGTATGCACCTGGGAAAGCCAATTTTGCCGCCAGGCGCTTGCCGGCTCGCGGCACAGGTCCCATTCGCGCAGCAGTAACGCGTCGCGGCCAGGAAACGACCAGCCCGGGCCGACGATGCTTGCTGAGCAGAAGCCTCCCGAGTTGCTGATCCGCCCCTATCCCATCTCCAGCACATACCGCGTGGCGTGGCGGATCAGCTCGTGGGCGTTGGGCAGCCCCAGCTTGTGTTTGATGTTCTCGCGATACCGTTCGACCGTCTTGGGGCTGAGGTGCAGCTTCTGGGCAATTTCGCGGGTGCCTAGTCCCTGCCCCAGAAATTCGAACACCTGCACCTCACGGTCGCTGAGGGCGGCCAACGGCGAAGCCGTCGAACGGTCGCCCGCCTTGGCATATCGGGCAAGCAGCCGCTGCGACGAACCTTCGCTGAGGTAGATCCCACCTTCGAGCACGCGCTCGATGGCTTCGATCAGCTTGCCGATCCCCTGCTGCTTATGCACGTAGCCCAGGGCCCCGGCGTGCAACGCCCGCTCGGCAAATAGGTCTTCGTCGTGCATCGACGAAACCAGCACGCGGACATCCGGATACCGGGTGCGAATGCTCTTGATCAGATCCAGGCCGTTACCGTCCTTGAGCGTGATATCGACCAGGGCAACATCCGGCCGAACCTCGCCAATCAGCCGGAGGGCGGCGGGGGCATCTTCGGCCTCGCCGCAAAGCACCATGTGCGGTTGTTTGTGGATGAGTGCGCTTAAGCCTTCGCGAACCAGTGGATGATCATCCACAACGACAATACGGATCACCTTTGTTTGGGTGTCTTCAGCCATGTCATGCCCCCAAGGCAATGCGGGTTCGGCAATGGTAACACTGGCAACACCCTACCTGTGATCTCATTAGAGCCGATCTGCACATTAAGCCGCAACGCATTCCGGCATACGTTTCCGCCACGAAATCAGCCGTTATGACAAGCCGCCCGTCATAAACGCACACTCGCCATCGAACCGTTCACTCGATGGGCTTACGAAACTCGACGATACGGTACGTTTCTTCAAAACCCAAGTGGCGATGAAACCGCTGGGCAGCTTTGTCATCAAGCTCGGCATCGGTGGCCAATTCGCGGCAGCCCCGCGCACGGCACCATGCCACGGCGTGCTCCATTAATCGCCGCGCCACACCCTGGCCGCGGTGGGCAGGTTCCACGTAGATGCCTTCGATGTAGCCCACCGGACTGGTCAGACATCCATCGACCACGTTCCGTAGCGACAGCTCGATCATGCCGCAAAAGGTGCCGGCCTCGCCGCACGCGACCAGGCAGGTTTTGTCGGGATCGCGAACGTAGATCACCATCTCCTGTTGATGAAACGCGCGATCGAAGCCCGAGTAGACGGCGTCGCGCAGGCGCAACCAATCGTCGAATTGATGAGGCTGAACTTCGGCTATGGTGACGCCCATCGCGGATGATCCTTGCGACGGTGATTGATGCTGCTGGCAATCACTCTTGTAGCGGAATCCAACAGACAAGCAAACGCGCCGCAAGTTTCGCCAATCGGCCGCGGCGGTTAGTGATACAGGAACAGCGGCACGGGGCAGCGTTCGACCAGCGATGTGGTCACCGAGCCCACAAAGAACTCGGCCAGCCGCGAACGGCCGCAGGCTCCCATCACCAGCAGTTGCGTGGGCTGCGCCGCGGCTTGCTCGCAGATCACGTCCGATGGCGAGACCGCCGATTGCAGCGGACAAACGGTGGCCGCGATGCCGTGGCTGTCGAGGTACTGCGCCGCCCGATCGGCAATCTTGGCGGCCTCAACCTTCGATTCGGCATGGATCGCCAGCACGCGTACCGGCCCCAGCGCGTTCAGACCGCTGGCCACAAACATGTGAAGGGCCCGAGCGGCCTGGATGCTGCCATCGTAAGCGATCAACACTTCGCCCTGGCCCGAGATCGCGGTAGCGGTGGGCACCACAACCAGCGGCCGCGGACACGCCCGCAGCACTTCGTACAGCGAGCGGCTGGCGACTTCGCCCTCGAACTCGCCGGCCTGCGATAGCATCACCAGATCGTACCGTTGGGCTTCGCGCAAGATCTCCTGCCAGGGCACACCCACGTCTTCCAGCAGCTTGCAGGCAACTTGGGCTTCGGCGCACTGCTTGGCAAAGGCTTCTAACTGCCCTTCGACCCGCCGCTGCGCTTCGTGCAGCCACTGCGATTGCAGGTGCGAGAGGTAACCGCCCTCGCGCGGATGCGTGACCGAGCCACGAATGGCGGGCTCGTTCACCACGCCGACGCCTACCAACAGGCTGTCGAACCGTTTGGCCCAGTCGATGCCCAGACGTACCGCGGCATTGTCTTCCGGGGCCTCGCTCAGGCCGACCAGGATCGTGCGCAACATGTCGTCCCCCATTTCCCCAACCAACAGACCGATTGATAGCACGCCCGACGTGGCCGTTCCTCCGGCCAGCCTCCATGCTCATGGACCGCCTCGCACTTGGGCACAAAAGCAACTGCGATGCCACGGTGCAGGCGGAGAGGCGGCAAGTGTCAGTGAACGGATTGGCTACCGCAAATTCCCGGCAAGTTTAGCCCTAAGGGTACTGCCGTGCCGCAAGGAACGCATCCCACTACGCGGTCGCGGCGCGCCGTTTCGGGTCACCAGCGTGCCGGCTTCGCACAGCCGCGGCGAGCGGCACCAGGTGTTGCAACTCGGCAATTTCGCAAAATCGGATCAACCGATACGCCTGCACCGGACGATACAGTGGGTACGCAAGCCCGGGCGTGGGAGGAAGTCCCGGGCATCTCGGGGGGAGCCCAGCACCATGACGACCTCGAAGAACAAAATTCTCTGCGGCCTGGGGTTGCTCGCCGCCCTGTCGGCGGTGGGCTGCCAGATCGACGTGGGTGGGCAAACTCTGCCCAGCCCGTACTACATGAGCGACGACGTACAATATTTCCCGGCTGGACCTGAGTTCATCCTGTCGAACGAGGCCGCGGCCATGCGTGCTCGCAATGCTGCCATCGAACGCAGCGGCGCGGAACCGATCGCGCGGCCCGGCTTCACGGTCCCGCAACAAGACCCGGTCTACCGGCGGTAAACGCCCGGCACCGATCCCGGTCGCACCCAAATCAAGCAGGCTTCGCTGGCTAGCGCGATCGCGGGCGGACGAACTCCGGCCTCGGCGATCAAAGCAGGCCGGCGAGTGGGGGGCCCGCTCCCTTCGCACGAACGCCGGCAAACGGCCGACGCCAGTGCGAAGGGTTTTTTCATGCGCTGCGTGATCTTGTGCGGCGTGGTTCCGCGTCTTTAAGCCTGGTCGCGCGCTGCATCAAGTGCCGCTTGCAGCTTGGCTTCATCCTCGTGCGACAGCGAGGTCTGAATGACCTTGCCGCCGTAGCCGCGCAGCCGCTCCAACACTTTATCGGTAGGCGCCTTGCGCACCAGGATGAACAACGCGGAACTGCCCGGCTTGAGATTCTGGCTCAACTCCTTCATGAACTGGTCGTTGATGCCCACGTCGGACAGCGCGCCGGTAACCGCACCGGCGCCGGCTCCAACCGCCGCACCCAACAACGGGTTCAAGAACAGCAGCCCGATCAGCGTTCCCCAGAAACCGCCCTGGATGGCGCCAGCCGCCGTCAGGTGGTACACCTGGTGGAGCTTCACTTTGCCGTCGGGCTTTTTCACGGCCACCACCGCGTCTTCCAGGTCCACCAGATACTCGTGGGCCATCTTGATCAGTTCCAGGCGGACTTCCTCGGCCTGGTGCTCGTTGTCATAACCGATCACGACCAAGTCGCTCATCGTACCCCCTTTGGCCACGCCGGGCCGGTAAGAAAAGAAGACGGCTGCCCCCAGCCACAGACTTCCAACAACAAGACATGCGTCCCGAAGTGTACGGCACGCGGCAACCGAACAGAAGACTTTGCATCCCATCCCCGTGTGATGCGTCACGCGCCTGCCGCGCCACACGAGGTTAAAATGGCGCAATCCCCATAACCATCCACGCGGCGCAACGGCCCGGCCGGCGCTGGACGGTGCCCGACGAATCCACAAGGAGCGGTTCTGATGGTCGATCGCCTACTACTTACCGACGAAGAGTGGAAACAGCGTCTCACGCCAGAACAGTACCTGGTGCTGCGCAAGCACGGTATGGAACCGCCCTGGCAAGGCTGCTTCGTCGGCACCAAGGAGCCCGGCACCTACGTGTGCGCCGCCTGCGGCAATCCGCTGTTCAAGTCGGGCGAGAAATTTGAGTCGGGCACCGGATGGCCATCGTTCACCCAGCCCATCGCGCCCGATGCCGTGAGCGAGCACATCGACCGCTCGCACGGCATGATTCGTACCGAGGTCCGCTGTGCCCGCTGCGACAGCCACCTGGGTCACGTCTTTCCCGATGGCCCGCCGCCTACCGGCCTGCGCTACTGCATGAACTCGGTGGCCATGAAACATGTGCCCGAGGGCCAGCCGATTGAATTGGTCACCAAGTAGGCCCTGCCGCGTGGACGGTGAACGAGGTGCCGACGCATCCCTTCGTACAGCGTACGGCAGGCACACCGACCACAAACCGGCAAGCGCCCCTTGCAGCGACCGCGTGCGTCGTTACCCCACCGGGCCCGCCATCCCGCCGGTGAATTGTTCGTCGACCGCGGCGTGGCCCGTCAGCACCTCGGCCTTGTAGCCACCCTTGGCGCGGAAGTAGAGGATCAACAGCACGTAGCACACGAACATGATGCAGGGCAGGATGGCGATCTTGGCCAGCGCCGCCTGCTTCGATTCGCGTTCGACGGTCCTGATCGTTTCCAGTTCCTGCCTGGCTTTGTCGTACTCGGCCTGCCGGTCGGCTGGAACCTCGGCCGCCACCTTTGCATCGAACTGGCTCATGTAGTCCGGCGCCACACGCATTTCTTCGAGCTTGGCATCCACCGCACGCAGTGCCGCTAGGGCCTGATCGGTCCGCGCCACACGTTCCTTCACGCGCAGCTCGTCGACCACCTTTTTCTGCTGTGCCAGGGCTTCCTCGGCAGCCGCCACGGCAGGTTCTTTTGCCGCTGCGGCACCGGCCTCGGCCTTGGGCGCGGCCGCCTTGGCGTTCTCAAGCTCCACCTCCAAAGCAAGCAGCCGGCCTTCGGCCTGGGTTAGTGCGGCCCGCGCGTCGCCCAGTGGCTGGTAGGCCTGCTGCTCTTGCGGCGGGAGCGTCTCCAGAGCGCTTTGGAACTCCTGGGCACGGACCGCTTCGATGGGCTGTTCGACTTCCGCCTTGAGTGCCCGGAAGCGGACATTGTTCAACGCATCGTACTTGAGAAACGCCCAGGCCTTTTGTTCCACGTACTCGGGCGCGATCTGCGGAGCCGCTTTCTCCAAACCGGCAACCAGGCCCGTGTCCTGCACATACCCGATCAGCGGCGCTCCCAAGATGCCGGCGGACAGCATGCCCACACCTGCGATTGAGTTGAGTGTGAGCGCGCCGCCCTTGGGGAAGCGTTCGGCGACAACCCCCAGCGTAGTCGGCCAGAAGAACGTCTTGCCGATGCCGTAGCACGTGGCCGCGGCAAACACCAAGGCCAGCGTCTTGGCGTTGGACAGCCAGAACAGGCCCGTTGCGGCAATCGCGGCACACACGCACAGCAGGCCCAGCGGGGAGATCCGATGCACAATCGGCCCGGCAAAGAACCGTAGCACGAACATGATGGCCGAGGTGTAGATCAATACCCAGGGCCCGTACTTGGCGGCCGCGGCTCCGTCCTCACCGCCAGCCAGGATTTCCTCCATCAGTTTGGCGATCCAGCTATCGGTGCCCAGCTCGGTGATGGCCAGCGGAACCATGATCAACATCAGGAACACAAAGATCGGCTGGCCCAAGGTACGTATCTGCGTGGCAAATAGCAGTGTCGCACCGATGATGATGGTGGGAATGGCCCATTGCGGCAGGATGATGTTCCACACCTGCAAGGTCTGGCTGGTACCGATCACCAGCATCGTGGCCACCACCAAGAAGCCGGCAATGCCGAACTCGCTGAGCATTTCCTTGTACGAAACGCCGGCCGACACGCGCTCGCTGACCGGGAACTTCACGCCAAGGAGCAGGATGCCGTACAGCAGTGTGGGGATCAGCACCAGGCCCACTTTCCATTGCCACATCTGGCCCGGCAAGTCGAAGAACGTATCGTTGCGGCCCATCATGATGGTGAGCACACCGCCCAGCACCAGGCCGCCCGGCCAACCGGCATGCAGAATATTCAGCCAGTGGGTCTTGTTGTCGGAGTACACCGTGGCAACCACCGGGTTAATTACGGCTTCGACCGCGCCATTGCCCAGCGCGAAGATAAAGGTCGCCAGGTAGAAGGTTCCGTAGCTGTCGGCCGTAATCGTGAGCCAGGCGGATAGCACGTGACAGACAAAAGCAAACACCATCGTCCGCCCATAGCCCAACCGGTCGATCACCAGGCTGAACAGAATGATCGAGATGGCAAACGGCGCCAGCCCGGCCCCGAAGATGTTGCCGACCTCGGTTTCGGTGAACCCGTACTGCCGCTGCCAGTCGCCCAGGATCAGCGACCGGATGACAAACCCAAACGCCGTGGCGATCAGCGAGATAAAGCAGCCCAGGAACAACCGGCCGCGATTGGGATAAGCAAGGTGGGCAGTCGACATGGAAAGCAACCCTTGCAGGGTGGATGGGTGCGTCGAACCAGAGAACGTGCGAAAGAACCCGCCGCCAAGAAACGCGCGCCGGTGGGTCGTGCTAGCCTCGGCGTCGCATTCGCGCCGCAGGCAAGTCATTTCCCCCCACAAGCCTGCCATGCGCGCCGCGAGTGCCTGCCCCCCACTGCTTGCTAGCAAGCCGGAGTATACCGGCTGCGAGAGCGAAGTAAACCGAATTGGGGGGCTTGCTAGCGTCGCTTCGGCGCCGCCCCGTATGGCACACCGGCGTACCGGCTCGTATCCCGGCTTCCTGCTCACTTGCACATTCACGGTGTCCATGCGGCCAATGACGGCAATGCCAGCATTGAAGTCACCCGCAGCGCGCGGGCGCGATTGACGCATTTGCCCCCCCTTCATACGATGCCCGGCCTTTTTGCGCGCTGACAATCCAACACAGCCGGAAATACGCCTATCAGCACGAGGTTGACCACATTCCGTAACTGGCTGGTTCGCGCGACCGTCGCCGTGCTGCTGCTGGCAATGGCGGCCTACATTTACGTCACCCAGCGGATGCACGAAGAAGTCCGCCTGGCGGTCGAGCAACACCTGGCCGAGAAGTTCCCGCAACTGAGCGTGCGGGTACATCGTGCGCGGATTGCCGAAGGTGAAGGCATCCACGTCACCGGGGTCACGCTGCGCTTGCCCGACGTCGCAGGCTCGGCCGGCGAGGTCGCGTACATCGACGAAGTCAACGTCGCCTGCGACATCCACTGGCAGAAGCTGCTGGCGGGCGAACCACCGCAAATCAACGGCTTTATCCTCTACCGGCCGCGTTTGCGGCTGCTGCGGTTCCGCGATGGCACGTGGAACTTCGACCGCCTCATCGCCTCCGACGACCAGGATCGAATCGACCACCTGGTCGACGGCCGGCTGGAAAACGCCACCATTGAAGTGGTCGACATGGTCAAGTCGCCGCCCAGTCTATACACAGTGCGTGACTTGAACCTCACCGTGCGCCGCGCGCTGCTGCCCACCCAACCCCAGCCGATCCCCTCGCAGCCAGGCCAAGCGCCCAGCGTGGGCACATCGCGTCCCCTGGACAAGGTGGCGGTAGCGGTCGCTGGCTCGCACAACGCGGGCCAGGTGCACCTGACCTCGACCGCCACGCACGAACCGCCGGCGGCGCCCAACCAGCCGCAGCCAAGCGCCGCGCCCGCCGCATCGAGCATCATCGAGATCTACGGCCACAGCCTGGGCGATCACCTGCGGCGGATGGATCTGCGTGGCGCGCTGGACCTGGCCACTGGCCGCTGGAGCCTCACGGCCAATATCGCCGGCTTGGATATCTCGCCGGAGCTGCACGCCGCGCTGCCCTCGTGCATTTGTCAGCAGATTGGCGATTTGCCGCTGCGGGCCAAGAGTAGCGCACACATTAGCGTTGGCTACGATCCCAACCGCGCACAGCCTTGGAAGTTCCAGGCCGATGTCTCCATCACCGAAGGCCGCATCGACGATCACCGGCTGCCCTACCCGCTCTCGGACCTTAAGGCCCGGTTGCACGTAAGCGACCAGCGGTTGGTGGTCGAGGAACTGTCGGCCAGTTATCAGCAGACCTCACTCAAGGCGGCCATGGTCCGGCACGGCTGGCACGACAACTCGCCGTGCGAGATCCGGCTGGAAGGCCGCCAGGTGCTCCTGGATCCCAAGCTGACGCAAACCTTCCCCGACCTGGCCGAGGTCTGGGGATGGCTGCTGCCCACCGGCCAGATCGATATCGACGCCACGCTGCGTTATGACGGCCACACCTGGCACCCGCAGGTCACGCTGACCGCGTTGGACTGCTCATTCGCGTACGACGAGTTCCCCTATCGCTTCCAGCGGACCACCGGCACCATTGCCGTCGACGGCAAGCGGTGGACCATGAACCTGACATGCCACGCCGGCGCCGTGCCCGTCCGCTTGCAGGGTAGCCTGCACGGCTTTGGCGACGAATGCGTTGGCTGGGTGGAGGCCGTGGGGCATCCGCTCCAGGTCGACCAGGAACTCATTGCCGCCATTCCCGAGGAAGCCCGGCACATCGTGGCCGCGTTCCAGCCGTCGGGCCAGGTGAGCGTGTATGCCCGCTTCTGGCGCGACACGCCCACCGACATCACCCATCAGCACCTGCGGATCGGCATCCTGCGCGGCAGCTTCACACACCGCAGCATTCCCTACCGCATTGAAAACGTGCAGGGAGTGGTCGAGGCGATGGACGACCGCTGGGAGTTCCGCGACCTGGTCGGCACCAACGATACGGGCATGATCTCAGGACATGGCGCGCTGGTGCCCACGCCGGCTGGGCCGGAATTGACGTTGTACCTGCAAGGCGACGGCGTGCCGCTCGATGAAGAACTGTGCGATGCCCTGCCGGCCCACGCGGCCCGCATGTGGCGTGAGCTGCAGCCCAAGGGCGCCGTACACTTCCGGGCGGTGCTGCGCTGCTCACCCGGCGATCCGCAGCCCCGGCTGTGGATGCGCGTAGAACCTGCCAAAGACACGGTATCGCTCGAGCCGGTATGCTTCCCGCTGCGGCTGGAGAAAATTAACGGCTCGGTGGTGTACGACGGCAACGAAGTGGTCATCGAATCGCTGCATGCCGAGCACGGCAACCTGGTGGTCACCACGCGAGGCCACTGGCGGCCCACGCCCGACGGCGGCGGCGAACTGGTGTTGCGCGACTTTAGCGCCGACCGCGTGCGTTTCAATCGCGACCTGCTTAAGGCCCTGCCCGACCGGCTGCGGCAAGCACTCACGGAGCTGAAGCCCTCGGGGGCGATCAACGTGCATGGCACGCTCGGCTTTGCTCGCGGACCTGATCCCGATGCCCCCATTGATGCCGACTGGGATTTGAATCTCAACTTCCACGGCAACAGCATCGAGCCGGGCGTGCGGCTGGAGAACCTGTTCGGCGCCGTGCGGCTCAAGGGCAGTTACCGCGCCGGCAGCGTGCGCTGCCAGGGCACGCTCGCCCTGAACAACCTGGAGTTCCACGGCCTGCAGCTCACCGACATTCGCGGGCCGCTGTGGGTACACGATGCCGGCGTATGGCTGGGCTCGCCCACCGCCAAGTCGATCAATCCCGTGCAGTTTGAACACGTGACCGCCCGGATGTACGGCGGCCTGCTGCTGGCCGATGGCTGGGTCGAACCGCGCGGCGACCAAACCCGCTATGTGCTCCGGGCGGAACTGCGCGAACTGGACCTGCAACAGTTCGGCCGCGATGCGGTCACCGGCGTGAGCGATTTCACCGGCAAGATCAGCGCCCAGGGGCGGCTCTCCGGCACATCCGAAGGTATCCGCAGCCTGCGTGGTGAAGGCACCCTGCAACTGCGCGACGCCGACATCTACCAACTGCCGCAAATGGTCGCACTGCTCAAAGTGCTGCGACTCAAGAAGCCCAATAACACGGCTTTCACGCAAAGCGATGTGACCTTCCACATCGAAGGCGACCACATCTACCTGGACCGCATCGTGTTCGAAGGCGACGCCGTATCGCTCGAAGGCCAAGGCGAACTGGGCTTCAATCGCGATATCCGCCTGGCATTTCGGGCAACTGTCGCCCAGGGCGAACGGTGGCTGCCGGTGTTCCGCGAGGTGCTCAAGGGCGCCGCCCAGCAGATTGTGCAAATCCACGTGGGAGGCACGCTCGATAAGCCAGAATTCCGTAACGAACCGTTCCCCGGCGTCGGCAAAGCGCTCAAGCAGTTGCAGGACACCGCGCGACCGTTGCCGCAACTACCCTCCAATGCCGACCGCCGGGGCGAGCTGTTCCGCGGCACACGCCGCCGGTGATGCGGGGCGATGAACACCGCAAACCGCCTCGCTGCGTGAACCTCTAGCCCTCGCCGGGCCACCTTAATAAGAGGGGGGGACACCGAGGTAGGGCAAGCGGTAGGCACTGGCGTTGTTTAGACTTACGGCACGCGGCCACGATTCACCCGAGCACGCCTGGCACGCTGCGGCGTGCCCTCCGACAGCGTTCTTTCAGCCGGCATGGGGGATGACCTGTTTGCGGGCAGCACAAGGGGGCGATACGCTGGAGCATACCGAGGTGATTGCTGCGTGGCGTCCCCTGCTCGTCGCCGGCTCGCCCCCCCGAGTGCGAGGTGCCCGCCGGTGCGAAGTGCGGACAAGCCCCTTGGCTAACGGCGCCCAAGTCAATACACTACAAAGCTTTCGAGGCTGTAGCTCAGTCGGCAGAGCAACGGACTTTTAATCCGTAGGTCCTGGGTTCGAGTCCCAGCAGCCTCACTTCTGCTCTGCCCGAGGAATTCGCGGTTTTCCCGCTGTTTTTCGCACTTTCTGGCGATGGCTTGCCCGAGGCTTTCATTGCATCGGGATGCACAGAACTGCCTTCAGAAGCGCCCTTTCGCGCCAAGCAATCCGCCAAGACAGGGCCGCCGTCGGTGCCAGTCGCCTGCTGGCTTTCCTGTTCCACCGGGCCTAGGTTCGGCAGACGCTCTAGGGCCGCCGTCATACTCTCCCAGGCCGAATGGGTGTAGCGGTCCATCGTCAGCGTGATAGTGCTGTGTCGGGCCAATTCCTGTGCCACCTTGGGATGCACACCGCCGTTCGCCAAGTTCGTGACGAACGTATGCCGAAGGCAGTGAAAGTCGGCTACTTGGGCTGCGGAGTTCACGTTAGCCAGGAAGTCCGATTGTTCCCGCTGCCGCCGCAGCTCACTCCCCTCGGGAGCTTCCTCAATCCACGCCGCGCGGGCTGCCGCTAAGTCCGCCCGCAGCATATCAGCCATTGCGTCCCGCCGCGGCAGCCTAAACGCTGGCGTCTCGGGCAGCTTGTGCCGTAAGTGTTCACGCAGTAGTACCACCGTATCAGGGCGCAGCGGTAGCACGTCATCCCGCCGCCGCTTGGAATATGCGGCTGCCACTTCGACCGTCGCTGGGCTGGCCTCCAGGTTAAAACTACTGGCCGTCAGACTCCGCAGTTCGTTGGCGCGCAAGCCGGTTTCCACCGCCAGCCGATAGAGCAAGGCGCGCTCGCCAGCGGGCATGTCAAACCGCTCACCGCCTCGGGCCGTCGTATCCAAAAGCCATCTTAGTTCATCGGCTGCAAATGCCCGTCGTTCCGTCCGCTGCCGACCATTAGTATTCAACCGCTGCAAGTGGTCCACCGGGCTTTCGCTTGCTCGACCGTCCCGCACCATCCATCTGCAGAATTGCTTAACCGCCCCCAGATAGTAATTGGACGACGCTGCACTCAGCCCGCGCTTGCCGTTCTTCGGCTCCCGCAGTTCGGCCAGATGCCGTTGCACCTTGCTTGCCGATATGTCAGTCCAGTAGCTGAACTGGCAACCGCGGAAAACGGCTCTCACCCGCTTAGCGGTTTGCTGTGCGTGCTGCTCTGTCCCGCCCTTAGCCACTAGCGCCGCCTCAAAGTCGGCAACGTGTTCCGATAGCAGTTTGCTGGCCGCCAGCGCGCGGCCATCCAGCAAGTCCAGCTTGGCCAGCTTTGCCCGGATGCTGGCAGAAAGCGTTTCCACCCATCGCCCGAGGTCGCCCGACGGCTTTTCACCAGCCAGCCGGCAAGCCACCAGCTTTTCGCAATTGCGGCCGAACGCTTCGCTCTGCTTGCGGTCGGTAAACGCCGGCAACCGCCGTATCACTTCGCGATGGTCGCGAAACTCGATGTACCATTTTCTGGCCGTCCGGGTACGACCGTGGCGATCCTTATATGTGGTCTTGAAGACACGCATGTCTCTACCTCCGCCGCTACGCGGCCCGCGGGTTGGTCTACGAATCTTTCGCTCTGCTGTGCGCTACTTCTTCTTTCTTTCGGCTCAGCTCATCCGCCAACGTGTATCGCGATGGTAGGCGGCCATTGTGGGCAAGCAGCGACTCGGCTGCCTTGTAGCTGACCAAGGCTGGCTCGCTGGACTAGCTCGTAGCTTGTAATTCCAGTGCAGCCGTCCCTCGGCTGCTCCTGACGACGGCAAGCCATGCGGCCACTGCGGTCGCTGCCATTTGGGTTTCTGGGGGGCGCCGGAAGTCCCGCAGGGGTGC
>Ga0207874_1001789_pt1 | contig 22702 bp, 20 predicted proteins | sample HigsolmetaAR201D_FD_184833 | JGI IMG/M metagenome (GOLD analysis project Ga0207874, IMG submission 184833) | Ionic liquid and high solid enriched microbial communities from the Joint BioEnergy Institute, USA - AR20-1-D (SPAdes) (version 2) ...
GAGGATGAGCTTGTTTCCTTCGAGCCGTGCGCCGTTGCCGTACTGTGGGTAGGTCATACTGTCGTATCGACCACCGCCCTTGAAACGCGGATAGCCCGCATCGCGTTCGCCGGCCTTGAGGCGGCGATGAATGCCAGATCGACACGAAGCTGAACGTTCTGCAAGACCTGGCTATGCACCCGCTTGAGCGACTTGCGTACGGCTTTCCAGTCGGGAAGCATGGCCTGAGTGTCGTAGAGTCCAAGCGTTTTCTGGTGCTGCTCCCAGGCATCACGACGGGCCGCAAGCGTCTGATTGTAGACCCAGCGGCATTCCTCAAGCTGCTCCTCAAGGAGACGCTGCTGGCCTTTCGTCAGATGCAGACGGTACTGATATGTGGATTTACGCAGAACGCTTATACCGTCTATTATGGCTTAACTTCGGATAGAACGCAAGTGCTATCCGTGTGTGCCAGTGCGTTTCATTGGCTATCGAGGACGGCTTTCATCCCTGGCCTAAAGGTACGGGGCTTTCTGCCGCCTTTTCTGTAATGCTCCAGGAAGGCAGGGGCATCGACCTCAAGCGCGACCTCGTGCGGTGGATTCTCGCCTCCCGACGTCCAGTAGGTGTAGCCGCCCATGCCCGTGCTGGTGATCTCCACATCGACGGTGCCAGCGGCGAACCCGCACACGTTTGGCTCGAAGATCGTGGCGGCGGCCAGCGGATCGTGGAAGGTCATAATCGAATGCTGCTCGAACCACAACTCGGCGAAATCGAGCACCGGACGCAGCAACGGCGCTTTGAAGCGCTCGCGCACTTCGTTGGCGTGCATCGTCACTTGGCAGGTGACATCCAACCCGATCGAGCGGTGCTGCGCCACCCGAGCGCGGTACACCATCGCAGTCGCATGCGGGTCGAGCAGTGCATTCCACTCGCGCGGCCCCACGTTCGGGAGCTTATGCGTGAACTTGCCGCACATCAGCACCAGCGATTTGAGCAGCGCGGGGATCTCGGGATCGGTGGCGAACAGCAGCGCCACATTCGTCATCGGGCCGATCGCCAGCAGCGTCACTTCGTCCGGGTTGTTGCGAATGGTCTGGCGCAGAAACTCGATCGCCTGGCCCTGCGGGTATTCGCGTTGGTGCGGCTAACGGGGCAGCGCGGCGCTCTGGCGGGCGCGGGTTTGGCGCTGCGGGATCAGGAGCGGATCGGCGGTGCCTGGATAGATCGGCACATCCTTGCCCGCAACCTTGCACAGGGCGCTCGCCAACTGAGCACGCTCAACCGGCTGACCGGAGACCGTCGTGATGCCCAGGAGGTCGCATTCGGGGTGCGCAAGCAGATAGGCTAAGCAAACAGCGTCGTCGATGTCCGAACCGATGTCGGTGTCAAGCAGGACTTTGGTTGACATACAGTGCCTTCCTTGTTGGCTGGAGTGAAATGCGGCGATGATACCACAAAGCGCTAATGGGGCAGCCGTGGCACTTCGTTGGCCACCCGCAGGATCGTCGCGCTGGCGTAGCAATCGAAGGCCGTGATGCTACCCAGATCGACGCGCCAGCGCCAATGCTCTGCGATGGGCGTGCCGCTGAACAGGCACAATACGATCTGAATGGGCGTGGCGCTCGTGACGATCAGCAGGCGACCACCCGGGTAGCGCTGCGGCAGTTCGCGCCATGCCGCACCAACGCGGGCGGCGACTTCAGCGAGACTCTCGCCACCGTTAGCACGGCCATGCAGCGGATCGGAGAAGCGGGCGGCGGCCTCGGCGGGGAAGCGGGCGCGCACCTCGGCGTAGGTCAGCCCTTCCCACGCGCCGTGGTTCACTTCGGCCCAGCGCGGGTCGATGATGGTGGTGGCAGTGCGGTTGCGCAGGATCGTTTCGGTGGTGGCCTGGGCGCGCTGATGCGGCCCTACGATCGCCGTGTCGAAGGGCAGGCGTCGCAGCCGTTCGGCGAGAGCTTCGGCTTGGCGCTGGCCGTAGGGCGTGAGCGGCGGATCGCTGCTACCCTGGTAGCGTCGTTCGCGGTTAAGGGTGGTTTGGCCGTGGCGGATCAGCCAAATACTGGTTCGCATAATGGTAGAGCGCTTTCTAATCGGATTGCGCTGATCGTACCATCTGCAAAAGGCAGCGTCAAATTTCTGTATCAGGTATAATACCTTTGTGCAACATATCACGAACACCACAACAAGCGTAACTCGGGTGCCATCGCAGGAGCCGCCACCCCTTCGCCGTCGATGGCGGTTCATTCGCATCTTTTGGTGGTTTTTACGCGCAATACTGCACGTTTTCTTCTTCGATCTGTTCCTTGGCCGCTGGTGGTTCAGCCGACGCTATGTGAAGCGCACGGCCATGACGCGCTGGGTGCGTTTGGCGCGCAGTTTCCGCTATCTGGCGCTGGATATGGGCGGCGTGCTGATCAAGTTGGGCCAGTTCCTCAGCGCCCGCGCCGACATTCTGCCCGAGCCGATCACCGCCGAGCTTTCGGGCTTGCAGGATGAAGTGCCGCCCGCGCCGCTTCCGTACGTGATCGCCATCTTCGAAGCTGAACTGGGCGCGCCTCCCGAGCAGGTTTTCAAACATTTCGATCCCACGCCGGTCGCGGCGGCATCGTTCGGGCAGGTCTATTACGCCGAGCTGCACGACGGCAGCGCGGTGGCCGTAAAGGTTCAGCGTCCCCGCATCGACGAGATCGTCGAGGTCGATCTGCGGGCCGTGCATTGGGCCGTGCAGATCATCAAGAATTACCCGGCCATCAAGCGCCGCGCCAAGCTCGATGAGCTGTTTGTGGAGTTTGCGCGGGTGCTGCGCGAGGAGCTCGACTATGTGCAAGAGGCGCGCAACGCCGAACAGGTTCGCGCGAATTTGGCGCATCTGTCGGGCGTGACGGTGCCCGTGCCGGACGCTCAGCTCACCACGCGGCGTGTCCTGGTGATGGAGCGCATCAGCGGCATCAAGATCAGCGATCTGGCCGCGATCGAGCAGGCGGGCATCAACCGTGGCGTGCTGGCGCAGCGGTTTTATCGGGCCTATTTGCAGCAGTGGTTTATCGATGGTGTGTTTCACGCCGATCCGCATCCGGGCAACCTGTTTGTGCGCCCCGAAGGACCGGGGCCCGACGGCTCGACGGAGTTTACGCTGATCTTTATCGACTTCGGCATGGTGGGGCGCATGACGCCGAAGATGCGTACCACGCTGCGCGAGGCAGCCATCGCTATCGCCACCAACGATCCCGAGCGCCTGGTCTCCACGCTCGAAGCGCTCGATATGATTCTGCCGGGCGCTGATCGCCAGCCGATCCTGCGTGCCGCCGAAGTGCTGTTCAGCCACACCTACGACCGCAACCTGCGCGAGATGCAGAATATCGATGTGCAGGGCGTGTTCGATGAAGTTGGCGATCTGGTGCGCGAATTGCCCTTCCAGATGCCGCAGGACCTGATCTACCTTGGGCGCTCGGTCAGCATGGTCTCGGGCATGACGACGATGATCGATCCCGAGATCAACATCTTCGAGACGCTGCGTCCGTTCGCCAAGACGCTGATTGCCGATGAGCAGGGCGTAGGTGAGTGGGCCAAGCGCATCCAGCATGAGTTGAGCGACCTCGCACAGCTCAGCCTGACGCTGCCGCGCCAGCTCGACAGTTATTTGCGCACCGCCAGCCGTGGCGAGCTGCGCGTGCGAGTCGATCTCTCGCGGCTGGAGCGGGGCATGCAGCGCATGGAACGGGCGACCGCGCGCCTGACGAGTGCTCTGATGATGGTTGGGCTGTTTGGCGGTGGCGTTGTGCTACGTATCTATGGGTTTAGCACCGAGGCGTTCGGTGCGTGGGGGCTTGCGATACTTGTGCTGCTCTGGACGCTTTGGCCGCGCTTTGACAAGTAAAAAAAGCACGAGTATCATGCCTTGGGTTAAGCTGTGAGATCAGCGAACCCTCATTGGTTGAGATGGCCTAAGCCATCACTTGACGCGAACCTGCTTGCCGTTTCTGTGCATAGCGATTCACGCACGCCAAACAATACGCCAAGCTCCTGCGCACGATGCAAGTGCTAGGCTTTGGCTCAAGAGTAGCGACTAGCGCGAGGAAGTAGCGTTGCGGAGCTGGAAATTTTGGTTGGGAGTTGTCGTCAGCATTGTGTTTCTGGCCTTTGCGTTGCGCGGGCTTGATTTCCAAGGCTTTTGGACGACGGTGCGCCAGGCCAACTATTGGTGGCTGCTCCCTGGTATCGCGGTCTACTTCGGTGCCGTGTGGGCGCGCACCTGGCGTTGGCATTACATGCTGCGACATATTCGGCATGTCCCCCTCTCTCGTCTGTTTCCCGTGGTTGTGATCGGCTATATGGGCAACAACGTCTACCCGGCGCGGGCTGGCGAGTTTTTGCGTTCGTATGTGTTGAAACGCAAAGAGGGCATCCCTGTGACGGCCTCGTTGGCCACGGTGGTGCTGGAGCGCCTATTCGATGGCTTGGTGATGCTGTTGTTCGTGTTCGTCACCCTGCCGTTCGTGCCACTGCCGGGCAACTATACCGTGCTGATCACCACTTTTAGTGTGTTGTTTATCATCGCGCTGTTGGTGTTCCTGGTGTTGGCCGCTCGCCCGGAGCGGATGCGCGTTGTGTACGGTTGGGTGGTCGATCATGTGGTGCCGATGAAGTGGCGGCCCCGCATCCACGGTCTGTTTGATCCGTTTATCGAGGGTTTGCAATCGCTGCGCAGCCCACGCGATCTGGCGTTTATTTTCCTCTCTTCGGCGTTGATCTGGCTGACCGAGACGACGAAGTATTGGTTTGTGATGCACGCTTTCCCCTTCGAGGTGGGCTTCCCGGTGTTGATGTTGATGACAGCCGTGGTAAACTTGTTCACCACGCTGCCCTCCACACCTGGGTATGTGGGCACCTTCGATCTGCCGGGGATCAGCATTCTGAGCGCCTACGGTGTGCCGCACGATATCGCGGCGGGCTACACGTTGGTGTTGCATATTGCCCTGTGGCTGCCGATTACGGTGCTGGGTGCGATTTATATGGTGCTTGAACATATAGGTTGGGGCGACTTTGGGCGTGCGACCGAAGAGCGCAACCTGGAGGTTTCATCGTGATATCAGCCGTCGATAGTCAGCCGAGCGCTCTGCGTATACGGCTTTTTTATCGCGTATTTGTAGCGTTTGTTGGGGGGCGTTCATGAGGTTTGGGATCATCGGTGCGGGTATTGCTGGTCTAGCAGCCGCGCACGATCTCGCGAAGGCTGGGCATCAGGTCACAGTCTACGAGGCGGCTCCCATTGCTGGTGGCTTGGCCTCGGGGTTCCGAGACGAGCGCTGGGAATGGCCGCTGGAGCGCTTCTACCACCACTTGTTCCAGACCGATACCGCTCTCCGCACCCTTGTTGATCAGATCGGTTTCGGCGATAAGCTGTTCTTCAAAGCCCCAGTCACCGCGCAGTGGTGGCGTGGCAACAGCTACCCACTCGATGGTGTGCTGCCGGTGCTGAAGTTCCCCGCGTTGCCGTTTGTCTCGCGGGTGCGCTTCGGCATGACGATCGCGTACCTGAAGTACGTCACCAACAATTGGCGTTCGCTCGAACAGACGACCGCCGCCGCTTGGACGCGCAAATGGATGGGCGAATCGGCCTACCGCACGCTCATTCGTCCGCTGTTGGAGGGCAAATTCGGCCCCTACGCCGATGAGGTGAATATGGCCTGGCTGTGGGCGCGTTTCAAGGCTCGCAGCTTCAAGCTCGGCTACTTCGTGGGTGGCTTCCAGGGTTTCGTGGATGCGCTGCTGGAGTACGTGCGCAAACTCGGTGTGACGGTGCACCTCGGCACGCCGATCACGGCGTTGACGCGCTTCGCTGCTGATGCGAACGGCGCCGAAATGGGCTGGCGCGTGATGACGGATGGCGGGACCAGCGCCGACTTCGACCGCGTGATCGTGACGGGCGCGCCGGGCCTGTTGAACAAGCTCGTGCCGCAACTGCCGCCCGATTACCTCGGCCAACTCAAGAAGCTGCGCTCGATGGGCGCGGTGGTGATGACGATCGCATTGACGAAGCCGCTCAGCAAGAACACCTATTGGCTGAACACGCCCAAGGATCAGTTTCCGTTTCTGGCGTTGGTCGAGCATACCAATTTTATCGATTCCAGTCACTACGGCGGCGATCATCTGATATACTGTGGCGATTATCTAGACCCATCGCACGAATATTTTACTCTGACGCAGGAGGAGTTGCTCGAACGCTTCCTGCCCGCGCTCAAGATCGTGAACCCGAACTTCGAGCGCAGTTGGGTGCGCGCAAGTTGGCTACACCGCGAGGCGTATGCGCAGCCGATCGTACCCGTCAATCACGCCCGCTCGATCCCGTCGCTCGCCACGCCGCTCCCTGGGCTATACTGGGCTAGTATGAGCCAGGTCTACCCATGGGATCGCGGCACGAACTTCGCTGTGGAGCTCGGCCAGCGTGTGGCGCAAGAGGCGATGCAGGGCAAGTCGTAGCGGTTACTGAAGTGAGTCGGCACGAAGCTCTCACACCATACACTAAACTGAAGGTAGACGACATATGACTGCAAAAACATATCTGATTACTGGTGGCGCAGGCTTCTTGGGCATTAACTTGGTGCGCTACCTCCTCGATCGTGGGCATCAGGTGGTTTCGCTCGATTTTGCTGATTTTGATTACCCCGAGCGCGACCGCATTAAAGTGATCAAGGGCGACATCCGTGATCGTTCGGCGGTGGACCGTGCGATGGAGGGTGTGCAGATGGTTGTGCACACCGCCGCTGCGCTGCCGCTCTACAAGCCCGAGGATATTTTCTCGACCGATATCGACGGCACCCGCAATGTGCTGCAATCGGCCTTCGAGCACAAGGTCGAGCGGGTCATCCACATCTCTTCGACGGCGGTGTACGGTATTCCCGATCACCACCCGCTGCTGGAGACCGATAAGCTCGACGGTGTTGGCCCCTATGGCATCGCGAAGGTGAAGGCCGAGGAAGTGTGTCTGGAGTACCGCCAGAAAGGTATGTGCGTGCCGATCCTGCGCCCGAAGTCGTTCATTGGGCCGGAGCGGCTCGGTGTGTTCGCGCTGTTCTACGACTGGGCCAAGGACGGCAAGGGCTTCCCGATGATCGGCAACGGTAAGAACCGCTACCAGTTCCTCGATGTGGAAGATCTCTGTCAGGCGATCTATCTGGCGGCCACCGTCGATCCGAACATCGCCAACGACACCTTCAACATCGGCGCGAAGGAGTTCACGACGATGCGCGAGGACTACCAAGCTGTGCTGGATCGGGCGGGCTTCGGCAAGAAGATCGTGGGTTTCCCCGCCGCCCCGATGATCTGGACGCTGCGGTTCCTCGAACTGCTCAAGCTCTCGCCGCTGTACAAGTGGGTGTATGAGACCGCCGCCACCGACTCGTTCGTGTCGATCGAGAAGGCCGAGCGCCTGTTGGGCTTCAAGCCGAAGTACTCGAACAAGGATGCGCTGATCCGCAATTATGAGTGGTATATCGAGCATCTGGATCAGTTCCAGAACGCTTCGGGTATTTCGCACCGTGTGCCTTGGAAGCAGGGCATCCTGAAGCTCGCGAAGTTCTTCTTCTAGGGCGCGCTGCTGGCTACAACTGATCTCTCGTTATCTTGTGACCCGCGTCGATGTGTCAATCGGCGCGGGTATTTTGTGATCGAAAGATCGGGTACAATGCAGCTACGCAACGGCTCACCCGTCGTAGTCATGTTCAGGGTTTCTTACCACACCACGAGAGGATCTACAGTGACAACCGAACGATTTCTGGTAACTGGTGCGCTGGGTTGTATCGGCGCATGGACGGTTCGCAACTTGGTGCGAGAGGGCGTGCCCACGGTGGTATTCGACTTGGCGACCAATCCGCACCGCCTGAAGTTGATTATGACGCCTGAAGAATTGGCAAAGGTGACGTTTGTCAACGGCGACATCACGGATCTGGGTGCCGTTGAGAACGCACTAGACGAGCACAACATTACCCATGTCATCCACTTGGCTGCGCTTCAGGTGCCGTTTTGCCGGGCTGACCCACCGCTTGGCGCGCGTGTGAATGTGGTGGGTACTGTGAATGTGTTTGAGGCTGTGGCCCGACGCAAGGATCGTATCAACCGCGTGACCTACGCTTCGTCGGTGGCGGTGTACGATGCCACCGATGCCAACGATGGCGTGGTGCAGCACGGTACGACCGGCCATCCGGCGAACTTGTACGGTGTGTTCAAGCAGGCCAACGAGGGCACGGCCCGCATCTACTGGCAGGATCACGGGATCTCGAGCTTGGCGCTACGGCCCTACACGGTCTACGGCCCTGGCCGCGATCAGGGTATGACCTCACTGCCCTCCAAGGCGATGTTCGCGGCGGCGGTCGGCCAGCCGTATCACATCCCGTTCGGCGGGCGCGGCGTCTACCAGTATGCCGATGATGTGGCCAAGGCCTTCATCGCTTGTGCGCGTGCCGATTTCACAGGCGCCGAGATCTTCAACCTGGGTGGCAGCGTCGTGACGGTCGATGATGTGGTGGCTGCGATCGAGGCGGTTGTTCCTGAGGCGAAGGGGACGATCACGGTCAACCCGCAGCCGCTCCCGCTGCCCGAGGATGTGGACGCTTCGCCGCTGGCGAAGGTGATCGGCGAGCCGGTCATCACGCCGTTGCAGGATGCGGTGGCCGAGACGATCGCGATCTTCCGTGCGGCTGTGGCCGATGGCCGTATGGCTCCCGATGCGATGCTGAAGTAAACCTGCCCTGTTTCGCAGAGCGTTGTAGGTTGGTGATGTCGAGGTTCATTGTGAATCTCGACATCGCTGTTTTTGAACGTGGTGAGGCTATAGCTCTAAGATGGCGCTAACGGGGCAGTGATCGGAGCCTTCGATTTCGGGATGGGTGTCGGCGGCCACGATCGAGTCGCGCAGGTTCTCCGAGACGAAGATGTAGTCGAGCCGCCAGCCGACGTTGCGCGCGCGGGAGTCGCTGCGCTGCGCCCACCAACTGTACTTCACTTTGTCGGGGTGCAGGTAGCGGAAGGTGTCTACCAGGCCAGCTTCGAAGAACTGGCCGATTGCGGCGCGCTCTTCGGGCAAGAAGCCCGATGTTTTGCGGTTCTCGCGTGGGCGGGCCAGGTCGATCTCGGCGTAGGCGGTGTTGACATCGCCTGCCACGACGACTCGTTCGCCGCGGGCGATGTATTCGCGCACCACGGTCAGGAAGCGCTGGTAGAAGTCGAGTTTGTAGGCGACTCGTTCGGGGCCGCTGTTGCCCGATGGGAAGTAGATGTTAAAGACGGTGAGTTGCGGGAAGGTGCTGATCAGGACGCGCCCCTCGCGGTCGAAGCGTTCTTCGCCGAAGCCGCGAATAACGGAGCCTGGTTCGCGCGAATAGGTGGCGACGCCGCTGTAGCCCTTTTTTTCGGGTATGGACCAGGCGCTGGTGTAGCCTGGCGGGTTGCGTAGGGCGTCGCTGACTTGCTCGGGGGTCGCTTTGGTCTCCTGGAGCATGACGATGTCGGCGTTGGTGCTTTGCAGCCAGTTCAGGAAGCCTCGCTTTTCGCAGGCGCGGATGCCGTTGACGTTCCAAGAGATGAGCTTGAGTTGCGTCATATGTTCCTCGGTTTGGTAGGAGAACCTTTGTTCATTATAGCGGATCTTTGTGTTGTTCCGACTTTAGATTTCTTTGTTGTGGTGTTGGCGCGCTGTAGTGCTCGTTTCGCGAGGGCGTGGGATGCGCCATTCGGCGGGTGGACGCGTTCGCACGAGGGTGTAGGCTGCTGCGCAGGCCCAAAGGGTCGGTCGCGGCCCTTTGGAAACCCCGCCCAGGGGCTTATCGCCCTTGGACCCCGAAGTGGAAGGCTGCCTCGTGGGAAGCGCCCGTGGTGATGCCTTGTCGTACGTCACGGGTGGTGGTGTGGGGGAGACGCTCGGTGGCGATTGGCGGTGTGGTTTGTGTTCTCCTTATCAGTTCATTGTTTTATATGTTCTTGACAGTTCTCATTGTCATTCCGAACAAGCCGCTAGGCGAAGTGAGGAACCTCATTGTTCTGCATTGTATTGGGCTTTGAGATCTCTCCCCATTCGCTTTGTTCAGGGCTTCGACCGTTCGAGATGACAGTGCTGTTCGTTGAACATAACGCGGTATTTAGCCGATTTCACCAAGTCACCAGGTCACCTTGTCACCTTGTTAGAGATCGTCATCTTGTTCGGTGATGTTGTGGGATGAGTGGGGAATACTCGAAGGTTAACAGCTTCGGATTGTGCGTGAAGTGGGGAAATACGCACATTGCGGAGGTGTATGGTAACAAATGAGTGGGGAGCATGGCGCTCCCCACTGTGTGCGGTTTAGTTGAGCGCGTCGAGTAGCAGGTCGCCTTCTTCGGGGGTGAGGCGGCCTTCGGCGACCATCTGCAGGATGGCGGCGCGCTCGGCATCGCGATCCGGCGGGGCGCTGTCGTTCGCGGTGTTGTCTGCGCCGAGCCGAATGGTTTGGTCGGTAGCGGCTGCCGCGTTGGCGTCCTCGCGGTCGATACGAATAGTTTGCCCTGTCGCGACCGGCGCCTCGGGCGGCGTGGGTGCCTTGGGCGGCTCGGGCGCTTTGGGCGCGTCGTTGGCGCTAGCGGCAGGCGCTTTGGGCGCGTCGTTGGCGCTAGCGGCAGGCGCTTCGGGCGGTGTGGGTGCTTTGGGTGGCTCGGGCGTTTCGATATCGATACGCACGGTTTGGCCCGTGGCGGCGGACGATGTTGGCGGCTCGGGCGGCACCGGGATGCCTGCCAAGGCCCGTTCAACCGCTTCGATCGCACCGGCTAGCCCTGCCCGTGCGGCGTCGCGCGCCTGCTGCTTGATGCGCTCGATCCGTTCGGCGTCGAAGCGCCATTCGCGGTCGTTGATGCGAACGTATACGCGGCCACTTTGGGCGGCCTCCTCCTCATCGCTGCGCTCGGCTGCTTGTTGGGCGCGCTCCTCGGCCTGACGGATGCGCTCGGCTGCTTGGCGCATCTGCTCCTCAAGCCGCTGACGGGTCTTTTCGACGTTGTATTGGGTGTCGCTGCCAAGGCTGCCAAAGGTTTCGGCGATGCTGCGACCAAACTCTTTGCCGATCTGACCGAGTTCTTGCCCCAATTGCCGCATTGTGTCAGCAAGTTCTTTCATATCGTTCTCAAACCCTCGACCTTTCCACCCCCACGTTGCGCTGGAACGGTGCGGCTTGCCTTCGCCGAGGCGGAGGTCGCCGCCTACTGTGATGGAGAGCGGTATACTGCCATCGCCATACACGATCGTGAAGCTGCCGCTGTCTTGTGCGCTCAGTTGGGCGCCGCTCAGTTCGCCGCCAACGATCGCCTGGAGGGTCACGTTGATCGGTTCGACGAAGCGGAGCACTGCGTCGCCGCCGACGGTCATCTGCACTGGGTGTTCAGCCTGAAAGAGGCTGTGGAGGTGCAGATCGCCGCCGATGATGCCGATCTCATCGAAGTACGCGACTGTGTTGATGTTGACATCGCCGCCGATGTCTTTGATGCGCAGCGTGCCGCCAACATTGTTGACGTTGAGGTCGCCGCCAATGGTGTGCAGGTGCAGGTCACCTGTGATGGTGTTGAAGGAGGCGTCGCTGCCAATTTGGGCGATGCTGACGCTTGCGGCCTGTTCGCAGCCGACATCGCCGCTGACATGGGCGATCTTCACGTCGCCGCTGCCGTTCAGGCCTACGTCGCCGCCGACATGGGCGATCGTTACATCACCGCTGTTGTTCAGGCCCACGTCGCCGCCGATGTGGTCGATAGAGACGCTGTTGACGGTGTTGATACCGACGTCGCCGCCGATAGCGTTGCCGTTCACGGTGGTGTTGGCGGTGCCCTGCAGTGCGAAGTCGCCGCCAATGTTGCTGAACCGCACGCTCTCGCTGATCGTGTCGAGGCTGGCCTCGCCGCCGATGGTGCCGAGTTCGGCGATGGCGATGTTGCGCAGCGAGAGGTCGCCATTCACGCGCTTGGCCTTGACGGTGTGTGTGTCGCGCACTTGGAGATCGCCGTTGACTTGCTGCACGTCGATGGCTTGAATGCCGTTGATGGTGGCATCTCCCGCGCAGTGGTCGATCTCGATAGTGGCGTCGCTTGGCACGATGAGCGTGAGATCATCGCGGATGTTATCGAGACGCCAGCCTGTATCGCTTTGTATGAGTTGGGGCGCGTGGTCGCCGCGGATGATGACGCTTCCCGGCTCGCCTTTGCGGATACTGATATCGCCATGACAGTCGCCGAGATGCAGCAGCGGGGCCGTTCCGACGCTGTATGTTGTGCTGCTCATAAGGTGATCCTCCAGTTATTCGATGAAAAGTTCGAGCCGTTCACCTTCGTCGAGGTCTTGGATGTCGAATACCCGGCCTGTAATGCCGCTGTCGATGGTGCGACGAATATCTTCGATGGTGGGACCGCCACCATGTGGGAAGAGCCGTGCACCGAGTTTCATACCAATGTCGATCAGGCTGACGGGTATAACGACGTTGATCTTCTGACGATGGTTGCTGATATCGCTGACACGGATGCGCAGCGTCTGCTGGCGCGTCGAGCCGCGTCCGCGTTCTGGGCGTTCTTCGAGCGCCTCAAGAAGCTGCGCGCCTTCATCGGCTTTGACGTGACCTTGTTCGATCAGTTTCAGGATGCGTAGGCGTTCGTCTGATGTTGCCATAGGGCGCTCCGTTTTGGGCTAGCTGCGCAACAGTTTCATCGCTTCTTCAACCGAGATCTCCTTGGCAGCGAGGCGATCAAGCACTGCGCGGCGCTCCGGTCGGCTGTCATCGGGCGGCGGTGTGTAGCCGAGCGCGGCCACAATGTCATCGAGACGGTTGCGGGCGGTATTGTAGGCGATCTTGAGATCGGTTGCGACGCCGTTGATGTTGCCACGGTTTTTGACCAGCAGCTCGACAAATTCGAGTTGTTCGCGGGTCAAGCGACCTAGCCAACCGAGCGTGAAGGTGCCTTCGATGGTCGAGTGACATTCGTCACAGCCGAGGCGCTCCACATGCAGGGTGCCGTTGCAGACGGGGCAGGTAGTGAGTAATGGGTACATAGGTGTATCTCCTAGTTTAGTGCATACTGAGCGTGCCAAGGCGCTGTGCGCGTCGTTCGATGGCTTTAAAGATCAGGTAGCCGCCAGGTACTGTGATGAGCATAAAGAGGATCAGAATGCCCACTTCATATTCGATCGGTAACAGCGTTGTGGTGCCCATCAGCAGGCCGCGAATTGCGTCGAAGCCGTAGGTCAGCGGGAGCGCGAGCGAGATCGGCAGGACGTAGCGCGGCAGTACGCTGATGGGGAACTGGCTGCCCGTGAGCAACGAGATGGTGTAGTTCGACACGTCAACGAGCATGTTGGCTTCGCGCATGGTGAGCACAATGGCCGCGAAGGCGAACCCGAAGCCGTAGAGCGCCAGCAACAACGGGATCATAATCAACAAGGTATAGATCACGTTTCCTTGGATCTGGAAGCCAAACAAGAGCCAAGCGAAAAAGAGCATCGAACAGGCATTGAACGTTGTAATACACATATTGGCGATGGTTTGGCCGACCAGAAAGAGCGATCGTGGTATGGGTGTCATCCAGTTGGTTTCGAGCACGCCCGAGTCCATCTCTTGCTTGAGCGCGAAGCCCATGCCCCAAAAGACGGCTGCGATGTAGTTCGCGAGCAGCGCCCCGATCAGGATGAAGGTCATATAGTCGTTGCTGCCGGTGTAGGCGGCGAAGCCACTGTTCCCCTCGGGGCCTGCAAACGTTTTGCCAAGGAAGTAGAACGGCGTCAGCCAGGTTAACGGCTCGAAGATGCGCGACACGGCCTGGAGCGGGTAGCGGATGAAGTGGATCGCGTCCTTCTTGGCGATGGCTAGCACGGCCCGCCCATACGATCGCCAACTAATTTGTGAAAGCTGTGTGTTCATCATGATACACCTCGTTGGCGGCTAGTAGCGCGCTAGTTCGCCTGTGCGGCGCGCGGTGCGCTCGGCGAGTACGAACATCCCGTAACCCAGCAATGGCAAGAAGATCGCGAAACCTGTCAAGATCAGCAGGTCGGGCAACAGTTGGCTCAGGGTCACATCGGTGAGCAGCACCAGGCGCATGTCGCGAATCGCGTAGGTGAGTGGCAGCCACATCGCGACGGAGCGCATCCAATCTGGCAGCACCTCGATCGGGAAGCTGACGCCGCAGAAGATCATGAAGATGCCGCGCACCAAAAAGACCAGTGCGTTTGCTTCCTTGAAGCGCAACACCAGGCTTGCGAAGGCCATGCCGATGCCGTAGACGATCATCATCGCCAGGAACAGGATGAAGATGAGCAAGCCAGGATTGGAGCCGACCAGCTGGATACCATAGATGATTCGCAGCTCGATCACGGAGATCACGAGCGTGGCCATTGAGAGCAGCACCTTGACGAGTGAGCCGCCGACCAGCAGCGAGCCGCGCCAGATCGGGCAGAGCCAGTTCGATTCGAGCGTGCCGCGCATCTGCTCCTCGCGTAGCTGCATGCCGCTGTTCCAGAGCGTGGCGTTCATCCACATCCACAAGATCGAGCCGATGATGATGAAGCTGCGGTAATCGGTGGTGCCTGTGAGCGCCTGAAAATCCGTGAGGCTTGTGCCCTCGGGGCCGCTCAGCGCCTTGGCCATAAAAATGTAGCCGACCGGGAAGAGCACGGGCCAGATCAGCGATGCGATGATCCAACTGGGGTAGCGCAGGAAGATAAACCATTCCTTTTTCGCTATCATCAGCAGGGCGCGAAGCTCGGATACGGCGCTGCGTTGGACGATTGATTGTACCATCGTGTGCCCTCCTGTTAATCGCGCAACTGCTTGCCTGTCAATGTGATGAACACATCTTCGAGCGAAGGCTGTTTGATGGTCAGATGGCGGATCTGCCCGGCCACTGCGTTGATCTGCTCAAGCAAGCGCGGCAGCAAACTGCGGCTCTCGTTGGTGTGGAGCTTCAGCGACCAGACCCGATCGGCATCGTTGTAGTGCGCGCCGATGTGCTGTATCTCGGGGAACTGTTCGAGCATGGCTGTGATTGCGGGCGTATACTCGTCGATCTCGAGCTGCACCACATCGAGCTGCTTGATCGATTGCTTGAGATTGGCCGGTGTGTCGAGCGCGATGATCTTCCCAAGGTCGATAATGCCCACGCGGTCGCAGAGCAGATCGGCTTCCTCCATGTAGTGCGTGGTCAGCAGTACGGTGCGCCCCTCGGCGCGGATCTCGGCGATCAGTTCGCGTAGGTTGCGGGCCGATTGCGGGTCGAGGCCGATGGTTGGCTCGTCGAGCAGCACGATCGGCGGGTTGGCGAGCAACGCTTTGGCGATCGCGATGCGCTGCTTCATGCCCGACGAGTAGCGCTCGACGGCTTCATCGGCGCGGTTGGCGAGCCCAAGGCGCTCAAGCAGTTCGTTCACGCGCTTCTTGGCGATGGCGGGCGGAATGTGGTAGAGCGCTGCGAAGTACTCCAGGTTCTCGCGCCCGGTCAGCTTCCAGTAGATGCTGCGTTCGCCCGTTAGCACCGCACCCAGGTTTTGGCGCACCTGCGTCGGCTGTGTGGCCACATCGTAGCCGTTGAGCTTGGCGCTGCCGCCGCTCGGCTGCAAGAGCGTGCTGAGCATGCGGATGGTGGTGGTCTTGCCTGCACCGTTCGGGCCAAGTAGGCCGAAGATCTCACCTTCGTGAATGGTGAAGTTGATGCCGTTCACGGCGTTGTAGGTCTCGCTGATGCGCTTGCCGAATGGCAGCCACTTTCGCCAGGCGGGTGCGTTTGGATCGGGCACCCGCCGGACAAAGGTCTTGCGCAAATCGCGTACATCAACGATCACCGCCTTCGATCCTGCCCTCGCCTGCGCTGGTTGTGCTATGGGGTGAGGAGGCGCTTGTGGTACAGCGATTGCTTCACTCATGATCCAACTCCCAGTAAGTTTCTAGTAGGGGATATTGTCACCTAACGGGCGTACTCCAGCGCTTCAAGTTGCCGCTCGGCCTCATCGGGCGAAAGTTGGCCGTTGGCAACCAGATGCAAAATGGTGCTGCGAGCGTGATCGACTTCGGTGAGTTGCACCGGCATCTGCCTGGCGTTGGGGCGCGGCGCGCGCGAGGCTGCGCGTCCACTGCCGAACATGCTTCTGAACTGTGGAGCGCCACCCTGGAGGTACAAGTCGCCGCCGATGGTGAGATGGACAGGCGCCAATCCATTGCCATAGGCGATATGCGCCATCGCCTTCAAATTGATGTGCTCGTTGGCGTGGTAGAGGGCGCCGCCGAAAATGGCGCGAATGTTGAGATCGATCTCGTCGGGCACTACGAGCGTGGCGTTGCCGCCGATGCTGGTGTTGAGATTGCGATTCGCCGCGACTTGCTGCGTCTGCAGGAAGAGATTGCCGCCGACATTGTCGATCCGGCTGACGCTGCCGATCGCCTCCAGATGCGCGTTGCCACCCACGCTGCCCAAGTTCAGTTGTGCGATGTTGGTGAGCGTGGCGTTGCCACCGACTGCATCGATGCGCAGACTACCGCCGATGCCGTGAACTTCGGCATCGCCGCCGACGGCGTGGATCTCGGCGTGTTGGGCGTTGTTGATGCGCAGATCGCTGCGGGCCTCGGCGATCACGATCACGGCGGTGTTGTCCACATAGATCGAGCGGAACACTGGCTGCGTGATCGAGTGCCACCAGAATTTGCGCTGCGTATCGCGCTCGATGGTGAGCGCATTGGCGCGGCTCACGTTGACCTGCCCGAGGACGTCGCGCAGTTGCACGTTTTCGCTGATCGATTCGGCAGCGACGTGCCCTTTCGCAACGGCGACGGCGAGGCTGCGCACGTTCTGTACATTGATATCGCCGGTATGCTCACTGATCGAGACGGCCAGATGGCTCGGGACGTACAAGACAACATCGCCTTGCTGCGATTGGAGGCTGAAGATGTTGCCGTCCTTTTCGATAGCCGTGGAGGGCGAGCCCTCGAACGCGATGTATGCTTCCTCCCAGCCGTGAATAGCGAGAGACCCGTTGTAGCTGTGCACGCGCAGGTGGCTGCCCGCTTCGACCGTAAACGATGTGTTTTGCATTGGTATCCTCCTTAACTGCAGTATGCTGCGCTATTCATCAGTTCATTCAGTTAGATGTGAGACGTGTGCTTGCCGATCCGCGCCGATTGGGCTCGCCGTAGCGGAGCACCCGCGCGCCCAGCCACATCAGGCTATTGCCCAGCACCTTCGCCATGGTGCGAGCGACACCCGGGCGGTGGATGAACGCATCCTTGGCCCGCTGCACCTGCATCGCGTCGTTGAGCCAATCGCGCTGCCGTTCCTGTTGTATTCGAACTTGGTTATCTAGGAGTTGCATAGATTACCTCGCTTTGTGTCAATAAGTGACAACGTATATGTCAATAAGTTCTATCGATGTGGTGATATTATCATAGGGTCGGCGGGGTGTCAAGAGGTTTTTGGTATTATTTGTATGATCTTAGTGTGAAATTACTACTTTGGTTGTAGATATTTGCATGGTTGGCTCATAGGATGGGGTCAGTTTGCAACCGGCTGATCAAAATTTGCTACTCTGGTTGTGGATATTTGGAGCAGCGTCCCTGAGGTGGAGATGGTTGGCTGCCACATTCAATCCAATGGAGCACAATGATGGGAGGCTCGTTTCGTCGGCGGCAGCACATGCGGTGAAACGATTGGAGTGAAGGCGGCGAATTTCGGCTCGCTCTTTTAGATGGTAGCAAGAATGGGGTATAATGCACGAGTCTAGCGGAACATCTGAGCGAGGTTTGGGTATGGATCGGATTTATGTGGCGATTGACGTGGAGACGACGGGCCTTGAGGCCGGGGTCGATGAGATCATAGAGGTAGCGGCGGTGAAATTCAGCCGCACCGAGGTACTCGAGACTTTTGACCAATTGGTGAAGCCCAAGCATTCGCTGCCACTGAAGATTTCTCGGCTTACAGGTATTAGTGCGGAGGCATTGGTCGATGCCCCGCGTTTTTCGGAGATCGCCCCGGAGCTTGTGCGTTTCGTCAAGAGCTACCCGTTGGTGGGCCACTCGATCGGCTTCGATATTAAGATGCTCAAGGCGCAGGGCATGAACTTTACGCAGCCCGCCTACGACACCTTCGATCTTGCGACCTTGTTGATCCCCCAGGCCCCTGCCTATCGCTTGGGCGCGTTGGCAGCGCTGCTGGGCATCACCCACGACGACGCCCACCGTGCCCTGAGCGACGCGGATGTGACGCGTCAGGTGTTCCTGCGTTTGTTAGATAAGATCGACGGGCTGGACCTGAGCGAGTTATCCGAGATCAACCGGATGATGTCGCGGATGAGTTGGTCGCTGCGCGATCTGTTCGCAGAGGCCGAGCGCGCCAAGGCTCGCACGGTGTTTGTGGATGCGCCCGCCATCCCCACGCCCACCAAACCTACGCCTCCACAGTTGATCCCGCTGAAGCCGACAGGTAAGACCGATCCGATCGATCTTGAGCGTATTCGGGAGTTTTTCTCGCCGGATGGGCCGATGGGCCGCGCCTTCGAGGGCTACGAGCAGCGCCCGCAGCAGGTCGAGATGGCTCAGGCGGTCGCCACGGCGCTGAATCAGGGCGATAACTTGATGGTCGAGGCGGGCACCGGCACGGGCAAGGGCATGAGCTATCTGGTGCCTGCGGCCATGTTTGCCATGCAACGTGGCGAGCGCGTGGTGATCTCCACCAATACGATCAACCTGCAGGATCAGCTGTTCTTCAAGGATATCCCGGCGCTGCAGCGGCTTATGGCCACCGACCCCGATAAGCCGCCCTTCTCCGCCGCGTTGCTCAAGGGGCGCGGCAATTATCTCTGCTTGCGGCGCTACAAGCAGTTGCGCAACGATCCGCGCCTAACCGAGGATGAGATTCGCACGCTGTTGAAGATTCAGCTTTGGCTGCCACTCACGAAATCGGGCGACAAGGCCGAGTTGATGCTGATGGACCGCGAGAACACCGCTTGGGGTCGCGTGAATGTGACGCCTGAGACGTGTATCGGGCCGCGTTGTTCCGACTTCAACGAGTGCTTCTTCTTCCAGGCGCGTCGCCAGGCCGAGGCCGCGCATTTGGTGGTGGTGAACCATGCGCTGATGCTCGCCGACCTCGCTAGTGAGGCGAGCGTGTTGCCCTACTACGACCATGTGATCGTCGATGAGGCGCACAATATCGAGGATGTCGCCACCGATCAGTTCGGCTTCGAGGTTGATCAGAGTAAGTTGGTGCAGTTCTTCGACGATCTGTTCCAGACAGGTGGGGCGAACGTATCGGGCGGATTGGTGGCCGAGCTGCCCATGCACTTCCGTGAGAGCGCCGCAACCCAGGGCGATATGGACAAAGCCACGGCTATCGCGCAGGCGATGGGCCCGGCGGTGACGCGAGCGCGCGAAAGCACCTACGACTGCTTCAACCGGTTAATGGTGTTTATCACGCAGGAGGCTGAAGTATCGGCCTACGACCCGCGTTTGCGGTTGACTGCGGCGGTGCGCAAGCACGAGGCGTGGCCCGAGGTGGAGCAGGCCTGGGAGAACCTGAGCCTACAGTTGAAGGCGATCGCCGACGGTTTGGGCAAGCTCGAAGCGCTGCTCGGCGAGCTTAAGGATGCCGAACTGCTGGATTACGACGCGTTGCTGTTGCGGGTACAGTCGCTGAGGCGGTTCAGCGAGGATGTGCGCACTAACATGGGCTACATCATCCTGGGTGGCAACGATGAACTGATCACGTGGCTCTCGCACGACCGGATGCGCGACACGCTGGTGCTGAGCTCGGCCCCGCTGTCGGTGGCGGAGTTGCTGCGCACAAACCTGTTCGAGCAGAAGGCGAGCACGATCTTGGCCTCGGCGACGCTGAGCGTTGCGGGTGATTTCGAATATGTGAAGGAGCGGATCGGCCTGCACGAGCCGACCGAACTGATGCTCGAATCGCCGTTCGATTACACCAAGCAGTCGCTGGTCTATATTCCGCAGGATATCCCCGAGCCGAACCAGAAGGGCTACCAGCCTGCGCTGGAAGAGGCGCTGATCGCCCTGTGTACGGCGACTGGTGGCCGCACGCTGGTGTTGTTCACGGCCAATAGCGCGCTGCGCCAGACCTACCGCGCCATTCAGGAGCCGCTCGAAGCGCAGGAGATCGCGGTGCTCGGCCAGGGCATCGACGGCTCGCGGCGGGCATTGCTGGAGCGCTTCAAGGAATCGCCGCGCACGGTGCTGTTGGGCACCACGAGCTTCTGGGAGGGCGTCGATGTGGTGGGAGACGCGCTCTCGGTGCTGGTGATCGCCAAGTTGCCGTTCAGCGTGCCGACCGACCCGATCTTCGCGGCGCGCTCGGAGGGCTTCGCCGACCCGTTCCACGAGTTCGGCGTGCCGCAGTCGATCCTGCGCTTTAAGCAGGGCTTTGGGCGGTTGATACGCTCGAAGGAGGACCACGGCGTAGTGGCGGTGCTCGACAAGCGCCTGCTCACGAAGAAGTACGGCCAGCAGTTCCTGGACTCGCTGCCGCACACCTTGGTGCGCACCGGGCCGATCAAGCAGCTCCCGCTGTTGGCGGCGCGCTTCCTGGTCTAGTCGCCCTCGCTCAGCAACGAAAAGCACTGTTATCCCTCGTGAGGGGTAGCAGTGCTTTTTTGGTTGGCGGTGTAGTGAGTGTCAGTTCATTAATGCCGTAACGCTGTTGTTTTAACCAGTTTAAGAAAGATAACAGTAATTTAATGATACTTGATGCCGTTACTTTGACTTAACCTGCCCTTGTTATTACAATAGATGATATTCATGTGCTTACCGATGCGTTTGGTCAGCGATGCGCTTGCAGGAACACGGCCAGGCATCCGAATCCTCGTTTCATTCACGTAGGTCGTTCAGGCAGAATCCCGCATTGCTCCGTGAACACCCTGTTGCTGCTCTCCATCACCCTACTACGTTGCGCGCCTTGAAAATATTGGATGGTGTTCAATGGCAAACGTACTCAAAGTATAGTGTGATTGAGCGTATTGTATTTTAGGGCTATTTAGGCGTTCATGGCGATTATGGCAACCACGTACAGCTTTTCATCATATAAAGTTTTTGATTCGTGAATTGGGTTGGAGTACCTACGATATGACTTGATATCGTCTTTATGGGTGGTGATTATGGAAACGTTGCTTATCGTTAACTTGGCTTACTTCTATTCTTCGCCTGTTGGTTGAGCCTAGGAAGTTTTATCTATGCGGCTCGCTTTCAACGTTGGCATATGATATTGATGGGGTTATTCTGTGTTGAAAATGGGTATTTATATTCAGCGCAACAGGGCGCTTAGAACGGGTGTTAAAATAATCCTATTATGTAATAAACGCTAGTTTGTCTCTTTTCATTGATGTTGTGCGTTTCTGCTGTTATTAAAACAGAAAACAACTTATTCAGTATCCGCGTAACGTCCGATCTGCTCTACATCTCATGGCCGATAGCCGAATTACCCTTGTAGCCGCCGCGCAAGCCGGTATAGCGCTCATCCACGGTGCTATTCGCCACGGCAGTCTCGATGGCGCACTGATCACCGATCAACACCACCAAATGCTTGATCTATGTGACAACTGGATAACGCTGTGTTGCGCCTCGACATCAACGACCCGCTGCTGGGGCGGTTTATCAGCGCGGATACGGTGGTGCCAGGGAGTGGCCCGCTGACGGTTGCATCGCTCGACGCGGTGGAGCGCAGCGCTTGGGCTTCGGGTGGCAGCGAGCCAGTGAACCCGCAGGATCTCAATCGCTACAGCTATACGCTGAATAACCCACTCAATGCCACCGACCCGACCGAGCATTGGACTTTTGGTATATCTATAGATGGTTCTTATGATGTTATGGGAACCACCTTTGGGGGATCTCTAGGTCTAAATTTTGATGGAGAAGGTAATGTATCATTAACTATTAGCGTAGCGAGTGGTGCATCATCATCATCTGTAGGTGGTTATATGGGTGCCTCATTACAACTTTCTTTAAATAATCCGAATATTGACGCTTTAGAAGGATTGTCTACAGTTGTTGGTGCCTCTGGTGGTGGCGGATTAATTGCAGGTGGTGATATTGCCTTTGCAAAAGATACAAATACTGGTGGTCAGTATCAAACAGGTAGTGTTAGTGGTGGTATTGGTTTTAAACCAACACTGCCAGCTATACCAGGTGAGTTTCATCTCAAAGAAGCGATGACAGCATCTCTAATTAAAGGTAACCCTGTAAATGCAGTCAAAAAGTGGTCCAAAAATGGAGAAATGATGTAGATTTATCTTTACGAAGTGTAGAAATGAAACTGAAAAGCATGTCTGGACTCCCTAATTATTAACCATTGTTACTCTATCTGGATGAAAATAGGTAGACATTTGATTGATTGGCACAATAGGTAATTTATCAGCGCCGCTAGGTGCTTTTATCTCGCTTTGAGGTGGATATTGATGCGATGATACAGTTTATTGGCCTGAGACAGCTCAATATCCTCAGTGGAATTAGCTTCGATTATTAAGCGCTCGTTTCAGAGCGTGTTTAAGAATTATGCGTATTATGATGATGATCAAGCCAACGGAGCATTCTTCTGATAGAAGCAAGGTGAATCATGGCTTCGCTGACATCAGTACGCTGTTCATACTCTTTACTGAGGCGACGATAGCGATTAAACCAACCAAATGAACGCTCGACAATCCAACGTTTGGGAAGTACTTGGAAACCAGATT